>Ga0194129_10008547_pt1 | contig 11813 bp, 8 predicted proteins | sample TA2KigCa35mmetaG_FD_150862 | JGI IMG/M metagenome (GOLD analysis project Ga0194129, IMG submission 150862) | Freshwater microbial communities from Lake Tanganyika, Tanzania - TA2015038 Kigoma Deep Cast 35m | ecosystem: Environmental > Aquatic > Freshwater > Lake | place: Tanzania: Lake... | reverse complement strand
CGGTCGAATCGCTGGTGCCAAGGCACCTGGCTCGCCATTCCCGAAACGGGGACTGCGAGCGTCGACCCGGGAAGATTATCCCCCGCGAACAGATTCCGTCACCGGACTCCAATCCATACCTAAAATTACGATGAAAAGTGAGCTCGTTACCGCCCTCATCACGGCTCTGGTCGGCCGGCTTGCCGCTCCGTCCGCCTGCGCGATGCACCGTCGCACAGGCCCCCACCTCCAGACGCTTGGGCGCGCCTTGGCGATCGGCACGTTCTGCCTTTTCCTCGGCCTGCTCGCCCGCGCGCAAGTTGCGCCACCGCCCGCGCCCTCCACGGGTAATCCGATCAAGCTCTCCGTCTTCGAGGTCTCCTCCGAACGGGACACCGGTTACGCCGCCTCCACCGCGATGACCGGCACCCGCACCAATGAGAAACTCGAGAACCTCCCCAACTCGATCTCGGTCATGACGCAGGAGCTTCTCCAGGACCTCGCCTTCAACAATTACTTCGACGCCGTCGACTTCGGGATAAGCACCGAGAACCAATTCAACGACCAAGGCACCATCGGCGCCGTCGTCGGCAACCGCAGCGGCAATCAGGTTAATATCCGCGGCCTCGCTTCCATCCGCCAGCTCCGCGACGGCTTCCCGTGGTATCTCGCCGCCGACGTCTTCAACACCGAGCGCATTGAATTCAGCCGCGGCCCCAGCGGCCTCGCGTTCGGCGACGTCGATGCCGGCGGCACCATCAATATCGCTAGCAAGCGGGCATCCTTCCAGCGCCGCGGCTCCGTCCAGGTTCGCTACGACAATTTCGGCACACAGCGCTACTCCCTCGATTTCAACCAGCCTATTCTCCCCGGCCGCCTCGCCATACGCGTCAACGCCATCCAGTCCGAGGTCGAGAATTTCAAGCAGCGCATGGGCCGCGACCTTGAGGGCTACGCCGGTTCTATCCGCTGGGAACCTTTCAAGCACCGGCGCACGCAGATCGACGTGGCCTACGAGACCGGCAACTCCACCTACTACATCGGCCATCTCGGCCCCGGCGACTACCGCGGCGCCTACGTCTACGGCACCGGCACCAGCGATCTCGATGCCGACCCGCTTCGCTCGGGCATACAGACCAACGGTGTCGGCATGCAGCAGATTCGCGCCGCCACCTCGCTCAATCACGCCCTCGTCGACGTCGGCGGCGTCATCAACAACTGGCAGTCCACCGCCGCAAACATCTTCCGCATTTCGTTCACGCCAACCAGCGCCGCCGCCACGTCCGCCACCGACCCGCAGAATCCCAACCGCCTCACGGTTCGCCGCGTCCCCGAGAGTATCATCCCGCTGAGCCAGGACTGGGGCGGCCCCGACACCAAGCAGAGTTCCAAATATTTCGCTTACACCGTCGAGCTAAAGCACGCGTTTTCCGACGAGCTCCACGCCCTCGTCGCCCACAACGCCCAAGTCGACGACACCATCCGCAAGCAAGCCTTCTCCACCGTCACCGTCATCGCCCCCGCCAGCCGCTACCTCCACATCGACGTCAACCCGGTGCTCCCCAACCCCAACGGCCCCGGCACCGTCCCCAACCCCAACTATGAGCAGATGTATGTCCTGCACGTGCCGATCTATAATCCGGGCGGCCACGACATCCTCAACTGGCGCGCCCAACTCGTCTACGATGCCGTCCTCCCCTGGGGCATCACTCAGCGCGTCGTCCTTGGCGCCAACTACCGCCACGAGAAAGTCTATTCCGAATTCTTCGGCTTCTCGCTGACGCGCGAGGAGATCGCCCGCCGCGGCTACACTGGTGACGCAGCTTGGTTTACGAACAACCTCGTCTCCAATGTGCACTACCTGCGCGACGGCAACAGCGACGAGAAGCTCGGCTGGAACGTCCGCCCCGGCGTCACCCAGCTTTTCCGCTCGAACGCGGGCCTCAATCGCCACCAAGACCAGAGCCTCAGCTCCGGCTCCCTCAACGTCCTCGGCTCCTACTTCAAGGGCCAAGTCCGCACCAGCATCGGCGTCAGCCGCGAACACTGGCTGCAGAGCGTCAGTGCCGCCACCACCACCGACCGCGCCAACTTCAACCAGGCCACTTTTTTCGCCGCCGACGGCTCCCGCCTTCCCAACGACGGCATCCGCAAGGCCAGTGGCATGGCGCTGATTCCCTTCTCTGATGACTGGAGCACCAACCAGACCTACGGCGGTGTCTGGCACATCCGCCCCTGGCTCACGCTCACCGGCGGCTACTTCGAGTCGTCGCAGTTCTCCGACAACATAGGCACCGACCTCACCGGCGCCGCCGTCGTCCCGCTCACTGGTGAAGGCGTCGATTTCAGCGCGCGCTTCAAACTTTTTGCCGGCAAAGTCGAGGCCACCGTCACGCGCTTCGCCACCAAGCAGGAAAACCTCCAGGCCGGGATCAGCAACGAAGTCCGCGACGAGCTGAATCGGCTTCTCGAGACAGACCTCGCCAATTCGATCGACTACCGCGACCGCACCTCGACCGGCTGGGAATATCAGGTGCTCGTCAACCTTAACCGCAACTGGACGCTCCTCGGCTCCTACTCGCGCAACCAGACCGAGTTCACCCGGTTCTTCCCGCTCCTCGGCGCGGTTCTCACCCAGGCCCGGGCCGTCGCCAGCAGCCAAGGGCTCGATCCCGACAGCGCCACCATGCTTACCCGCGACTTCCTCGAGCAACAAGAAGGCGTGATCTCGCTCTCCAAGCGCGCCACCGGCAGCGTCACCACCCGCTACAGCTTCAACGAGGGTCGGCTCAAGGGCTTCACCGCCGGTATCGCCGCCCGTTATACCCGCGGCCGCGAGCGCAACGCGCAAGTCGTCTCCGGCGTGGCGGTCCTGCCCGCGGTCAAGAGCGATGATTACATCCTCACCAATCCCTTCGTCGGCTACCGTCGCAAGTTCGGCCGCTTCCTTTGGACCCTCCAGCTCAACGTCAACAACGTCTTCGACGAGAAAGTCGACGTCGGCAATGGCTACACTTGGACGCGCTACACCGAGCCCCGCCAATACGTCACCACCGCGACCGTGGCGTTCTGAGCGCGCCGATTGTGGCCGCCCGAGGCGTAAGCCGCGGGACCTTTCTTCCGCGCTAAACAAACGCCGCACCTCCCGCCGATCCCTGCGTACCCAGCGACCCAATGTCATCCTCCGCTCCATCCCAGTCTGGGCACACATTATGGAGTGTCGGGCGCCCGCCGGCGAATTGATGCGGCTCAACCGCCTCCGCCTGCGCCACCTGGATTGACGAGGCCTTCCCCTTCCTTTGCCGCCGCTGCCGCCGCGCTCGCATCCGCGACGGTCCCCGTGACCGCGTCCGGGTGCGACTTGGCCTTTCAGGCGCCCGGCGGGACCACGCGGCGCAGGGTGTAGGTTTCCCCGCCCGCGAGGTCCGCGGCACCCAAGGTGGGCCAGGGATCCCAGGGCGCGGCGAGGAGCCGGCCGCTGATGCCGTCGCTGCACGGGGAGAGCAGCCATTCGACGCAGTCCAGCGCGCGCGCGAGCGGGGCCGGATCCCCGGCGCGCTGGCGTTGCGCGGCGGCGTACTCCGCGTCCCCCGCGACCGCGGGGCCGAGGGCGAGCACCTCCTCCGTCAACCGCGTGTGGATCGCGCCGGGGGCGAGGGCGTTGATGTCGAGCGGCCGCCTCGCCTCCTCCGCGGCGATCGTCTCGACGAGCCGCACGACGGCGGTCTTCGCGGCGCCGTAGGCGGAGAAGTTCGGCCGCGGCTTGGTCGCGCCGCCGCCGGAGAAGCACACGACCTTGGCGCGCCGGTCCGCGCGCTCGAGCAGGGGCGCGCAGGCGCGCAGGGCGAAGTAGGTGCCGTCGAGGTTCGCGTGCACGGTGGCGCTCCAGCGCGCGGGATCGGCGGCGAGGGCGCGGCCGATCTCCCCCTGGACGCCGGCGCAGGTGACGAGCGCGTCGAGCCCGCCCCAAGCGGCGGCGATCTCGTCCGCGGCGGCGCGCACCGCGGGCCAGTCGGCGACGTCGGCGCGGGTGGCGCGGAACCCGGGCCGGGCCGCGGCGAGGTCCGCCTGGTCGGAGCGGGCGAGGCCCCAGACGGCGTGACCGGCGTCGAGCAGCCGGAGGGCGAGGGCACGGCCGATGCCGGTGCTGGACCCGGTGATCAGAACGCGCATCGGGGGGGCGGCTGGTCAGCGCCGGCTCTCGTAGACCCAGCGGTTGGCCTCCAGCCAGCGCAACGTGCGGATCACGCCCTGCTCGATGGTGAGGCGCGGCTTCCAGCCGGTGGCCTGGATCCGGCGGGTGTCGAGGAAGATGAACGGGTTGTCGCCGATCCAGCCGCGTTCGCCGCCGGTGAAGTCGAGCCGGGGCGTGAGGCCCAGCGCGGCGCAGATGAAGCGGATGCTGTCCTTCACCTGCACGAACTCCGGCGTGCCGAGGTTGTAGACTAGGGCGCGGTGGCGGGCGCCGCGGGCGGTGCCGAGGCGCGCGACGTGGAGGATGGCTTCGACGCAGTCCTGGACGTAGAGGTAGCTCTTGCGCTGGGAACCGTCGCCGAGCACGCGCAGGTGATCAGGGTGGTCGAGCAGTTGCCGGTAGAAGTCGAAGACGTGCCCGTGCGTGTAGCGCTCGCCGAGGATAGACACGAAGCGGAAGAGGTAGGCCTCGTCGAGTTGGCCGCCCTCGGCGTAGGCGGCGATGAGCCCCTCGCCGGCCGCCTTCGAGGCGCCGTAGAGCGACGTCTGCACGGGGAAGGCGTCGTCCTCGGGCGTGGGGCGTTCGGGCGTGACGAGGGCCTCACCGTAGACCGAGCCGGTGGAGGAGAAGGCGACGCGGCGCACGCCGTTGGCGCGCATCGCCTCGAGGACATTGAAGGTCGCGATCGTGTTCTGGTGGAGGTCCTTCTCCGGGTGCGACCAGCCGTCCTTGATGTCGGCGTTGGCGGCGAGGTGGAACACGAAGTCGGCCCCGGCCATCGCGGCGCGGAGCGCGGGCAGGTCGAGGTTGTCGCCCTCCACGAGACGGAACCCGGGCTGGCGCTGGGCGCCCTCGAGGAAGCGGCGCTGGCCGGTCGAGAGGTTGTCCCAGCCGGTGACGCGGACCCCGTCGGCCAGCAGGCGGTCGACGAGGGTGGAACCGATGAATCCGGCGGCCCCGGTGACAAACGCGTGCCGCAAGGCCGGGGACTGCGGGGCCGCGCTCACTTCAGCAGCATATCCTTCACCGTCTTGCCGGCGGGGATCATCGGCAGCACGTGCTCGGTGTAGGGGACGATGATGTCGAGGACGTACGGGCCGTCGTGGTCGAGCATCTCCTGGATGGCGGCGCGCAGGTCGCTCTTCTGGATCACGCGGCGACCCTTGACCCCGAAGCCCTCGGCGATCTTGACGAAGTCCGGGTAGAGGCCGGCGGGATTGTCGGGGCTGCCGACGTCCGACTCGTCACCGAGGATGGTGTTGCCGCGGACGCTGCCGTAGAAGCGGTCCTCCCACTGCACGACCATCCCGAGGTGCTGGTTGTTGAGAATCATCGCCTTGGCGGCGATGCCCTCGATCTTGCAGGTGGCGAGTTCCTGGACGTTCATCACGAACGAGCCGTCGCCGTCGATGTCGATCACCTGCTTGTCGGGACAGGCGACCTTGGCGCCCATCGCGGCGGGATAGCCGAAGCCCATCGCGCCGAGGCCGAGGGAGCTGAGGTAGCGGCGAGGCTCGTTGAACCGGTAGAACTGCGCCGCCCACATCTGGTGCTGGCCAACGCCGGTGGTGATGATGGCGTCGCCTTTCGTCAGCTCGTAAAGCACCTGCACAGCCTCTTGAGGGGCGATGTGGCGGCTCTCCTCGTAAGCGAAGGGGTGATCCCGTTTCCAGGCACCGACCTGCGCGTGCCACGCGGCGGTGTCGGGCGGGGTGAAGCGGGCAGCGGTGGCCAGCTCGAGTAGGCGGCCGAGGGCGTACTTCACGTCGCTGACGACCGCGAGGTGGGCGCGCTTGTTCTTGTGGTGCTCGGAGGCGTCGATGTCGATGTGGACGATCTTGGCCTGGGTGGCGAAGTGCCGCGTGTCGCCGGTGATGCGGTCGTCGAACCGGGCGCCCACGCAGAGGAGCAGATCGCACTGGTCGACCGCCCAGTTGCCGTAGGCCGCGCCGTGCATTCCGAACCACTGCAGCGAGAGCGGGTGCGACTCAGGGAAGCCGCCGACGCCCATCAGCGTGGTGGCGACCTGCACGTTGGTCTTCTCGGCGAAGGCCTTCAGCTCCGCGTGGGCCTCAGCGGAAATGATGCCGCCGCCGGCGTAAAGGATGGGCCGCTTCGCCTCGGCGAGGTGGGCGAGGACCTGCTGCAGCGTCGCGTCGCTAGCGCGCGGCGTCGCGCTGGCGTAGGGGCTGCGGAACTCGACCGCCGCCGGGAATACCGGCTGGAACTTCGCCTGCTGGATGTCTTTCGGGATATCGATGATGACCGGTCCGGGTCGGCCGCTGCGGGCGAGGTGGAAGGCTTCCTTGAAGATTCGGGGCAGGTCGCGGACGTCCAGCGCGAGGTAAGAGTGCTTTACGACCGGGAGGGTCATCCCGTAGAAGTCTGTCTCCTGAAACGCCATCTTGCCGATGTACTTCGAGTACACCTGACCGGTGATCGCGACCAGCGGGATGGAGTCCATAAACGCATCCGCGATGGCGGACACGAGGTTGGTGGCGCCGGGGCCAGAGGTGGCCATGCAGACGCCGACCTTGCCGGTGGCGCGCGCGTAGCCCTCGGCGGCGAAGGAGCCGCCCTGTTCGTGGCGCGGCAAAATCACGCGGATTTTGTCCGTGCGGGCGAGCGACTGGTGGAGCTCCTGGGAGGCGCCGCCCGGATACGCGAAGATCACGTCGACCCCCTCCCGGACAAGGCATTCGACCACGCAGTCGGAACCCTTCATCTCGCGGCCGACTTCGGCTTGGGGAAACGCGGCGGGGGAGGTGTGTTCTTTTTTCATAACGGGGGCTGGTCCGGGTCTAATCGGGTAGGAGAAGGAGCTTGCCCGGGCGAGGCAAGCCCGCGGAACGCCCGCCGCCCGCGCAGGGCTGGCCAGCTCAGCGGTACTCCCGGCGCAGGTTGCTTGGCAGCAAGCCGAGCTCCTCGCGGTACTTCGCCACCGTCCGCCGGGCGATGGTGATACCCCGCTCCTGCAGCTTGCCCACCAGGTCTTGGTCGCTGAGGGGGCGCGAGACGTCCTCCACGTTGATCAGGTCGGCGATCATTTCTTTGACGCTGGTGTTGGACACCGCCGCGCCGCTCTCCGCCTGGTAGCCCGGCGTGAAGAAATACTTGAGCTCGAACACCCCGTGCGGGGTCTGGGCGTATTTGTTGGCGATTGCCCGGCTGACGGTGGTCTCGTGCACGCCCACCACGGACGCGACCTGCGTCATTGTCAGCGGCTTCAGCGCCGAGACGCCTCGCTCGAAGAAGTCCCGCTGCACGTTGATGATCTCACGCGCGATGCGCTCGATTGTCCGCTGGCGCTGCTCGATCGAGTCGATGAGGAACTTGCCGGAGCGGATGCGCTCGCGGACGTACTCGCGTTCGCGCTTGGAGAGGGTGCCCCGCGCGATCATCTCGCGGTAGGCGCCTGAGATACGCAGTCGCGGGATGTAGTCGCTGTTGAGGACGATCTTCCAGTCGTCGCCGTCGCGCTCGATGATCACGTCCGGGACGACCGCGCGGTTGCTGTCGTCCGCGAAGCGCCGGCCCGGGGCCGGGTCCAGCTTGCCGATCTCCTCGATCGCGTCCTGCACCTCCTCCGGGTCCGCGCCCAAACGCCGCGCGAGATCCGGGATGCGCCGGCGGGTGAGGAGCTCGAAGTGTTCGGCGATGATGCGATGCGCGAGAGTGCCGGAGCGGCCCTTCGCCGCAAGTTGTTGGAGGAGGCAACCCGCGAGGTCCTGCGCGCCGATGCCGGGGGGATCAAAGGTCCGCAGGGCCGCGACCGCCGCCTGCACCGCGGCAAGGGGCAGGCCCGTCTGTAGGGCGATGTCGGGCGGGGACTGGGTCAGGAAGCCGGCGTCGCCGAGGCAGCCTACGAGGTGCCGCATCGCCTCCATTTCCGGGGACGCGAGGTCCGCGAGCTCCGCTTGGCGTAGCAGGTGCTCCTGCAGGGAGGTCTCACTGACAAGGGAGTCGAACAGGTGCTGGCGCCGTTCCGCGTCCTCGGGGGTCGCCGGCTGGGCGCCGCCGATGTTCGCCATATGGTCCCGCCAGTCCTCGTCGAGCTTGCCGAGGATCTCGAACTCTCGGTCTTTGGAGAAATCCAGCTCGTCCCGGCGCGGTTCGCCCTCGCCCGCGTCCACGGGGCGTTCGCCGGGGTCGTCCTCGCCGGCGGCCTCGGGGGCGTCCGATGCCGCGTCGAGACTCACGCCGTCGAGGGGCAGTTCCTCGAGGGTGGGGTTGGCCTGCAGCTCCTCTTGGATCACCGCCCGCAGGTCGAGGGCGGCGACCTGGAGGATCTTCAACGACTGGCGCAGCTGCGGCGCCAGGACCTGGGTCTGGGTCTGGCGCTGGCGCAGTTCGTTGCTGAAGGCGGCTCCACTCATGCGTTCAGGGCGGCCGTTATGATCGGGCGCCGGCCGCCGCAGGCACCGGGCGGCCTGCCCCGCGGTGACGGTCCGGGAACTGCTCGAGGCTGAGGCCGCGGACAAATTCCATCACCATGAAGTACTGTCCGCCGGCGGGGCCGAGATGGTAGGTCTGGATAATGTTTGGATGGATGAGGTCGGCCCCCAGCCAGGCCTCGCCGATGAAGTCGTTTTGGAAGTCTTCAAGCGCGGAGTGATTCTCGCGGATAACATTGAATGAAAATACTTTGCGGACATAGCCGGCACCCAGCGGCCGCGCTTCATAGACGACCCCCATCCCGCCCTTGGCGATCTTGCGCGTGAGCTTAGAGCGCAGGTGGTCGAAGAGGTGTGGGAGATCCGCCATCGCCGTCAGTCAACGCCCCGCGCAAAAGCGTGGCAAGAGTCGAGACGCGAAACCGGCCTGAAAACTGCTGGGCGGGGGTTTGACAGGTGCGCGCCCGGGCCCACGGTCGGGTCATGATTACGTTGACGGCCCGCGCGGCCCGGCAGGTGCGGACGATGCAGGCGGAGCTCAATGACCCGGCCAAACAGCTGCGGGTGCTGGTGGAGACCGGGGGCTGCTCTGGCTTCCAGTACGGGATGTCGTTCGACGAGCCTAAGGCCGACGATGCCCGCTGCGAAAGCGAGGGTGTGGCGGTGCTGATCGACCCCACCAGCCTCGCGTACCTTTCCGGTTCGACGATTGATTTCGACGACGGCCTGCACGGCAAGGGCTTCGACATCCGCAATCCGAACGCGCAGAGCACCTGCGGCTGCGGCAAGTCATTCGCCTGAATCCCGGCCGGATCCCTGCCGGCCCGCCCAACCCCGCGACCCCGTCCGTGCTTGAGTGCCCCCCCTTCCCCGGTCCGTAGCGCCGCTGAGCCCCTATCCGGCCCCGGTCTGCGCCAGCTCTGCGGCTGGATCCTCGGCCCCGGGGCGCTGATTCTGACGCTGGTGTTGCCACCGCCGCCAGGCCTGAGCGCCGAGGGCTGGCGGACCGCTGGCGCCGCTCTGCTGATGGCGATCTTCTGGATCTGCGAATCGGTGCCGATCCCGGTCACCGCCCTGCTGCCGCTGATCCTGTTCCCGGCGCTCGGCCTCGGGGACATCCGCGAAACGGCGGCGCCGTTCGCGAACCCGGTCATCTACCTTTTCCTCGGCGGGTTCCTCATCGCGCTGGCGATGCAGCGTTGGAATCTCCACCGGCGCGTGGCGATCAACCTGATCGGTGTGCTGGGCACGCGGCCGGACCGCCTAGTTGGCGGGTTCCTGCTCGCCTCGGCCGCGGTCAGCATGTGGGTAAGCAACACGGCCACCGCGCTGATGATGCTGCCGATCGCGATCTCGATCGTGCAGCTGCTGCCGCGGGACGGCGGGGGGATCGCGGCGGGCAACCGGAACTTCTCGACCGCGCTGCTGCTCGCGGTGGCCTACGGCGCCACGACGGGCGGGATGGCCACGCTGATCGGCACGCCACCCAATGCCCTGCTCGCGGCCTACGTCGCCAAGTCCTACGGGCTCACTCTCGGCTTCGGCCAGTGGATGCTCCTCGGCGTGCCGGTGATGCTGGTTACGCTCCCGGTGGTATACCTGATCCTGACCCGGGTGAGCTTCCGGCTCGAGCGGGGCGAGATCCCCGGGCTGGCCGAGCACCTGCGGTCCGCGCGCGCGGAACTGGGTCCGTGGTCGCGCGGGGAGATCGGCGTGCTCTGGGTGTTCGTCCTGACGGCGCTCGCGTGGATCTTCCAGCCGCTGCTGGCCAGCTTGCTGCCGCTGCTCTCGGACACCACGATCGCGATCGCGGGCGGCCTTGCCCTCTTCTTTATCCCGGTGAACCCGCGGCGCGGCGAGTTCCTGATGGATTGGGAGTCGACCAAGGGCCTGCCGTGGGACGTCCTGCTGCTGTTCGGCGGCGGCCTGAGCCTCGCGGGCAACATCGAGAAGCACGGGCTTTCCCGGTATCTGGGTGACCTCTGCGCTGGACTCGGCGGCATCCCGACCATCGCCCTCGTCTGCGTAGTGTGCTTCGGGATCCTGATGCTCACCGAGCTCACGAGCAACACGGCCACCGCCGCGACGTTTTTGCCGATCGTGGCGGCCCTCGCGTTGAGCCTGGGTCAGAACCCGCTGCTGTTCCTCATCCCCACGGCCCTGGCCGCCAACTGCTCCTATATGTTGCCGGTCGGCACGCCGCCCAACGCGATCGTGTTCGGCAGTGGCCACGTCACCCTCCCGCAGATGGCGCGCGCCGGGATGTGGCTGAACGTCCTGCTGGTGCCCATCCTCGTCGGCCTCGTGCTCCTGCTCGGGCGCGTGGTCTTTGACGTGGAACTCGGGGTGGTGCCCGCTTGGGCCCGGCCGGCCGCGGGCTGACCCGCCGGGTTTTTTCCTCGCCGCCGGGCTCCCGCGCGGTGTGCTGAAGAAGCCCCGTTTTCCCCCCGCCGGCGCCGGCACCCCGACCCTGATGAATCGCCGCCGCTTCCTGCTCCAGTCCCTCGGGGCCTCGCTCGCCCTGCCCGCGCTCCCCTCGCTGATGGCCCGCGCCGCCGACGGCGGTTCCGCCCTTCGGACTTCGAAGGGGGCCGGCACCGGCGCGCGCCGGTTCGTCGCGATCGGCAACCTGCTGGGCTTCCAGACCAAGCACCTTTTCCCCGCCACGCCGGGCTCCGCGTACGAGTCGACCCGCTTGCTCGCGCCGCTCGACGAGAACCGCCGGCACCTCACCCTCTACCGCGGCCTCGACCACGGCGTGAAGGGTGGCCACTTCGCGGTCCATTCCTTCCTCTCCGGCGTCCTCAACTCCGAGGCCCAGAACCGCCCCGCGGGCAACGTCACGCTCGACCAGTATATGGCCGGGGAGATCGGCCCCGAGACGCGCTTCGGCTCGCTCACCGTCGGCTCCGAGGGCGGCATCCACGGCGGCTGCCAGCTCTCGTGGACCAAGGCCGGGGTGCGCGTGCCGCCCATCTCGGGCCCGGCCGAGCTGTTCGACCGCCTCTTCGTCGAGGACGCCCCCGACTGCCGCTCGCGCCGGCAGGGCGAGCACCGCCTCCAGGCCTCCATCCTCGACGCCGTGCGGGAGGATGCGGGCCGCCTCGCCCGGAGGGTTGACCGCGAGGACCGGGCGAAGCTGGACGAGTATTTCACCTCCGTGCGCGAGGTGGAGCTGCGGCTCCAGCTGCGGCAGCGCTGGGCCAGCCAGCCCAAGCCAGCGGCGCCCCTCGAGCGGCCCGTGA
>Ga0194129_10008544_pt1 | contig 11817 bp, 11 predicted proteins | sample TA2KigCa35mmetaG_FD_150862 | JGI IMG/M metagenome (GOLD analysis project Ga0194129, IMG submission 150862) | Freshwater microbial communities from Lake Tanganyika, Tanzania - TA2015038 Kigoma Deep Cast 35m | ecosystem: Environmental > Aquatic > Freshwater > Lake | place: Tanzania: Lake... | reverse complement strand
GGTGATCGAGTGTCTCGAGACGGCACTGGGTCGAAAGGCCGAAAAACGATTCCTCCCCATGCAGGCCGGGGATGTCCCCGCAACCTATGCGGATCTGGAGGACCTCACAGCCGCCGTGGACTTCAAACCCGCGACGCTAATCGACGAAGGCATCCATCGGTTCGTCGACTGGTACCGTACATTCTACCGCACGGCACTTCCCGCATCCCAGCGTGGGTGATGCAGTGCCCTGCATCACTCGGATCAACATTACCCACTGTGTTCCATCACCAACGTTTCCAACCATCTCCCACGCCTTCCTTCATTCATGGAATTGGTTTTAATCTCTTGTTCATTGCGGGAGTTGGTGCCGCATCGGCATGGTTCAGCGTGGCAACGCCAACCGCCAATGTGCGGTACCATCTCTCAATCCAAACTAACGTTCCTGGATGGCGATTCGAGCCTATTCCTCTCAACGAAAAAGTTGTCGAATCTCTCGCTAATCCCAATTTCCTTAATGGAATTTTCCTCGGTCCGAACAACGAAAAGATCAACATCTTCTTTGGTGAATGGGTAGCTGACAAGAGTAGCGACCTAAATATTGTGTCACACACCCCGGAAGTGTGTTGGGTAAACAGCGGCTGGATGGCAATAGAAAAAGAAAAATCCGAAATTGTTTGGCCATTTGGGGAAAATGTTGGATTTAAAACCAAGACATTCCTAAGCCCACAAACAGGAACTCGCCAAATAGCTGCATGGGCAACAATAGTAAACGGCAAAAGCTACGATGAAAGACCCTTTGAGTTGCAAATACGAACAGAAATAACAAAAAGGGTTCTGAATACTCTATCCCGCGAACGTAATTTATCAATAAGCCATTTCTTAAATGCATTAAAAACAAACAACAAGAGTTCAAAATCAAAACAATTTCTGCGCATATCGGTAGACGGTCGACAGATCCAAGAGAGCGCCCAAGAATATTTTCAGCCTAGGGGTCGGGACCCAGAGGGGTTTCTTTTAAAAAAAATAATACAAAATCTCCAAATAAAATTAATCACAAACCCAAAGGAATCTAATTGAAAAAAGCTATTATTACAGGAGTAACCGGTCAAGATGGAGCGTATCTTGCAGAGTTCTTGTTGCAGAAGGGATACGAAGTGCACGGAATAAAACGAAGAACATCACTATTCAACACCGCAAGAATTGAGCATTTGTTTCATGACATACATGAGGATGGAAAACCGTTTTACCTTCACCATGGGGATATGACAGATTCTTCAAGTCTCTGCAAAATAATTGAAAAGGTTCAACCTAATGAGATATACAATCTCGCAGCACAAAGCCATGTGGCTGTTTCATTTGAAGAACCCGAATATACGGCTAACTCAGATGCTCTCGGGCCACTTAGAATTCTTGAAGCGATACGGATTCTTGGGCTGGAAAAAATATCAAGATTCTATCAGGCATCAACATCTGAACTCTTCGGAAAAGTCCAAGAAACACCTCAAAAAGAAACAACGCCATTTTACCCAAGGAGTCCATACGGAGTTGCTAAATTATACGCGTACTGGATCACCGTTAATTATCGAGAATCGTATGGTATATTCGCTGTAAATGGAATTCTATTTAACCATGAGTCTCCGCTCAGAGGGGAAACATTTGTGACACGAAAAATAACAAGGGCATTAGCTCGAATTAAGTTGGGATTACAAGATTGCCTTTACCTTGGAAATCTCGATGCAAAACGCGATTGGGGACACGCCAAAGACTATGTAGAAATGCAGTGGTTGATGCTCCAACAGGAAAAGCCGGAAGATTTTGTAATAGCCACAGGAATCCAGTACAGTGTTCGAGAATTTATTGAACATGCCTCGCGTGAACTTGAGATCGATTTACGATGGGAGGGCGATGGAATTAATGAGAAAGGCTTTAACCAATATGGAAAGTGTATCGTAGCCGTTGACCCACGCTATTTCAGGCCGGCCGAAGTCGAGACCCTCCTAGGCGATCCATCCAAGGCAAGGAATAAGCTAGGCTGGATTCCTCGTATCACATTCAATGACCTAGTTAAAGAGATGGCAAAAGAGGATCTTAAAAATGCAATGAGGGAAAAAGCGTTAACATAGATTTAACAAACAAAAAGGCATGGAAAAGAAAACAGTACTAATCACTGGAGGTAGCGGAATGGTAGGCAAAAACCTAAGAGAAAACCCCTCTTCGGACGAATTTACGATAAACTCTCCTACGCGAAACGAGATAGACCTTCGCGACAAAAAATCGGTAATCGACTATATCGAAGACTGCCAACCTGAAATAATAATACATTGCGCCGGAAAAGTAGGGGGAATCCAAGCAAATATAAGAGAACCCGCAGCATTTCTACACGAAAATATTGAGATCGGGTTAAATGTGGTATCCGCGGCAAGACAGGTTGGTGTAAAAAATCTCATCAATCTTGGTAGTTCATGTATGTACCCGAGAAACATAAACAAACCATTGGTTGAGAGTCAAATCCTGTCGGGAGAATTAGAACCCACAAATGAAGGGTACGCGTTAGCAAAGATCGCTGTTGCCCGTTTGTGCAATTATATAACACGAGAGGACAACGCATATAAGTACATAACTTTGATCCCATGCAATTTGTATGGGCGACACGACAAATTCGATCCAGCAAATTCACATTTAATCCCAGCAGTAATACATAAAGTTCACAAGGCATTGAACGATGGAGAAACTCAAGTGTTGATTTGGGGGGATGGAAACGCACGTAGAGAATTTATGTATGCAGCCGATCTCGCCGATGCAATATTTAGTGCAGTGAAAAATCTCAATACAACGCCAGAGATTTTGAATGTAGGAATTGGCAATGATTACACCATAAATGAATACTACAAAACCGTTGCGAAAGTCTTAGGATACAAAGGAGAATTCATCCATGACTTAACTCGTCCAACTGGTATGTCTCGAAAACTTCTTGACACCTCAGCACAGATAAACTGGGGTTGGCGTCCAAGATACACATTGGAATCAGGCATTAAAGAGACTTACGAATTCTACATAAATGAATACCTCAAATAGTTTTAAGTATCCATTGGCAACAACGTCGTGGGGGCCAGAAGAGTATGAAGCGATTCAATCGGTTGTTGCCTCCGGGTGTTTCACGATGGGTGCGAAGGTCAATCAATTTGAGCAAAAATTCGCAGCTCAAATCGGCAGTAAATATGCGGTAATGGTTAATTCTGGATCATCTGCAAATCTCCTTGCTATCGCAGCCCTTTTTTATACAAAAAATTCGCGCTTAAAGTTAAATATAGGCGATGAGGTAATTGTTCCAGCAGTTTCATGGAGTACAACATACTACCCGCTGCATCAATACGGGCTGAAAATCAAGTTCGTAGACATAGATCTTGAAACACTAAATATTAGATTGGAATCCCTAGAGGAGGCAGTTACTGATAAAACGCGCCTTTTACTAGCTGTAAACCTTCTTGGAAACCCAAATGATTTCAGAGCAATTCAAAAAATAATAGCGAAAAGAAATATTGTTCTTGTAGAAGATAATTGTGAATCCTTGGGTGCAACATTTCATGGGAAATTTGCAGGAACATTTGGCGTCATTGGAACATTCAGCTCATTTTTCAGTCACCATATTTCAACGATGGAGGGGGGTGTTGTGGTTACAGATGATGAGGAAATCTATCATATACTTCTAGCATTACGCGCCCATGGTTGGACAAGAAACCTTCCGAAACAAAATCGCGTCACAGGATTAAAGAGTGATAATCCATTTGAAGAGTCATTTAGGTTTGTCTTACCAGGCTACAATCTCCGTCCACTTGAACTGGAGGGCGCAATCGGTATTGAACAGATGAATAAACTCCCATCATTCATAGCACAACGAAGAGAAAACGCTAAAAGATTTCAAGCGATAACCGAAGGCGACCCTCGAATTCTTATCCAGAAGGAAGTTGGTGAAAGTAGTTGGTTTGGATTTAGTATAGTAATAAAGCCTGGAAGCAATCTCTCAAGAGGCAAATTGTTATCTGACCTCACAGAAATTGGATTTGAGTGCAGACCAATCGTCACCGGGAATTTTGCTAAAAACGACGTGGTCAAATTTTTCAATTATGAAATACATGGCGATCTAAAAAACGCAAATCATATTGATAATTTTGGTCTGTTTATTGGAAACCATCATTATCCGATCAATGAGGCGCTTCAGCAGCTCGAAAACTATCTTCGATGCTAGACAATCTTATTTTAGATTAAATGGGGAACGACTAAAAGAGGTTTAATAAGAGAATGAGATCTGATAAAGAAATGTAATAAATCCCCACTGCAACTCAAATGCCAGAAATGCAACACAAAACAACGAACGGATATTTGAGCCGTGAAGATTTCTGCTTAGCGATTTCTCTTGTGCCTCTAATATCGATTGATCTATGCATTGTTTCGACAGATAGAAAAATGTTGCTAGGATTTCGGAAAAATCCTCCAGCGAAAAGCTATTGGTTCACACCAGGCGGCAGAATTCGAAAAGGAGAAAAACTTGAAAAAGCACTTTCGAGAATCTCGCGTGATGAATTTGATCTCGACATAAAAAAATTGGAAGGAGGTTTCCCAATGGGAGCGTGGGATCATTTCTTTTCTGAATCCGCATTTGATTCGTTCCAGGAGACGCACTATGTTAACTTGCCGTATTATTTCAAGGTGAATGAAACTGTGAAAAATTATCTAGACAGCAAGGTCAACGCACAAATGCAGCATTCCAAGTGGGATTGGTTTCCCATTGACGATAAGACAAGTCGAAAAGGTTTGATCCACCCGTATGCAAAAGTCTATATGAATTGGGTAAAAAGTCGCGCTGACTTAAACAGTTAAAAGACCCAACAAAAATCTTGACTCGTCATTACAGTTTCTAAAAGTCATACAACTTAAAATTATCAGCTTCCACCCATCTCATGAAAGTTGTGATACTCTGCGGCGGGAAAGGAACCCGGCTTCGTGAAGAAACCGAATACCGTCCCAAGCCCATGGTGCCGGTTGGGGGCCGCCCGATCCTTTGGCATATCATGAAAACATATGCCCATTATGGACATAAAGACTTTGTTCTCTGTCTTGGATACAAGGGGGAAATGATCAAAGACTATTTCCGGAATTACCTTTGGAACACGTGTGATACGACATTGACATTGGGACGCAGCGGAAAAGTGGAATTCCACAACTCCCATGACGAGGAGGATTGGAGTGTGACCTTGGCTGAGACAGGCGAGGACTCCATGACCGCCTTTCGCGTCAAACAGATCCAAAAATACATCCCCCGCGGCGAGTCCTTTTTGTTGACCTATGGCGACGGGGTCGCCTCTATCGATATCAATGCGGTGATCCACGCCCACAGAACCGCGGGAAAGGTCTGCACAATCTCCGCAGTCCATCCAGCGGGTCGATTCGGTGCCTTGCGAATAGACGAGACCGGTCGGATTCATGCATTCACCGAAAAACCGCAATTTGAAGACGCCTATGTCAATGGCGGCTTCATGGCGTGCGACTATGCGATGTTCAATTATCTTCCCGCCGATCCCAACATGATGCTGGAGGCTAAACCCATGGCCGATTTGGTCAGGGACCGTCAGCTTCATTCCTGCCGCCATGAGGGCTTTTGGCAACCGATGGACACCTATCAGGAAGCCATGCATCTCAACAGGCTTTGGTCCGAGAACAAGGCGCCTTGGAAAGTCTGGTGAACACCATGAAAGCGTTTGCAGATCGATATCGGGGTCGACGGGTCCTCGTCACGGGGCACACCGGATTCAAAGGATCATGGCTGTGCGAATGGTTGTTGGCTCTGGGTGCCGAGGTGACCGGACTCGCCTTGGATCCAAACACCCAGCCTGCCTTGTTTGGTCAGTTGGAGTTGACGGGTCGGCTTGAAGATCACCGCGGTGACGTTCGAGATCCAGAAACCGTTTGGAAGTGCGTCCAACGGATCAATCCCGAGTTTGTCTTCCATTTGGCGGCACAGCCGTTGGTCCGCCTCTCCTACGAGCGCCCCGTTGAAACCTATGCGACGAATGTGATGGGAACGGTCCACCTTCTTGATGCCGTCCGAAGGCTCGGGAAGCCCTGCGTGGTCGTGGTGGTGACGACCGATAAATGCTACGAAAACAAGGAATGGGTTCACAGCTATCGGGAAGAGGACTCCATGGGAGGCCATGATCCCTACAGTTCCTCGAAGGGAGCCGCCGAGTTGGTGGTGTCCGCCTATAGGAAATCCTATTTCAGCCAACCGGAATCAACCGTTCGCCTCGCCTCGGCGCGCGCGGGAAACGTGATTGGTGGCGGCGACTGGGCGCTTGATCGGATCGTTCCCGACTGTATTCGCTCCCTTCGCCGTGGTGAGTCCATCCCGGTCCGAAACAAAATCGCAACAAGACCTTGGCAGCACGTGCTGGAACCTCTGAGTGGTTATCTCTGGCTGGGAGCCTGCCTCGACAACCCGGACCTGTGTCTCATGTCCATGGCCGCCAATGAAAAGGTGTCGACATTGGCTTCCGGGTTCAACTTCGGTCCGAATCTGAGTTCCAACCAGACTGTCGCGCGTTTGGTTCAAGAGGTTCTCAAGCATTGGCCAGGGTCGTGGGACGATCGATCCCACCCGAATGCCGTTCACGAGGCAACGCGCCTCAATTTGGCGATCGACAAGGCCTATCACACACTGGGATGGGCCCCCGTCTGGTCCTTCGAGGAAACCGTGGCCCAGACCGTCCGCTGGTATCGCAACGCAGAGTCAGCACCCCTAGAAATCCGATCCTACACCGAGTCCGAAATATCCACTTACATCGATGCAGCCAAGACGGCTAGGGTCCTCTGGGCCGTCACATCGTGATCGTGGGCTGCACACAAATCCCCACCTAGTTAGCGATTCCATTCCAGGCTTCTACCCCATCGCCATGCCTACCCCTGCCGAACTGAAAGCAGAAATCCTCCGACTCACTCGTGACTATTCGAATCAGGTTCACCAGGCGAACCGGCCCGCATCTATGCAGGAAATGGAGTTCGAACCCGGCAAAACCGTGATTCCGTACGCTGGCCGGGTGTTCACTGCCGATGAGGTGGAAGCCGCAGTAGGATCGACCCTCGATTTCTGGCTCACCCTCGGGCCTGAAGGTGAGGCGTTCGAACGGGAATTGGCCCAATTCCTCGGTGTCCGTCATACCCTGTTGGTCAACTCGGGCTCCTCCGCAAACCTTGTTGCGCTCTCGGCGCTGACGACCCACAAGCTGCCGAAGGAGCGCCGTATTCTTCCCGGTGACGAAGTCATCACGGTGGCAGCGGGCTTTCCGACCACCGTCGCCCCCATCATCCAGAACGGCGCTGTAGCCGTCTTCGTGGACAATGACCCCTGCACGGGGAACATCCGGGTTGACCAATTGGAATTGGCCTATCGCGAAGGGAAAACGAAGGCGGTGATGATGGCCCACGCCTTGGGCAATCCCTTCGACATCGGAGCAGTGTTGGCGTTCTGCCGTCGACACAACCTCTGGTTGATCGAGGACAACTGCGACGCCCTCGGATCGACCTACACCATGCCAGAAGCTGAGGCGAAAACCCTTGGCTTGGACCATTTGCTGGCACATGCCACCTCCGGTACACACCCGAACATTCGTTTCGAAACAACACCAACCGGAGAACGACTGCTCACGGCACCGACCGGAAGCTGGGGCGACCTCTCCACCCAATCATTCTATCCCCCCCATCACCTCACCATGGGAGAGGGGGGCGCGGTCAACATTGTCAGCAAAGCGGCGCTGAAATCCTATGCGGAGAGCTTCCGGGATTGGGGCCGCGACTGTTGGTGCGCCAGCGGCAAGGATGACACTTGCGGACGACGATTCGGATGGCAGCTGGGAGAGCTGCCGAAAGGATATGATCACAAATACGTCTATAGCCATCTAGGCTACAACCTAAAACCCTTGGACCTACAGGCAGCCATCGGCCGTCAGCAATTGAAAAGGCTGAAAGCATTTGTAAAAGCGCGACAAGACAATTGGGAAACCCTAAGAGCCGGACTTGCAGAATTCGCAGATGTGTTTGAATTCACGCTTCCAACCCATAGCGCTTCCTGGAGGAAGAATCCCCTCAAAAATCAAAACGTATGGCATGATAAATTTATGTGGCCCAACACAGGTCGCAAAACAGAGTGCTCCTGGTTTGGGTTCATGCTTCGAGTTCGAAAGGATGCTCCATTCACCCATAGCGATCTGGCTCGCCACCTCGAGAACAAAAAAATTGGAAACCGAATGTTTTTTGGAGGCAACCTGCTGCGTCAGCCTGCCTTCATACAGCTGCGAAAAGATAACCCCGATGCAATGCGTGTCATCTCGGCAGATGGCCACATTCAAAACGGTGCAGAAGTTCATTCACTACCAAAAAATTCAATACAAGGTGATACGATTTCACCATTACCCGGTGCTGACACAATCGTGAATCAAGCCATGTTCCTTGGAACCTACCCTGGATTGACCGCGGAAATGCTTGCTTACGAGATTCAGACCATAAGCGACTTTGTAAAAAACCAAAACAAATAAAACTGAGCAACCCAAAACAGGAGACGCGTTTGGGATCAACATAATGTTCGTTGTCGGCGTATTCATTTAGTCCCATGCACGCTTCTGTAAAACCTCTTCCCTCCGAGGACCTTGCTCATATTTTAACCCATACATGTAATCATTGGTTTGAGGCAAAAGGGAGCTCCTTTTTTATAACGGGTGGAACTGGATTTTTCGGTATGTGGCTCTTAGAGAGTCTCGCCTTTGCAAATGATATGCTCGGCCTGGGAATGCGTGCTACGGTATTGACCAGAGACCCGTGTAGCTTTACATCTAAAGCTCCTCACTTGGCGAGCCGTATTGACTTAAAATTCATTCGTGGGGATGTACGCTCCTTCGATTATCCATCTAGTAAATTTGACTACGTGATTCATGCAGCTACCCAGGCTAGCGCCAAGCTTAACGAGTCAAATCCGCAGGAAATGCTAGAGTCGATTATCGGGGGCACACGTCGTGTGCTTGATTTTGCGGCTCAAGCTGGTGTGAAAAAGATGCTTCTTACTAGCTCGGGTGCTGTTTACGGTCGGCAACCCTCCGAGATCACTCATCTCTCGGAGGAATATTTGGGGGCACCAAATCCGTTACTGCCCGGATCCGCATACGGCGAGGGTAAACGTGTATCTGAACATATGTGCGTAGTTCATGCGCTGCAAAACGCTTTTGAGGTGAAGATAGCACGATGTTTTGCATTCGTCGGACCACATTTACCATTAGATACGCATTTCGCTATTGGCAATTTCATCCGCGATGCAATGCGTGGTGGCCCAATAACCGTGGCAGGCGACGGCACACCAATGCGAAGTTATCTCTATGCCGCTGATCTAACAATTTGGTTATGGGTAATTCTATTTAAAGGGACTACAAAATGCGCCTACAACGTGGGTTCATCAGACGATTTAAGTATTCGTCAAGTTGCTGAGACGGTATGTACAGCACTGGGCAATAAAGCCCCCGTAATCATAGCAAAACCAATTGATTCAAACATTCCAGTTTTGCGCTATGTTCCAGAGATTTCAAAAGCGTTGGAATGTTTAGGGTTACGGCCTAGGATTTCTCTAACGGAGGCGATTACAAAGACAGCAGCTTGGCATGGTTGGAACTCGCCGATCGGAGATGGGCTTACTAGCCTAGAAAAAACCAAGGCGGCAAATAAATTGTTTGGATAAACGAATCGGCCATTAAAACACATCAAAAAGTTCAAAACAATCAACGAAAGCTCCATCGTTTTGGTAGATGCGACCAACGTGTATTTTAATCTACTTTTAAATTTGCAAGAGATTACTATTTAAATCAAAAACCACCATCTAGCCACCAAAAATATATTTCCGGCGGCGCATTAGATGCGGCACATTTTGTTGGAAAGCAATCGGTTTCAGTCTAATTAGCCGCTAGACAATTTGGAATAAATGAATCCCAAAAATATTATTTTCGATCTTGATGGGACACTCATCGATTCAATTTCTGGCATATCATTTTCATTTGGTGAGGCAATCAAGGCAGTGTTGCCGGGGCATAATGTCCCGGCTATCACAAACTTAATAGGCTTACCTATCCGCAAGATTTTTAGCCTTGCACTTGCCGAGGAAGACGCAAGAGTCTTAAAAAATTTAGAAGAATCATTTCGGAAAAGTTATGATTCCGTTGGCTTCGAGATGTGCTGTGTTTACCCAGGTGTGTATGAGTCTCTTGATCAAATATGTTCTTCAGGGTATACGTGCTATATATTGACAAATAAACCAATTAAACCTGCCACAAAAATAGTACAGAAATTATCATTGAGCAAGTTCATTACAGAACTTTTCACTTTGGACTGCGGCTATCCAAGGTTTAGATCCAAGGCAGATGCTGCTTTAGAAATGAAACGGAGATTGAAATTAGAAGAATCACAGGTGCTTCTAGTTGGAGATTCGCAAGACGATGCGGAAGCGGCACACCAATGCGGTTTTAATTTTATAGCAGTAGCTTACGGGTACGGAAATATCCACAAGAACCCCAACGTGGCATTTCAAAAATCAATAAATCAATTTGAAGATTTAAACGATATTATTATGTGATATGACGACAAAAAAGCAAGTCAAAGTAAGTGTGAACCCTTCCAACAACGACATCTTTGATGAATTGTTTGTCTTGGAGATGGCAAACAACCATTGGGGAAATTTAGAGAGAGGCCTAAAAATAATTTCAGATTTCAGTCAAATCGTGCGATTTAATAATGTTAGAGCGACGATCAAGCTTCAATTTCGAGATGTCGACTCGTTTATACATAAAGATTTTAAGAATCGAACTGACATTAGATATATTAAAAAGACGCTTGATACAAAACTGCCTAAAAGTGATTTTAGGACTCTTGTCCAAAGTGTTCGTGACAATGGGTGCTTGACTTCAGCAACTCCTTTTGACGAGGCATCCGTGGACTTCTGTCAAGAACTAAATCTTGACATGATCAAGCTTGCTAGCTCAGACATAAATGATTGGTTCCTTATCGAACGGATTGCTGAAACGCGGAAACCCGTATCGTTTTCGACTGGTGGCTCATCGTTGAAGGGAGTTGACGATCTAGTGAAATACTTTTCGAATCGTTCGATTCCATTTGCAATAAACCATTGCGTATCACTTTACCCTAGTGATGATTCGGATTTAGATTTGAACCAGCTTGATTTTCTTCGAAATCGTTATGTCGGATCTACGATTGGTCTTTCGACACACGAATACACTAGCTGGGATGCCTCGATGTTAATAGCATATGCAAAGGGTGCTCGTACATTCGAACGACACATAGATATTGATAATGATGGAATTCCGGTTTCGCCGTATTGCTCCTTACCAAATCAAATTGACACTTGGTTTAAATCATTTAAGAAAGCGAAGCAAATGTGTGGCAGTGGTTCTACCGAGCGGAGATTTGTGCCGCCAAAGGAAACGGAGTATCTTGATGGTCTAGTGCGTGGTGTTTATGCAAAACGTGACCTTCCTCAAGATTATGTCGTGAGTAGGGAAACCAACAACGATGATTTTTATCTCGCAATTCCACTCCAAAAAGGGCAAATGTCGGTTCGAGAGTTAATGAACGGGGAACGATTGATAAAACCAATACTCAAAGATCAAGCTCTAATGATTGATATGATCGATTCGCCTTACGCACACAACGAATCTCTCAAAAAACAAATCTATAGCCGAGGGTTATGATGAAGGCGAAATCTGCAATTTGTGTTCCATTTGTTTGGTAGAC
>Ga0194129_10008542_pt1 | contig 11818 bp, 16 predicted proteins | sample TA2KigCa35mmetaG_FD_150862 | JGI IMG/M metagenome (GOLD analysis project Ga0194129, IMG submission 150862) | Freshwater microbial communities from Lake Tanganyika, Tanzania - TA2015038 Kigoma Deep Cast 35m | ecosystem: Environmental > Aquatic > Freshwater > Lake | place: Tanzania: Lake... | reverse complement strand
GCCGATCCCCAGCTCGCCAGCTTCCCCTGCCAGATCCTGTGGTGAACGGGCGCAAACCTCACCTCTCCACATCGCCCTCATCCAGTGATGGAGCTGCTTTCTATTCAGCGGTAGCTGAGGAACTCCTCGAGAGATAAGCCGATGTCCTTGGCGATCTGGCGCAGCAGCGGCGGTGCGATGTCCCGTCCTTTGTGCACCGGGACTGTCGTACAGCGGCCTTTGATATCACGGAACTGCTGGTGGGAGCCGCGCTGGCGCACCACTTCAAAGCCCATCTTTTTGAGGATATCCGCCACCTCCGACGGCTTGAGAACAGGGGTTGATCCCACGTTTAAGCCGGTACGGAGATCTGTTGCAGACCAACAAAATCGCTCTCCAGGGCCGGTTCGCCATCCTCCAGGAGCATGGCAATCACCTCTGTGAGGTTGTTCTGCAGCTCATCAAGGGTCTCGCCCTGACTATGCGCACCTGGGAAACCTGGGACGTAGCCCACAAGGAGACCGGTCTCAGGGCAGCGCTCGATCACCGCCGAAAACGTATGCATATCGGGAAACTCCGTCATCGTCATTCTGCTGCGGACAGCCCAGACCTCAACCCACCACGTCGCTGTGGGGGCTGGCGAAATCGCTCGCCAGCGGCTCGTTGGCCTCAGGCTTGGGCCGCTCGATCGCCGCTGGGGCCTTGGGCAGCAGATCCTCGAGCTCGCACACCGGGAAGCGGTTGATCGCCTTGAGTGCGGCGCGGGCGTTGTCGCGCAGCTGCTGGCTCACGGCCTCGCAGTAGGGCACCTGGGCCAGCAGATCGACGGTGCGGCGCAGCAGGCGCACCACATCGCCCTCATCAAGGGAGGTGTTGGCGATCACATCGCTCCAGCTGGTGCCCCGCGACCAGGCCTCCACCAGGCCGGTGAGCTCGGGCTCCCACCAGATCGGGAAGGCCACCTTGGCCCGCTCCTGCTGGCGGCCCAGCTCACGCCGCAGCCCGCGCAGATCGTGCAGGGCCTCATCCACGGCCGGCGGTGACGGGAAGCCGCTCCACAAATCGGGCCGGTTGACCTCGGTTGAGATCGCCTCAAACACCGCCGCCAACTCGGGCGGCGGCAGCTCGTCGAGGTGACCGCTCATCAGCGCCAGCCCCAGCCACAGCTCGTTGTCGCCGCGCAGGGCCGCCACGGTGCGGCCGATCTCGGTGGGTTCGAGGCCCTCGTCACCGCCCAGGGCACCGAAGTGCCGCAGCACCTCAATGAGTGCCAAGAAGGTGTCCCAGTGCCGGTTCGAGCGGAAGTGCAGCAGCCGCTGGCGCTCCTCGAGCTCGATGGCCAGCTCCTCCATGCGGCGGCGGTGCTTTTTGAGTGCCTTGCGGTCGCCCCAGCGGTGGGCCGGGTGCAACTCGAGCTCCTCATCAAGGGCCTGCACCAGCTGGGCCTGGGCCTGCACCTCGGCCGCCAGGTCGTACTGGGGGGTGTGCATGTCATGGCGGCGGGCCATCGACGCCACCGCCAACGCCAGGCCGCCGCTGGCCTGATCGCCATGGCGCAGCTCACCGGCATGGCGCAGCTCTGGGGAATCGAGCTGCTTCACCTGCAGGCAGCTGAGCTCGGCATGCAGGCTCACCACCGCCGAGCAGGGCAGCAGGATCCAGAGGTTGTCATCGGTGAGACACAGCAGCAGCGGAAACTGACCCGGACCCTTGACCTTCTCAACCAAGACAGCGGGGGTGACCCGGCCCTTGAGCTGGGGAGCCTTGACGCTCAGCAGTGAGCCTTCACTGGCGAACTGCAGCGCCAGGGTGAGCTCGTGGGCCAGGGTCTCCTCGGCCTGGTTCTGCAGGATGCGCAGCAGGCGCCGCTCCTCGCGCAGGCGGCCGCGCTGCTTCTCGTAATCCTCAAAGTCTTCCCACGGCACATCGCCCGAGCCGTCCTCGAGCTGCTCCAGCCGCTGCTTGAGGTCGGCGATGGCGGCCTCATCGTCGGCCAGATCGAGAGTGGCCAGGTAACGGCCGAAGCTGCGCTCGACCAGCTCCTTGGCCTTGGCCAGGTCGTAGCGCTGCAGCAGATTCAGCACCATGCCGTAGCTGGGGGTGAACTGGCTCACCAGCGGATCGGCCGGCGCCGTGGCCAGCTGGCCCGCCTCGCGCACCCCCTCAAAACGGCTCTGCACCGTGACCACGTAGCCCTGCACGTCGAGCCCGCGGCGGCCGGCACGGCCGGCCATCTGCAGAAACTCGCTGCCCATCAGCGGCCGGTGGCCCCGCTCGGTGCGCTTGCTCAGGGCCGAGATCACGGTGGTGCGGGCCGGCATGTTGATGCCGGCCGCCAGGGTCTCGGTGGCAAACACCACCTTGATCAGCCCCTGCTGAAACAGCTCCTCGATCAGCTCCTTCCAGGCCGGCAGCACGCCGGCGTGGTGGGCGGCGATGCCGCGCGTGAGCGCATCGGCGTGGCCGCCCTCGCGCACCGCTTCGGGGGTGGCGGCCATGAACGCCCGCAAGCGCGCCTCGATGCGGGCCTGCTCATCGGGGTTCACCAGGCAGACCTTGCCCAGGTCCCGCACCCCCTTGTCGCAGCCGCGGCGGCTGAAGATGAAATAGATCGCTGGCAGCATCTGGCGCTCAGCCATCTGCGCCACCACAAAGCCCAACGGCGGCGCCTCGGGCTGGGGCGGTTTGGGGGTCTTGGGCCCCTTGCGCTGGTGCCCCTTGGGGGCGCGCCACACCTTGCAGTTGGGGTGCAGGCCTGTGCCCTCGTCATTCAGAAGCGGGTGCAGCCCCTTGGCACTGCAGAAACTGAACGCCAGCGGCACCGGCCGGTGATCGCTGAGCACCAGCCGCGTGGGCCCGTGCACGCGCTCGATCCAGTCGGTGAGCTGGCCGGCATTGGCCACCGTGGCCGAGAGGGCCACCAGCTGCACCGCCGGCGGGCAGTGAATGATCGATTCCTCCCAGACCGTGCCCCGCTGGGAGTCGTTCATGTAATGGCACTCATCGAGCACCACCGCCTCCACATCGGCCAGGGGGTCCTGATCGGGATGGTCGATCTCCGCATAGAGCATGTTGCGGAAGATCTCGGTGGTCATCACCACGATCCGCGCCTCGCGGTTGAGGCTCAGATCGCCGGTGAGCAGGCCCACGTTGTCGTCGCCGAACTGCGCGCGAAAGTCACGCAGCTTCTGGTTCGAGAGCGCCTTGAGCGGGGTGGTGTAGAAGACCTTCTGGCCATGGGCCAGGGCCCGGTGAATGGCGTATTCGCCCACCAGGGTCTTGCCGCTGCCGGTGGGGGCGCTGACCACCACCGAATGGCCCTGGTTCAGGGCATCGATCGCCTCGAGCTGAAACCCATCGAGCGGAAACGGAAACAGGCTGTCGAGCGGCGGCACTTCAGTGGTACCCGGCAGGGTGCCGTCGGCATTGGAGCGATCGGTGGCCGAAGTCAGGGTGACGATGCCCACGCGCTGGCTGGCCTGATCTTATTGGCTGGATCAGGGTGCAGAGAGACGCTGGCGAGGTTTGGCCCTGCCCGGTCTGCAGGAGACTGCACCGCATGGGGCCAGCACCGAGCGATTCATCAACCCGGCCGATCCCATCGCTGAGCGACCTGTGGCGATGGGATCTGCAGCGCACCCTGACGGCGCTCAGCCCATCACGCCGCCGGCAGCTGCGCAGCTTTGCCGCCAGCGCGCAAGGCCTGGTGCCCCAGGACGGCGGCGATGCAGCGCCGCTTCTGGATCTGGCCAGCAACGACTATCTGGGCCTCAGCAGGCATCCGGCCGTGACCACCGCCGCCGCCGCCGAGCTGCAGCGCAGCGGCCTGGGCGCCGGGAGCTCGCGGCTGGTGAGCGGCAGCAGGCCCGTTCATCAGGCGCTGGAGACCGCCCTCGCCAGCTGGCTGGGGCGTGAGCGGGCCCTGCTCTTCCCCAGCGGGTTTCAGGCGAACCTGGCGGCCGTAGGCGCCCTGGCCGATCGCCACAGTCTGGTGCTGGCCGACCGCTTGATTCACCATTCCCTGCTCTGCGGGGTGCGTGCCGCCGGGGCCCAGCTGCAGCGCTTTGGCCACAACGACCTGCACGATCTGGAGCGCCACCTGGCTGCGGCGCGGGCCACCTGGCCGCGGCGGCGTTTGCTGGTGCTGAGCGAGAGTCTGTTTTCGATGCAAGGCACGAGCCCAGCCGTGCCACAGCTGGTTGAGCTGTGCCAGCGCCACGGAGCGGCGCTGCTGCTGGATGAAGCCCATGCGCTGGGGGTGCTGGGGCCCGGCGGCCGCGGCCTGGGCCACGGGCAAGCAGCCATCGCCCTGATCAGCGGCACCTTCGGCAAGGCCCTGGGCAGCGGCGGCGCCTTTGTCGCCGGCGATGCCGACACGCTGGAGGCGCTGCTGCAAACGAGCGGGGCCTTTCGTTACACCACGGCCCTGGCACCGCCCCTGGCCGCCGGGGCGCTGGCAGCACTGGCCTGGATCCAGCAGCAGGACGCCGAACGCCAGGATCCGGGTGAGCTGCTGCGGCAGCGGGCAAGGCGCTGGCGCGAGGCGCTGATGGCAGCCGGCTGGCCGCGGCCAGCGGGTGAGGGGCCGATCCTGCCGCTGCTGGTGGGCGACGACGAACGGGCCCTGCAGCTGCAGCACCAACTCGAACGCGACGGCCTGCTGTGCGTGGCGATCCGGCCGCCCACCGTGCCCGCAGGCAGCGCCCGGCTGCGGATCGTGCTGCGCCGCGACCTGCCAGCCGGCACCCTGCCGCGGTTGCTCAGCGCCCTGGGGCAGCCATGAACCAGGCGTTGGAGCTGATCGCCATGCATGGCTGGTGCGGCGACAGCCGCAGCTGGGAGCCCTGGCAGCCGCTCTGGCAGCAGCGCGGATGGCAGTGGAGCTGCGGGGAGCGCGGCTACGGCTGTCGCCCGCCGCAGCAGCCCCGCTGGCAGTTGCCGGGCGCCACCAAGGTGGTGATCGCCCATTCGCTCGGCCCCCACCTGCTCAACCAGGAGGTGATGGCTGCCGCCGATGCCGTGGTGCTGCTCACCAGTTTTGGACGCTTTGTGCCCGAGGGGCCCGCCGGCCGCAGGGTGCGCACTGCCCTGAGCGGCATGGCCGCCGAACTTGCCGGCCCCGATCCCAATGGGATGCTGCTGTCGTTTCTGCAGCAGGTGGCCGCGCCCGCTTCGGCCGATGCCCTGCAAGCATCGCCGGCCTGCGAACCCATCCCCCCAGAGGGACTGGCGCGCTTGCAACAGGACCTGCAGCTGATCAGCGACTGCGCGGGTCTGCCGCCGGGCTTTCCTGGCGGAGCTCGGGTGCTGCTGCTGCAGGCCGGAGCGGATCAGATCGTGGTGCCGGAAGCACGCGAGCTGCTGGAGCAAGCACTGCCTCAGGCGGATGTGCTCACCCTCGCCAGCGCTGGCCATGGACTCATCGGCACACCAACCCTGGCCCTGGTGACCACCTGGATGGAGGCGCTGGAGCAGCGATGAACGCGGCGACCCCAACCAGCTGTGCCTGTTTTGGCCGGCAGGCCCACCGCTACAACACGGAGGCGGGGCTGCAGCGCGCGATCGCCTGGCGCCTGGCACACCTCGCCGCCGCCTTGCCCCTGCCCACCGCGGGGCCCTGCGCTGACCTCGGCGCCGGCACCGGCCTGGTGGGTCTGGCCCTGCAGCAGCAGGGGCTCGAGCGCACCCTGCTGCAGGTGGATGGCAGTCCCACCCTGCTGGCGCACAACCCGCTAGCGCAACGCAGAAGCGACCAACTGCTGTGGAACCTGAACGACGACCTGCCTGCCGCCCTGCACAACAGCAGCCTGATCAGCAGCAGCTTCTGCCTGCAGTGGCTGCAGGATCCGGCCGAAAGGCTGGAGCACTGGGCCAGGGCGCTGCGCCCCGGGGGCTGGCTGGTGCTGGCCACACCAGTGGCAGGCAGCTTCCCCCAATGGCACCAGGCGGCCCGGCGCGCCGGTGTGCCCTGCACGGCGCGATCGTTGCCCGACGCCGAGGCACTGATCGCCGCTGCAGCCAGCCTGCTGAAGCTGCAGCGGCACCAGATGCTGATGTTCAGCCAGCGCTACAGCCCCGCCGGCCTGGGCTTTCTGAGGCAAGTGCGGCGCCTGGGGGCTGGTCACAGCGACCAGCCGCCCCTCAGCCCCAGCCAGTGGCGCCAGCTGCTACACCACTGGCCTGTGGATGAGCGGGTGAGTTGGCGGATCCTGGTGCTGATCGGGCAACGGTGACCCCCTCGGTGATCCCAGCGGCCCGACTCGTGGTGTGCGGCACCGACACCGACGTCGGCAAGACCGTGGTCAGCGCCTGGCTGGTGCAGGGGTTCGGCGCCCACTATTGGAAACCGGTGCAGAGCGGGCTCGAGGGCGGTGGCGACAGCCAGCGGCTGCAGCAACTGCTGGAGCTGCCCCCGCAGCGTGTGATTCCGGAGGCCTACCGGCTGAGCCAGCCGGTGTCGCCGCATTGGGCCGCCGAACAGGACGGGGTGACGATCGATCCAGCCCGGCTTGCGCTGCCCGAGTGCCCCGGCCCCTTGGTGATCGAAACCGCGGGCGGGTTGTTGGTGCCGCTGCGGCGTGACTGGCTGCAGATTGAGCAGCTGCAACGCTGGCAGCTGCCGGTGCTGCTGGTGGGCCGCAGTGGCCTCGGCACCCTGAACCACTGTCTGCTGTCGGTTGACGCCCTGAGACGCCGTGGCATCCCGGTGCTGGGCCTGGTGCTCAACGGACCGCCCCACCCCGACAACCCCCGCACGCTGGAGCAGCTGACGGGCCTGCCGGTGCTGGCCGAGCTGCCGCCGCTGGCGCCGCTGAGCGCCACCCTGCTGCAGCAGCACTGGCAGCACAGCCAGCTGGGCGCTCGGCTGAGCCAACGTCTCGTAGCGTTGGCTCAGCCCCTGAATCGCAACGGGCCCCAATGAACAAGCGCCACACCCTGATCAGCCTGATGGTGCTGCTGGTGTGCAGCGCCATCCTGGTGCTGTTCACCGACGTTGAGCTCTCGCTGGTGCGCTGGATTAATTGCGGGCCATGGGCAGCCCAGGACGAACGCCACGGCGAGATCTGCCGCAGGGGTGGCTGAGCCGGAGAGCTCAGCTGTCGTTCTGAGCCTTGATCGGGCAATGACCCGACAGGCGGGCAGCATGCAGCTTGGCGGTCGCCAGTGGCCACCCCTGGCGGAGCTGATCGTGCACCAGCTCGATCTGCGACGGGTGCCAGCCCTGGCGTTCGAGCTGCACCCGAATCGCCTGCCACTGGCCCTCAGCAAAGATCTCGCCCGGGCCCCAGGCGCGATAGCGATCGATCAGGGGGCGGCGCAGTTCCATGTCGGCGGCGCTGAGAAACCGCCGCGACAGGCGACTCCTGTCACGGGAACGGGAATCACGGGACATGGGATCCCGATCGCTGCTGAATGCGGGTGCCATAGCCAGGCCCGCAGAGGGTGCTGGACCCCTCCATCATGGCAAGCCTGTGGCGATCTGGCCTACCCCGCCGATCAGGGGCCAGCGAGGATGGCCGCCTCCACATCGGCGCGCGAGAGGCCGTAGGGGAAATGCCGCAGGCTCTGGCGGCCGTCCTGCAGCCAGCTCACCCTGAGCTCTTCCACATCCAGCTCAAGCAGGGCGCTCCACTGCGGCTGGTGCAGATCCCACTGGGTCGAATGGGTGCCACGCTGACGGGCGCCGAAGCCGCGCAACCAGGCTTCCAGCAAGGGCAGGGGGTGGTGGACCAGCGGGGTCTCCGGGGGCGGCAGCGCAGCGTCCAACGGCAAGGCCTCGAGCCTGCCATCTCCGGCATCCTGCACCCCTCGACTCATCGGGCCTCCAGCCACCAACTGGGCCATTGCATCAGATCGACCCCCCGCAGCCAGGCCATGCCCACCCCGAGCAGCAGCGAAAACAGCGCCGCCACAACCAGCAGCAACAGCGCCAACCATTCTCCGCCCGACAGGGGCCGGCGCTCCGACGGCAGCACCACCGGCTGACGCGGATTCTCAGCCGGCTGGGCGACCAACTCGGCGTCATAGCGACGGCGCAGCTCCGGATCGCTGAGCACGCTGTAGGCCCGTTGCAAGTCCTTGAATGCCGATTCGGCCTGGGGCAGGGGCAGGGTGGTGGTGTCGGGGTGGTAGCGCTTGCTCAACTGGCGAAAGGCCTGGCGCAACGCCTCGGCGCTGGCGTTGACCGGAAGCCCGAGCAGCTGGTAGTGACTCGGCGCAGACATGGCCCCAGGCTTTGCGGGATCCTAGAAAGCACATCCGGGTCCTGGCAGCGTGCCCACTGATCAGCTGGCAGCACTGTGGACGGCGCTGGGCTGGCAGCCCAGCGGCGAGCAGCAACGCCTGTTCACCCAGCTGCAGCACGAGCTGCGCCTGTGGAACGGCCGCCTCAACCTCACCCGGCTGGTCGAAGGCGACGACTACTGGGTCGCCCAGGTGTTCGACAGCCTCTGGCCGCTGATCGGACTGCTCAACGGGCAGCAGCATGTGAGCGCGGCCAGCACCCCCTTGCGCCTGATCGATGTGGGCACCGGCGGGGGCTTCCCGGGGCTGGCCCTGGCGATTGCCCTGCCCACGGCTCGCCTCACCCTGGTGGATTCGGTGCAGCGCAAAATCGAGGCGGTGCGCGCCATGGCGACGGCCCTGGGCCTGGGGCCGCGGCTGGAGTTCTGCAGCGACCGCATTGAAAAGCTGGGCCGCTCTTCCCCCTGGCGCGGCCGCTTCGACTGGGCGGTGGCCCGCGCCGTGGCACCGGCACCGGTGGTGGCGGAATACCTGGTGCCACTGCTGAAGTCCGATGGCAAGGCGCTCCTCTACCGCGGCCAGTGGTCAGAGGCTGATCAACGGCAGTTGGAAGCGGCCGCCCGCTGCCTCAAGGCACGCGTCGATCCGATCCAGGCGCGGGAGCTGCCGGCAGGGCGCGGCCAGCGTCATGCCATCACCCTCACCCCCTTGGCGCCGTGCCCCGGCACCTACCCAAGGCCCGTGGGAATTCCGGCCAAACAGCCTCTGGGAGTGCTCAGGCCCTCGGCAGCGTCCGCTTGAAGCGGGCAGGGCTGGGCAACCCCAGGGGCTGCAGCTGCTGCTCACGCAAACGCCGCTCCAGCTCAGGCAGCTCGTCGTAACTCACCCAGTGGATGCAGTCGACCGGGCAAGTCTCGATCGCCTCCTGAATGCGCTCCGTGCTGTCACCGTCTTGGCGGATCGCCCGGGAACGGCCGAGATCCGGCTCCAGCACAAAGGTGTTGCAGGCCACATGGGCGCAGTACCGGCATCCGATGCAGACCGCTTCGTCGACCCAGACAGCCCGTTGGCGCAGCGCGCCCCCGAGCACAGGCTCGAGCCCCGTGGGCTGGATGTCACAGGCCTGGCTGGGCACACCGAAGGCCAGGGAGGGGTCGACCGTCATCGACCCACCTGGGTCAGGCCCAGCGGGTGACAACCAGTTCGATGGAGCCATCGTCACTGCTGGTCTGCTCGGCCACCGCAAAGCCTTCAGCGCTGCTGGCGGCGAGAATGGCCTCCAGGGCATAGCGCTGGTTGAGCTGGGCGAGAAAGCGCTCAGGCGGCACCGGCAGACTCCAGAGGTCGAGATCGGCCACCAATTCGTAGGCGCCGGTGTCGGCATTGAGGCGGAAGCCGATGTCGCCTCCCTGGGGCGGAGCCACCACCAGCTCGGCGATCGCCAGTTGACCGCGATAGCCCCGCACCTGGCGTGGTCCAGCGAGCGGCGCATGCCCCATGGCGGTGAGGGCTGCCTCCAGGGACTGCCGGTCACGCAGCTCGGTCTTGATGGTGCTGAAGTGCGACATCGCTACCAGGGTGAGGGGGTCAGGGGGGAGACGTCAAACAGGCGGCACGGTGCCGGGGCTGAGGCCTTGGCTGTCAGTGGCCAGGGGTTGAAGAACCTCTGAGCGCTGATAGGCCTCGGCCGTGGGCTGACGCTGCTGCAGGGAGCCGACCCGTGCTTCGATCTGCTCGGTGAGGCGTTCACAGGCGGCACCGGCCAGGCCTTCGACGGTCTCCTCCACACGGCCATTAGCACGGATGCGAAACCGGATGGTCTGCAGCGAGGGCTGAGGGGCCAAGCACGCGCCTGCGGGTGCGGAGATGCTAGCGGCGGCGGCCGGTTGGTGGCTTAGCTGAGCAACCCTTCATCCACCAGGGTCTGCAACCGCTCCAACACCTCCGGCTGCTCCAGCTGCTCCAAGGCCAGGCGGGCCTCATCGCGCACGCTGGCCTCCTGATCGTCCAGCAGTGTGTGCACCAGGGCCTGCACCACGGCCTGCTGGCGGGGCTCCACCAGATCGGGATATAGGCGACCCAGGGCCCAGGCGCTGTTGCTGCGCACGGCGGCTTGACTGTCGATGCGCAGGCTCTGCATCAGCTGGGCAGCAGCGGGATCCGCCTTGGCCGCTCCCGTGGCCCCCACATCCGCCAGGGAGGTGGCCGCCCACAGACGCACCGCCGCCACATCCACCTGCAACGAGCGGATCAGCGGATTGAGCACGGGTGCATCGGCAAAGTTGGCCAGGCTCCAGGCCACCGCCTTGCGCACATAGCCATTGCTATCTGCCGCCAGCAGCGCCAGCAGGGGCTCCACCGCCATCGGCGACGGATTGCGGCCCAGGGCATACACGGCGCTCATGCGCTCGATCGGGCAGGGGGCCTCCAGCAGGGGCAGCAACAGGGGGATCGCCCGCGGGTCGCGGTGCTCACAAAAAATCCGCAGACCCTGCAAGCGCTGTTCGTGGCCGCCGGCCAGCAGGGTCAGACCCAGGTCGCATTCGGCCGCCGCATCGGCACTGCCGGAGGCCTCGGGCTCGATCTCATCGAGGGGATCACCCAGCAGCTCCTGAGCCAGCTCAGCCGCCAGCACCTCGGGATCGAGCACCAGCTCATGGCTGGCGTTCTCGTCATAGGGCTGCCAAGAGCCAGCGCCCTCCTGGTCAGGAGCGTTCACAAGCCCATCCTCATTGCAACGGTGCCGGTGCAGCCATGTCACCAGGCAGCCAGATGCGCGCACTCACCGCAAACAAGGCCAGGCCAAACAGCAGCACGATGGCAGCCGGCAACAGGGTTGAACGAAAAAACTGCACGTTGAATAGTGCTCAAGCCGATGCGCATCATCGCTCTTAATGTGCGCTCACCTGCACCACTGCGAATGGCTGACCATGCGTCTCCCGGCTCGATGCGGGAGCGGATGGTTGCCATTGCTGCTGAGGGTGTGGCCAGCGGCAGCCCGCTCAACATCGGCAGCAAACTGTTACAGGGCTGGCTCACGGCCAGCGGTGTCTCGCTGGAACTGATCGGGGTCATTCCCCAACTGGCAGCCCTTCCCTACGCCTTCAAGGTGCTCTGGGCCCCCCTGCTCGACCGCTGGCCGGTGCCCTGGCTCGACCGTCGACGCGGCCCTGGCTCGACCGTCGACGCGGTTGGATTCTGGTGTTGCAGCTGCTGCTGTCCGGGGTGTTGCTGGTGTTGGCCTTGCTGGCCGCGCTCGCCAGACGCGACACAGGGATGCTGCAACTGGCCACGTTGTTGGCGGTGCTGCTGGCAGCCGCCAGCGCCACCCAAGACATCGTCATTGATGCCTACCGCACCGACTTGCTGCCCGAAAGCGAACGTGGCCAGGGTGCGGCAGTCCACAACTTGGGCTACCGCACCGGCATGCTTCTGGTGAGCTCTGGGGGCTTCCTGCTGGCAGGCAGCCTGGGTTGGTGGGCCGCCTTTGGGGGCTGTGCCCTGCTGATGCTGGCGGTGGTGCCATTCACCCTGCTGGCCCCCCGTCTCAAGCCCCTGCAGCACCCCCCCAGCAGCCTGAGGCAGGCGGTGGTTG
>Ga0194129_10008540_pt1 | contig 11820 bp, 11 predicted proteins | sample TA2KigCa35mmetaG_FD_150862 | JGI IMG/M metagenome (GOLD analysis project Ga0194129, IMG submission 150862) | Freshwater microbial communities from Lake Tanganyika, Tanzania - TA2015038 Kigoma Deep Cast 35m | ecosystem: Environmental > Aquatic > Freshwater > Lake | place: Tanzania: Lake... | reverse complement strand
TCGAACGCGCCGTCCCCGTCTGCCTGACCTTGAACGAGCTGCTCACCAACGCCCTCAAGTACGGCGGCGTCGGCGCGAAGCGGACGAAGGAGGCCCTCGAGGCGGCCCGCTGGAGCTGATCGAGGTCAAGGCCGTGGGACAGAGGGTGCGACTGGCGGTCCGTGATCGCGGCCCTTGTCTGCCCGCCGGCTCCCAGCTCACCGGGCACCCGAGCCTCGGTCTGCAGCTGGTGACATCGCTGACGCGCCAGCTGCGCGGCAAAGCCAGCGCCCGCAGCGACGGCGGCGCCGTGTTCGAGGTCGAGGTCCCCCTCGAGTGACTCGTGCGGCGACGAACGTCCTGGCTCCCGTCGGGCACCGGGCGGGCGCCATGGAGACGACAGTCAGGTGACGGTCAGGCCAGCGCGGCGACGAGAGCGTCGGCGATCGCCTGCGCGTGACGCCGGAGGGTCGCGTCGTCGTCGCCCTCGACCATGACGCGTGCCTTCATCTCGGTGCCCGAGTAGCGCACGAGCACCCGTCCACCGCTGCCGAGCGCCGCCTCGACGTCGGCGATCACCGCGAGCACCGCCGGCAGGTCCTCGAGCGGCACCTTGCGCGCGACCTTGACGTTCAGCAGGTGCTGCGGCGACGGCTGAAACACCGACGCCAGCTGCGACAGCGCCTTGCCCTCGCGCAGCATCGCCGCCAGCACCGCCAGCGCCGCGACGATCCCGTCGCCCGTCGTCGCGTGGTCGAGGAAGACGATGTGCCCGCTCTGCTCGCCGCCGAGGTTCAGGCCGCGCTCGCGCATCCGCTCGACGACGTAACGATCGCCAACGCCGACGCGCTCGACAGCGACGCCGATGTCCTTCAGGCAGCGCTCGAGCCCGACGTTGCTCATCACCGTGGCCACGACGGCGTCGCCGCGCAGCAGGCCCTGCTTCTTGCGCTCGCGGGCGCAGATCGCCATCACCGCGTCGCCGTCGACGACCCGGCCCCGCTCGTCGAGGATGATCACGCGGTCGGCGTCGCCGTCGAGGGCGACGCCCAGGTGCGCGCCGTGGGCGAGCACGGCCTTGCTGAGCGTCTGCGGGTGCAGCGAGCCGCAGCCGTCGTTGATGTTGGTGCCGTCGGGTTCGCAGCCCAGCTCAAGGACGGTGGCGCCGAGCTCGCGGAACACCGGCGGGGCGACCGCGTACGCGGCGCCGTGGGCGCAGTCGACGACGATGCGCAGGCCCTCGAGGGTCAGCGCCTGCGGGAACGTCGCCTTCAGGTGCACGATGCAGCGGCCCTTGGCGTCGTCGATGCGGCTCGCCTTGCCGATGTCGGCGCCGGTCGAGGCGTGCTTGTCGACCAGCGCGGGCTCGAGGATCAGGCGCTCGAGCTCCTCCTCGACGGCGTCGGGCAGCTTGAAGCCGTCGTGGCCGAAGACCTTGATGCCGTTGTCCTGGTAGGGGTTGTGGCTGGCCGACACGACGATGCCGGCGTCGGCGCGCATGCTCGCCGTCAGGAACGCGACGCCGGGGGTGGGCAGTGGGCCGGTCAGCATGACGTCGACGCCCAGCGACGTGATGCCGGCGCAGATGGCCTGCTCGATCATGTAGCCCGACACCCGGGTGTCCTTGCCGATCACGACGCGGCCGCGGTGCCGCGCCCCGAGCAGCGCCGGCAACAGCGTCGACGTCCCGGTGGGCCCATCGGCCTGTGGCCCGCGGCCGAGCTGGCCGGTCTTCACGAGCAGCGCCAGCGCGCGGCCGAGTCGCATCGCCATGTCGGGGGTCATCGGCCAGACGTTGGCCTCGCCGCGGATGCCGTCGGTGCCGAAGAGCTGGCGCGCCATCTCAGCCCCCCTCGCCGCCGCCGATCCCATCGACGTCGTCGCCGTCCTTGTCGTCGTCCTCGCTGCCGGCCCGCTTCGCCGGCTTCTTCGAGCGCGTCGCGGGCTTCTTGCCCTTCGGCGACGCCGCGGCCTGCTCGTCGAGTTCGGGCGCGGGCTTGCCGCCCTTCACGGCGTCGAGCAGCGCGTGCACGCGGGCCGCGCGCTCGCCGCTGTCGTCGAGGACGAAGGTCAGCTCGGGGGTCAGGCGCAGGCGCACCTTGCCGCCAAGCTCCTTGCGCAGGATGCCGCGCTGGGCGCGCAGGCTGTCGATGGCGCCCTGCTTGTCGGCGTCGGAGCCGAAGACGCTGACGAAGACCCTGGCGTGGGCGAAGTCGCTGGTGACCTCGACGGAGCGGATGGTGACGAAGCCGGGCACCGGGTCGCGCAGGCCGCGGACGAGCCGCTCGCCGAGCACTTTCTGGATCTCTTCGGCGACGCGGGCGGTGCGAATGCTCATGCGGACACGAGAGCAGAGGGCGCCGACGACGGCAACACCGCCGACGTCGTGAGCGCCGACGCGAGCGGCGCGGGGGGCGCGTCCGTGTCTGGCCCGCCGGGCGAGCCTGCACCACGCCGGACGGGCCGGCCGACCGTTGCCGGCGACGCCGTCGGCTGGTAGCCCGCCGGCGTCGCCCTCGTCGACGGAGAGACCCATGACCACGCACACCGGCACCAGCCTGCGCAAGAGCTTCCTGTCGTTCTTCGAGACGAACGGGCACCACGTCGCCCGTTCGTCGCCGCTGGTGCCGCAGGGCGACGCCACGCTGCTGTTCACCAACGCCGGCATGGTGCAGTTCAAGGACGTCTTCACCGGCCGCGAGACGCGCCCGTACAAGCGCGCGACGTCCTCGCAGAAGTGCGTGCGCGCCGGCGGCAAGCACAACGACCTCGAGAACGTCGGCCGCACCGCGCGCCACCACACGTTCTTCGAGATGCTCGGCAACTTCAGCTTCGGCGACTACTTCAAGGAGGGCGCCATCGAGTACGCGTGGACCTTCCTGACGAAGGATCTGGGCATCGACGCGAAGCGCCTGAGCGTCACGGTCTTCGAGGGCGACGCGCAGACGCCGGCGGACACCGAGGCCGAGGCGCTGTGGAAGAAGATCGCGGGCCCGGGCATCCAGATCACGCGCCACGGCGCCAAGGACAACTTCTGGCAGATGGGCGACACCGGCCCGTGCGGCCCGTGCACCGAGGTCCACTTCGACCGCGGCGCCGTCAAGGGCGCCTTCGGCGGCGATGACCCCGAGGGCGACCGCGTGCTCGAGATCTGGAACTGCGTGTTCATGCAGTACGAGCGGCTGGCCGACCGCTCATTGGTCCCGCTGCCGGCGCCGTCCGTCGACACCGGCATGGGACTCGAGCGTCTGGCGATGGTGATGGGCGGCCACGCGTCGAACTACGACACCGACCTGCTCCGGCCGCTCATCACGTTCTCCGAAGACAAGCTGAAGAAGAAGTACACGTCCACCGACGGCGCCGACGACGTGGCGATGCGCGTGATCGCCGACCACGCCCGCACCACGGCGTTCCTCGTCGGCGACGGCGTGCTGCCCGGCAACGTCAACCGCGAGTACGTGCTGCGCTCGATCATGCGCCGCGCCATCCGCTTCGGCGACGGGCTCGGCTTCAAGGACGCCTTCTTCCACGGCGTGTGCGATCAGGTCGTCGAGCTGTTCCAGGGCCAGTACCCCGAGCTGACCGCCGCGCGCTCGCTCTTGCAGAAGGTCGTCGTCAACGAGGAAGAGGCCTTCCGCCGCACGCTGCAGAAGGGCACCGAGCGCGTGCTCGTGGTCGTCGATGACGCGAAGAAGAGGAGCGCCGTCAGCGTCGACGGCGGCGTCGTCTTCGACCTGAAGGCCACCTACGGCTTCCCGCCCGACCTGACGGCGCTGATGCTGCGCGAGCACGGGCTGTCCTACGACGAGGCCGGCTTCACGAAGGCCGAGAGTGCGCACGCCGCGGCGTCGTCCACCGACCACCTCGGCGCCGCTGGCGTCGACGACCTGTGGAAGCGCCTGCGCAACGAACTCGGCGCCACGAATTTCACTGGCTACGAGGCGCCGTCGTTGAAGGCGGCCAAGGTGCTCAGCCTCGTGAAGGACGGCGCCGTCGTCGACAAGCTGCTGCCCGGCGACAAGGGCGTCGCCCTGCTCGACCGCACGCCTTTTTACGGCGAGAGCGGCGGTCAGGTCGGCGACCGCGGCGCGCTGCTGAAGGACGGGTTGTCGTTCAAGGTGCTCGAGTGCGGCAAGCAGGCCGAGCTGCACCTGCACGTCGTCGCCGTCGAGCACGGCGCGCTCGCGGTGGGCGACGTCGTCGAGGCCGCCGTCGACGACGGCGCGCTGTCACGCACGCGCAAGAACCACTCGGCGACGCACCTCTTGCACCACGCGCTGCGCAAGGTGCTGGGCGATCACGTCGTGCAGAAGGGCAGCCTCGTCGACCCCGACCGCCTGCGCTTCGACTTCGCCCACTTCGAGGCGATGACGAAGGCGCAGGTCGAGGCCGTCGAGGACCTCGTGAACGACATGGTCCTCGACAACGCGGGCTCGAGCATCGAGCAGATGGGGATCGACGACGCCAAGCAGAAGGGCGCGATGGCCTTGTTCGGCGAGAAGTACGGCGACCGCGTCCGCGTCGTCGCGTTTGGCACCGACCACGGCAGCTCCGTCGAGCTCTGCGGCGGCCAGCACGTGCGCGCGACGGGCGACATCGGCCTGTTCAAGGTGACCAGCGAGGGCCCGCTGGCCGCCGGCGTGCGGCGCATCGAGGCGGTCACGGGCCGCGGCGCGCTGTCGTTCGTGCGCAAGCAGGGCGCGGTGCTCGGCGAGCTGGCCAAGCACCTGAAGGTCGGCACCGACGACGTCGTCGCCCGCGTCGAGAGGCTCGGCGACAGCCTGAAGGACGCCCACGCCGAGCTCGGCAAGCTGAAGGAGCAGGCGCAGGCGCAGGCGGCGGCGGGCGCGGCGAACCAGGCCACAGACGTCGGCGGCGTGAAGCTGCTGGCGCTGCGCGCCGACGGCGTCGAGGCGAAGGGCCTGCGCGACTACGCCGACAAGCTGCGCGACAAGCTCGGCAGCGGCGTCGTCGTGCTCGGTCTGCCCGACGGCGACAAGGTGACGCTGCTGGTGGCCTTGACCGCCGACGTCGCCAAGGCGGGCAAGCTGCACGCGGGCAAGCTGATCGGCGAGCTCGCCGTCGTCGTCGGCGGCAAGGGCGGCGGCAAGCCCGAGCTGGCGCAGGCCGGCGGCAGCAAGCCCGAGGCCCTCGACGAGGCGCTGGCGAAGGCGAGGTCGCTGGTGCAGGCGGCGCTCGCGTAGTCGTTCGCGCGCACTGGCTGGCGGCGGGATGGCGCCGTCGAGGTCGCGCTATCGTCGGTCTTTCTGATCGCTGGTCACGGCCGGTGGTCACGGAGGGCGCGATGGCGCGACGTCATTACCGGCCGTTCTTGAAGACGGTGGCGGCGACGCTGGCCGGGTCGACCGACATCCTCGCGCGCAACGCGACGGGCACGCTGTCGCCCGCGGCCGGCGACGAGATCATGCAGCGGTGGCAGCGGCGCCTCTTTGCCGCCGGCGAGAGCACCATCGCCGCCGTCGGCCACGAGCGCTACGCCGATGCCGCGCCGCCGACGAGCCGCCCCTATCTCGTGATGTCGAACCACCAGAGCCTGCTCGACATCCCGTCGATCGTGGCGACGTGGCCGGGGCGCATCCGCATGGTCGGCAAGGAAGAGCTGGCGCGGGTGCCCGTGTGGGGGCCGGCGATGCGCGCGCTCGGCATCGTCTTCGTCGACCGCGACGACCGCGCCCGTTCGATCCAGGCACTCGAGGCGGCGAAGGCGCAGCTGTCGTCGGGGACGTCGATCTGGATGGCCCCCGAGGGCACGCGCAGCCGCGACGGCGCGCTCAGCCCGCTGAAGAAGGGCGGCTTCCACGTCGCGCGCGCGCTCGGCGTTCCCATCGCGCCGGCGTGGATCGAGGGCACCGCGGCCATTGTGGCGCCCGACGGCTTCGGCGTGCACAAGGGCGGCCACGTCGTCGTCACCTACGGCGACCCCATCGCCACCGAGGGGCGATCGGTCGACGAGCTGGTCGACACCGTGCGCGCGGCGCTGCTGGCGCTGCAGCGACAGGCGCAGTCATCGTCGTCGTCGTCGTCGTCGTCGTCCTGAGCAGCGCGGTCGCGTCGTCGACGCCGCTGCCGTCAGGCGAGCAGCACGAGTGCGAGGGCCACGGCCGCCGGCAGGGCCTGCACGAGCAGGATCGAGCGACCGACGGTGGCGGCACCAAAGACGCCGGCGACGATCACACAGCCCAGGAAGAAGCACTGCACGCGCCCGCCCTCGGCGCCGCCGAGCCATAGGCCCCAGACGAGCCCGGCGGCGAGGAAGCCGTTGTACAGGCCCTGGTTCATCGCCAGCCGCTTCGTCGCCGCCGCCTGCTCGGGCTTCATGCGGAAGGTCTTCAGGCCGAGCGGCTTGTCCCACAGGAGCATCTCGAGGATCAGGAACCACGCGTGCAGCAGGGCGACGACGGAGACGGCGACGTGGGCGGCGAGCGACATGGGTCGATCGTGGCAGCGCGGCGACGCGCGCGCGACGCGACCGGCGGCGCGCCCCCTTCGTCGTCGAGCGCGATCGCGCTAGCCGGAGCCGATGAACGCGCAGCAGCTCGTCGCCTCCCTCGGCCTGCAGCCCCACCCCGAGGGCGGCTTCTACAAAGAGACCTACCGCGCGACCCGCGTCGTCGACGTCGACGGGCGGGTGCGGGCGGCGTCCACCGCGATCTACTTCCTGCTGACGACCGGCACGTTCTCGGCCCTGCATCGGATTCGCTCCGACGAGGTCTGGCACTTCTACGCCGGCGCCGACCTCGAGGTCGTCTCGTTCGACGAGCAGGGCCGCCTGCTGCGCGAGCGGGTCGGCGCCTCGGCGGCGACGGGTGCGGTGCCGCAGCTGGTGGTGCCCGCGGGCCGCTGGTTCGGCTCGCGCCTCGCCGACGACGGCGACGCCGACGCGTTCGCGCTGGTCGGCTGCACCGTGGCCCCCGGATTCGACTTTGCCGACTTCGAGCTCGGGACGCGCGAAGAATTGCTGCGACAGTTTCCGTCGCATGTCGACGTGGTCACGGCGCTGACGCGCGCGTGAGCGCGAGCGGGCGCCCGCTCGAGGAGGGCGCGGCCTACTCGTTGTCCGGGGGCGGCGGGGGCTCGGGTGGCGTCAGGCACAGGGTGTTGCCGGGCGTGAGGCTGCAGACCTGCCAGAAGCCGGACCCGCCGCCGCCGCCGGCACCGTTGTTGCCGTCGCCAGCGCCATGCTGTCCGGTCACGGCAGCAGGGAACCTGCCGCCGGCCGACGACAGATGGGTCCCGGCGCGGCCGCCGGCGCCGCCGGTGACGTCCGCGGCGACGAAGCCGGAGGCCTCGAGCGACGACGCCGAGAGCAGGTCATAGGAGACGTTCGACGCGCGCACGTGCGTGATCTGCCGTGCCTCGAGCAGGACCATGCCGCCGGAGCCGCCGCCGCCGCCGCCGAGGGTAATGGAGGAACCTCCGGCGCTGCCTTCGACGCCATCGCCACCGCGGGCGCGGATCGTCGATCTGCCCTCGGTCGCTTCGCGCAACGTCAGCGTGCCCAGCACCGACAGCTGCAGCGACCCGCCCCCGGCGCCGCCCGGGCTGGGCAGGTCCGGTCCGAGCGAACCGCCGGCACCGCCGTAGCAACCGACGCTCCAGGCGTCCTCGCGCAACTTGAGCTCGCGGAACGGTCCAAGTCCCGCAGCCCCCCCCGTCGGCATGACGAACGCGGGGGCGAGCCTGCCGACGCCACCGGTCCCGCCGTTGCCAAACGCGCCGCCGCCGCCCCCACCCGCCGAGTTCGCACCGGATTCTGGCGATGGTGGACTCCCGTATCCAAACCCGCATTCCCCGCTGCGGGGGGCGCCCGTCGGCCAGGGAGCGACGGTCACCGTCCCCGCGATCGTGGCGTCGCGGTGGACGACGAGGATCGGCACCATCGGCCCGACGAAGGCGAGCTCGACGCCGTCGTTCACGACGAGGCTCCCGGCCTCCAGCAACACGACGGGAACCGCCCCGTCGGGCACCGGCAGTGTGCGCACCGGGACGGAGATCCCGCAGAGCGGAATCGTGGCACCCGGTGCGAAGGTGTTCGTCGCCGTGAGGTCGACCACGCTCGACGTCGTGCAGGCAACGTCCTGGAGCGACGCGATGGGTGACAGCGCGTCGACGTGGGCGGGGAGCGCGCTGCAGGGTCGCCCTGGCGTCGCGCAGAAGTTCCCCTGCTCGACGCGGCAGCTCGCATTGCACCCGTCGCTTGAGAGCGTGTTGCCGTCGTCGCACGCCTCCGACATCGGGTCGCGGACACCGTCGCCGCAGACGTTGCGCACACAGCGCGACAGGCACGCGTCCTCCTCGACAGCATTGCCGTCGTCGCACTCTTCGACCCCGAGGCGCACCACCCCATCGCCGCAGCGCGCGGCCGTGCAGTCGGTCTTGCATTCGTCGTCGTCGACGTCGTTGCCGTCGTCGCAGGTCTCACCCGGGTCTAACTGGCCGTTGCCGCAGCGCGGCGGTTCGCCCTCACCCTCTCCTTCGCCTTCGCCCTCTCCTTCACCCTCTCCTTCGCCCTCGCCCTCGCCCTCGCCCTCGCCCTCGCCTTCTCCTTCTCCTTCTCCTTCTCCTTCTCCTTCTCCTTCTCCTTCTCCTTCTCCTTCTCCTTCTCCTTCTCCTTCTCCTTCTCCTTCGCCCTCGCCTTCGCCTTCGGCCACCGCGGTGCACGCGCCGTCGACGCAGGCCTGGCCCGCGGGGCACGGGTCGCCGGGTCGACAGGGCAATCCGCCAAAGAAGCAGCCCGACAACGAGGCGAGCGCGACGACGAGGAGCGCGATCAGGGGGCCGTCGACCGACGCGCGGGGACGAGTGCTGGCGTTCACGACGGACCTCCGAGCAAGAGCACGCCGACACCGCCCGCGACGGCGACGGCGAGGCCGCCGACGAACAGCGCCGTGCCGACCTGCCCGTCGCGCTGGGCCTGGTTCCGCGCGTCGAGGTCGGCGCGTGGGTCGGCGAAGGTGGGCCAGGCCCGCCCCATGGCGACGCCGCCGACCGCCACCGCAGCCACGCCCACGCCACCAACGACGGCGCCGCCCCACTGCAGCGGCGACCACGCCGGCGCAAACGACGACGACGACGACGCACCAGCAGGAGGCGCCAGCGCGAGGCCGTCCAGCAGCCGCCCCCGCACGCGCGTCATCGCGTCCCGCACCCGCGGCAGCAGGTCCTCGTCGGAGCGGGCGTCGACGGTCTCGCGCAGCACCGAGCGGTTGGTCTCGGTGTCGAGCACGCTGATGCGCACGACGCGCAGCGCCCCGACGGCGCTGAGGCTGCCGTGCACGACGTAGCGCGCGCCGAGGGCCTGTCCGATCTCGGCGAAGCACGAGTCGTCGACGCAGCCGATGGCGCGCCGCTCGGCCTCGATGGAGACGACGCGGCGCAGGTCCTCACTGGACAGCGCCTCGAGGCGCGGGTCGCCGCCGAGCCCCTGCGCGATCTCGTCGCGCACGACCCGCGCGGTGGTCGCCGAGGCGCCGTCGGCGACGACGTCGAGCACGAGCACGCGCGTCGGCTCGGCGGTGGACAGCAGCGACGCGACGAGCAACGGCAGCACGCAGCCTCCATGGACAACGGCTACGCTACCCCACACGCTCGTCGCCGCGCATCGTCGACGTGCGTCGGGGCCGGCGCGCCCCTCACGGCTCAGCGAGGACGAAGCCGAGCAGGTCGCGCAGATCGTCGTCGGAGAGCGCCTCGACGGAGAACGGCGGCATGACCCCGCCGACGCCGAAGAAGCCGCCGTGGCGCACCTTCTCGACGATCACCAGCTCGACGGGGAACCCGGTCTCGGCGGCGAACCCGGCGCTGGCCGCCGGCACGATCGACGCCCGCTCGTCGCTGCGCCCCTGCCCGGTGCGTGGTGCGCCGTGGCACGAGGCGCAGGCGCGGTCCCAGATCGCGCTGCCGCGGCGCGGGTCGCCAGCGCCCACGGTGGTGACGTTCTCGACGATGGTGAGCGGCGCCGGCGGCGTGGCCTCGCGGCGCGAGATCGACAGCAGGTACTCGTAGAGCGCGCGTCCGCGCGGGTCGTCGGCGGCCAGCGGCTGCTCGCGCAGGAAGTGCACGAAGCAGGCGTCGACGGCCTGCTTCAGGCTGCCGGCCTGACCGCCCCACCACGACGGGCGGAACACGACGTCCACCAGCGACGCGCCGGGCAGGGTCGCCGCCGGGTCGGCGGTGCCGTCGTCGTGGCAAGTGGCGCAGGTGACGCTGTTGAACGGGCTGCGCGACACCCGCGGGTCGTGAAACAGCGCCTCGCCGGCGGCGCGCCCGTCGACCGGGCCGCAGGCGCCCGCGAACACGACGGCGACGACGACGACGGCGGTCAGCACGACGAGCCGGCGGGAGCAGGCGCGCAGGGTCATGGCGCCTCCGACGGCAGGGCGAGGCCCAGATCGTCGGGGAAGACGCCGACGGCGACGCGCCCGAGCACCGCGCCGCTGTCGAGGTCGAGGGCGACGACGGCCCCCGGATCGCGCTTGTTGCCCTCGCAAAGCACGATCAGCGCGCGATCATCGTCGACGAAGAGCGTCGTGTGCGGCAGCAGGCACACGTCGGCGGACAGCGGCACGAAGCGATCCAGACGCGCGCGGCCGGCGCCGTCGTCGACGACGAAGGCGACGCCGTCGGTGTCCTGCACCGCCAGCGCCAGCAGCGACCCGCCGGCCACGGGGTGGGTGGCGAAGGCGCCAAAGACCGGCAGGCCGGGCAGCACGACGACGCCGCCGCTCAGGCTCCGGGTGGCGACGTCGACACCGATGAGCTCGCCCGAGCGGTAGCAGCTGACCCACGCCGTCTGGTCGTCGGGGCTCAGCGTCACCGCGTAGGGGCCGCACACCGGCGACGCCGCGGTGCCCGGCGAGGCGAGCAACGTCACCCGCGTCACCGCGGCGGGCGCGCCAGCCACCGCCGCCGCCAGATCGACGACGCCGACCTCGTCGGATTGGCACGACGACACCAGCGTGCGGCTGTCGCCGGTGATGGCCATGCCGTGGGCGGCCGGGCACAGGGGCACCATCGCCCGCCGGTTCAGGGTCACCGGGTCGAGCACCGCCAGCCGCGCGTCCAGCGTCGGGCCGCTCGTGATGCCCTGCGCCAGCGCGTCGTTCACGGCGACGAGGTCGAAGTGGGTGAGCACGAGGTGCGCGCCGTCAGGCGTCAACCGCACGTCGCCGGGGTTGCGGTCGACGCGCTGCGCGTGGGTGGTCTGCTGCGTGTCCAGGTCGATGCGCAGCGCCCGCCCCTGCGCCGTGCCCGCCCCGTGCACACCGTGGGGCCCCGAGCCTCCGCCCGGCACGTAGTTCGAGATGCCGATGAAGGCCGTACGACCGCCTTTATCGACGACGACGTGGTGCGGCCCCTCGCGCTCGATCGGAAACAGCCCGACGACGAAGCGCGACAGCTCGGCGTCGGGCCGGCCCTGCAGCAGCCGCGACAGCGAGACGACGCTGACGCTGTCGTCGAGGTTGTTGGGGATCACGAGGCGCGCCTCGCCGGGCGCCGCCGGCACCGGGCGCGGCGCGCCGTCGATCCAGACGGCGTCGACGTCGACGGCGAACACGACGTCGTCGAGGCGCTGCGGATCGAGCGGGCAGCCGGTCGCCGCCCACGCGGCGATGAGCGCCCACGCGGCGGCCACCACGCGCCCGGTGACGGTGGCGACGGCGACGGACCCCGGGCGCCTCACCGCGCCGCCGGCCAGCCCGGCGCCGCCAGCAGCGACGACGACGACGCGGGCGCTCACAGCTGGACGTCGAACCGCAGCGGCGTCGCGACGAAGGGGCCCTCGGTGACCTTGTTCTCGGTCAGGAACGCGCTCCACAG
>Ga0194129_10008539_pt1 | contig 11820 bp, 13 predicted proteins | sample TA2KigCa35mmetaG_FD_150862 | JGI IMG/M metagenome (GOLD analysis project Ga0194129, IMG submission 150862) | Freshwater microbial communities from Lake Tanganyika, Tanzania - TA2015038 Kigoma Deep Cast 35m | ecosystem: Environmental > Aquatic > Freshwater > Lake | place: Tanzania: Lake... | reverse complement strand
AAAAATAGGCAGCGTTTTTTGTATTCTTTGCTTATCTTTGTGTTGGTATTCGGCATGCTTTCCTCTGCAAATTATTATGCAAAAAACTTGTACAAAATGGTGTTTGATTGGATTTTCGGTCTCTAAATCACAGCAATTCAAATGATTTTTTTTTATGCACAAATCTAAGTTCTATGCTTTGAAATTGGTCCAGTGCTCTAAGCATAAAGATTTGCTGCGCAGTCAAAATGATGCTGATGACATATTCTATGCACACTGCAAAGTTTTTGTAATCATTGATATTCCAGTACACCTCACTAAATCTGTTCAAAACGACAAACAATACGATGAAGCATACGCATATGTAATTCATTAGCTGGTACATTCTGTTTCCAAAGACTGGGTCTCTGCTAACAATGTAGTGGAATCCTGTGTTTCCTATGAAAAAAAAGAACAAAAAGACATAGTGCACTGTCCACCCTGTGTCCTGGATTCCCAAAACAAAGTACCATCCTACAAACTCAAAAAAGACAAAAGTAAACAGAGTCACTACATTTTCGCAATGAATGCCCACTATGCACTGCCCTAACAATGTTATGGTTGAGCATAGCCCAAGTACCACTATACTCCACCCACAGTATTTCTTAAATCCTTCTGAAATGTACAGCATTTTACCATTGGTTTGTGTGTCAGGGAAGGTAGTGGGTAATAAGATGGTGTAGCTGCAGACAATGATGGCGTTTAATATGCCTACAATAACAAAGAGATTATGCACTGGAATAACCTTTTCAGTGGCAACATTATTATCAGCAGGCAATTCAAATTTCAATTTTGGTGTGGGTATCACTGTTTTGGGGAAACCCAACATGACATTTTCGATGGGCATTTTTGCACTGTTTTTCATGTTTAGTTTATATATTTTTTGTTTTTTTGAAAGTAAACAAGTTTGTCTTTTTGTTAAGACCATGGATTGGATGGATATAATTTGAAGGGTGTTTTTATTTCAAGACCTGATCTTGAGTTTTTTTCATTGGGGGCAGCTTTTCCAACAATGTAGTTTTTCAACTCTGTTAACAAATTGTACAGGGGGCCCATGTGGTGAACTTTTAAGAAGTGTGCCAAAATTTCAATGTATAACACGAGTTTGTACAACTGGATGCTATTGGAACCCTTTTTTGAATGGACTCCGAAAAAATTGGAAATACTAATGCTGAGGCCTACAAATACACTAAACAAGATTCGGACTGGGTGAATTTTTTCCAGTTTGAAAGGGTTGAGGTAATACATGTAGGAAAATTGGGGTCTCTGTGTCTCAATCTCTTTTTGATACCACCTTTGCACTATATTTTGATAAAGGGTCCAATCACCAGCCACATTGGACTCGTTTTCCTGAAATGAATTGAGAATGCCTAGGGCTATTTCAGACTCTCTGATTTCTAGTTCGTTTTTGCTCATTTTCATATTTTGTTTTAAATTTGTTTTTACATAGTCAAATATGTCTTTTTCTCCGGTAAAATAGAATAAAAACATCACTAATAGAGATAACAATTTGGTGATTTCATAGCTCTGGGGCTCTTTGTCCTTTTCTACACTTGAAATTTTCGACGTTTTCATTGTTTTTTCAAATAGCCAATAACCAGCTGCTCCTAAAAATCCCTTAGCTAAAAAATCCTTTAATATATTTCCACTCCAATTTTCAATAAAATTTGCATTTGAATCAAACATATCCATGTGAAATGTATTTTTTAGGGTTTCTTTTGCAATGTAGAGGCCTGTTTTTTGCATGTATGGCAAGAATATGTTTGACACAGCTGATCCCATTAGGAATTGCATTCGATTTTTTATGAAATAAATTTATACTATTTTAATAGTGCCAAACCTTTCCAATTGGGTTTTATACTTTTGATGTCTTTGTCTGAAACATCAAAAAACAGCACTCTTTCAAACATTGGCTGAGACTTTCTTTTCCAAATGACAGACGGAACGAAAGATGCCACAGTCGGGTACTCAATGTCTAAGAGGTTGCCCACGCCCTTCAAAATCTGACCAAAGCAAATCACTATGAACAACTTTTCTAAGGGGGAATAATATTTGAAATCCTGTTTCCACATATATCGAACTTTATTCCATTCTCTCCAAAAAACATTATTTTTTATTTGATGTGTGTGAGAGTGATCAGAGGTCATTGCATTCTTGAGGATGTGATCCATTTTTTTTTAATTGGGTTTCTAGTACAATTTATAGTAGCGAACGTCCTATTTTGATGTCGACTCTTTCGTAGCTTCCTGCACTGTAGCAAGCAATCCCTATTTTTCTCTTTTCGTCATAAGCGGTTGCCCCAAGACTGTCCACACCGATTCTGTATGGCTTAATGAACACTGGCCTCTTCATCAGTGCTCTCTCAGCATAGTCATGATCCCTGATTTTCATCATGGCTGCAGTGGTTGGATTCACATATTCAAGTTCTTGATTCATAAAACTGCTGGAATTCACAGCTCGTTTTACCCGAAGTCCGTAATCATCGAACAGGCCAGCCTCTGCCTCTTCCTCAAAGTACCACATTACCTCCTCTCCTGCTTCAATGGCAAACCTTCCATTTTTTATGGTGATTTTACCGCCAATCATCAAAGTCAGGGCATTGTCGTGGTGAATGGGGTCTGCTTCGGCGTCACTCATGACAATTCCTGCAAAATAGAGTTCGCTCGGATAGTACGCCAGGCCTTTGACTGTACAAGGCTTTTTACACTGCTCAATGCGCTCTTCTTCGCTTCTGCAATCGTAAAACTTGATGTACCACTTCATGAGATCATCCGATTTTCCCGTATTCATGACAGCAGTATTTGTAAAAACAGGGGGAAGACCTCTTTGATCATTGTACGCTAATCCGAGTGGGTTGTAGGGCCTTGAAATACCTAGTGCTATTTCTTCCTTGATGGCTCGAAATTCAGCCTTATTATTGCGAACCAGCATTGGATCTGCTAGTGAATGGTATATGTTGAGGGACAGTCGTGCAGTGGTGTGAATGCGTGCACTTGTGTCAGTGTTTGTGTTCGTGGCACTTGCCAGTCCTACCCCTCCAATTCCCGCGTAACTCATCTTTAATTTGGAAAATCAAATATTCATTTATAGCTTATATATATAGTAAATTCACAATCACATTGTGTTTTGCAGCTCGCGGATTAATTTCATCACTTGACAGTAATCAGGGTAATCCTCTATATTGTGATGCTTCAAAAGAGATTTTCTCATCGCGTAATCCACGTGATTCAAAGCGTCTTGCACTGAGTGTTTCAAGAGGATGGGAGGGGTGTTATACTCACAATTGGCTGTTTTGAATGGTTCATTGCCTGTATTCACAAAGATTCTGGGACCCCTCTTGTCATTGTATTTCATTTTGAAGACTTGCACCTTTGAATCGGGCCCTAGATTGGGAGTTTCCCTGTGGAAATCATCGGAATTTGCCAAGAATATAAGCGTCTGACCGTCGTCCTTGGTTCTGTTCCTGTATCCCACTATGCCGTTCATCAGAGGACAGATACACACTGGCTTTCCGTTTTCTTTCAGGGTCAAGAGCTTGCATATTTCATTGGGAAGTGCAATGGGAGTGTTGTACATATTTACGCCATTGGTCTTGGACTTGAGTCTCAAAAATATCTTTTTCAGGCTGTTGGCTTCGTTGCCATGCAAGTTAAAACCACTCAGAGATCCGATGGGCGGAGATTGGTAAATGATCCTAGGGGTGTTGGTCAAAGGAATTGCTGATGCTATCTTTGCTATTACGTGGTTTACATTGGAAAAATTGGTAATGGAATTGGCTGGAAGAACTCCATCGTGATCTTTGAGAAGCCTAAAGGGTAGAACACCATCTGTGGCAGTCGGTGGTTTTACTAACGAGTAGGCCAAAATTTTGCTATTTTCTTCACTGTCCAAGTTTCTTTGACTAGAGGGTTTTACTAAGTGATCGTCCTTTACTACAGAAAAAATGTTTCCGTTTTCGCAGTGCACAATGTATCCATCAGGCAGCTTAGTGCAGAACAATCTTCGAATGTCATTGTCTCTTTGGTTTAACACCTTTAAAACATCAGGATGAAAACTTACCCCATTGGACCCAATTTCGTGAGTGGCGTCACAGCTGGTAGACAAACACTCGTCCCTCAAATCTTTGAAAAACAGAGGAACATGCTGCGTCACGTGTAGTTCACCGAAATTTCCAAGGGTATGATGGCAATCAATGGTCATAATTTCTTAAATGAAAAAAATATCTTTATATAAATATGATTTTTGAATTCTGTTGGCAATTTAAATTATTCAATGATTCCCTTTTCCTTTACTATTGAAAATCTCAGTGATATTTTTTTGTTGGAAAAGAAAATTAGACACATTCTACAATGCGAGAGTTCTTTTTGTTCCTTTTTGCATAGTGTACCATACAAACAGCTCAAATTCATACTGCAAACTAAAAATTTTGACAAGTCTATTGATTCTCGCATGTTTCGCATACCCAATTCCCCTTTTGTGCTGTGTCTCATGGATAACAACAAGACTGTGGTGGGAGTAAATGTACAGGATGCTGCTACTTTTGATTTTAATCATGTGGAACGAGAAGAAACTGATGCTGTGCAAGAAAAGAAAAATAAAACATCTGAAGAAGAGTGCTTTACAGAACACAAGAGAAAATTTTCTAATAGTCACGAAAAGCACAACTTCTTGGAAGAAACTTTGCTGAAAAAAAGAAAAATTTAAAAAGAAAAAAAAATATCTCTGTCAACAATGAACCTTTTTGTTTTGTTACAATGAGCTCGATGGAGGCTGGAAATTTAAGTCTAGTAAGAAAAAAATACCACGATATTTTTGATGATGATGGCTTGATTCAAAAAATGCTGATTTATTTCATTAACAACAGAATTCAAGATTTTGTAGATCCTTTGACAACCACCCTTTACCTGATGATGAGTACTCCTCTTCAATTTGTCCTTTGTGAATCTGGAATTTTACCATTCAAAACCAATCTCTTATCTGTGTTTCCATACAACTTGCTCCAAAAAGATCACCTCCAAACCATGGAGACAATCATAACAGAGGTTCCTACAGAATACCAAAGGGAAACCATGGAAACTTCGGGTCAATACACTCTCACCATATTTTTAAATAAACACAACAGCCACAATTTTTTGGATCCAAAAAGAGTCTTGGAAAACTTTGTCATCATCATCTTCAAGAATAACAAAGTCTATGAAGATTTGAATGTTTGCAAGACCCTATGCAACATAGTATTGCAGAGACTCATGTCGAAAATACAGTTTTCATCCAATCTCATTGAATACATTGTATCACTCATCAACAGCCATGGAAATCTGTTGCAGATATCAGAAGAAATTAGCCATGCTTAGTGTATATAAAGCAAGTTTTATGGAACATTGCGGAAATGCAACGTTTGACATCGATTCATTCTTCCATACTTGAATCTCCCACCCCAAATAATGATTTCTACTGTGTTTCAAACCAAAAGACCTCTGCAATGAATGATGGAGACGACAAAGCATGGATTCAGGCTTGCCAGTTTTTTCTGAAGAGGCTTCACTTGTTGAGCAATTCCAATGTTTTTGATGATTCTGTCCAGTATACTCCCAGCTGCAAGCAAATGACTATGTCGTCCTTGAATCCTCCGACCTTGCCGCTCAATGCATACTTTCCTTTCTGAAAGACGTCATTCGGCGATTTAAACTGAAAGGAATAAATTTCCAATTGTTCTCTCAGTCTTTTTCTCATTTCTTGTGCATCTTTTGACATCAGCTGACCTGCTGGCAACAGACAAATGCGCTGCTCGCGAAGCATCACGTTTGTCATTGTCATGGCTGCCAACTTCACGTTTTCCGTAGTTAAAATGCCTGTTCTTCCTGCTTGTAAATCTCTGTAAAAATGTACATTCTCTAGATGCTTTAACGAGCGTTCAAAGTGTTCTGCTTCAAATCCCAGATTTCTTTCCACGAATATTGTCAGCAGAGAAAACTCAAATTCGGGAATAGTTCGAATATCATTGATGTGGCTCTTGACCAAGTTGAAATGCATCTCGGGCTCTGCCAAAAAATAAAAAAAATTATTTATGAAGTTCACATTTTTATTTGGTAAATTACGTACCTTTGCATCCTCCCAAAGCTTCAATTCCAACAATCTGCCATCATGACGGAAATATTGTTGTCAGGAATTGGAAGATCCTTTGATTTAATCATGTATGTTTTGTATGTGGATGATCAAATTTTTGTGAGGGATATTGTGACCAATGTTACGCGAGAGGTCATTGAAGAATTTCAAGTACAAGAGCTAGAGCAAGTTTTGAGACACAAGGAAAACTTTTTAGTGTATAAATGTCTTTTTTTTCTGATGCTGGATTTTAAGCCGAATTTTCGCAGTTGGGTTCTTTCCCAAGGGCAGAATATTGGACTAAAGCCTATATGTCCTAAGAAAGCCTTGCGATTTTTGACACTTTTACGGGATGATATAATACCAAATTTCTTAATCAATGAGAGTATGCTTATCGATGATTTTGAAAGGCAAATTAAGGTAGAATACATCAGATCGTAATGCCTATAAAAACGCGAATAAAAAAAACTCACGCAAATAATTCCCCTTGATCGAAAAAATGTGATGAGAGCGAAATCGCTTTGCGGCCCTCCTGCTGCTGGATCAATAACCATGAACAGTGGCTGCTGCCATTCCAACTCTGGACATTTGGAGCTCATGACAGATTCTATGTCTGCAGTTCGAAAACACTGCTGGAGAGAATCAAAGGCTAAACCTGCCAACTCGGATTGGATGAGATCCGGCCGGTCTGCCATGACTGCTTTCAGACGTTCGTGTCGTACGCTGCTTTGCCACTGCGGAACCAAATGCAGCAAATGTTTGCACTGTGCTGCCAAACCCAATTCCTTACAAGCATTGCAGGCCAGAGATATCTGAAGCTGGGCAAACACAGGCTGGTTGGTGACTGGGTCTTTGATTTTGAATAGTCTGGTGTAAAAATTCAGCTCTGATGTCAATGTGGAGATGCAAATGAGCGACGTGACCCCAATCAACAGCAGCGGAGCAACAGTTTCATAAAAAAAATTCTGATCCACGTAAGCCGCTTCTTCCAGGATGATGATGTCGCCTCCAGTTCCTTTCGTAGTACCTGCCCACACAAACAAGAAAATTAATATATAAGTAAAGGATTTACATTTTTGGAAAATGTTTCAGGGCGAAGATTTATATATAGATCTTGAGGACAATTCTGACGATCAGGACACTGAATTTGATCCTGATGCTACTGTTGAAATTTCCTTTGACACATCTCCTCAGATGCAAGACCGCAGCACCAAAAAAAATGCACTGAGTCACTTTCTGTCCAATTCTTCTGAAAACTCAGCCATGACCACCTATCAAAAGAGTAGTAGTGGTCATTTGAGAGTGAGCATACCTCGAAGCATATCATTCAAAGATTCATCCTTGCAATTCATGAATATGAAAATAACTCAAGACACCATTAATTCGTTTTCTAACAATTCTCTGGTGAAAATGACACTTACAGACTTCTCTTCCACCACTGACCCATTTCTCAAACCATTAAAAATTCACGTACCCATTGTTACGAATTTGAGTGAATTGAAGTTTAATGCTGTGATTGATTATTCCAATTGTGCTGGAAGCGAAGACATGGTCATGCGGGATATGACAGTGGCTCGTTTTGGGAGGATTTACAAGCGCAAGGCACCTAGCAAGATGGGTTATAAGTGCATAGCTCAGATTGAAGGGTATAGATATTGCAAATTTTGCAATGCCAACCTGCCTCTGTCTGCATTCTATGTTACCCAGAAGCGCTATGTTTGCAGACGCCACCATTATCTTCGGGTGACTCTGCGTGACAAGGTCGTTTCAGAAACAAACGTGCACTTTCGCTTGGCAAGACAGTCTTGGATAAAGCTTGACACTTCCAAATTTTTGCTGGGGTATGACAAACTGAGGTATGACATTGGAGACATCCTTCAAATTTTTAAGCACTTATCGGAAATTAAACCCATTGAAAAAATAGAGCCTGTTTGTGTTCCCAGAGACTACTCGTTGCCCATGAGGCCGGCCAATGTGGCTGTGATTAGCACTGTGGCGTTTTATTTGATTTTAAAATTTTTAGATTTTATGCCTTGTCGTCCTTTTTACGTGGCATTCGTGCAGAGAGTCAATCTAGTTCCCAAAAACTTTGATGTGGGTAATCCCGAAAATCCTTATCATGACCCTTCCTACGAAAGGAAAGAATATGATTTGGGGACTCTGTTTTCTGATTTTGAGGCGTTGAATTTACCCATAGAGACCAAAGACAATGATGTTCTACAAGAACTGGTTCACAAGAACAAAGTTCCATGGCGTGACTGTGAGGAATTGCCACCTGGAGAAGCAGGCTCGTGGCGAGACGGAAAACCAGTTTGTTCGCAAAACACAAAAAGGAAACGTGCTCGAATCGAAGTGCTAGACGACAAGGACATGGAATAACAAAAATCACTATACCGAAAATGTATATATAAGATGCTAATTTTCCTTAAATTTTAAAATGTCTTTATTTTCTGGATTAGTCAATGGCGCCATACGTTTTCCAGATGCAGCCATCAATAGAAGCAATGGCCTTTTGCCCATGCCCTTGGGCGCTGGTTCTCAATTCAGCACTCCTGATGGAAGGTACTCTGATTCGGGAAGCTTACTGCCAGGCGGCTTGAATCAACCTTATGCATACGGAACGTCTGCGAGAATTTCGACACAAACCCAATTGGCATTTCCCAACAGGGTTGCTTTGATAATTCCCAAGTTGTACATTCCCGCGCCAGAGAGTGATGGATTGGATCATAGCGATCCCCTTTTAGAGCATTCCATGTCGGACGGGGACATGGCCTTTACCATTGTCATGCATCCAGCCATGAAAAGCTACGGGAGTCAGTATTGCGTAGCACCTTACGGTTATGCTTCAAAGTGTGTGCCTGTCATTAATTTGCCAACAGTAAACTACATTCTTTGGGGTCTCCAAGTGGGTTTGAAGAGAAAGCAGTCTTCTCGGTGGAAGACATTTTTTACGCAGCTAACCAGGGGCGAATCACCGCGTTACCCTGATGAAATGGACATCAATTTTGTATGGAGATTTATTCAACGCTACATCAAACCGATTGGAATTCAACACGGCTCCGACACACAAGGTGGACAGCACGAAGGTGACACGAATCGGATAGTCACCCACGGTGCTGTGGACTATGTGTCTTCGTATGCGATTGAAGGAAAAATATTGCACGTCAACAACATGTGGAGAGATTACGATGTTCACGAGAATGACGACCTTGTCTTGGCTCTCAGGCAAATGGATGCTCCGCACATGGAATTGCAATTCAATCTTTCCTCCAGCGTCCGATCTTACCGCTCAGAAAGAGTGCCCATTTCCAGCTCTTGGTTTTACTTGAGGCCCGAAGTTTTGCAGTATCGATCCTTTGCAGAGGTGCCCTACATCCATGTTGGAAGGTCTCAAAAGTACTGCTCTTCGTACAATCGAGGCACTAACATTTGCTGCTGGGACGCCCGCATGGCCGTGATTCCCGGAGCACCGCTTCAAATCACTCTGCAGCCCATGTATGTGGACAGTGAAAAGATGTACTACCAAAAGAGAAACCTGAACGGAAATACCATGAATGCCTACTACGGTAAGCCAGAGTCCTTAACTTCCTTACAAGTAAAAGAAATTGCCTCCCAGGACACCGATGACGGCAACAACCGATTCATGGAACAGCCCCCGCACCTTCTTAAGCGCAAAGTTACCTTTGGTCCTCCCACCTTTACGACTACGTCTGAATCTCCTTCTGGTGACTCGACTACTGTTGAAATGGCAGATTCTTCAGAAAGTGACTTTTCTAGGAACATGATTACAACAGAGTTGGGACAGGAAAGCATGCTGGATAAGAGCAAAAAACGAAGCAAAAAGACAACTGTTGTGGAAAATGCACCTTGAATGAAGCAACAAACCAAAAGAGCACTCTACTTTTCATTTTTCATTCTTCGAAATGCAGTGCAAAGTTTGCTCTGAAATTTTTCACAGGATTCCAGAGCACCTGCATATGTTGTACTTGAAGTAGTCCAGCAAGCGTTCAGTTCCTTCTTCTATGCTGTCCTTTCCACATAAAAAAGACACCAAGCTCTTTTCATCATGTACTTCAGATTGAATTTTTTCGTTGAGGTAATAAATTCGGTTGACGTCTTTCATGGGGTACATTTTTTCCAATTTGTTTTCGAATTCGCCTAGTTTGCTTTGTATGAAAAGAATCCAATCGCTTCCTCGTTTCAGAGTAAGATCAAAGATCAATGCTATTTGAATGTATTTGACTCCGAAAAACGTGTCGGGTTTGTACATTTTCATGTAGACCTCTCTAAAAAAGTGAATATGCCAATCTTCGAAACTAACACTGCTTCGAATGGTGCTTCTCAAGAATAAAATAAATGAAGCGTGGAAAATAGCGATGAGTCTGTACCTGAACTTGGAGGAGTATCCCCAGTAACACAAATTTGACACGCATCTGTACATGTTTACCTCCAAGAGAATGTCCTTTTCGCATTTTGCTTTCCACAAAATGGTTTCCTTTTTTTCATAGTCAAAGAAAAAAGCTATTTGTTGTATTAATTTCTTTATTTTGATAGCCTTCACGTTTCTCGATTCCAATTCGGGATAATCTGCATTCTCAGTAAGACTAAAACACCTCCACACTGAATCCACATGAAAATTTGGCTTGTTCATGCAAAGGTTGCACCGCCTGCATCCAGCAAAAATGTACTTGTCTCCTATTCTCTTACACATGGACACTGCTTGGTCGAGAGTGCTACTCTGCACTGCTACTTTCTTTCCCTGTGATACTTCATATTCTTCCTTTAGTACTTCATCAAAAAAGCTCTGAAACAATTTCAACTTGTCAATTTTTCCTAATTCACTTTTGCTGGTAGACATACCGTGCACAAACGATTCTTCCTTATTTTTTTTTTCCAGAAACGTGTACTGATCAATGACGTGGCAATCTTGTTGCTCAGCAAGCATATTAAACTGCAAAAAAACCATGCGAATGGAGCATTCTTCCTGTAAAAGCAATTTTTCAATTGCGTCTTCCACGTTTTCCAGTTTTTTCTTGGTCATTCCAAAATCCTCCAGAGAAATGTCAAAATCCTGTTCTGCAAATTCTGATTCAATATCTGTTTTTGGGTCGATTTTAATCTCAGTTTTGTCATTTTTCACAAAAATGTATTTCGACTTGATTCCAAACGGCTGCCCACAGATCAGACACATGCCCAAGCACTTTCTCCATTTTTGAATTTCAGAGCCTTTGCTGTTCATTGCTATACTATGTTCAGTTTTTTTATATATATGAGAAACACAAAAACAAGCATAAACATTATTGTATGGTCAAAGATTGTACATTAAAGAACAGTTTTTTCTTTCAGGATGAAAATTTTCCTGAATTGGTTTTTGGTGTAAAAAAACTTCACATGTACGACTTTATGAGTCCATGGAAAGATTTGGGACCCTTTGAAATGACAGTGTACTTTAACCCAGGGGAAACAGAGAATGCTACAGACGTGATTTGCATTGATATAGGCGATGTTCTAAAGCTGAAGAAAAAGCTTCACCCAGATTCAGCTGATACTGTACTGGTTCAAATCGACTCTATTTTTTTCAAGAACAAAGGCAGATCTGCCACGCTTTCAGTGTCTCACATTTGACTTTCCAAAAAAATCTTTTGCATCACTATGTTGTGTTTTTGTTTACATAAAGTATATATATTATATAAATTTTTT
>Ga0194129_10008536_pt1 | contig 11825 bp, 12 predicted proteins | sample TA2KigCa35mmetaG_FD_150862 | JGI IMG/M metagenome (GOLD analysis project Ga0194129, IMG submission 150862) | Freshwater microbial communities from Lake Tanganyika, Tanzania - TA2015038 Kigoma Deep Cast 35m | ecosystem: Environmental > Aquatic > Freshwater > Lake | place: Tanzania: Lake... | reverse complement strand
TCCTCGTCATCGCCTGTCTGCTTTGGGACAGCCCCCTCTCCTTGGCCTTGGTTCCGTTTCTGGTCATCACCGCCGGAACCCAGTCCTGCTTTTACCTGCATTTCGTCGATTTTGCCCGGCTCCACGCCCGCCATCTCGAAACACAGCTCAACCGGGCACTCGGGAGGGGCACTCTGGTGGGGTCGGAAATTGAAGATCTTTATTTCTACCCTATCGATGCCTCCAAGATCGGCGGTTTCGTTCCCTCCGCCCCCCTCCGTTTTTTCAGTTTCTTCACCTTCCACTGGGTCCTCCTCTGGCTCGGCTTGGCTGCTTTTGCCCTTTGGCGGTTACTGCCCGCCATGGGCCCCTGCAGCCGCGAATATCTTCTGGGTCTAGCGGTTTGGGGCGTCCTCAATTTGGCCTATCTGGCATGGTTTTTTGGGTATCGACAGTCTCATCGTTTGATGGGGAGCGCTTTACACGCAGACAGCCGGAAAGGTTAGGTTCGCATTGCGTCTTCTGCGGTTTAAACTTAGCGAATGGCCAAAGTCGCCAAGATTTTTCGTTCCTTTTCGTCCCATGAGCGTGATAACCAGCGGTTTTACCGGTCGTTGCCTCCGGCGGAGAGCTTGAAGATTTGGCTCGAGCTTTGCCGCTTCGACAAAAACGATGCACCTCGGAAAAGACTTAAAAGAGTTTATCGGATTACTCCGCTCCGAAAGGGTTAAGTTTCTGGTGGTGGGCGCGGCGGCCTTGGCCGTCCACGGCCGCCCCAGGTACACCGGCGATGTGGACTTCTGGATCGAATGCAATCCCGGGAATGCCAAAAGAATGCAGAACGTCTTGGAAAATTTTGGGTTTACCGGCACAGAGCCGGCCGACTTCCAACTGCCGGATCAAATCATCCAGCTGGGTCGTGCCCCAAACCGAATCGATATCCTCACAGGGTTGACCGGAGTTTCTTTCGCTTCGTGCTGGAAAAAAAGGGTCGTTAAGGCAGTCGAGGGAATTCGGTTGCCTTTTCTCGACCTTGAATCGCTCCGCACCAACAAAAAGGCAACAGGACGCCCCCAAGATCTGGCCGACGTTCAGATGATGAAGAAGATACGCCCCGGAAAGAGGGGCCGTTGTTCCGGTTCGACGTAGAGAATCTGCAGCCTTAATTTACTCTTTATGAATCAGTTGCGCAGGGTGCTGGCCTTTGGCCTTCCTTTTCTTTGGCCCTACCGAAAGCGATTTTTGGCCGGAGTGGGACTGGCCCTCATCTTCGGTTTGTCCAACGGCGCTTTTGTGCTGGCGACCAAAACACTTTTTGAGCGCTTGACCCCCGCCTCCACCCAGCCCCAGGCATCCCAAACGGCACAACTGCCCGAGCGGTTCTCAGGGGAGTTTGCGAGTTGGATGAACAGGGTCCTTCCGCGGGCGGGCGAACCGATGACCTGGGTCCAGGCGGCCGGTGCTGTTTTATTTCTTCCCCTATTGATGGGCCTGCGGGCCGGGACGAATTACCTGAGTGCCTACTGTATGAGCTGGGTCAGTGTCCGGGTGGTCCGGGATATGCAGATCCGTGTGCTGGAAAAGATGCACACCCTCTCCTTCGACTACTTTAACAAGTCCACCCTGGGCGATCTCACCACCCGCATCGGCGGGGATACCAAGCGGATTTTTGATGCCATGAATAACGGTCTAACGGATCTGATCAAAGAGCCCTTTACCTTGCTGAGCATTCTCGGCGGCATGCTCATCATCGACGCCCAACTGACCGCCGCGGCCTTGGTCATTCTGCCTGTGGTGGCGATACCCATCGTCGTGATCGGCCGAAAGTTAAAAAGGATCGCGCGGCAGTTTGTGGCCGTGGGCGTCAGCCAGGGCAGCGGCCTGATCGAGGCCTTGGGCGGGATTCGCCTAATCAAGGCTTATGGGCTGGAGAGCCAGCAGTTGGACCGTTACCGCCGGGAAAGCAGGGAGATTGCCAACCTGGAGGTTAAAAAAACCCAGGCCGGAAAATTGGTCAACCCGGTCATTGAGGTTATTTGCACCTTCGGGCTCGGGGTGCTGATCATCGTCGTATTCGCCACGAACCAGCCAGTGGCGGATTTTGTCGGATTTCTGACCGGACTCATCATGTTGCCCGCCCCGGTCAAGCGACTCTCCCAGATGCATGTCGACCTGATCTCCGCCACGGTCAGTTGCGAGCGCCTGGAGGATTTTTTCTCCATCACCCCCTCCGTCCGCGAGCCGGAAAAACCCGCCCCCCTTGCCCCTCTTTCCGGCGAAATCCGTTTTGAGAACGTATCCTTCGATTACGGACATGAGCCCGTCCTTCAGAATTTTCAGCTGACCATCCCGAAGGGATTCCGTCTCGGCCTGGCAGGCGCCAGTGGCTCAGGCAAAAGCAGCCTCATCCACCTCCTTCCGAGATTTTACGACCCCCAGCGCGGCCGGATCCTCTGGGACCACCGGGATCTGCGCACGGTGAGTGCGAGGGATCTCCGCGCCCAGATTGCCTTGGTCAGCCAGGAGGTGGTTCTGTTTGATACCTCCGTGGCAGAAAACATCGCCTTGGGGAGACCTGGGAGCACCCGGGCGGAAATCGAAAAAGCCGCCCAGCAGGCTTTTGCCCACGATTTTATGCTGGAACTTCCCCGGGGATACGACACGCGGGTCGGGGAACGCGGGGTAATGCTTTCCGGAGGCCAGAAAGCGCGGATCAGCCTGGCCCGGGCATTTCTACGCGATGCTCCGGTGCTGATTTTGGACGAGGCCACCGCCGCGTTGGACGCGGAGGCAGAGCAAGAAGTTCAGAAGGCCATCGACCGGCTGGAGGAGGGTCGCACCGTGGTTTGCATCGCTCATCGACTTTCCACGCTGGCGAATATGGATGAAATCGTCGTGCTGCAGGACGGGAAGATCTTGGAAAGAGGATCCTTTCAGGAATTGCTAGAGCGGAATGGCCTGTTTGCCAGGATGGCCAACCAGCAGGGCCTGGGTTGATCACGGATGGATCTCTCGATTGTCACGCCCTGCTTCAACTCGATCCGCTGGATCGAACTTTCTGTGCGCTCTGTTCGCCACGCCTGTCGGGGACTTTCTTTTGAACACATTGTCTGCGACGGCGGTAGCACCGACGGAACGGTGGAATATCTTCGGCAGCAAAAGGACGTCCGGTTGATTCCGGGCCCCGACCGAGGGATGTACGATGCCCTCAACAAGGGCATGGCTGCCGCACGCGGCCGAATCCTCGGTCATTTGAACGCCGATGAGCAGTACGACCGGGCGGGCCTAGCCGGGGCCCTGAAGAAACTAAAAACCACCGGGGCGGATGCGGTCTTCGGCCCTACGGTCATGCTCGATGAGGAGCTGCATTTCCTTTACCTCTTCAACCAAATCACCCGGCCCTTTCGCGTGGATGCCGACTACCAGATGCCAGTGCAAACCTGCTCCCTGTTGTACCGGCGTGAAATGTGGGAACGCGAGCCTTTTCCAGCTGATTTTCGGATGGCCGGGGACCATGTCTGGATCCGGCGGCAATTTGCGCGGGGGTGGAAGCTGACCCCTCAGAGAAAACCCATCGGCCTGTTTGTCTGGCATCCGGATCAGCTCGCTCCCCGCCACATCGGAGGAAAGCGCGAAAATCCCACTCCGGATGTGAACCGCAAATCGTTTCCCATCAGGCTGGCCAAGCTGGCCTACCGTCTGCGCGGGCTAGGAAGTGGAGCCGTGGTTCCTCCACCGGAGCTCTACTACGAAGTGATGACCCCATCCGGCTTCGCCGAACTGCGCCGTCAGCCTTGGCCACGGCTAAAAATGCCCCGAGCCGTCAAACAGCATCTCGCCCCCTCCCGGAACTGAGGCCGGTCAGCGCGCGGGAGGCAACCCGGCGCCGACCCCGTGGCGGAGGAGCGCCTCTCCCACCAGGCGGTTGCCCGCCTCGTTCCAATGTGCGTCGTTTTTTACATAATACTTGGCCAGCACTTCCTCCGCCGGGCCCTGCCCTAGAATATCGGGGTAAAGATCGATAAAATCTGCCCCATTCTGCTTCGCCCACTCCCGCCACTCCGTCGCTCCCCGGGATTCCGTTTTGCCGACCCGGACCTGTTGCGGCCAGGGATACACCACCACGGCCAGCCCCGTGTTCCGGGCTCGTAAAAACTCCGCGATCTCGGTCATGGTTCGCTTGGCCTTGGCCAGTCCCTGCTCCACGAATTTCTCATAGGGCCCCCGGTAATCCGGCCAGCCATAGGCCCAGAGGGGAATCTGGTCGTAGGCCGTAACCCCGGACTGGTCGCCATGCTTGCGCCATTGCAGCCGCAGGTTTCGGACAATCGCCCCGAGGATCACAAAATTCTTCTCCACCCGGGTCTCCAGCCAACCGCAAATGTCGTCGATGCGACGCAGCCGGGCGGCCTGCTCCCGAAAAGGGCCATAGGGAACCTGCCGGGCATTCCCATCCGGGCCTTCCTCGTAGTAGTGCTCGTCCTTGATGTCGGAAATATCCACACAAAGCACCACCCGGTTCACTTGCAGGCCCTTGTCCTGAAGAAGGTGGCGTAGCTTGATCTTCATCAGGGTGGGGCAGTAGGAGGCCACCCCGGCATTCAACACTTCAATCTTCTTGGATTTCAATCCCTCTGCCACCACACCCACAAACGTCTTCTCCCATGGAATCGGGCCGCCTTCGGTGAAGGAATCCCCGATGAACAGAATGCGGGGCTGCTCCGTTTGTAGCAGGACTTCCCGGATCTGGGAGTCCCGGAGACCGAGCGAGTTGCTGAAGTACGGAGCCGAAAAGGGCCCGTAAGAGTCCATCGCTTGGGAGTTGGGTTTGATGCCGTGATGAAATTTTTCATCCGAGACCCGGATCGGGTGGGACTCCGGACCCGGGCCGGGCTTTTTGAATTTCAGGTACACCTGCCGGACGCCGAAATCTGCGGCCAAAGCTAACCCCAGCCCCAGCAGGACCGAGAGAATCCGAAACACGCTCGGCGACCGGCTCAAGGAAATTTTCTGAAGGCGAGGAGCCCTTAAAAGAGGGTGTAGATGAAGGGGGCAGCACCGGTACCGCCGGCCAACAACAGGGCTCCCATCAAAAGAAAGGCCAGCAGAATGGGCAAAAGCCACCATTTCCTGTTTTCCTTGAGAAAACTCCAGAACTCCTGAAAAAATCCACCTCCGGCCTTGGCCGCCTGCTCTTCGAATTTTGAGGAATCTTTTTGGCTCATTAACTTTGTCGAAGATAACTGGCCGGATCGGTTTTGCCAACCGGGGTTTTCCAAAGCGTGTTGCCCGGGGGTGGTTTCAACTGCAACGGGTCGTGCCCTGTGATGCGCAGCACCAAGCCAATGGGCAGGAAAAGAAGGTAGAAGATGGCTCCAAGTAGTAAGTGCGAAACCACCCAACCGATGGGATAGGTCAGCAGAATCAGACCGACAAAGACCGGCCGGATCGCCGGCGGATAGACGATACCTGTGGCCGAAAGCAGACCGCACACTGCCCACCCCATCTGCACACCTGTCCACTGACCACTCTTTGCACCAATGATCCACCCCAAGAGGGCACAAAAAGCCGGGAACCAGATGCCGGCAAACTGCCGCAGTTGCTTCTTTTCCGGATGCCACAGGATGTCGATCATCGCTTCGCCGGGAGATCGGAGATCGGAGATCGGAGACAGGGAGATCCCCATCTTCCATCTGCCATCTCCGATCTACCTTTGGTTATCATCCTGTTAGTCCAATTCGAATTTCTGAAGATACTTTGCCCGGGCTTCGGCGCTGGCGGCGGCATTCTCTTCCTTGAGAAGCAGGAAGTTGCCGATCACCAGCGCATCCATATCGGTGTTCAGGAAACAGCGATAGGCTTCCTCCGCCGTGCAGACGATCGGCTCCCCCCGGACATTGAAGCTGGTGTTGATCATGACCGGAGAACCCGTCTTTCTTTCAAAAGCTTCCAGCAGCTTCCGGTAACGGCTGTTGCCGTTCACCGTCTGCAGGCGGGCGGAGTAGTCCACATGGGTAATCGCTGGAAGCGAGGATCGCCTCTCCTTCACTCGGTCCAGACCGGTGGCCCCATTCCGGGATCCGCCCTGCCGGTGCTTTTCCAAGACCGGGGCCACGATCAGCATGTACGGACTCCAGTGTCGCTTTTCGATGCCGAACCATTCCGACGCCTTTTCCTCCATGACCGAGGGGGCAAAAGGACGGAACGATTCGCGGAACTTGATCTTCACATTCATCTGGGTCTGCATTTTCTCGCTGCGGGCGTCACCGAGGATGCTGCGGGCCCCCAGCGCCCGTGGACCAAATTCCATCCGGCCATTGACCCAACCCACCACTTTCTCGGCGGCAATCAACGCGGCCACCTCATCGCAAAGTTGGTTCTCGTTGGATAGATGGCGGAATTTGGCGCCTTCTTTTTCCAGGAAATCGCGGGTGGCGGCGTCCTCGGGCTCGGGTCCCAGGTACGAACCGGCCATGGAATCCTCCGCGTCTGCGATTCGAGGTTTTTCCAGCAACTGGTGCCAGGTAAAGAGGGCTGCGCCCAGCGCACCGCCGGCGTCGCCCGAAGCGGGTTGCACCCAGATATCTTCAAACGGTCCCTCTCGCAAAAGGCGGCCGTTACCGACGCAGTTGAGCGCTACTCCGCCCGCCAAACAGAGATGCTTCATTCCGGTCAGTTGGTGGGCGTGCCGGGCCATTTTTAACATGATTTCCTCGGTGACCACCTGAATGGAAGCGGCCAGATCCATTTCCCGCTGCGTGATCGGGCTTTCCCGACGGCGGGGCGGTCCACCAAACAGCCCGTCAAATTTCTTGGAGGTCATGGTCAGACCCCCTGCGTAGTTGTAGTAGGACTGATCCATCCAGATCGACCCATCGTCAAAGATCCTCACCAGGTGCTTCCGGATCACATCGGCATAAACTGGATTTCCGTAAGGGGCTAATCCCATCAACTTGTACTCGCCGGAATTGACCTTGAACCCACAGAAGTAGGTGCAGGCCGAATAAAGCAGCCCCACCGAATGGGGAAAGTGTAGTTCCTTGAGCAACTCGATGCGGTTCCCTCTTCCCACGCCGATGCTCGCCGTGGCCCACTCCCCCACCCCGTCCATCGTCAGGATGGCCGCCTCTTGAAATGGCGAGGGGAAAAAGGCGCTGGCGGCGTGGGATTCGTGATGACTGGGATAGACGAAAGACTTGGCATACCCGGGCAGCTTTTCCCTCATCCGTTTGGCCAGGAAAAGTTTGTCCTTCAGCCAGACGGGGATGGCCCGAAGAAAGGAGGAAAATCCTCCTGGGGCCAGGGCAAGGTAGGTTTCCAACAGGCGGTCGAACTTCCGGATCGGCTTCTCGTAAAACGTGACAAAGTCCAGGACCTCGTTTCTGATACCCGCCTCACGAAGGCAATACTCCGCTGCCTTCACCGGAAAGGCCTCGTCATGCTTCTTACGGGTAAAGCGCTCTTCCTGGGCCGCCGCCACGATCTTTCCATCCACCACCAGCGCCGCGGCGGAATCATGGTAGAAAGCAGAAATTCCAAGGATTTTCACGAAAGGAGGCAGATTATCATCAGGAAGTGTGGCAAAAAAGCCCTGTTAAAGCTGGTTTTGCAGATAGTCCCTTAAAGCCTCCCTCCAATCCCGAAGGGGGAGGATGCGGGTGCTGACCAGTCGTTCATCATCGGGGACCGCCGCCGTTCTTGGAAAATGACCGGAATCAACCGGCCTGACTGGATGATGTTTCCCGGCGAGTTTCAGGATTTCCGATACATAGTCAAAGCGCGTGGCTTTCCCGGTATTGGCCACATGCACGATTCCGGACTCCCCCTTTTCGAGAAGCTCAAAGGCAGCCGCCACAAAATCTTTGGTCCAGGTTGGGGAACCTTGCTTGTCGGTGGCGGAATTGAGCTCGGGGGTCGTTTCCGCTTCCCGCAAGCGTGCCCCCACAAAGTTCTTCTTCATCTCCAGCGGCCCCCCAAACAGCCAGCCGGCCCGCAGGATCAACGCCTGCGGATGCTCCTTTCTCACCCTCTCCTCTCCATAAACCTTCGCCTTCGCATAGGCCGTGCCCGGCCGGGGCGGCTCCTCCTCCGAAAACGGACCCCGCTTTTCCCCGCCGAAAATCCCGCTGGTGCTGATAAAGACAAACTGCGCCCCCGCCTTCTTCGCCGCCGCCGCCAACCTGCCCGGCGTCTCCCCGTTCACCCGTATCGCCAGCTCCGGCTCCCGCTCACACCGGTCCACGTTCGTCTCCGCCGCACAGTGGATCACCGCCCCCGGCTCCAGCTCCGCGATCCTTCGGATCCCCTCTTCCGGCTTTTCCAGATCCAACTCCTTCCTCGTCCATCCCACCATCTCATGCCTCTTTTTCCTCCCCACCTCCATCATCTCCCGCCCCAGCATGCCACTGCTACCGGTCACAATGATTCTCACTTCAGTTTTTCGTTTACTGTTTTTGTTGAACGGTTGATTCGTTGATTTGTTGAAAGGAATCCCCTCAACTTTTCAACCCTTCAACTCCTCAACCTCTCAACTCCCCTTCTGCTGCCACCTAAACGGCACAACATCGTTATCCAACGGCAGCCTCTCCACCTCCCCTGGGTCATGCGGCTCGTTCGCACAGTTCACGATGATCGACTCGCCCGGACCCAGCCCCTCAAACCCGTACCAGATCCCCGGTGGAATCCCGAACAGCCCGTGGTTCTCCCGGCTTAGCTCGATCTCCTGGATCTTCCCGTGCGTGGGCGAACCTTTCCGCGGGTCGTACAACACAAAGCGCACCTTCCCCACCGGCACGATCATCCGTTGGCAGATCTTCTTGTGCAGCTTCCACGCCCGCACCACTCCGTGAGGCACCGCCGAACAGTAGATCTCCCCGAATCCGGCAAAGCGCGGATCGTCCGACCGCAGGTGATGCAGCACCACTCCCTGGCTGTCGCCGATCACCTTCTTCGGCTCCCAGAACACCCCCTCCAGCGTCGTCACCCCGCCCACGCCAACCTCCGCGCCCGCGCCTGCCGCACATAGTCGCCGATCTGGCCGCTCGTCAGTTTCCATGCCTCCTCCCGACCCTCCAGGAACCGGCGGTACCAGTCCGCCGTGAAGGCGGCCGTCTCCGCAAAGTCCAGCGTGGCGGACCAGCCCAGCCGCTCCTTTGCCTTGGCGCAGTCCAGCCGCAGCAGCCCCGCCTCGGGCTTCGCCGCCGTTTTCTCGATCTTCGGCTCCCTCGCCCCCGGCCAATGCTTCCTTAGCTCCCCGATCAAACTCCCCACCGTTGCGTTGATCTCCGCTCGTGGTCCAAAGTTGAAAGACTCCCCGCTGAGTGGTTGAGTCGTTGAGGAGTTGAGTTGTTGAAAAGATTTTCCTCTCAAGCCCTCAACTGTTCCACCCTTCAACTCTCCCTCAACTCCTCTCAACCCCTCAACCCTTCCACCTTTCAACTCTCTGTTCGCCACTAGCGCCGCTCCCAAAGCTAAATAGCCACTCACCGGCTCCAGCACATGCTGCCAGGGGCGCGTGGAGGACGGGTTGCGCACGAGTGGCGCCTGTTTCCGGTGCCAGGCGCGGATGCAGTCCGGCACGATCCGATCCTTCGCCCAGTCCCCGCCGCCGATCACGTTCCCCGCCCGGGCCGAGGCCACCGCCGCGCCCCCCTCCGCAAAAAAGCTGCGCGCGTAGGAGGAAAAAGCCACCTCCGCCCCGGCCTTGCTGGCGCTGTACGGATCCTTCCCGCCCAGCCGGTCCTCCTCCCGGTATCCTTCCTCCTGCTCCACATTCTCGTAGCACTTGTCGCTGGTGATGATCACCGCCGCCTTCACCCCATTCTGCCGGCGCAACGCCTCCAGCACGTGCACCGTCCCCATCACGTTCGTCCCGTAGGTGGTGACCGGATCATCATAAGAGGCCCGCACGATCGGCTGCGCGGCCAGGTGAAAGACGATTTCCGGCCGCGCCTTGGCCATCTCCCGCGCCACCCGACCGGCGTCCCGGATGTCGGCCCGTACGTCCTTCATCCGCTTCTTCAGACCCAGCTCGTCGAAATGGGAGGGCTTCGACGGCGGTTCGATCGCGTACCCCGTCACCTCCGCCCCCATCTCCACCAGCCAGGCGCAGAGCCAGCTCCCCTTGAAGCCCGTATGCCCCGTCACCCAGACGCGTTTTCGTTTATAAAACCCGCCGAAAGGTTGAATCGTTGATGCGTTGAGAGGTTGAGGGGGTTTCACCGGGAACGGGACAGTTGGGCTTTTCTCAAGGCGTTGATCTGGTTGGAAAGGGATTCAATTTTTTGGCGCTCCTGACCGAGCTTGTCCGCCTCAACCCATCCTTGGTCACCTGCCAGCAACAAGAGACAGGCGGATTCCATCAGGGAACTATAGGCCAGCTGCGAGAAATGTGCCTGATCTTTCGCGGAGGTCCGGCCGGCTCCTTCAGCGAGATTGGCCGTCACGGAAACGGCCGACCGCGTCAGCTGGTTGCTGTGTCCGTATTTTTCTTCCACCGGAAAACTTTTCACCATGCCAAAAATCCCACGCACCCACTCCCTGGCCTCCTGCCACACCCTCAACTTCTCAAAGGTAAACTGATAATTTCCGCCCATCTCCTCAACCAATCCTCTCAACCCCTCAACAATTCAACTCCTCAACAACTACCAAATCTTCCAAGCCGCTTTACCGTCACTCCAAACTTTATTCAGGTACTGGTATTCCACCACGGTATCCATCGGCTGCCAAAAACCCTCGTGCCGGTAGGCGTTGAGCTGACCGGCCTTGGCGAACTCTTGGAGCGGACCCTTTTCGAACATCACATCCGGATACTTCCCCAGGTGCTTGAAGATCTCGCGGCTGACCACGAAGAAACCACCATTGATCCAGCCGCCCTCGGTCTGCGGTTTTTCGTCAAACCCGCCGACCGTGCCGTCTGCCTTCAGGTTCAGGTCGCCGAACCGGCCGGGCGGATGCACCGCCGTCACGGTGATCATCTTGCCGGATTGGCGGTGCGCCTCGATCACCTTGTCCACCGGGATGTTTCCCACGCCGTCGCCGTAGGTCAGCAGGAACTCCTTCTCGCTGCCCAGGTGGCGCTCCACCTTCCGCAACCGGGTGCAGGTGCCGCTCTCCTCCCCCGTGTCCGCTAGCGTGACCGACCAGTCCTCCTCCCCGTGGCTGTCGTGGTGGACCGTCGCCGGGTTCTTCCCCAGCTTCAGCGTCACGTCCCCGGAGTTCCAGTGGTAGTTGCGGAAGTAGTCCTTGATCATCTCCCCCTTGTATCCCAGGCAGAGGACGAAATCCCGGTGCCCCTGCGCGGCATACACCTTCATAATGTGCCAGAGGATCGGCCGGCCCCCGATCGGCACCATCGGCTTCGGCCGGTACTCCGTCTCTTCCCTCAGCCTCGTCCCCTTCCCCCCGCAAAAAATCACTGTTTTCATATTTGCCAAATTGGGTTCTGCTTGGACGAACTTATCGCGCCGCCGGGTTTTCCGCACTCAACATTTTGGCGATATCGGGTCTCAGCTTTCGCGCCACTAGACGGTTGCCCCCGTCATTCCAGTGAAAATCGCCCGGTATAAAGTACTTGGCATAAGTTTCTTCGGGGGGAATTCCGGACTCCACGAAGAATGTGGAAAGGTCAATCAGGGGGGCAGCCTCATTCTGGGCAAAAGTTTTCCAAAAGCGGGTGTGCTCGTTGTCCAGCGATCCCTCGGCCATCATCACTGGATATGGATATACCACCAAGATCACCGGAAAGCCGTTCTCCCTCCCCATGGCCAGAATTTCCCCGATCGCCTTTTGCGACTGCCGCAAACCCCGATCGAGCCAGGCCCTGGTCTCCGGCTTGTGAAGCCAGA
>Ga0194129_10008535_pt1 | contig 11826 bp, 14 predicted proteins | sample TA2KigCa35mmetaG_FD_150862 | JGI IMG/M metagenome (GOLD analysis project Ga0194129, IMG submission 150862) | Freshwater microbial communities from Lake Tanganyika, Tanzania - TA2015038 Kigoma Deep Cast 35m | ecosystem: Environmental > Aquatic > Freshwater > Lake | place: Tanzania: Lake... | reverse complement strand
ACTCACCTGACCATCCTGAATTGGCGGCGACATTGCAATTACATTGCCGGGCATGTACACATTATAATATTTGCCATCTGGGACGTTGAAGCCTGCCGGTGCTTCCGCATAACCATTCAAAAGTGCAGAAATATAATCAACACCTTGCTCTTGAAATTGCGTAAAAATATCGAACACGAAATTCGGGAAGCCGCGCTCATAGGTGCGAGCTTTCGCGATCACCGAAAAGTCCGGCGGATAGGCGCCTCCATTGGCAGCCTGCGATGCCTGCTTATTTGGGTAGGGCGCGGGCCATAAATCAGCGGGACGGGCGGCGCGCTCGAAATAGTCACCATTTTCATTCGGGCCATCCTTAACCATGAAGGTTGCAGCAAGCGCATTCACCTGTTCATTGGTAAACCTTGGTCCACCTTCTTGCGACAAATTACGAAAGGCGAGCTTGTTCATTGAATGGCAGCCCGAGCACACTTCTTGAAAGACTTTGAAGCCACGTTGCAACTGGGTTTCATCATATTTGCCGAAGGGGCCCGAGAAGGACCAGTCATTGCGCGGCGGTGTGGCCGCCGTGCCCGCGGCAAAAGCCGCGCCGGTTATGATCACGGTGGCGAGTGAGGCAATCGCCAAGCGTGTTGAAAGGGACGAAATGAATTTCATGAGTTTAAATCTTTCTCGTCCATTCACGCTTTTCTGTTCGGCTCATGAGCGGCTCTCAATGGCATCGCAAACGCTGTGCCGGATTTCCCCAACACTGAGTCGGCGATTGAAGCTGGTAACGCTTTTGGCGTTTCAAACAAGCCAAGCAAAGGCAAAATAATGATGAAGTAAGCGAAATAGTAGGTGGTGCAGATGCGCGAGGCGATCACATAGCCACCTTCAGGTGGCTTCGCGCCTAACCAACCGAGCAATACGCAAGACAAAGCAAACAACCAGAAGAACACCTGGAACACCGGACGATAACGCCCTGAACGTACGCGCGACGTATCGAGCCAAGGCAAGAACACCAAAATGGCAATCGAGCCAAACATCGCAACAACGCCAAGAAGCTTATCAGGCACAGCGCGCAAGATTGCGTAGAATGGCAAAAAATACCATTCCGGTACGATGTGTGCAGGGGTAACTGCCGGATTGGCTTCAATATAATTGTCCGCGTGACCAAGGAAATTAGGAATATAAAAGGCGAACCAAACATAAACTATCAAGAAGCACGCGAGCGCGAAGGCATCCTTCACAGTGAAATACGGATGAAAGGGTAAGGTGTCCTTGTCAGATTTCTTCTCGATGCCCGCCGGATTGTTCGAGCCAGGAACATGAAGCGCCCAAATATGGAGCGCGACAACGCCCGCGATCATGAAGGGAAAGAGGTAGTGAAGTGAGAAGAAGCGGTTTAAAGTCGGATTGCCAACCGAATAACCGCCCCATAAGAAGGTGACTATGGTTTCGCCGAACATTGGGATCGCCGAGAAGAGATTGGTGATCACGGTCGCGCCCCAGAAGCTCATTTGGCCCCACGGCAGCACATAACCCATGAATGCGGTGGCCATCATTAGCAAAAATATTAAAACGCCGAGGATCCAGAGAATTTCGCGCGGAGCTTTATATGAGCCGTAGTAGAAACTTCTGAACATGTGGATATACACGGCGATGAAGAACATCGAAGCGCCGTTGGCATGAAGATAGCGGATCATCCAGCCGTAATTCACGTCACGCATGATCGACTCGACCGAGGAAAAAGCCAAATCGGCATGAGGAGTATAATGCATCGCGAGCACAACGCCCGTTAAGATCTGAGCAACGAGCATGAAGGCGAGAATGCCGCCGAAGGTCCACAAATAATTGAGGTTCCGAGGATTAGGAAAAACTACAAACGAAGAGTGGATCAAACCAACAATTGGAAGACGACTTTCAAACCACTTTCCAAAAGCACTCGTTGGTACATACATGGACGAACCGCTCATAACTTTCTACCTCAAGTTTACGTTTTGTGAACTGGAAATTAAGTGGAGGATGGCAAATCTTACCCAATACGGATCGACGTATCGCTCGTAAATATGTAAGGCGGAACGGGAAGATTGGTCGGCGCTGGTCCTTGACGAATACGGCCCGACGTATCGAAAACCGAACCATGACACGGGCACATCCAGCCTCTAAACTCTCCTTCATTACCGAGTGGCACACACCCTAGATGGGTACAGCTGCCATAAACTACAAGCCATTGTTCTTTGCCCACCTTAACGCGATCGGCATCAGCCTGTTGGTCACGCAAGGATGAGAGTTCGGTAGACTGGGCCAGTTTAATTTCGTCGGTCGTTCGGTGACGCACAAAAACCAGGTTGCCGCGCCAGAATAATTTGACGATCTGGCCTTCCGCAACGGGCGAAAGATCAAAATCAACGGGCGCGCCCGCTGCAATGGTTGCAGCATCCGGGCCCATTTGGCTGATGAAAGGCCAAATCGCTCCCGCGATACCAACAGCGCCAACGGCGCCGGTCGCAATATAAAGAAAATCGCGTCTTGTAGGTTCGGCCGAGGCCGCTGCATGTGTCGAAGCCACTGTGGTCATCCTCGTATCCGGCGCCCCCAGAGCGAAACCCTTTGCGGGGCCTCAGCTCCGGCCACCACTGACCCTTTAGGCGACGCCGGTTGCCGAAAGAGCCCTCTCATTTCTTGATACAACGCTGCAACTATTAGCCTTTCGGCCACGGGCGCGCGACGGGGCCGTGTGTCGCATGAGGCGTTCCGCTTGTCTATAGTCCGGAAGGCGAGACCCCCCTCGTTTTCGGCGCTTTTTTGACTGATTTCCATTCCTTTCTTAATCATCCCTTATGCAGCTTGCCCTGTACCAGCCCGATATACCCCAAAACACCGGAACCATGCTCCGCCTCTGCGCCTGTTTGGGGGTCACCGCGCATCTCATTGAACCAGCCGGCTTCCCGATTTCTGACAAGAATTTCCGCCGCGCAGGAATGGATTACATCGATCTGGTCGATATTCGGCGCCATATCAGCTGGAGCGACTTCGAAATCTGGCACAAAGCCTCGGGTGCACGGCTCGTGCTCGCGACCACAAAGGGCGCGGTACCCTACCCGGACTTCAGCTTCAGACCGGATGACATCATCCTGATGGGGCGCGAATCGGCAGGGGTGCCGGACGAGGTTCATGAAGCCGCTGATGCGAGGCTTCTCATTCCCATGCGCGCCGGATTAAGATCGCTCAATGTCGCGGTGTCCGCTGCGATGATGATGGGGGAAGCGCTCCGGCAACTGGACGCTTTTCCAAGATAAAAATGACGATGTGAGGAATGTAAGTAATGACCGACGCCTTAGACGCCCGTAAATCGCGCGCCGAAACCTGGTTCCACTATTTGCGCGACGCAATCTGCGCGTCATTCGAAGCGCTCGAAGATGAGTCGACCGGACCCTTCTTTGAAGAAGCGAAAGAAGCGGGACGTTTTCAACGCACGCCCTGGGAACGCACGGATCATTCCGGCGCCAAAGGCGGTGGCGGCGTGATGTCGATCATGAAAGGCCGCGTGTTCGAAAAAGTTGGCGTGCATTGCTCGACTGTCTATGGCGAATTCGCACCCGAATTTCGTGGCCAGTTTCCGGGCTCGGACAAAGACCCGCGCTTTTTCGCAACGGGTGTCTCTTTGATCGCGCATCCGTGGAACCCCAATGTGCCAACTGTTCACATGAACACAAGATTTGTTGTGACGACAAAAGCGTGGTTTGGCGGCGGCGCGGATTTGACGCCCGTCCTGATGCGTCGCCGCACGCAAGACGATGTCGATACAAAAAACTTTCACGCCGCCATGAAAGTGCCCTGCGAAAAACATTCAAAAGTTGCCAATTACGAAAAATATAAAAAATGGTGCGATGAATATTTTTATTTGAAACATCGCAATGAGCCGCGCGGCATTGGCGGAATCTTTTATGACTACCTCGAGTCGGGCGATTGGGATGCGGATTTTGCGTTCACACAAGATGTCGGCCGCGCTTTTGCCGATATCTATCCAAAAATTGTGAAGGCAAATGTCTCAACACCTTGGACGGACACCGATCGTGATGAACAACAAATCCGCCGCGGCCGTTATGTCGAATATAATCTGCTTTACGACCGCGGTACGATCTTCGGATTGAAAACCGGCGGCAATGTGGACTCGATTTTGTCGAGCCTGCCGCCGACGGTGCAATGGCCGTAATTACTTCGAATGTGCAAAATCCATATAGAGCTCACGGGTTTTTCTGTAGATTGGGCCGGGCTGCAAATTGCGATAGTCAATCCGCGTGATCGGCTGCACTTTGCCGTAATTGCCAGCTGAAAAAATTTCATCCGCCTTCAAAAAATCCGCATATGTCAAACGTGTTTCAATAAGCGGCTGACCATCTTTCTTGAAGAGATCAATCACGCGTTGACGCGTAATGCCATTCAAAAAAGTGCCATTTGGCATTGGTGTGAGCAGAACGCCGTCTTTCACCATAAAAACATTGGCCGTTGCAAGTTCGGCGACATTGCTGAGCATGTCGGTCAACAGGCAATTATCATATCCATTCGCGCGGCATCCATCAAAGCGCGTGCATTATTGGGATACAGACATCCTGTCTTGGCTTCTGTTGGCATTGTTTCAGGTGTCGGACGGCGGAAACGTGATAATGTGATTGACGAGCCTGCACCATCGGGCATCGGTGCTTCATAAATACATAACATTGAACGCGTGGAATCTGGATCGGGCGCCACTTCCCCTCGCGTGCCATTCTCCGGCCAATACATCGGTTTGACATAAAGTGCTTTATCAGGTGAGAATTTTTTTAATCCCTCATGCGTCAACGCGATCCACTGATCGACACTCACATCGGGCTTCAAATACATCGTCTTCGCCGATTGATTAACGCGCTCGAAATGGCGCGCAAGATCCGGCATCACGCCATCAAAATAACGCGCCCCGTCAAAGACCGATGAACCCAACCAGAAAGCGTGACTGCGCGGGCCCATGATCGGCGGATTGCCCTCGTGCCATTGGCCATCGAAAAAGGTCCAGGTGGGGGAGAGTGTCATTTTCAAGCTTTCTCGTTTGTTTTGGGCGTAGGGTGTAGGTTTTAGCGTTTAGGGTGTATCGTTATTGCGAGGAGCGCGAAGCGCTACGCGGCAATCCATTTTTATTCTCCATTTATTCTCTGGATTGCTACGTCGCTTCGCTCCTCGCAATGACGGATTGTGTTACTCCGAAAACGCCGCAAGCACACGCGCCCAAGAGCGCGCGCCTTTTTCAAAACTTCTGACGTCATATTTTTCATTTGGTGAATGAATACGGTCATCATCAAGCCCAAAGCCGATAAGAAGCGTATCAAGTCCCAATATTTTTTTGAAATCACCAACAATCGGTATTGAGCCACCTGAGCCAAGCGTCACTGCATCAACACCCCATTCGTCATGCAATGCGGATTTCGCAGCAACGAGATCAGGCATATCAAAAGGAAGTGTAATTGCGGGCGAGCCCTTATGGCTGATAAAATCAACCGTGCAGTCTTTAGGCAGTCTCGCGCGCACATGCGCATGAAACGCGTCACGTATTTTTGTAGGATCCTGATCACCAACAAGACGGAAGGAGACTTTCGCGCTCGCTTCCGCGGCAATGACGGTCTTTGCGCCTATACCCGTATAGCCGCCGACAATACCATTCACATCGCATGCCGGGCGCGATTGCACCATCTCGATCAACATGCGACCCTTCTCGCCTGCTGGCTCTGAAAGACCAATCGGCTTTAAGAATGACTCTGATGTGAGGCCGAGCGAGGCCCATTGATCAAGAACCTGCTTCGGCGTTTCAGGAACACCTTCATAAAAGCCGTGAAGAGTCACCCTGCCCTCAGCATCATGAAGATCGCCGAGAATTTTAGTGAGCACACGAATTGGATTTTGCGCCCCGCCACCATAGAGGCCTGAATGCAAATCACGAATTGCGGCTTTGATTGTCACTTCTTCATAGACCATGCCGCGCAAACCGGTTGTGATTTGCGGCGTTGCTTGGTCCCACATCGACGTATCACACACAAGCGCAACGTCAGCTCTTAATCGATCACGATGAGACTTCAAAAAATCAGGAAGATGTTTTGAACCATCTTCCTCCTCGCCCTCGATCATAAAAGTCACACCAATCGGTAAAGATCCGGTCACAGCTTTCCACGCGCGGCACGCTTCAACAAATGTCATCACTTGGCCTTTGTCGTCCGCAGCCCCTCGCGCGCAAATGACGTGCCGCCCGTCATCTAATGTGACGAGTTGTGGATCAAAGGGTTGGCTCTCCCAAAGATTTAACGGATCAACCGGCTGGACATCATAATGTCCATAAAAGAGCGCGTGTTTTTTTGCGCGGCCTTCGATACTCCCAAGAACAACAGGATGGCCATCCGTGGGCGCTACTTCGGCGCTGACACCAAGTGAAGCTAGTTCCGCCTTCAACCACTCAGCCGCTTTGACGCATTCGCTCTTATAGGCGGGGTCAGTAGAAATCGATTCAATTTTCAACCATTGAAACAGACGCTCCCTCGCTTCAGTCCGATGTGCGTCAAGATAAGCGAGAACATCATCGAGGTGAGACATGACGGCATTCCAAAGAGATTACATTCATTGTGGAGTTTAGAGGATTATTCTGAGATGAAGCAAGGGTACAAAAGTGCAGCCCGGCTCTGCATAATCCTTTTATAAAGCTTTTTTGGCCGCTGCATGCGGCACCAGCATGGCCAAAGCACAAGAGGCGACCCACGCCGCCTCACTATCCGCGCGGCTTGTGAGAATGATCGGCACACGCGCGCCAACAACACGACCCGCTGCCTCAGCATGAACCATGAAAGAAAGCGTCTTTGCTAAAATATTTCCCGAAACAAGATCGGGCACCATAAGCACATTCGCGCGGCCCGCAACGGGTGACACGATCTACTTTTGTTTCACCGCACCCATATCAATTGCATTGTCAAGCGCAAGCGGGCCATCAAGTGTCGCGCCAGTAATCTGTCCACGGTCCGCCATTTTGTACTTAGCTGCCGTTTCAATGGTTGAAGGAATCGCGGCATTCACCGTTTCTGTCGCAGAGAGGAGCGCCACAACCACATCGTCAAGTTCAATTACATGAGCGAGATCAATCGCATTTTGAACGATATCGGCTTTCTCGGAAAGTGAAGGCGCGATATTGATCGCCGCATCAGTCATAATCAAAGGTTCACTATGCCCCTTTGTCGCCATAACAAAGCAATGGCTGATGCGCCGTTCTGTGCGAAGACCCTTTTGATGATCGACAATCGCGCCCATCAATTCATCCGAATGGAGTGAGCCTTTCATCAAGGCTTTAACACGACCCTCACGCACCAATTCAACGGCGCGGGCGGCCGCGGCATGACTATGCGCCGTTGACTCAATGGGTAGAGTTGAATGATCAATCTTCGCATTTTGTGCAACGTTACGAATTTTTGCTTCCGGCCCAACAAGTATCAGATCAACGAGCCCTGCTTCTTTGGCGCTTATAACGCTTTCGAGACTCGTTGCGTCACAGGAATGAACCACCGCCACTTTAAGCGGCGCATAGTTTTGTGCGCACTCGATCAAATTTTTGAACACGGGATGCGGTGTGGGTAGATCATTCATCTTAATATTCCTAGCTCTTCTTAGGCTTTCGCACTCGGTCGCGCATTCACTTCCTTATACCACCGCCAGAGATGCGTGTGATCTTCAGGCACTTTGATTTTGGTTGGTTTCATAAAATCCACCGCACAGAGCAAAGTGATATCGGCAATTGAATAGGTCTCGCCCGCGATAAAAGGCACTTCACCAAGCCGATCATTGATCAAGCGCAAAGACGCCATCAATTTTGGCTTGTTCGCTTCCGCCCATTCGAGAACCTGTGGGATCTCATGCGTCGCCATACCGGGATGGCCATGACGAAACACCATTTGCACTTCGGTCATAAAGCCCAATTCAACGCGACGGTTCCACATCTCGATTGTCGCTTTTTCTAGTGGCGTACGACCGAATAAAGGCGGCTCGGGATAGAGCTCTTCAAAGTAACGGGAGATCGCGACGGATTCCGTGATTACTGTGCCATCATCAAGTTCAAGCGTCGGCGTCCGGCGAAGCGGATTAAGTTTGGTAAATTCATCCGAACGATGTTCAAAGCTCACGAGATCAACCATCACGCGTGGGACATCAATGCCCTTCGCAGCGAGGAAAATCCGCACGCGGCGTGGATTGGGGGCACGGACACTGTCATAGAGCTTCATTCCATCACTCCGGTAACTACCGACACCACAGTCCCGCACCAACGACTTTTGGTCAACCTGGGGGCGATTTTCAAGTTGCATCGCATTTGAACGAATTGGGGAAAGCTCCTTTAACCGGACATACGTAGATCTCTGGAGATAAGAGAATTGACCCATGGCCTTGTCCCGACGACTCATAATGGGCCCAGAGTTCACACAGCCGTCCCTGCGGATCGCGCAACCTCATGAAAAATTGAAATAAGCGCTCGCGCCTCATATTGGCGACGCTCTTCTGTGCCTTTCGGTCATCGCACTCGCGATAATCACGCTATCAGAGGAAGCGAGACGGTCTCAATCCGCACTCATTTTCACAATCATGGTCTTATTTGGACTTATTCTTTTGTGGCGTATTGCGCGCAGCAGCGCTGAGCGCAAAGCATTGCGCGATAATCGTGATGCTCTCATCGCCGGACTTGAAGAGGCGCGTCTTCGTTCTGAAGAAGCGCGTCAACGTGCGGAAGTTTTAAACACCGCGAAATCGCGTTTTCGTGCCAGTATCAGCCATGAATTGCGTACGCCGCTGAACGCTATTCTCGGTTTCTCCGAAATCATGGAAGCCGAACTTTTAGGCCGTCATCGTGTCAAAGCCTATCGCGCTTACGCTCGCGATATTCATGAAAGCGGTCGTATGCTGCTTGGATTGATCGACGAGCTTCTCGATCTTTCACGCATTGAAGCGGGGCGGTTTGATCTTGTTGAGAGCAAAATATCGCTTGCCGACATTGCAGCAGATTGCGCGCATCTCGTTGAATTGCGTGCGCAAAGTCGCGATCTTTCTTTACTCTTGATGGTTGATCCTGCGCTCTCCCCTATTAAAGCAGATCCCCGCGCGATCAGGCAGATCATACTTAATCTATTATCAAATGCGATTAAATTTACACCTGAGGGTGGCGAAATCGCGATTGAAATTGGTGCAACAAAATCGGGTGGGCAATTCATCAAAGTGGCCGATATGGCACCCGGAATCCCCTCCTTCGTAATTCCCATCATTTTCGAAAGTTTTGAGCGTGGTACGCTTACGATCAAATCAGCGAAAGAAGTCGCAGGGCTTGGCTTACCGATTGTGCGCGGCTTAACCGCAATGCATGGCGGCGAATTTTCGCTCGCTGCGCGCGAAGGCCAAGGCACTGTGGCTTTGATCACGCTACCGGCTTAACGTGTGCTACATAAAGCAACACCTTCAAAGATCATTCATAAACAAGCAGCGTGATCAAGAGTGCAATCGATGATCACTCTTTACGATCATCAACTTTCGCTTCGCCAAATGTCGCCATGCCATCATGGCACGCAAGCGCGGCTTTGATCACACCAATCGCCAGCGCAGCACCTGACCCCTCGCCTAAGCGCATGCCGAGTTCGAGCAAAGGCTTTTTACCGAGCCGCTCCAGCACATCGCGATGCGCGCCTTCTGCTGAAAGATGTCCGGCAAAACAATGATCGAGCGCTGAGGGATGAGCGGCGTGTAAAACAGCCGCCGCAGCCGTTGCGACATAGCCATCAATCACGAGCGGAATACGCTCCATTCGTGCAGCCAAAATCATGCCCGCCATCGCCGCAATTTCACGCCCGCCAAGATGTTGCAACACAAGAAGCGGATCGTTCAGAACAGACACATGGGTCGAAAGCGCTTTTTCAACAGCGGCAATTTTGCGTTTCAGACCCTCATCATCAACACCTGTGCCACGCCCAACCCAATGCGATGCAGAACCGCCATAAAGTGCAGCATAAAGTGCGGCCGCGATCGTTGTGTTGCCAATGCCCATTTCACCGATGGCTAAGAGATCATGACTGCCACCAATCGCCTCCATGCCGAAGGCCATTGTGGCAACGCAAGTCTTTTCATCCATTGCAGGCTCTTTGGTAATGTCGCCTGTGGGTATTTCAAGCGCGAGATCATAGGCTTTAAAGCCGATGTCGAATGTCTTGCAAATCTGATTGATCGCCGCTCCACCCGCGCCGAAATTATCTAGCATTTGCTGCGTGACCGTTGAAGGATAAGGCGACACGCCTTGCGCAGTCACACCATGATTACCGGCAAAAACTGCCACCAAGGGACGACGCGCTGTAGGGCGCGCGGTGCCTTGCCACCCGGCCATATGAGAAACAATCTCTTCGAGAAGACCCAGACTGCCCGGCGGCTTCGTCAAAAACCGATCACGCTCACGCGCGGCGTCAATGCTCACCTGATCGGGCGAGGGCATTTTAGCCAATAGGGAACGAATATCATCAAACGGACGCGCGGAAATAGGAGCAGCCATAATCGACTCACAAAAAGCAAAAGGATAGGAGCGCCGTTAGACGCCTAAAAATTCTTCGCTGCAAGTGAAAAACGGACCTCATTCACCCCAGACGCGACAAGAGGCTAAAACTTGACGTCCAGCCTTTTGAGCCCATGGAAATGATAGACATCGCGATAAAGCGGCGTGCTCGAAAGTCTTAAGTTCGGCAAGCGATAAATCAAGACTTTAAGCGCAACGCGCATTTCTAAACGCACGAGCGGTGCCCCGACACAAAAATGAATCCCGCCGCCGAAACTTTGCTGCGGGTTAGGTTCACGCGAAGGATCAAGCCGATCAGGATCAACAAAGCGCACCGGATCGCGATTGGCTGCGCCGAGCATCAACCCGATCTCATCGCCCTTTTTAAGCGATATGCCTTGCCACTCCAAATCTTCAAGAACATAGCGCGTAAAAAGATGGAGCGGCGCATCAAAACGCAACAACTCCTCAACGAGTCTTTCGCCGCGCGCTATATCAGAAAGTAACGAGCGCGCATCAATACCCTCTTCCAGAATTGCCTTCACGCCATTGCCAAGCGCATGCACGGTCGCTTAATGTCCCGCATTCAAAATTAAAATGCAGGTCGAAATAACTTCATCTTCGGAAAGCGTTTGACCGTCAGTCTCTGCTGCAATGAGTTGGCTAATCAGATCATCTAGCGGTTTATTCCTGCGCAAAGCGATATAGGTTTTCAGATAGGTTACAAATTCATTCGTGGCTTTAACAGCCAAATCTTCCGCTTCACGCGTGCGGCCAAATTGATACATGGCCACCATTTTGTATGACCAATTCAAAAGTTGGGGAGTCATATCGATCGGAACGCCAAGAAGTTCAGTAATCACAATCACGGGAATGGGCGTGGCAAAGGCTTCGATTAGTTCAATACGGCCTTTCGACTGAAAGCCGTCAATCAATTCATGAGCGAGTTGTTCAATACGCGGCGCCAAGCGCTCGACTTGACGTGAAATAAAGGCACGATTAATGAGCGTACGCAGCCTTTTATGATCCGGCGGCTCAAGCGAGAGCAGAGAACGATCTTCAACATCATAGAATGCTCTCACATGGGATGGCAATTCAGGCCAACCCAATTCTTCACGCGTCGCTTTATGTGGGATCTGTCGCCCAAATCTTTTGTCGCGAAACAATGCCGTCACATCAGCATGTGAAGCAAAGCACCACATACCATATTGCTCCCAGAAAAACGCTGGCGCGCGTTGCCTGATTGCATGATAGGCGGGATA
>Ga0194129_10008533_pt1 | contig 11827 bp, 11 predicted proteins | sample TA2KigCa35mmetaG_FD_150862 | JGI IMG/M metagenome (GOLD analysis project Ga0194129, IMG submission 150862) | Freshwater microbial communities from Lake Tanganyika, Tanzania - TA2015038 Kigoma Deep Cast 35m | ecosystem: Environmental > Aquatic > Freshwater > Lake | place: Tanzania: Lake... | reverse complement strand
GCGACGACCGCATCGATCGCGACCCCGCGCCCACTGATGAAGACCCCCGTCTGCCCCGTCGCCTTGAAGTCGGCATCGAGCCCCTGCGCGCGCATCTCGCGCTCGAGCGCAAGGGCGGTGTACTTCTTGCCCACCGAGCAGTCGGTGCCGACGGTGAGCAGACGCCTCCCCGCGCGCTTGGTCCCCTTCCCCGTCGCGAAGCGCTGGGTCGAGTGCCGCACGTCGACGAGCTGGCGACCATTGCGCGCGGCCGCCTCGCGAATCGCCGGGAGTGAATCGAGTCGCACATGCAATCCGCTCGCGATGTCCATGCCGGCGTCCAGCGCCTCGACGATCGTCGCCACCCAATGGGGAGGCAGCACACCGCCCGCATTCGCCGCGCCGATCACCAGGGTCTTGGCGCCAGCCGCGGCGGCCTCGGCGACGGTACGGTCCGGTAGTCCGAGATCGGCCTGACACCCGGGGAACCGGAGTTGCGCGAGGCACCACTCGCGCCGCCAGTCGACGATCCCGAAGGCCGTCTTGGCGGCGAGCGCATCGGGGACATCGCCGATGAAGAGGAGATAGGGATGGGCGATCTCCATCAGGGCGTCCGGCGCGGCGACCGAGGGACCGTCATCACGCCGTCCCGATCCATCCGCACCCCGCTGCTCGGGAAGTCGAGCCGTCCGAGCGAGTCGATCAGCCACGCCGCCCGCGCCTCTGGGTCAGCGATCAGGGCCCCGGGACGCACCTGGCGCGTGGAGTGAATCCGCCCACCCACGATGTGACCCGTGGGCGCGATCTCCGCGCACGCCACCGCACCGCGCCCGTTCGGCTCCGCGACGCTGAAGGGGCCGTTCGTGAGCAGATTCCCGAGCGAGTAGAGGACCAAGGCATCGCCACGCCACTCCGCCGCGCGCAGCACATGCGGCCCATGGCCGATCACGAGCGAGGCGCCCGCCTCGACGGCGGTCCGAGCGAACGCGACGGGATTCCCTCGATTCTCCCCGAGGTAGGTCTCCGGGCGATCGGCGGTGCGCTGCGCTCCACGCCCCTCCGCCCCATGGTGGACACTCACGACGACCCGAGGCGTCCTGGCGGCCGCACGCGCGACATGCCGGCGCACCGCCGCGAGATCCCGCGCATTCGGTCCGGCCGCGAAGGTGCTAAAGGCGAGGACCGCGACGGAGTCGCCACCGGCGACGGGCACCATGGTCGGCAGGCTGTCGGCCCCCGTCACCAACACCCCGGCTTGACGCAGGTGGGCTGCCGTCTGCCGGAAGCCCTCCCCGCCCGCATCCAGCGCGTGATTGTTCGCGATGCCACCGACCACCACCGCGCCCGGTGCCACGGCGCGATAGGCTCGCGCCGCCGCGATCGGTTGCCGAAATGCCCAGCAGGAGGTGGACGTCGGGGAGCACTTGGCTGGGGCCGGTCCGGCCCCGATCGCCCCTTCCACATTGAGCACGGCGATGTCCGCGCCGTCGAAGAGCGGGGTCAGCGGGGCGACCAGTCGTAGCAGGTCGGCCTCCCCAGGCGCCGCCACCTCCGGCGGGGCACCGCCGCGGGGGGGAAGATTGCTCCCGAGCATCATGTCCCCCCCCGCACAGACGCGAATGGGGCGCGTCGCCTGCGCCACCAGGGTCGAGGCCGTGAGCGAACCGGACAGGCAGAGCCCGCGGACCGATCGACGGAGCATACGCGAGAGGGGCGTCGGCATATGGTGCTACGCTAGCCCCCACAACGGCGGGGAACAAGGCTCATCGATTGCCTTCCCACGATGCGCGACTAATCGATCGGGATATGCCTGTCGCGCCCGAGCACCGTCTCGGCGCGCTGTGATCGCAGGAGGGGGAAGAGGAGCTGGTGGAGCCACCGCTCCTGGCCGTGGCGACGATCGTCCTTGAGCCCGTACGCCGGCGGGAACTGCCGCGTGATATGCGCCGTGCCGAAGAGCACATCCCAGAAGAAGAGCAGGTTCCCGTAATTGCCATCGTAGTGCCCGATCCCGTCATCCTGCGTGAGGGCGTGGTGCGCGTGATGCGTCGCGGGCGTGGAGATGGTGCGCTCGAGGAGCCAGGCGAGTGGATGCAGCACCCGATACTTGTAGAGGAAGGTGTCCCACCGCACGGCGGAGTGTGCCCCGGTGATCACGAGGAGCTTCACCGTGCTGTAATAGACGAAGACCCACCCGAAGCCGAGGTAGAGGAGCGCGCCGCCGAACCAGAGCCCCGGCATCAGCAGGTAATAGAGGAAGTTGTTGCGATAGACCACGCGCACGCTCATGTAGGCGGCGGAGTGGTGCGCACGATGGAGGGGCCAGAGCACCGAGGTGTGCGAGAGGCGATGCCACCAATACTGCGTGAGGTCATCGGCGATGAGCAGTACGCCGACCATCGCGTACCAAGGCCAATCGGCCCAAGCATCGCGCGCCTCCGGAAAGAGCGCCGCGCTGATCGCGCGTGAGGTGGCGTAGACCCCCGAGGCGACGACGGGGAACATGAGTCCCACCGCGACGTCCAAGCGATCGTCTTCGTGGCCCGCCTCGGGCGGAAAGAAGCGTCCCACGGCGACCTCGGCGAGGCCAAAGGTCAGGAAGATCCCGAGGAGGACGAGGACCTGGAAGAGTTGGGGGTCGAGTGCCATGTCGATCACCGAGGGAGGGTGCCGTCAGGAGCCGACGGCAGGGCTAACGTACGGAGTTGCCGGCGGACGGCGCGTGCGACGAGCCAGGCGAGGACGACGATGATCCCGATCCCCAGGAGCGGCACGATCGGATCGAGCCCGGATCTCGCGTCGAACCCCGCGTCGCGTAGCGCGCGGGCGATCGTGCGTTGCACCGCCCAGACCAGCAGGAGCGACGCCCCGAGGACCGCCCCCAAGAGGAGTCCTGTCCCACGGACATACCATCGCTGCACCTCGCGATGGCTCGTCCCGAGGAGGAGAAGGGTCTCCACCGCCTGTCGCGACCGTTGCACCGCCAATTGAAGATAGAGGAGGAGCGCCGAGAAGGCGGTGGCGACGAGGATGACCCCGAAGGCGGCGACCACGATGAGCGCGAGCTGCACGAGGGTCGCGAACCGGGCGGTGCGCAACGTCTCCTCATTGGTCTCGAACCCGCGCGCCTCGAGGAAGCGCCGGAAGGCGGTGAGCCGCAACGGATCGACCTCAGCGATCAGACGATAGATCGGTGGCGCCTCGTCAGCCGGTGGCCCATACCGACGATTTGCGTCCACGAGGAAGCGCTGCGGGACGAGCATCGAGGTGATGCGATCGCTGAAGCCCGCGATGCGCCCGCGAACGGTGACCGGCCCGGTCGGCGCCTCGATCACGATGCGGAAGGTGAAGAGCTGGGCGGTCCGTCGGGAGATCTGCGGCAACCCACGGGCGGGCGCGTAGGTGAAGTTGTACAGGTGCATGAAATCGGCCGGCAGGATGACCGGCACCGTCTGATCCCCGGGGGCCCACTGCCAGCGTTCGCCGACGACGTCGAGGAAGGCGTCATCGACACTTTCGAGGAAGAGGTCAGTGCGTAAGGCGTTCCCACCACCCCGCGGACCGAACTCGAGGACGGCGGAGGCACCGAAGCGGTTCGCGAGGAAGGGGGCCGACCGACGGATCGAGGGCTCGGCACGGATCGCCGCGAGATCCCCCGCGTCGAGGGCACTGCGATCGCTCCCGAGGACGCCAAGGAGGGAGACGCGCTTGTGGAGCACCACATACTGGGCGCCGATCGCCCCGCGATCCCCGGTGCGGAGCAGGCGACGGACATCGAGGACGGTGGCGCTCGCGGCGAGCACTAGTGCGAGTCCGACGAGACTCCCCAGCAGCGCGAGGAGCAGCTGTCGCGGCTGCTGGGTGCGCCAGAGCAGCTGACCTTGCAGGGAACGCCACCCGATGCTCATCGGCGCGCCCTCACAGCGTCAGGGTCTGCGTCGTCCGCAGGAAGTCCTGCGGGTCGAGGCCGGTGACGAGGAGCCCCGCCCCCTTCGCGGTGGCATCGGCGTGGATCAGCTCCCATGCGGCGGCGGCGTTCGTCCGATCGAGATGACTGAAGGGCTCGTCGAGGAGGAGCCAACGGTAGGGCCGCGCCAGCGCGCGCAGGATGGCCACGCGCTGCATCTGGCCCAGCGAGAGCTGTCGGACGGGGCGATCGAGGTGCGCGGTGATCCCCAGCGCGGCGGCGCGGGCCTCAAGCTCAGACGCCGCGCCACCGCTCACCTCACGGACCAGCGCCACTTGCGCCCGCGCAGAGAGCTCGGGGAAGAGCCGCAGGTCCTGAAAGACGATGCTGACCGCTTGCCGACGCCACTGCGCCCACGCCTCGACATCGAAGGTGGTCAGGGCACGACCGTCGACCAGGATCTCCCCGTCATAGTCCCCGCGCAGGCCGGCAAGGAAGGCGACCAGGGTCGACTTCCCCGCCCCACTCGCGGCCCGGATCTGCAGGGAGGTCCCGGGCGCGAGCGCCACCGACGCGCCCCAGACCTCCCCGCGCGCCGACGACGGCGCGAAGGCGCGCGGGCGGAGGTGTCGCAGGACGAGGGTCAGAGGCCCTGCGCGTACGCCGCGTCCGCGAGGGCGAAGAGATGCATGAGACCACTCTCGCCTGTCGGCTGGAAGCGGAGCGCCATCGTCGCCGACTCCATCCCACCGTACATCGAAAGGTCCCGCATCCGGCTGAGGACGAGCTTCCCGGCCGACGCCCCATCGGCGTCGGCGAACATGCCGCCGTTCTCGAAGAGGGAGCGATAGCGATCCCACCGAAGATCCACGTAGAGGCTCATCGGATGCTTACGGGCTTGGGCGCCGCCGACCTCGTCGTCGAGCGCCGCCCACTTCTCCCCGCGCACGAGCATATCCATCCCCGCGCGGTCGGTCGAGATCACGAGCTCCTGTTCGCGACGGAGGAGATAGACCCGGAACTGTCCGGGCAGCGCCAAGACCCAGAGATCCCCGTCGCGCGTGAGGCCCTCACTCACCCGACCGAAGATCCGGTCGAAGGCTGCGACATCCCCGATGCCCAGATGGACGGTCGCCCCGAGGTCATTGGCTCCCGTCGCTCCCCCCGACGGGTCGCCGAGCCCGGTGATCGCCATGCTCATCGTCCCATCGAGGAGCGATTCGATTTCCTGCGTCGTGAGCCCCAGTTCCCGCTGCAGCCCCTGCACCACGTCGCGCGTCTCGTCCGCGCTCCGGAGCGTCCTCACCAGCGTCGTCATGTCGGCGTTCAACGTGAACGCCGCGACGGGCGCACCCTCTCGACTCACGAGGCGCAGATCGGAGGCGTCCAACCCATCGGCGCGGAGCGCGGCCGTGGCGGGATCCGCGGGCCCTCCGAGATACCGCACCGCCATCGCATCGGTATCGAAGTCGAGCGTGACCCCGTAGGGGATGGTGCTGAGATTGGCCTTGAGGGTCGCCACATCGGTGGGCGAGAGGTCGAGACGCCTCGGATCCTCTTCTACGCGAGCCATCGCCTCACGCCGATTGAGGAAGAGACTGAGGTCCGCATCCTCGTCGATCACCGCTTGGAAGAGCGAATCGGACGTGATCGCCTGATCCGCCGGCAGCTGCAGGAGCCGCTGCGCTTCCGCGACCAAGCCGGTCGATGACGCGGCATCGCTCCCGATGAGGACCGCCTCCTTGCCCGCCCAGGCGAGGACACCCTCCCCGACCGGGATCCAGGTGACCCCCTGTTCCTCCGTGGGGGTGACGGTTGTGCCCGTCATCTGCTGCACCGTCGTGACAAGGGACGCCTCGCTCAGCAGCTGGAAGGCTATACCGACATGCAGGGCCTCAGGGGCGTCGGCCGGGAGATAGACGAAGGCGTACGGGGTGCTGAGGGGATTGAACCCCGTCGTGGCCGGCGACTCGAGGATCCCGTTCAACAGTGATCGGGCCTCACCGTCCATCTCCTCGAGCAGGGCGCGAACCATGCCGGATTTCGCGATGGCGGGCCCATCGACCTTTGTGGCGAGGGAGACAAGATCGACGCGAGCGACTGCGAGGCTGATGGCGGGCACATGCGCCGCGAGATCCCGCGGACGCGCCTGCGTGATGACGACCATGCCGGCGATCGCCACGGTGGCGGCGAGGAGACCGAGAACCACCTTCTTCATAGGTTGGACCAGGGCTGGGGAGGATCATCGAGCTTCCCGAAGCGGGCAAAACTTCAGCAAGCTCGATGCGCGTGCGCGAGGGGAAGGTACCGACGACAGGGACTCTCCGGCTATCCCTACCGCCGGGCCGCCCACTCCCGAAGAAAAGTGACGACACGACTCTCGGAGAACCGCAGGGCATCGATCAGTTCGGCGGCCTTGTCGGGATCCTGGAACCACTCGTCCGCTGCTGCACGCTCGGCGAGCACTTCGACAAAATCAGACCAGGTCAGGTCCATTTAGTGAAGAAGCCTCGGATCCGGATATGCTTGCTGCGTTGACGAAGCATCATTCCGGATGATATAGCTTTGGTCACGGCACTCCGTTTGCTTTGCACTTCCTGCGAATTCTAAGGCAACCGATAGGTAGTCCTTTCGCACCCAGCCCTCGGAGTTGCCCCACTGTACTTGGGCCCAAGACTTACTCTGTCCGTGCTGTTGCGTCGAACCTAGTGACGCCAACGCTGCTGCACGCTCGGGATCGACTAGCATGATGTTGCGTCCACAAGCGGGTATCGAACCGATAACAGGGGATGAGGCTGAGGGGGAGGCACGGATATTGAGACTGTCGTCTGACGAGACGCGCACCACGCGAAAGCGTACCTGAAGTGGTATAGCGCTGTCACCTTTGGAAGGCACCCAATTGGGCATTTCAACTTGTACAGGACTTGGCCAGCCCTGTTCGGGAGGCCCATCGCCCTCGTCAAAAAGGCCCGTTGCTCTCGTGTACTCAATCACGGAAACTGCCTGGCCGTTTAGTACCCACCGAGCTTGGTCGGAACTGACCCAACCAAGCGGGCCATCGTACGAGGTTCCCGTCACGCGCGTCAGGTAATTGCCTTCTGCTGATACAACAAAAGCGGTGTTGATATCCTCAAGACACCCAAGCACGACAAGGTACCATTGCCCATCGTAGCTTTGCTGCAGCGATTGAATGAAACCGCAGTTGTCGTCGCTCGCTTTTAGAACAACCGCCTCTCCAAGCATCACCGCAGTGTCACCAACTACTCGCAACTGCGCTGCTGGTTTTCGGTCTGTAGGCTTGCACGATATTCCAGCCAATAAGACGAGCAATACGCCAAACGTTCCATTAATATTCATAGCCCCCCACATCGTTTCGGTTGCCGTAGACTTTGATTAGGAATCCAGCAAGCGCAATGGCCGCGCCTCACACACGTCTCCCTCCAAACAGCCTGAAGGCGTTGGAGTGTTGCCCGTTCCTCCTAGTCTCCCGACCTCCGGACAGTTGTCATCCCTAAACGAAACGGGAGTGGGAACTAGTTCGGTTCTCACTCCCGTCTCTCTTCCCAACTCGTCACGACCTACGTACAAAGTAAGGGATTAGCCAACCTAATCACACACTCACTTTCGTGCAAATCCACTGCTGTTTTGTAAAGCTTTGATTCTACATCGCTTCGACCAGAGCCACAGGTGGGAATTGAACCCACGACCGCTCGATTACGAATCGTTGTTTTTTATGTAGGTGAGGAGTAGTTTTGTACCTTGTTTTCAGATACATATTTTGATTTCTCCCATACTTTGTAGATGTTACTTCTGACCTGTTTTAAGGGACATTTTTCCCATACAGGGTCACATACATTGACACCCACTCTATTTCTCCCATACATTGAAAATCAGAACAACCCCTGATACGAGATACGGAGGAAGAATGGGACGTCCCCCACGTCAGAAGTACCTGATACCAAGTCTCGTAAATGGTCGTGGTCGGATTCCCATTGACGTGACCTACAAGGGTGTCGGAAGGATTCGGGTGTCATCAGGTACCACGGATGACCAGACGTACCTAGAAATCCGTCAGATGTTGGATGACCTCTACAACGTCGGGAATCTCAGTACCCTCAAAGCAATCCAGTCCAAGTCAGTTCAACCCCTCATCGTCCTCAATCAGACGAAGAACAAAGGAATCAAGACCACCGTAACGGCAAATCTTGATAGACCTATACTCCAGACGATTTACAATTGGATTGAGTCTACCAGCACCCTCAAGGCATCCACCAAGAAATCATACAGTGGTCAGATCAGTTCATTTGCATCGGTCGTCAGTTCTACCGATACCTTTGCGGTCCTTGTTGACCGACTAAAGTCATTTCGCAGACTCAAGCAACGCGAGCATTTCCACGAGACGTTCAATAAAACAAAAGCAGTTATCATGTCTTGTGTTTATGAAGAGTATGGTCGCACCTCGCAACTGTACTTTGAGGTGAGTGGTATTGACAACCTGAAGCGCACCAAGCAGAAGACTCAGTACGGACTTGAGGTGACCGATGTTGTTCAACTAACAACTGACGCACCCGAGATTGTGTATGACATGGTTTGGTCTATGTGTTGTACTGGGATGCGACCATACGAATACATGGAACGCGAGGGGGTGACTTGGGGATCGGAGTCCGTGAAGGATCCCATCTCGGGTCGGATGACTCTTAGCACCTACATTCACAAGCCAAACCCTGGACATGGAAACAAGGGCGGTTCACGTCACACTCTGAATCCGTTTCCAGATGAATTAGCGAAACCACGGATTCAGTACCGTCAGTTCAACCGATACATCAAGACCCTACAGAAGACCATCGGTCGCGATATCAGTCAAACAACATTTCGTCATACCTTTGTCCACTGGTGCCAGTTAGCAGGAATCCCCGATACTCGCATTGAGGTCTATCAGGGTTACAAACACAAGGGGACACTTGGGATCTACAAGGGTTACAAGGAGCACGCCTACATGGAGGAGGACAACAAGGCCTTGCGAGAGTACATCCTCAAGTGGAAGACGGTAAAGGTGAATCCTCTAGCCGCAGAGTTTTTTGGCTAGAGCCCATCTCCTACTATCCCACACCCCCACCATTTGACGAATAACGGCGCGCCTCTGAAGATTGCATGTGTACTGAAGCCCGTTGGTTCTCATCATGAATGGAAATTTGATGATGATGCGGATACTCCTCGCACTCATTCTTTTCGTTTTTATTCCTCTTGATGGAGCAGATGCCCAGAAGAATTGCAAGAAGGGCATACCGTATGGTAACTCTTGCATTTCCGCCACAAAAACCTGTCTGCTCACCCTGATTAAAATTCCTACCCCCGAACACTAAATGATATGAAGACTTTATTTATTCTCGCTCTCTTTGTTACCTTTTTCCTTCAAGGTTGTGGGGGCGAATTGGTTCACAATAAGGAAGAAGCCTTTATCAAGAACGGTGAGTATGGAATGACTTATAAAGGTGAACTTTATTCAGGTAAGTATATAAAGTACCGGGATGATGGAACTTTCTCTCGGGTAGTGGAAAAAGGTTCGTACAAAGCGGGTATGAGGGATGGTGTTTGGGAGGAACACAACGATAAAAAAGAACTAAATGCGTACGGTTTGATTTTCATCAGAGCACAGTATGAGAAAGGTTCCTACCTCGATAATTTGAAGAATGGTGTTTGGGAGACATACAAAAACGGAGAACTGTCTGGGAAAGTTTCCTACCTCCGTGGAAAAGAAAATGGTCCTGCGGAATACTACTACGACAACGTAGAGGACCGCTTTTCGGGCCTGTTGCCGCCGGACTCGACCTCACCCAGAGTACAGTCTAAAGGTTGCTACCTCAACGGAGACCGTGTTGGCTTTTGGGAATACTACAACAAGGATGGAACTCTAAGCTTCAGAGAAGACCGATCCCCCTGGGCTCGTAACAGTGCGGATTTGGACTTGGAAACTTGTACCATACGATAAGAAGTATTCATACTGATTCGTAAAGTAGGTCAACTAAATTGGGAACATCACATGGGGGGTTCTCCGGAATTCCTGGGGTACCCTCTTTTCATATCGGGGACCAAGAATTCACCTAGGGGACGACATGTCAGTAGGTCACTCTGAAGTTGTGATAACAGGCTCGCACCATGCCTACCGCAAAGCGTTCACATCCAGACTAATAGATGCAAATATGAACTTGTTGACCGTTCAGCAATTTACGCGCCACCGGTCGCTTGATATGTTGAAAGTCTATTATGACAGAAAGGATTTTGAAAGGAAGCTCCCGCTATTCGAGACCGCACTGAGAAGCTGATCAGCATCCTTCACAGGTGAGCATAATAGGCATACATGATGCGGCATGGTCTGTTAGATCCTGTGACTTATTGCCGCAGAATGAACATCTGCTCTAAGACCATGTTCACGGGATTGTTGTCCTTGCGTGCGGGCACAAACTTTGTTGCCAAAAGGATTCTTCGCACTTCACATGACATCAGAGCGTGATCAGACTTAAGAAAAAGAATGCTGTTTTTATCAACGCTCCCGTCCCACTTAACCACAAACCGAGCTAGCACTTCGCCTTTCAAAAACTGCCGCCGCAACACATCTGGAAGGCGGGGCAGTTGGGGGGACATTGATGATTCTGCCCGGGCAGCTATATCGACCTGGGTCATTGAAAATGAGGGTAGTCTGACTAATGCCGTATCGACATCGGGAATCGATTTTTCGGGTCTAACACTAACGTTCAAAGCTCCGCGGCTGTCTGTGGAAATGGAAACCGTTGCAAAGGACTGTGCGTACTCGTTGTCCTTGATGGCAGGCCGGAACCTGAACTCCCTGAGCCAAACATTGAATTCCTCGAACGGGGGTCCTTTAGAACCCAACTCGCAGTTTGACACGAGATCAACTTTGCCCAGCGGGGAGACGGACAGAAGGAACGATTGTGAAAAGTTTTTGGGGATCTTCCTTTGGAGCGGTGTTGGGACGAGGTAGAGGTTTTTTATTTCAGCTATGCGATTGGATGCTTCAAACTCTCTCTCCGCCTCTTTCAGATCCCGATCCCTTTTGACCGAATCGCTAAACTCTTGCAGCCGACGGGTGAGTCGATCTCGCTGAGCGGGCTTATAAGAAGCTGCCTGTTTCGGCGAATGAAACCAGATAGACCTTATGTGGCTTACCCACCCATAATTTCCCTTCCGATCAAAATGGGACATGGTGCCGGTTACAATTACAGTATCACCAGCGAAAAAAAGGATCGAGTCCGTTTCGACTGAACAGTAGATTTCCCAAAGCGGACGGTTCCCAACAAACGAGCGACCGTACACGCCGGAATTTATGCAAGGACCAGATTTCGTCTCCAACTCAAGAACATAGCGATTCTTTACCAAACTATACTCAACACCCGGGCGGTGAGAAACATCCATTGAAATGCTACATCCGGGTCGCCCCGATGATCCAGAAATCCTTACGATCACGCACGTGCGTGTAGTTTCGGCCTCTTTCTCACGATCAAGACCCTGGACCGAAATGCCGACGAATGCTGCCATGAGTTCGTCGTGTAATGAGTTTAATTCGGTATTGATAGCGTGTAGCTTTCGCTCGCTTAGGGGTGCCGGGGGCTTCGCCGGGACCTGTCTGATGAGTCCGGTGTACCGTGTGTATGCTTTGGTAAGCATTGAATCTTTTTGCAGAGCTATCATGTCCCTTGCGGCCGTCTTCTTCGCTGGCGGCCTCTGCGCGAGTAATTGAAGTGGCGTCTGAGTAATCGCAAGAGCTAAAAGGATTGCAATCAAAGGGTCACCGCGTCTTCTGAGGGAACAGTCGCAAAACAAAATAGACCTCGAAATCAGAGCGTTTCGATTCGGAGCTATCGCCGTGGGATGAGCTCGATTGGTGCGCTAAGAATCTGTTAGCGAGTCCATGGGAAGTGTCTT
>Ga0194129_10008529_pt1 | contig 11832 bp, 8 predicted proteins | sample TA2KigCa35mmetaG_FD_150862 | JGI IMG/M metagenome (GOLD analysis project Ga0194129, IMG submission 150862) | Freshwater microbial communities from Lake Tanganyika, Tanzania - TA2015038 Kigoma Deep Cast 35m | ecosystem: Environmental > Aquatic > Freshwater > Lake | place: Tanzania: Lake... | reverse complement strand
CAGTGTTGTCGCCAGCAGAGGAGTTAGTCGTGGCTGTTACTCCAAGCGTTCTGGCTGATAAAGGAGAAACAAATTTGCTGCAAAAAAGAGTAAAGCCTCCTTTGGCTAAACAAATGAGTTCAAGAAGCGATTATGGTGAGCTCGAAAACGATTCTAAAGAGTTTGAAAATGCAGCTCTATTTAATCATGGCGGGCTTGGGCTTGTTGTTGCAGTTGAAGAAAATCAGGGTGGCAATGTTTTGTCAGCTGAATCTGCTATCCCAACTTTAAATAGAAGCCTTAGCAGGCAATGCGTTCTGACTCCTGTTGAATTAAGCAATGAGAGAGTATTAAACGATACTCATCTTCCACCACCTCCTTCATTTGGAAGATACACAATCCGGACGCTCCAAAGAAATATTTCCAAGATCGTTGGAGAAGAGCATGAGCCTGGAGGTGATGAAGCTGCAATAACTCCTGATATTATTCCAGGAAATTTAAAAAAAGCAGATAGTGCCGTTAGTGATACTGATTATGGAGACATCGTTGATGAAGAAAGTGGTGAACATCAAGATGTAATTCTGGAAGTGCCTTCTTCATCAGCTGCTGATGAAAGATCGCACAGTCTGCGTTTTAGCTTTAAACAAGATCAACGCCAACCATCTCAACGCAACTTGGCTCAGCAATCAAGTAGTAAGATCCTTGCTCAAGCAGCCAGTGATCTTGTTGCTAGTGAGGAAGCTAAAATTGGTGAAAATGATTTTTCTGAACCTTCAGCATCTGCTGCTCTTGAGGGAACAATGAAAGAGTTGCCATTGGTAAAACCAGCGATACTAGCCCCACCCGCCGAACTCTACAGGCAGCTCTCTCAAAAAGAACAGAGTGAGCTGGATAATGGAAAAATGATTGCCGTTGAAACAAAAGGTGAGTCGTACAAATCTTATGGAATAACATACTACAAGCCTTCCACTTTTACTGCTTATTATCTTTTAGATGCTGATGAGAGAAGCGTTGCTGATCTTTATTGGGATCCTTCGGAAGCAACGGCGATTTTTCCCAACTGTGTTCACGTGAGTAGGATGAAGAATACCTCTGCGAGTGCTTTTGTGAATTATACTTTTCAAGTAGAAGCAAATGTTCCATTTATTGGAAGGCAGGTATTTCAAGAAACTGTTTCGATGAAGAATGACCGATTTGTCGTTGAAGGTCAGGAAGAAAAAATTTCTTTTGAAAACACAAATGAGGGTACCTATCTGAAAACATTTAAGGGATCTTTTAGCATTGTGCCACACCAAGATAAATTACTTGCTGCATACGAAGTCACAACGGAATTTAAAGGGGTGGCAGGACAATTAATAACAAATGATGCCATTAGAAATATTGTCTACACAGTTTTGTTAAATCTTATTAACAGAGCACGAGTTTCAAAATAGCCAGCGATATTGCGGTTCAGAAAATGAGAAAATTTTTGCTGATTTTATTGGGCGCATTTATTTTTTTTGGAGCAACAAGCATATTGCTTGCATTTCCTTTGACGGAAGATCCGTTTGGGGAGACAGCGAACGATAATGCGTTACAACGTGAAGCTCTTAGAAGTAGAACTGTTGATATGGAGAGACCTTCAACAGCCAGTCGTAGCGCTAGTTTTGCTGCGATTCCAGAAACATCAGGGCAAGCATCAGACTTTAGAGATGTTGAGAGCGATGACGAATTGGGTCAGGGAGCAACGAGTGCTCATGCAGAGGAGGGTGCTTGGAGTGGACATAGCATCACAGCTGTAGCACCTAATATCGAGAACCTCTCTCAGGTTGTGGGAGTGCATCCAGGGCTTGTTAGAAACTGGGTTGTAGCGGGATTAAGAAATGAGACAGGCGCTCAAGAGCAGATTTTTCGTCAGATGGTTCAGATTATTGAAACAAGAAGAGGAAATTCCATGAATCTGGAACATCTCTCAGATCTCAGAAGTGAGCTTGCTAACAGAGCTCTAGAGGCCCAAGGAAGGCCGGTTCTGCCTGATGATGAAGACGGCCCTGCACTCAAGGAAGGAGAATTAGAAGAAGATGATGTTTGGAGATAGTGGATCCAGAAAGAGATCAAGGCTCACAAACTCCGGAAACAAACACCAGACCTAAAATGACGATGGAAGAGATGGAGGCTGAACGTCAGCAAAGAGGCAAAGCCATGGTGGCCAGACTCCAGCAAATGGGCAAAGGAGGTCTGGTTCCTGATTTTTTAATAGCTAGTGCAAAAAAAGAAAAAGCAGAGTGTCAGGAAAAATACGATAGTGCTCTTAATGAATTAACTCTTCTCAGTCCTGAAGTGGCTCAGGCATTGGAAGCAGAAGAGCTTCCTCGGACCGAGCATAAACTTGAAATGTTTCTGAAAAAATATGATGTGCAGATAAGGAAGGTTGCAGAAAATAACATTAAAAGTGCCATAACGAGAGCTTATGGATATAAGGCTGCTTTATACGTTCTGAATATTGCCAACGAGTATAGGAATAAATTTCTTAATGCTTTTGAAACGACAGAGAATCTTCGAAAATACCAGGTTCATCTTCAAAATATTAAAAAGGTAAATCAGATTATTTGGGAACTCAAACGCAGAAAAAAACAGATTTTACAGCAAACTGAAGAAACTATTAATCGCGGAGCTCAGTGGAAGAAAGAGGAGCATCTCTTAATTTTTGAACATCTTTTCATTGCTAACGCCATTAGCAATGGAGACGATTATAGTAAGTCTTCTTATGTTCTTCGTGAACAAATGAATAACTTGTTGAGTCGGCGTTCTGAAGAAACAGTTGAATTCAGTTCATACTCTAATCCATATCCGTTTTGGCATCTTCCTGATGGAAGCGTTATATCCGCTCCATGGGCTTATGAAGGAAGAGTACGTAGAGAAAAAAGCAGGTATAGCAAACTTAAATGCAAAGAATTTAGCGATGCAGTTGATCATGCTAAAAGTGCTGAGAATACGACTGACCCAGTTGCAAAAAGGTATTATGAGAAAGCACGCGATGCGAGCCTGGCTGCAGCAGCGGCATATGGTACCTGTAATGAAAGTGAGGCAGAAAAATTAGCAAGGGAAAGTTCCGATTTTGCTCAGTTTGCTGGTGTTCAAGAGTCAGTAGAGGCGACTGCTGATCTCAATCAAAAAGAATATTGTGATCGCGCAATTGAATATGAATTAAAAGCAGCATCGCTTGCTGTTGGTGATCTTAAGATAGGTATATTTTCCCAAGTAGCTAGCTGTTATAGAGCAGCAGCTTACTTGCAAGGAGTAAATCCAGATGCGGTTCAAAAAGAACTCAGAAAAGCTACATTATTATTAAAGTCCATTGATCCTCATCGGAGTTGGTCTGACTATTTCGATGTGATCATCAACGATAAAGATCGTTTGAAGTAGTGGGGCTCCTCACACGAGTGAAGAGGCACGAGTGAAGAGGCTTCATTTCCCGCTTTCCTCATCAGCTCTTCTTCTTTTATCATGAGAGATCCTTTTCATGAAAACGCAAGACCAGCAAGATCACTCGCTCTTCCTCAATCGTGGATTGAGCTGGCTGGAATTTAACCAGCGCGTGCTCGATCAGGCTTTTGATCACGAGAATCCGTTGCTCGAGCGGTTGAAATTTCTTGCTATCGTCAGTTCCAATTTGGATGAATTTTTTGAAGTCCACATGGCGGCGTTGCGCCAGCAGTATCAAAGTCATCAGATGACTATAGGGCCTGATGGAATGGCTCCTAAAGACGAATTGGTCGCCCTTGCTGCAAGAATTCATCGACAAGTCGAAGATCAATATCGTTGCTGGAGTCAAGAGGTGTTGCCTGCGCTCGAAGCTGAAAAAATTTCATTTCATCGTTACTATGAACTTCCAGAGGAAGAGAAAAAATATTTTTCCAATTATTTTCGAGAATTTATTTTTCCAATGCTGACGCCGCTTGCGATCGATCCTTCGCATCCTTTTCCTCAGCTACCAAATTTAAGTTCCAATCTCATTGTCTCGTTGGAAGGCGAAGGAATGCACAGTGACCTAGCGATCGTTCCCATTCCAACAGCGCTCCCATTGGTTCTTCCATTTTCTTGCAGTGACCATCAAGGAAAATATCAATTTGTTTTTTTAGAAAGCATCATCAGAGAACACTTGAGTGATCTTTTTTGTGGAATGACCATCAAAGGGTCTCATCTTTTTCGCCTGACCCGCAACAGCAATCTGACCATCGATGAAGAGGAATCTGATAATCTCTTGCACGCGATTGAGGAAGAGTTGAGACATGTCTCTCACAGCGCTCCTATTCGCCTGGAGATCGAGGCAGCGTCTCCTGAATTCATTGTAAAAAGATTGCTCCCTCTTTTTCATCTCCATGAAAGTGATTGTTATTTTTTCAAAGAGGTTATCAACTTAAAACAGTTTTTGCCTTTGGCTTTTGATTTGGATCGCCCTGATTTGCGCGAGGAACGTTTTAGCCCAACGAATGTGATTTCGCTCAGCGAGGAAGCTGATATTTTCTGGCATCTGCGCAAGCGTGATATTTTGTTGCACCATCCTTACGATAGTTTTCAGACAGTGGCTGATTTTTTAGGACATGCAGCGGAGGATCCTCAAACCATTTCAATCAAGCAGACTCTTTATCGTACGAGCACTGATTCGCCGTTGGTTTCATCGCTCATTACAGCGGCTCGTAATGGAAAGCAAGTGACGGTGGTCATTGAATTGAAAGCTCGCTTTGATGAGGCAGCGAATATCAAGTGGGCTCGGATGATGCGTGAAGCAGGGATCAATGTGATCTATGGACTCTCAGGATTAAAGACGCATGCTAAGGCGATGCTTGTCGTGCGGCAGGAAGGCGAAACAATTCGGCGCTATGCCCATTTAGGGACGGGGAACTATCATCCTGCAACAGCGCGGATCTATACGGATTTGGGAGTGTTGACAGCGAGGGAATCTTTAACAGCCGATGTGGCGGCGATGTTTAATATTTTGACTGGCGTTTCTAAATTACCCGAGATGAAAGAACTCATCTTAGCGCCGTATGTCATTCGAGAAAAATTGTTAGCTCTCATCGAGCGTGAAGTCGAACACGCCAAGGCAGGACGGCCTTCGGGAATGTATCTCAAGATGAATGCCCTCGTCGAAGAGAGTATGATCAAGGCCCTCTATCGTGCTTCACAAGCTGGTGTTCCGATTAAACTCCTAGTGAGAGGCATTTGTTGTTTGCGTCCTGGGATTCCTGGAATGAGCGAGACGATTGAAATTCGAAGCATTGTTGGACGTTTCCTCGAACACAGTCGCATCTTGCGTTTTGAAAATGGAGGAGAGCCTGAAATTTTTCTGAGCAGCGCTGATTGGATGCCGCGGAATCTTTTCCGCCGCGTAGAAACTTGTTTCCCATTATTGAACCCCGATATTAAAGCTCATGTCGAAGAAATTTTAGAATGGTTTTGGAAAGATAACCTCAAAGCTCGTGTGATGAATAGGGATGGGATTTATTATCCGCGTTCGATTGTTGGAGAGCACTTCAATGTTCAGCAGGCCTTTATCGAAGAGGCTCAGAAGCGCCGTCGCAATGTTGAGAAGACGGATCTGCTGTTTTGAAATTCTTCTTTTCCTTTTTTTCCTCCAAGTCCTGTTGTGTAGTAATCATAAATGACTTTGAGAGGAGCTGCATCAGGATGTTTCTTTTTTAGAACAAGAAGGAATTTGAGGAACACAATGTAAAACCAACGCAGAAAATCGCAATCACGTATCACGCTTTCAAAAAGACCATAGCAGAGGCCGCTCCATGCTTTCTGTTTAAAAAAAAGTTGAAGAGGAGAACCAAGATATTTTTTATAAAAAGCGCGCCACAATTGAAATCGAGGGTCGTCGCTCCACCAAAACCATGGCTTTTTCGGAGTGATAAAATGGATGAGCTTGATCGAACTAGCTTCTTTTGTAGAAAAAATGCGTCCTTGCCAGTTCCACTCCATTGGAAACAAGCTGATGTCGTAGCGCAAAAGATAGTTCAAAATAGTCTGATCATAACAAGTGAAAATCATCTCACTACAGACAATATTTTTTACTTCTTGTTCTATCAAGCGAGCACGCCACTGATCTAAATCCATCACCATGATTCCAGCATTGATGTAAGGCAGTTGTTTTTCTTGAGGAGTAAGTTCCCAAGGGCAATCACCGCTCAATGTTGCTTCCGCGCCACCGCGCGCTGCCAAAATCATTTTTCCATGCATGGGCATTTCCCAAAGTTCCATGAGATTGGACAAAACAATCATATCGGAGTCGATATAAAGAACTTTACTCGTTGTTGGAAGTAATGATCCTAACAAAAGCCTGGCATAAGTCATCATTGAGTTGTTCGGACCAGGCTTCCACCCTTTGAAATCATCAGGGCTGATATGATGAAAGACTAATTCACATTTTGAATGGTAGCGGGAAGAAATTTTTTCCAAATAGTCTATTGAGGCTTTTGTTAAAAGGCCGCTGAGGATGTGAAAGGTGACCGATTCTGTTTTTGGAAGAAATAATAAGCTGCTGATCATCGTCAGGGATAATCCTGGAACAAAGGCTTCGTCAGCGAGAGAGACTAGATGGATCATGGAAGCAGCCTACATGGCGAAGCCTACGGGCTACAGTAAAAATTAAACATAGTACTTTTATTTTTGGCGTAGTACTAATTTTTTCCTGTAGCCTGCACCCTGTAACCTGTAACCTGCTTCCATGCCTGGTATTATTATTCGTCCTCGAGCTCGTATTCTTCATGGTCATGATTGGGTTTATGGCACTGAAGTTTTAAAAACTTTTGGAAACCCTGAAAATGGTTCCGTGATTTCAGTCAAAGATGGTCGTGATCGCCTCTTGGGAAGTGCGATTTATCATGGGGGTTCGCAAATTGTTGCACGACGATTTTCTTATCAGCGACAAGATTTGGATTTTGATTTTTTTCGGCGACGTATTGAGCGTGCTCAACTTTTTCGTGATTGTTGGAGTATTGATCCTGAGGTTCGTCGCGTTGTTTGGAGTGAAAGCGACGGTCTTCCTGGCGTCATTGTTGATCGTTACGGGTCTGTTGCGACTTTGCAAACGCTCACCATGGCCATGGATCAACGTCGAGAGATGATTGCACAAGCAGTGAGTGACGTGCTTAGCGTTACAACGGTGATTGAACGAAATGATTCTTCTTCGCGAAAATTGGAAGGGCTTGAATCGCGCGTTGGAGTGCTGCTCGGAAAAGAGCCTCAGGAGGAAATTGTGACTATTGCAGGAATGAAATTTGTTCTCGATTTTTTGGGAGGCCAAAAAACCGGATTCTATCTTGATCAAGTTGCCAGCTATAATGCCGTTGCCAGTTGGGCTTCCGGACGACGTGTCCTTGATTGTTTTTCGAATCAAGGAGCTTTCGCGATCGCTTGCGCGCGGTCGGGAGCAACTGCTGTGACTGCTGTCGAATCAGGTGTTCAAAATTTACCGCGTATCGAAAAGCATGCGATCTTGAACGAAGTTCAACTCAAAGTAGTCGGCGCCGATGTTTTTGATTTTTTGAACAATGCTGCACGCAGGGGTGAAGAGTATGACCTCATCATTCTTGATCCTCCGCCTTTTACTAAAACACGCAAAAATCTCAAAGAAGCCCTACGCGGTTATCGTGAATTGCACTTTAAAGCGGCCCAGTTGCTTTCAAAAGATGGACTCTTAGCAACATTTTCTTGCTCTCATCACGTTTCGGGGGAAGTTTTCCATGAGAGCGTCGCAGAAGCTTTCCATGAGGCTCGGCGCTCTGCGAGAAAATTAGTGACCTTTAGCCAAAGCCCCGATCATCCCATTGCGATTAATATTCCCGAGACGGAGTATCTCAAGGGGTTTCTCTATCAGGCTGTAGCGTCGTTTTGAAAAACGTAATCGTTCAGTTAATGTCGCCAGCTCAAAAAAGGCAATTCACCACAAAGATCACAAAGCGGCTACGCCGCACACAAAGAACACAAAAAGATTTTTCCCATAGAAAAAATCTAAGTGTTAAAAATTGAAGCCTCTTTTCAATCTTTTATGGGTACAAGTTTTTAAAATTGCCTGCGCTTGTCGTCCGCAAAGACTTAAATTTTTTTTATAAAAAAATTTATTTTGTGTGCCTTGTGTTGCCGCTGGAAGCGGTATTTGCGTTCCTTGTGGTTAATTTTCTGCTGCTTCTTCCTGATTGTCCTCTGCAGCATCGCGTGCTTCCATCTCCTCGAAACTCTCTTCGGGCTTAGCAAAACGCCGTTTGCGCTTGGCAGCGGGGAGTGGGGTCATTGACATACCAATAGCGCGGCCAACAATTTTTGCAGGCATATCGACGATGGCCATCGTTTCAAGGTCGGCTTTGATTTTATTCATCATCGCCATGCCAAGATCTTTGTGGGCCATTTCGCGGCCTCGGAATTGAAGTTGGATTTTTAATTTATTTCCTTTATCCAAAAATTCCTCAGCATGGCGCAGCTTGGTTTCGTAATCGTGCGCTCCAATTTTCACGCGGAATTTAATTTCTTTAACTTTCGCGTGATGTTGTTTTCTCTCCTTTTCCTGCTTGGTCAATTCGTATTTGTATTTTCCAAAATCAGCAATGCGACAGACGGGAGGCGTGGCATTCGGAGAAATCTCAATGAGATCGAGTCCGTAAGATTTTGCTTGGCGGACCGCATCCTCCGTACGAAGGACGCCTAGTTGTTGGCCTGTGGAGCCAATGATGACACGAACTTCGCGAGCGCGAATTCGTTCGTTGATGCGGATGAAGTCAGGGTTAATAAGCGGAGGTTGGTTGATGTTGAAAACAAGCTACAGCCTACAAGAGTGGAAACTGCAGTGAGAAAATAGTGAACAGAAAAATGAAGACTGTAAATAGAGTTTTGTTTTAAAAATTTATTTTCGAGTTTTGATTTCTTCTTGCAAGCGGTGATAAAAATTTTCTTTTGTAAAAGATCCTTCGTCTCCTTTGCTGTGACTGCGAAGAGAGAGTTGGCCTGCCGCTTCCTCGCGATTGCCGACAATAACCATATAAGGAACTTTTTCTATTTGAGCAGCGCGAATTTTGGCTCCAATTTTTTCTGACGAGAGATCAGCTGTTGCACGGACATCTTGAGCTCTCAATTCGGAGAGGATAGTTTGAGCGTAGGAAGTCAGCTTGTCAGAAATGGGAAGGATCCGGACCTGTTCGGGAGCTAGCCAGACCGGGAAGTTGCCTGCAAAATGTTCAATGAGAAATCCAATAAAGCGCTCATGAGTGCCAAGCGGAGCACGATGGATGCAAAGCGGGGTCTCTTTTTTATTTTCTGAATTTGTATAAGTGAGTCCGAATCGTGGAGGTACAGCAAAATCAACTTGGTTGGTAGCCAAGGTGAACTCACGTCCAATGGCGCTCCAAACTTGAACATCGATCTTAGGCCCATAGAATGCGGCTTCGTTAGGTATTTCTACAAAATTGATCCCGCTTTTAACGAGAACATCGCGAACCATATCTTCTGTTTTTTTCCAAAGGATCGGATCATCAACAAATTTTTGTCCTAGCTTCGCTGGATCATGCGTCGAGAAGCGCATTTGATAACGCTCAACGCCGAAGATTTTAAAATATTTGAGATACATCTCGTTGACCGCCTGGAATTCCGAGGCAAATTGTTCTTCGGTGCAGTAGATGTGAGCATCATTCATCTGCATGCAACGAACACGCATGAGTCCCATCAGTTCTCCTGACTGCTCATAGCGATAGCAGGTTCCATGTTCAGCGAAGCGGAGCGGAAGGTCGCGATAACTGCGAGGGAGTGCAGCAAAAAGCTTGTGATGGTGAGGGCAGTTCATCGCCTTCAAATAATAGACCGTTTTTTCTCCCCCTTCTTTTTCCTCAAGCTCCATCGGCGGAAACATGCTCTCCGCGTAGTAAGGCAAATGGCCGCTCGTTTTATAAAGAGTGTCGCGAGCAATGTGTGGCGTGCGAACGCGTTGGTAGCCGGCTTGGAATTCGGTCTCCTTGGCCAATTTTTCAAGTTCCTCGATGAGCACGGCTCCTTTTGGTAGCCAGAGCGGGAGGCCAGGACCAACGTCTTCATCAAACGTGAACAGCTGAAGTTCTTTTCCTAATTTACGATGATCACGCTTTTTCGCTTCTTCCAACATTTGGAAATAAGCTTCCAATTCTTCTTGTGTTGCAAAAGCCGTTCCGTAGATACGCTGCAGTTGAGGATTTTTTTCATCGCCTTTGTAATACGCACTGGCAACGTGAGTCAGGCGGAACGCGCCAATCTTGGAAGTGTCGGCAACGTGAGGTCCCGCGCAAAGGTCGGTGAATTCGCCATTGCGATAAAGCGTGATGGTTTCGTTTTCTGGAATGTGCTCAATGATGTCGACCTTAAAACGACTTGGCATAGAGCGCTCGCCCAAACTTGCTAATGCTCCGCGCTGGCCCATGGCAAGGGCTTCCTCGCGGCTGACAACTTGGCGCTCGAAGGGTTGCGCAGCTTCAACAATTTTGCGCATCTCTTTTTCAAGACACTCAAAGTCCTCTGGGGTGATACGATGAGCAAGATCAACATCGTAATAAAATCCTGTCGCAATCGGAGGACCAGCGGCAAACTGCGCCTCAGGCCAGAGCTTTAAAATGGCCGTAGCAAGGACGTGCGCACACGAATGGCGCAAAGTTTCAAGTTCGTTCATGTTCGATTAATAGCCGCAAAAGAACGGAAAGAGCGCAAAAAAGCGGACTTTTTAAGCGTCTGGCTTAGTCTTTGGCAGTCCAATGACGCGCTGGCTTTCTTTCCATTGACCGCGTTTCTTTAAAAGTTCGACACGCTCAAAGCGCTTGAGAACGCTGCGCTTGGCAGTAATAGTGCTGGAGCCCTTAAGGCTAGGATGTTGACTCATGGGGTGAAAAAGGTACCAGAGTGGAGGAAAAGTGCAAGAAGAAAAAAATTATTTGAAAATAAAAATTTTATGAATAAGTTAGTAAGTATCATGAAATCAATCCACTTCCAAAAATTATTTTTCACTCTCTTCCTCCTCAGTGGCGCTTTTTTTGCCAATCCCTCTTCGGCATTGGCAGATGATGCCGTAAGAGTTTTTCATGAGAGAGATAGTGGAATGCCTATTACGTTAGAAGTAGGTGAAAAAATTCAATTTACATTTGCTGAGATGATTCCTGATTCGACTCCTTGGAGCTGTTCGATTGCATGGTGGTCTGTAGATTCGACGATTGCGTTATCTGATGGAGCGCCCGTCTATGACCTCACTCAAAACCTCAACGCGTTAACACAAGAAACAGCCTTCACTTGTTTTGGAGCAAAAGAAGGAAACTCAATCCTCTATTTTTATAAAGAAGACAAAAACAATCCTGGTGTGATTGTCGAAACACTTATTTTTTCAATTCACGTTCAGGAGAGCGCTCAGGCTCTTGCACCTCGGTAAAAAAACAGGTTTTAGGAGTTGATTGCATCTCCGTCGCTCTGCGATGGCAAACCCTTCAACTCTTCAACTTTTCAACCCTTCAACGGCCGCGCAGCGACCTGCGGCCTACACCATTCCGAGCTTCATTCGGCCAGCTTCGCTAATCATATTCTGATTCCATGCTGGTTCCCAAACGAGTTCGACTTCGGCTTCGTCGATTCCCTCGATGGTTAAAATTTTAGAACGAGCATCGGCTGCAATCGTAGGTCCCATCCCACATCCAGGAGCCGTCAAAGTCATCTTGACTTCGGCTTTTGTCTGGCCATTTTCGGTGGTGACAAGAGTGCAATCATAGATCAAACCAAGATCAACAACGTTCACAGGAATTTCAGGATCAAAAACGGTCTTGAGTTGATTCCAAACAGCCTCTTCCAACGTTCCTTCCGGAGCTGTTTTGA
>Ga0194129_10008526_pt1 | contig 11834 bp, 8 predicted proteins | sample TA2KigCa35mmetaG_FD_150862 | JGI IMG/M metagenome (GOLD analysis project Ga0194129, IMG submission 150862) | Freshwater microbial communities from Lake Tanganyika, Tanzania - TA2015038 Kigoma Deep Cast 35m | ecosystem: Environmental > Aquatic > Freshwater > Lake | place: Tanzania: Lake... | reverse complement strand
AGGCGGGGGCGGGGGCGGGGGCGGGGGCGGCGGGCTCGGGGGGGGCGGCGCGGCGCAGGACGGCGCGCACGCGCGCCACCACCTCGCGGGGCGAGAAGGGCTTGTTGATGTAGTCGTCGGCGCCGAGCTCGAGCCCCACGATGTGCTCCACCTCGTCGTCGTGGCTCGACAGGATCAGGACGGGCACCTGCGAGCGCGCGCGCAGCCTGCGGAGCCAGTCAAATCCGTGGCCGTCGGGGAGGGCGAGGTCGAGCACGACGAGGCTGACCTCCGCGCCGCGCTCCTCGAGCAGGGCGCTCGCCGCCGCGAGGGTGGGGGCGGCGAGGGCGCGGTAGCCGCTGGCGGTGAGGGCGTAGGAGAGGCTGTCGGTGATGGCGGGCTCGTCGTCGATGGTGAGGATGAGCGGGGGCGGGGGGGCGGTCATCTTTGCGCTCCTTCAGCTTTCGACTCGGGGAGTCATGCTCTATGATAGCGCGCGTCCCGCGAGCGCGCTCCCTCGCGCCGCCGCAGACCGCCCCGCCACGAGGTCCTCTATGCTCACCCCCGCCCACATCCGCTCGCCCCTCTCCCGCTCGGCGCGCGCAGCCCTCAGCGCCCTCAGCGCCCTCAGCGCCCTCAGCGCCCTCAGCGCCCTCAGCGCCTGCGAGGAGCCCCCGCCCCCCGCCAACAACCTCCCCGTCATCCTCGAAGAGGAGCTCGCCCTCACCTGCGCGCGCGAGCAGGGCGTCTACACCCTCAGCGCCCTCAGCTTTATCGTCGAGGACCTCGACGGCGCCGAGACGCTTCGCCAGCCCTCCGTGGAGCTCGTGGCGCTGGGGCTGCCCGTGACGGCGGAGCTGATCGCGGCGCCCACCCCTGAGGAGGTGAAGGAGGCCAAGGAGCGCGGCGATGAGGACACGCGCTTTGCGTGCAAGCGCGAGAGCTGCCGCGCCCGCTACACCTGGCGCCGAGACGCCTCGGCGGGGGACGGCAAGGTGCTCTGCGGGGACGACGCCGCCGGCGCCGCCGTGGTGATCGCCGTGGAGGACCAGGCGGCGGGGCGCGCCACGCGCCGCGTGGAGTCGAGCGCCGAGTGAGCGCGCGGCTCCTCGTCCGCTTCTGGCGCGAGTACGCCCACAAGCACCTCGGCACCTACCTCCTCGGCGCGCTCTTCTTGCTGCTCACCAACCTGCTCAGCGCCCTCGCGCCCAAGCTGGTGCAGTGGGGGGTCGAGGCCCTCGAGGCCGAGCAGAGCGCGTGGCGGTGGGCGGCGGCGCTGCTCGGGGTGGGCGTGGGGACCATGGTCGTCCGCACCCTCAGCCGCACGCTCATCTTTAACCCCGGGCGCGTGGTGGAGTACGACCTCAAGCGCGACTTTTTCGCCCACCTCCTGCGCCTCCCGCGCCGCTACTTTGAGGCGCAGCTCAGCGCCGGCGAGCTGATCAACCGCGGCACCAACGACGCCGCCGCCGTGCGCGGCCTCATCGGCTACGGCTCGCTGCAGCTCCTCAACGTCACCACTACGCTGCTCATCACCGTGTGGCAGATGCTGCTCATCGACGTCGCCCTCACCCTCTACTGCGCCCTCCCCCTCGCCGCCGCCGTCGTCGTCCTCCGCTGGGCGGTGCTGCAGATGTTTGAGCTCACCCGCGCCTCCCTGTCGCAGGTGGGCGCCCTCAGCGACCAGCTCCTCGAGGTCTATGGCGCCGCGGGGCTGGTGCAGTCGTTTGGGGCGGAGGGGGGGGTCGCGGCGCGCTTTGACGCGCAGAACGAGGCGCTCTTGGCGCTCAACGAGCGCCTGCAGCGCGTGGCGGTGTGGGGGCTGCCCGTGGTGAGCGTCATGGGCAGCCTGTGCCTCGTGGCGCTGATCGGGGCGGGGGGGCAGGGCGTGGCGCGCGGCGACCTCACCCTCGGGGCGCTCACGGCGCTCGTGGTGTACGTGGGGCAGCTGGTGGGCTGCGTCACGAGCCTCGGCTGGCTCACGGGGGCGCTGCAGCGCGGCTACATCTCCCTCGGGCGCATGTACGAGGTGCTCGACGCCCCCGTCGACACCCCCGCCGGCGCCTCCGCCCTCCTGCCGCCATGCGCCCCCGAGGGGCCGCGCCTCGAGGTGCGCGACCTCACCTTCACGCACCCCACCGGCGAGCGCCCCGCCCTGCGCGGCGTCAGCTTCACCGTGGCGCCCGGGGAGGTGGTGGGCGTCTTTGGGCTCACCGGCAGCGGCAAGAGCGCCCTGCTCGACGTCCTCAGCCGCACCTACGCGCCCCCGGCGGGCGCCGTGTGGGTGGACGGGGTGGACGTGAGCGCGGTGGCGCCCGAGGCGCACTGGCGGCGCGTGTGCTATGTGCAGCAGCAGGCCTTCCTCTTTAGCCTCAGCGTGCGCGAGAACATCACGCTCGCCGCCCACACCGACGAGGCGCGCCTCGCCGCCGCCCTCGACGCCGCCTGCCTCGCCGGGGAGGTGTCGTCGTTCCCGCAGGGGGTGGAGACGCGGGTGGGGGAGCGCGGCGTGACGCTGTCGGGGGGGCAGCGCCAGCGGGCCGCCCTCGCGCGCGCCTTTTACCGTGAGGGCTATCAGCTGCTGCTGCTCGACGACGTGCTCAGCGCCGTGGACCACGACACTGAGGCGCGGCTCATCAGCGCCCTCTACGCGCGCCAGCCGCGCTGCACCACCCTCATCGTGTCGCACCGGATGAGCGTCCTCGAGCGCGCCGACCGCGTGCTGGTGTTGGACGAGGGGGCCCTCGTGGCGCAGGGGACCCCGCAGGAGCTCGCGCGCGGCGAGGGGCTCTACGCGCAGGCGTGGCGCGCGCAGTCGGGCGCGAACGCGCCCCCCTCCGCCCCGCCCGAGGAGCGCCCATGACCGCCCCTCCCGCCTCGCCCTCGCCCGCCCGCGCGGGACTCGCCGCCAGCGCGCGCCTCCTGTGGCCCTTCCTCGCGCCCCACCGCGCGTGGCTGTGGGCGGTGGCGCTCGCCACGCCCCTCGGCGTGGCCGCCGACGCGCTCAAGCCCGTGCTCATGCAGCGCGCCATCGACGGCCCCATCAGCGCCCACGACCCGGCGGGGGCGTGGTGGTACGCCGGCGCCTTCGCCGGCGCCGTGGTGGCGCACTTCCTCCTCAGCGCCCTCGGCGTCTACGCCCTGCAGGTCGCCGCACTGCGCGCCCTGGCCGCCCTGCGGCGCGGCGTCTTCACGCACATCATGGCGCAGGGGCAGCGCTTTTTCGACGCGCGCACCACCGGCGCGCTGATGACGCGCACCACCACCGACGTGGAGGCGATCTCCGAGAGCCTGTCGCAGGGGCTGGTGCGGCTGGTGGGGGACGCGCTGCTGATCACGAGCACACTCGGCGTGATGCTGTGGATGAACGCGGCGCTCACGCTCGTGGCGTTCTCCGTGTCGCCCCTGCTCGTGTGGGTGGTCAACCTCTGCCGCCGCAAGCTGCGCGAGCTCTACGGCGCCCTCCGAGACGTGCAGAGCGACCTCAACGGCCGTTTCGCCGAGTCCATCAAGGGCGCCGCCGAGGTGCGCCGCTACGGCGCGGAGGCGCAGGTGGAGGGGCGGTTCGACGAGCGCTCGCGGGAGTTCATGCGCCTCTACCACCGCGCCAACTGGTGGGACGCGGGGCTCTACGCCATCATGGACGGGCTCTCGTCGCTCTCGGTGGGGCTCGCCCTCGCCTACGCCGCCCACCGCGCCGGCGCGCCGGTGGGGGCGGGGGGCGCCGTGAGCGTGGGGGTGCTCGTGGCGTTCATCGACGCGCTCGGGCGCGTCTACGTGCCCATCCGCGAGTTCTCGGGGCGCCTCGCCTCGCTGCAGCGGGCGGCGGCGGCGGCGGAGCGGCTGCTCGAGCTCCTCGGGACGCGCGACGAGGTGCCCGGGGGGGCGCGGCGCCTAGAGGGGGCGGGGGCGCCCACCATCCGCTTTGAGGGCGTGAGCTTCCGCTACGCCCCCGACGCGCCCCTGGCGCTGCGCGACGTCACCTTCGAGGTGCGCCCCGGCGAGGTGGTGGCGCTCGTGGGCGCCACGGGCTCCGGCAAGAGCACCGCCGCGCGCCTGCTGCTGCGCGCCTACGGCGGCTACGACGGCGAGATCACCCTCAACGACGTGCCCCTGCGCGAGCTCGACCCGCGCGAGGCGCGGCGGCAGCTGGTGGCGGTGCACCAGGACCCGCAGCTGTTCAAGGCCACCCTCGCCGAGAACATCCACCTGTGGGACCCCGCCCTCGCCGCCGCCCCGGAGCGCGTGCGCGAGGCGGCCCGGCGCGCGCGCGCGAGCGGCTTCATCGAGTCGCTCGCCGCCGGCTACGAGTCGGAGTGCGCCAGCGGCGGCGCCAGCCTCTCCGTGGGTCAGCGCCAGCTCATCACCATCGCCCGCGCCTTCGCCCGCCCAGCGCCGGTGGTGATTCTCGACGAGGCGACGGCGAGCGTGGACGCCCTCACGGAGCGCTGGATCGACGAGGCGACGGCGGAGCTGTTCGCGGAGCGCACGGTGATCGTGATCGCGCACCGCCTCTCCACGATCGCCAAGGCGGACAGGGTGGTGATGCTCGAGCGCGGCGCGGTGGTGGCGCAGGGGCGGCATGAGGAGCTGCTACGGGAGAGCGCGGCGTATGCGCGGCTGGTGGGGCAGGGGGAGGGGTGAGCGGGGGGGGGGGGGGGGGGGGCGCGATCGCCCTCACACCCTAGGAGGACGCCGCGGGCCGCGCGCCGGTCGTCTCCTTGGTCAACGCAGGGGGCGAGGGGTGATGTCGGAGCTCGAGTCTGGGTGGAGGACCAGCTGACGCGCGCCCCCTCACCGCGAGTAGTACGCCCCGCTCACGAGCCCCATGTCCCCCGCCACGTCCCCCAGCGAGTAGTTCACGTCACGCCCGAGGTGCAGCGCCACCTCATGATACGACACCAGCGCCACGCGCCCCCCGTACGGGTGCGCGCCGCTCGGGCGCAGCCCCACCCGCGCCATCACCTCCGCTGCGCGCGCGCCGTCATACGCCACGGAGATGTTGCGCCCGTCGGGCGCCTCCAAGACCAGCTCGCCGCTGGGCGAGAGGGAGGCCACCACGCCCGTGCTCGGCGTCTCGGCGTTGAGGGCGGCGCGGAGCGCCCCCCCCGCGTCCTGCGCCCGCGCGCTCATCCCCGAGATGACCACCCCGTTCACCACCAACCGCCCCGACTCATCGAGGGTGACCGCCTCCACGGGGCCGCTCGAGCCGTAGATCTCGGCGCCGAGCTCGGCGTTGAGGGGGGCCTGGAGGTCGGTGCGCGTGGAGAGCGCCGCCGCGCGCACGCCCGTCTGCGCTGACACCTCGTTGATGGCGGCGGCCTTGGCGAGGGCGGAGCCTGCGGGGGCCTCGTAGGAGAGGCGGTCGAGGGCGGGGCGGGAGTTGGGCACCTCCACGCCGTTGAGCGTGAAGGTGTCGCCGCCGCGCAGGTCGAGCTCCGTGGCCACGCCCGTGGCGCTCACGCGCGTCACCTGCGGGCGCAGCCCCTCGCCGCTCAGGGCGCGCAGCGTGATGGCGACCATGCGCTCGCTCACGGCGTGGACCGCGCGCCGCTCCCCCGCCCCGCGCTTGAGGTCCGCGAGGACCTCCACGGACAGCAGCTCTAACGGCGTCTCGAGCTCCCGCCGGCGCTCCTCCGCGCGCACGGCGCCCGCGGCGACCTCCGGGGCGCGGTCCGGCGCCCGCAGCGCCGCCTCCACGCCCCCGCGCGCCCGCTCCCGCTCGCTCTCCGCGCGCCCCAGCTGCGCCCCCCCCGCGCCGCCCGCGCCGCTCGCGCCGCTTGTTGATGAAGCTGAGGTGGTCCTGAGCGCTAGACTCATGGTGGGCGACTCCTGTGGGGCGAGGGGCGAGGGGCTAGAGGCCTAGGAGGAGCTAGGCGCGGCGAGGGAGGCACGCGCGGAGCGCTTGCCCGTGAGCCCTGTTTAACCGAAATCGCCAGCAAAATTCAACTAAACACACGCAAAATGAGTAGATATCCTCACCCGCGGGCGACCCTCACCGCCCTCGGCGCGCCCGCGCGCGGCGCGAGGGCGCACACCACCTCGTAGTGCGGGGTGCCCGGGAACAGGTCAAAGAGGCCCACGCGGGTGGGCGCGTAGCCGAGGGCGGCGAGGCGGGCGAGGTCGCGCATGAGCGTCTTGGGGTGACAGCTCATGTAGGCGAGGGCGCGGGGGCGGAGGGCGCAGAGCGCCTCGAGGGCCGCGGGCTGGCAGCCGCGCCGCGAGGGGTTGAGCGACGCCACGCCCCCCCGCAGCCCGCCCGGCCCGCCCGCGCCCCACGCGCGCGCCAGCGCCGGCAGCGCCACCTCCGCGAGGCCCTGCTCAAAGCGCGCGCGCCCCTCGAGCCCGTTGAGCGCCGCGTTGTGGCGCGCGTCCGCCACGCTCGACGGCGACTCCTCCACCCCCACCACCTCACAGCCCGCCCGCGCCAGCCACAGCGCGATGGAGCCCACGCCGCAGTACAGGTCGAGGGCGCGCTCGCCGGGGCGGGGCGCGAGCGCCTCCACCACGGCGCCGTAGGCGAGGGCGGCGGCGGCGGGGCTCACCTGCGAGAAGGAGTCGGCGGAGGCGCGGAGGGCGAGGGGGCCGTGGGGCGTGCGGAGCGTGGCGGTGAGCGCGCCGTCGCCCCAGAGCGGCGCGGTGGGGGCGGCGGCGTCAAAGATGGCGTTGCCGGGGGTGGCGTTGGTGTGGGCGAGGGCGCCGCGCAGCGCGGGCACCCGCGCGCGCAGCGCCTCCGAGAGCACGCGCAGCTCCTCGTGGTCGCCGCTGGCGGTGATGAGCGTGAGGGTGAGCGCGCCCGGCGCCCCCTCCTCCCCGAGCAGCGGGTCGAGGGCGCGCGCCACCACGTACCGCAGCCCCCCCTCGCGCGTGCGCTCGTCATAGCAGCGCGGCGCCCCCGGGGCGCGCAGGAGGGCGCGCAGCGCGTCGAGCAGCGCGTTGAGTCGCGGCGACTGCGCGACGCAGCCCGCCGTGTCCACCACCTCGTGGGAGCCCGGGGCGTAGAGGCCGAGGCGAGGCCCGCCCGGCGTGGCGCGCGCCACCAGCTTGACGGTGTGGCGGTAGTGGCGCGGGGCGGGGGAGGGCGTGGGGGGCGCGAGCAGGCGCGCGGGGTCGAGGCCGGCGGCGGCGAGCTGCGCGGCGAGGTCCGCCTGCTTGCGCGCGAGCTGCTCGCCGTAGGGGAGCGGCAGGAGCGGGCACGAGCCGCAGGCGCTCAGGAGCGCGCAGGGCGCGCGCGCCTCGGCGCTCAAGGGGCGCCACCCGGCCCGCAGGGCGCGCCGCCGCAGGTGTCGATCACCTCCCCCGTCTCCCAGAAGTGGAGCATCTGCGCGCGGTGGGGCGCGTAGGCGCGGGGCAGCTCGTGGGGGTCGCCGCGCTCCGGGGCGGGCGGCGCGGCGCCGAGGGGCGCCCAGGGGACCCCAAAATCCCAGCTCACCACCGCCGAGCCTGCGCGCGGGTACGCCGCGCGCGCCGCGAGGGGCGGCACGCGGTCACGCGAGTACGGCTCCATCACCGCGAACCCCAGCCCCCCCCGCGCCGCCGTCTCCGCCGTCACCGGCGCCACCTGCGGGTCCCCCTGCGCGGGGGCGAGCAGCGCCGCGTGGAGGGGGGTGTTGGGGAGGGGGTTGACGGCGATGTGGGGGTAATACGAGCTCGGGTCGGTGAGATTCCACAGCGTCTGCGCCGCCGCCAGCGTCACCCACTGGTCCACCACGCGCGGGTACCCCGCCGCCAGGAGCGTGAACAGCCCCGTGAAGTTCTTGGAGCGCCCGAGGAGCGTAAAGTAGTCCTGCCCGGGCACGCCGAGGTGCCCGCGCGTGACGTCCTGCGAGAGCGCCAGCGCCGTGGCGCCAAAGATGCCGCCCTGGCTGATGCCGCCGAGCACCACGCGCGCGGGGTCCACGCGCACGCCGCGCTCCACGAGCGCCGGCAGCGCCCCGAGGCCGCGTTTGGCGAGGCGGGCGAGGGCGAGCGTGTTGAGCACGCCCTGCAGCTGCCGCTCGACGAGCACGCGGAAGTTGCTCATGTCGAGGAACACGAGCGGCAGGAAGGGCAGCTCCTCCTCGCTCATGCCCACGAAATCGGTGCCCACGAAGATGTACCCGCCCTCCGCCGCCGCCGGCCCCTTGTCGCCCGCGCGCACCTCCGCGCCGCTGTAGAGCAGGCCGTGCAGATACACCACCACCCCCACCGCGCGCCCCTCGCCGCCCTGCGCGGGGGGGAGGGCGACCCGCGGCACCCGCGCCCACAGCTTGGCGCGCGACACCCCCCCGCTGAGCGTGGGCAGCCCGCGCGCGTCGAGGCGCGCCGCGCTGCCCTCCACCCCCTCCCCGTAGAGGTACGAGGGCACCTCAAAGCTCCCGCGGAGCTCGAGGGCGATGTGCGGGTCGCTCGGCAGCTCCACCACCTCGTCGATGGTCACGCGCGGCCCCTCGAGGGGGAGGGCGGCGAGCGCCTCGTCGCGCATATGGACGAGCGGCCCCGAGAGCGCCTGCTGCGAGGCGGTGGAGAAGGTCCACGCCAGCGTCAGCTCCTCGCGGGGGACGGGCCCCTCCATCGCCTCGAGCGCGTCGAGGAGGGCGCCGAGGTCCGCCGCGCGCGCCGGGAGCACCCCGAGCGCCGCCAGCTCCTCGCGGGGGGCGCCGCGCACCACCGCCTCAAAGGCGGGGCTGCGCGGGATGAGCGCCCCCGCCTCGTCCCGGAGCCCGCGCAGCACATAGGCGTAGCGCGCCCCCTCCTTGAGCGACTGCGCGGGGCGCACAAAGAGCAGGCGCGCGGCGGGGTCCGTGGAGCGCGCGTCGAGCTCCGCCCAGCACGGCACGCGCCGCGCCCCCGCCGGCGTGAGCTCCACCAGCGCCACGGGACTCTCGGGGCGGAGGGAGTCCTCGATGCGCGCCTCGTCGGGCAGCCCCGACGCGTCGAGGTGAGGGAGCGGCACGATGGCGGCGGCGAGGAGCCCGAAGCCGTCGAGGCGCTCATAGGGCGCCGCGCGGTGCGTCAGGCCCCGGGCGCTCTTGGGGAGCGCGCCGCCAAAGTCGAGGTACGGGCGCCCGAACGGCGGGCGCGCCTCGGGGTCATCGAGGCGGCGGAGGTAGAAGTCGGAGGGCCAGGGGAGCGCGCAGACCTCCGGGGCGAGCGGGTCGCAGTCCCCGCGCGGCGGCGGCGCCCCCGCCCCCGCGCCCGCCCCTGAGCCCGCCCCCGCGCCCGCCTCCTCCCCCGCGCGCCCCCCCGCCCCCTCAGGCGCGCTCGTTGGAGATGGGTCCTCGCAGGCGCTCAGGGCGAGCGCGCCGCAGAGGGCGAGGGCGAGGGCGGGGGCGAGGGCGAAGGCGGGGGTGAGGGCGAGGGCGAAGGCGGGGGCGGGGGCGGGGGCGGGGCGGCGCATGACTCAGAACCTGCTAAAATCGGGGGCGCGCTTCTGCGCGAACGCCATAAACGCCTCCGCGTTCTCGGGGGAGCCGAGGCGACCGATAAAGACCTCGCCCTCGGCGCGCATCACGCGGGCGAGCTCATCGCGGAAGGGGGCCTTGAGGAGCTGCTTGCTCAGGCGGGTGGCCTCGGGCGGCAGGGCGGCCACCGCCGCCGCGCGCTCCGCCACGCGCGCCGCGAAGCCCTCCGCCGGCCACGCGGCGTTGATCACGCCGAGGCGCGCGGCGTCGTCGGCGCCAAAGCGCTCGCCGAGGAGGAGCAGCTCCGCCGCGCGGCGGTGCCCCACCATGAGCGGCAGCAGGTAGCTCGAGCCCCCCTCCGGCACCAGCCCGAGCCGCCCGAAAGGGAGCTGGAACGACGCGCCCTCGGCGGCGAACGCCAGGTCGCAGTGCAGCAGCAGCGTGGTGCCGATGCCCACCGCGGGGCCCTCCACGGCGGCGATGAGGGGCTTGGGGAACTCGAGGAGGGCGGCGAGGAAGTGGAAGACGGGCGTGTCGTGGCTCTTGGGGGGCGAGCGCATAAAGTCCTGCAGGTCGTTGCCCGACGTGAAGCAGCCCCCCGCGCCGCGCAGCACCACCGCGCGCACAGCGGGGTCCTCGGCGGCGCCGCGGAGGGCGGCGGTGAGGGCGTCGTACATCGCGAGCGTGAGCGCGTTCTTGCGCTCAGGGCGATTCAGCGTGACGGTGAGGACTCGGCCCTCGAGGGCGCTGAGGACGAGGCGCTCGGCGCCCTCGCGTGCCGACGTGGGGGGGGGCGCGTCGCTCATCTTGGGGACTCCTGGCGTGAGGGGCTCGCGTCGCCGCTAGGCCGTGTGGCGCGCCGCGACGCTGAGGGGAGGGGGCTCGTGATGAGTAACAGATCACGCGCGGGGCGTCTAGGGCGCCCGCCCCCCTCAGCGCGCCGGCGGCCACTCCTCAGGCGCCGCGAGCGACGGCGTCGCGCAGGGCTGCGCGCGGAGCGCCTGGACGCGGAAGCGGGGGGCGGGCGAGAGCTCGAGCGCGTACGCCCCATAGGCGCCGCAGGAGCCCTCGGGGTTGCCCTTGCACACGCTCACGAGCGCCCCCGTGGCGGCGTCAAAGCGGGGCGCGCCGCAGAGCTCGTCGCGCCCGCCGCTGGAGGTGGCGGGGGTGCGGAGCTCCTGCGCCGGCGCGCTGGGGTCGGCGCTCGGCGCGGGGGCGGCGCCCTCGAGGGCGAGCGGGAGCGCGCGCCCGGTGGGCGCGTGCAGCGCCACGAGCTGGTAGAGGCCCTGCACCCCAAAGAAGAAGCACTCCACCTCCGCCACGTGCCACCCCTCCCCCTCCGCCCCCCCCACCCCCGCCGGCACCGGCGAGAGCGTGACGCGCAGGTTGGCGCGCTGCGCGGGGTCGGTGAGACCGCACAGGGGGTAGCCCGCGAGGCGGTCGAGCAGCTTCTCGCGCGTGACCTCCCCGAGGATGGGCCCGAGGCGCTCCTGCGCCGCGCGCGCCTCAGGGTTGAGCTCCGCCCCCTCGCGCGCCGCCCCGCCGCCCCCGCAGGCGCTGAGGGCGCTGAGGGCGCTGAGGGCGCTGAGGACGCTGAGGGCGCTGAGGGGGGCGCCGCGCCCCATCAGCGCTCCCCGACCACGTCCGCCGCGATGAGCTTGAGGAGCTCGTCGGGGTGGAGGTCCGAGGTCACCACATACGACAGCCCCCCGCGCGAGTAGGACGCCACCGTGAGCGCGTCGCGCTGCGTCACGCGCACCGACACCCCCTCCACCTCGCGCGCCTCGCCCTCCGTGAGCTCCTCTGGCGCCCCTTGGAAGGCGATGACCGTGACGCGCTTGCCCCCCGCGAACGAGTAGAGCAGGTGCGCCGCGCGCTCCCAGCGGCTCTCCCCCACCATGGCCAGGCTGAGGCGCGCGCGCTCGAGGCGCACGTCGGCGTTGGCGAGGCGCCCGAAGCGGGGCGCGTCGAGGCGTACGCTCGAGGTCGAATGGCTCGCCAGCCAGCTCTGCACCTGGTCGAGGGCGCTGGTGGACACCTCGCTCGGCCACTGCTGCGCGTGAGACGTGACCACGAAATCCACGAGGGGGCTCTTGAAGCCCGCGGTGGTGAGCAGCAGATACGAGCCCAGCGCGGCGGCGCCCATGGGGGCGAGCGCCCAGCGGGGGGCGTCGACGAGGGCGTAGAGCAGCGCGGAGAGGCGCTCCGCCGCGCCCGCCAGCAGCCCGCGGCGCGCCCGGTCCTCGCGCATGACCTGCGCCATGTAGCGCAGCGTCTGCTCCTCGGAGGCGCGGAGCTCGGCGGCGGTGAGGCGCGGCATGGGGAAGGCGAGGTGGAGGAGCGTGTGCGTGGCGCCCTCCTCGGTGAGGGCGCGGTCGCAATCGGCGCAGCTGGCGCAGTGGCGCTCTAGCGCGTCTCGCTCGTCGGAGTCGAGGCGGTCGTCGAGGTAGAGGGTGCGCTCGTTGGGGGTGA
>Ga0194129_10008525_pt1 | contig 11834 bp, 10 predicted proteins | sample TA2KigCa35mmetaG_FD_150862 | JGI IMG/M metagenome (GOLD analysis project Ga0194129, IMG submission 150862) | Freshwater microbial communities from Lake Tanganyika, Tanzania - TA2015038 Kigoma Deep Cast 35m | ecosystem: Environmental > Aquatic > Freshwater > Lake | place: Tanzania: Lake... | reverse complement strand
GCCGCCCCCGCGGGTGATCGTGGATGTGGAGAACTTCCGGCGGGAGCAGGAGGCGGCGCTGTTGGATGATATTAAGGAGTTCGTGGAGCGCGCCCGTGCCGGCGAGACGGTGGAGTTGCCCCCGATGAACGCCTACGAGCGCCGGATCGTCCACCAGGCTTTCAAGGATGATCCCAAGGTGGAGACGGTCAGCCCTGAGGGACCCGCCCGGCTGAAACGGATGAGGGTTCGTCCGCGGCGTCCGGCCAAGTCCTGAGCGATTCCCGTCCCGCCCCCCGGGGCCCCGATCAGCCGGCCGGGCTTTTTGGCCGGGTGGTAGCCACTACTTCTTGGATCCTTGTCTTCGGCCTGGTTTTCCTGACCACGCTCTATTTCGGTGGAGCCCGGAATGTGGTCGCGGGCCCGGCCTACCTGATGGGGGCGTGCCTTTGGCTGCTGCTAGGGCTCCAGGCGGTCGCCGGAATCATCCAGAAGAAAAGATCGGTGGACCTGGTGGATCTGCCGGTTTTTCTGTTTTTGGCTTATGCGGCGTGGGCCACATGGGGCTATGCGCCGGAGGAGTACCAAGCGCGGCTGGAGTGGCTGTGGGCTTCGGTCTACGGGGCGGTGTTCCTGACGGCGCGGCACCAGCTTCCGGGTCGAATGATGGTTCCTTGGCTCTTGGGGGCTTTTCTCGTGGCGGTGTTGCTCAGCGTGGCTTACGGCTTTTCCCATTTCCGGGTGTTTGAGTACACGATCGGGCCGGTCTCGATCTTTGGATTTCCGGCGGATGAGCGGGTGGCCGGGTACGCGGAGCGGATGTCGGGCACGTTCGGCTGTCCCAACAATTTTGGAAACTACACCGTGCAGGCGGGGCTGGTGGCGCTCACGCTGCTGACCTGGCCGGGGATGTTGTGGCCGGTGCGGATGGCGGCGGCTTGGTCGGCGCTGGCGTTTGCGGCGGCGACTTTCTTTTCCATTTCGCGCGGGAGCTGGATCTCTTTTGTGTCGTCCCATCTGGTCTGGCTGTCGCGTTGGCTGATCCGGGGGCCGTTGAACTGGCTGGGGCGGATCGCGGTGCTGGCGGTGGCAGCGGGCGCGCTGTATGCGGGCTTTCATTTTGCCGCAAAGGATAAGGTAGTTGCGGAACGGTGGATCAAGGTGATCGGAAAGGGTGAAGGAATCGAAAGAATTTTCAGCGGGGAGGGCAATTTTAGGATCAAGCTTTCCCAGGACGGGCTGAGGATCTGGCAGACTTCGCCCATCTTCGGTACCGGGCCGGCAAGTTTTGATCTAGAGCACCAGCGGGCGGCACCGCCGGACTACCGGACCCGGGCCAAGTGGACCCATAACGACTACATCAACACCCTCAGCGATTATGGAGTCGTTGGTTTTTCCCTGGTGGCGCTGTTTTGGTTCAGCGTGATGACCCTGTTTCTCGTCCGGGCGCGGAGTCGCCATGCCGGACCCAAAACAGACGCGTTGATCGGGCTCGGCTGGGCGGTCTGTGCGGCGATGCTCACCCACGCGTTTGTGGATTTTAATTTTCATATCCCGTCCACCGCGATCTCCTGCTTTCTGATTCTGGGGTTGGCCACGGCAACGACGTGGGGGGAACGGTCGTGGCGCTGGGCGGTGCCGATGAACTTGGTTTTCCTGATGGTGGCGCTGGGGTTGGCCGGTTTTGTGGGCTGGACGGGGGCAAGAACCATGGCGGCTTGGAAGGCCCTGCCAGCCAAGCCGGAGGCGGCGGCGAAGTTACCCGAACCCGAGTTGGCGGAGAGGGGCGAGCGGGCGAACCGATGGGATTCGCGCTCGCCGGAACTGGCGGCGCTGTTGGGGGATGCGTATCGGCTGAAGCTGATCGAGGCGCAGTTTGGGCAGGGGAGGGGAAAGGCGTCGGCGGAGGAGATTGGGCGATTGGGGGATCAGGCGATCTTTTGGTATGCGGAGGGGGAGAAGAGGAGTCCGAAGGATGACACGCTGTATATCCGGCGGGCGACGGTGCTGGATCTGCAGGGGAAGTTTGCGGAGGCGGAGCCGCTGTATTTGCAGGGGCTGAAGATGAGGCCCTACGCGAAGTACTCCCACCTGACCTATGGGAACCATTTGGCACGAAAGGGGGATTTGGAGGGGGCCAAGAAGTCGTTCGAGAAGGTGCTCTCGTTCCAGAAAGGGAGCGACATCAACGACCCGGAGACTTTGGCCGAGGCTCAGAAGATGTTGGATTGGGTGAAAGAGCGGATTGCGGGCGGTCCGGTAAAGCGGCAGGCTCCGTCGCGACCTTTTAACCCCTACGAAGATTAAGAAGAAAGACTAAGATGAAGACAGAGACGACATTGATTTTGGTGAAGCCTGATGCCGTGGCTGAGGGCCTGACCGGGGAGGTGTTGCGGCGTTTTGAGAAGGAGGGGTTGCGGATTCTGAACTGCCGGATGCTTCGGCTGACCCCGGCCCTCCTTAAGGAACACTACGCTCATCTGGCCCACCTTCCTTTCTTCCCGGAGATAGAGAAATTTATGGCCTCCGGGCCGGTGGTGGCGGCCGCTCTGCAGGGGCCTAAGGCGATTGAGCGGGTAAGGGAGCTGCTGGGGCCGACCGATAGCACCAAGGCTCCCAAGGGCACCATCCGGGGTGATTTAGGGAAGGATAAGATGCATAACGTAGTCCATGCCTCCGACTCGCATGATAACGCCAAGGCGGAGTTGAAGCGGTTCTTCGGGACCGAAGAGCCGAGGGTATAGCCTTCGGTAGGGCTGGCCGTCCCGGCCAACCGATGGATGATCCGGCGAACCCGCTTGGGTGGTTCAATCGGCCGATGGGGGCCATCGGCCCTACCGGGGAAAATCCCCCATCCCCTTGTGAATAAGTACTTAATACAATATTCGATAGGCCCTATAGGTCACCTTCGACCCATTCTAAAATAGCTTAAATACATACCCTTCAATCACTTAAAACAAAAAGCGCAGGCTTTGGCGGCCTGCGCTTCTTGCCGAACACCCTCGGAGACGTTCGAGCTTGAAATGGCATAGACAGACAACCCCCAAAAATGTTCAAAAAAAATGTTGACGGGTTGGGAGGAGTAGATACTGTTACAAAGTCTTCGGAGAGCTTTGGCGACAATCACGGCTCTTGGAAGACACCAAACAAACACAACAAAGGAGACAAACTAGAATGAAAAAGATCACTGCGATCCTCGGCGTGCTCGTTGCCGCGGCCGCCCTGTCCCTCGCGGACAGCGGTCCGGAAGCGTCCGCCACGGATACCAAGAAGATAGTTCAAAACAACTTCGTTGAGACCGCCCAAAAGGGCGTGAAGCTCAGCGGATACGTGGACGCTGGCTACAGCTACAACTTTACCGGCAGCGGTGGAAGTTCCTCAGTCAACAGCCGCGCCCCGGTGGATTCGGCTCAGCGTGGGGACTTCAACCTCTACGCCTTCAAGGTCGCACTCGAAAAGGCGCTGACCTCGGAGAATAAGGCTCAGGCGGGTTTCCGCGCCGATGTGATCATCGGTGAGGACGCCGGCTACTTCTCAAACCGTGACGGTGGTTTAGGTGCTTACAGCAACACTGATCAGGACTCCAACCAGCTATTCCTGGAACAGGCCTATGCGCAGTTCCGTGTGCCGGTTGGCAACGGGTGGGATTGGAAAGCCGGTAAGTTCGTCTCGATCCTCGGCTACGAGGTTATCGAGCGCCCGGCCAACATGAACATCACCTACGGGTTGCTGTTCCAGAACGCCTACACCTTCACTTACACCGGTGTGCTGACATCCTATCGTTTCGACGATTATCTGGATGCCAAACTCGGCGTGGCCAACGGTGCCAACTCGGACAACAACACGGCCAGCAACTTTGCTGGTGACGGCGTGACCCTGTTGGCCTCCTTGAATGTGACGGCCCCGGGTGGCAACGCCAACTGGAGCAATAACTTCACTTGGGATACCAGCAACCCGAGCGATACGGCACTCGGCGTCCCCACAAGCGCTCCGGCCAGCTCTTGGCCCGTCCAAGGTGGTGCGAACAATCCCAGCGCTGGGGTGTTCGTGTACAACTCTTGGGGTAACTGGGCACCTAAGTTTGCCGACGACAAATTGCTCTTTGCGTTTGATTCGGTTCTCGGCACTCAGGCCGCTGGCACCAATTACTCTGGCACCACCTGGTATGGAGCCGAAGCCTACACCAAGTATCAGTTCAATGACTGGTTCTATCTGGGAGGCCGTGGTTCCTATTTTGGGACGGACAACGCCCAGAAATTTACTGCGGCTGCTGCAGGTAGAAACCAGAGTCTGAACTGGTGGGCCTTCACGTTGACCGCAGGTTTCAACGTGATCGACAACCTCCTCATCCGCGGCGAATACCGCTTGGATTGGGGTGACTACAGCCAAGGGACTGGCAATGCCCCTGGCACGGCGAATGCCGGCAGCGGCGGTGGGCCCTCCCACTACGCCGGTGCTGAAGTTGTCTACAGCTTCTAAAGAAATTTAGAGAGTAGATCGTTTAACAAAACCCCCGGGACCAGTGATTGGGTCCCGGGGGTTTTTGTTTTTGCGTGTGATTCGCCCCAAACACCCGCCCTTGGCCACTGCATTTGGCCCTCCGGTTCGATTTTTTTTGTGCGCGTAGCGCACGCGCAGTGGGTCCAGGGGGTTTTCGCCCTGATGCAACTTCTCCGCTGTATCGCTTCTTAAACGTAAACGAAAATCCTGCTTCACGTCCGGCGATTCATGCTTGAGCCTTGAATAGTGCGTTCCCGTCTGAACTTCCTGGCTTGGACCATTCTCGTCACGGTTTTTGTTGGAATGTCCGTTTATTTGATCCTCAACCCTACCCGTACCGGGGTCGTGCCCAACTACCGCTTTGCCGCCACCCACTGGTGGGATGGAACCTCTATGTACCCCGGCGGAACCCACGGCTTCCTCTACGCCCCGCCGTTCGCCGTTCTCTTTAGCCCGTTGAACTTTCTCCGCCCCGAAATCTTCGGTGAAATCCTTTGGCGAGCCTTTGGCTTCGGCCTGTTCGCCTGGGTTTTGTGGAAATTATCGCTGCACACAGGTAGGCCACTTTCGATGAAAGTGGCAGCCCCTTTTATCAAAAGGGGCCTACCTTATATCAACGCAGCCTTTTTGACCCTTGTTGTATTAGCCGTACCTGCCTCCTTAGCTTCCCTCAATAACGGTCAGACGAATCTCCCGCTCTCTGCCTGCCTTGTCCTGACCGCCTTAACCTTGCGCGATCAACGGTGGAATCTGGCAGCACTGCTCCTTAGCCTCTCCTTGGTCCTCAAGCCCATCGCCTTAGCCCCGTGGCTGCTGGCTTTCGCTGTCCTTCCGGCCATACGAACTCCTTTGCTAATCGGACTACCTGCTCTGGCTTTGGTCGGTTTTCTCCATCCCAACCCCTCCTATGCCTGGGGCCAGTGGATTGAATTTTTTGTCAAACTAGGCCACTCCTACACCCCCGAAAATCTCCGTGTCAGCGACATTTTCGGCGCCATCGACCGGGCAGGGGTTCAAATCCCTCCCATGCTGGAAAAGGCGACTCGTGCCGGCGCCTGTCTGGCTGCCTTGGTCTGGGTCTGGCAATCCTATCGCCGCCATGGTGTGGCCAGGGCCTCTTGGGCTCTTTGGGTAGGCACGGCGCTGGTTTTTACCGTCTTCAACCCACGGGCCGAAACCAATAGCTACGTTCTCATTTCGCCGCTTTTGGCCTATGCAGCGGTTGCCTGCTGGCGGGAGGTGGAAGGGGCTAGGTGGAAGGGGATCGTATTGGCGGCGGCTTGCATCGGCCTGATGTGCGACGGGATGGGCCTATGGATCTACAAGGCCACCGACGTCTGGTTCAAGCCGCTGATCGTTCTGCTGGTCAGCTCGTTCTTGTTTCGTATGCCAGAGGGGTGGAGGCTAAGTCATGGGCGTTGATGTATCGGTACGGACGCCTGCCCTCAGCCGTCCTAGGACGGCTCGGGGAGCCGTCCGTACCCAACGGCTGTTTTAAGAAGCCTCAAATAATCCTTCCTCGAAATCTCCATCGCCCCAAGCCCCGCAAAGGCAATTTTGACCTCTGACCCCAAAGCCACTTTTTCCACCTCCGAACCTCATGGCGGACAATAGTTTGCATGACCTCTGACCCCAAAATGAGAAAATTGAGAACTTTTTTAGCGAAGGGTCGATTTTAATCTCCTGAAATACTCTGCTCTTCGTATCTCCACCGCCCCGAACTTGACCGTGTGTGGTGTGACCATCTGGAGGTCAAACAACTGGCAGCCTTGCTCCCGGAGCGTCCTCGCCGCATAGACCAAGGCTGCGGAGGAGGCATCCCGGACCCGGTGGAACATCGACTCCCCGGCAAAGAAATTTCCGATCTTCACGCCATAGAGCCCACCGACGAGCCGGTTGCCCTGCCAAGCCTCGTAGGAGGTGGCCAATCCGCGTCGATGGAGTTCGGTGAAAGCCTTGAGAAAGGCCGGGCCGATCCAGCTTTGTTCCCGACCCGGTGCGGGCTGAGCGCAGCCCCGAATGACCTCCTCAAAAGCTTGATTTATCGTGAACCGGAATTTCCCGCTTTGGATCGTCCTCTCGAGCCGCCGCGGCACATGGAGCTGATCCAACGGAAGGATTCCTCTCGGATCCGGCGACCACCAGGTCACCGGCTTTTCCGTCCATGGAAAAATGCCCTTGGGATAAGCCTCCAGCAGGCGCTCCACCGTCAGATCCATGGTGATCGCCACCAGCCCGTCCCGGTTAGCGGTGGTGGGATCAGGAAAGGGTTGGTTGGAACGAAGTAGGGGAGCGGGAAGCTTCAAGGTTTAAGTCTGTTTGTTCGGTAGGGCCGACCATCCTGGTCGGCCGATTGGGTGTCTGAATCTGGAAATTTCGATCGTTCCATCGGGCGATGGGGACCATCGCCCCTACCTAGATCACGGTCTTCGGCAGCAGGGGCATCAGCTTCTTCACCTCCTGCACTTTGTTCTTCGAGCACACCAACACCGCATCCGGCGTGTCCACCACCACAAGGTTTTCAGCTCCCAACAACGCCACGGGTCTCCCTCCCTGGGCCAAAGCCAAGCTGTTCTGGCTTTCCATGGAAAGCACCGGACCTCGGAAGGTGTTGCCGTGCTTGTCGGTGGGCAGATGGGCGGGGAGAGCGGTCCACGATCCCACATCGTCCCAAGGGAAGGCTGCCCGCAGCGCCAGGACCGACCGGGCTCCCTCCATGATCGCATAGTCCACGGAGATCTTCGGCAACTTCGGAAATTCCCGCTTGAGATAAGCGGCAAAGGACCCTTTTTTGGGAAACTTTTCAATAAACTTGGCTAAAGCAGGTTGCTGTCTACGGGCCTCGGCCAAGAAAGTGGCAGCCCTCCAAACGAAGATCCCAGCGTTCCAGGCGTACTGGCCGGATTTCAAGTAACCCTTGGCCTTGGCCAAAGAGGGCTTTTCCACGAACCGTTTTACTTTCAGAAACGGTCCTCCTTTTACTCCCGCCAGGGTTTTGCCCCCCAGATGCAGATACCCAAACCCGGTGGCTGGGTAGGAAGGCTTGATGCCTAAAGTGACAAAGGAGGGAGAGGCTGCTGCCGCCCGGGCCGCCGCGCCCAGCTGGGCACGAAAGACAGGGTGCTTTCCGATGACCGCATCGGCCGGCAGAAGAGCCAGAATCGCATCAGGATGACTCCGCAGGGCCAGAGCGGTGGCGAGGGCGGCGGCGGGTGCCGTATCCCGTTTGGCTGGCTCCGGGACCAGGGAGGCTTTGGGAAAGCGGGGCAGCGCCGTCCGGACTCCCGGAACCTGCTCGTGGTTGGTCAGGATGAGCAGATCGGACGGCTTCTTGGCCAAGGGCTTGAGCCGTAAAACGGTTTCTTCCAACAGGGTCTTTGAGGAGACCAGCTTAAGGAGATGCTTAGGCTTTGCTTTCCGGCTCAGAGGCCAGAAGCGCTCTCCCGATCCCCCGGCCATGATGAACATCAGAAACGGTGCAGCCATTGTTGGAGATTAAGATGAAGATGAAGATGAAGGGAGGTTGAAATTTGGATATCCGATTATGGGTACGGACGACTCCCCGAGCCGTCCTAGGACGCGTGGGGGCACGTGTCCGTACCGATTGCTGATGTGGGCGCACTTCGATATTGTGTTTGAATGGAAGTCCTCACCGCCCTGATCGCCGATTCCGCCAGTGATTATCAGGGTAAGCTCTGCGTCCTGGGCTCTTTCGACACCATCTGCGCCCGACAGTACCCTGCCATCCACCCTCACTGTTCGATCGCCCTCCGTCTGCTCTTTCGGACCGGGGATGAAGGCAAGCACGTGATCCAGGTTTCCTTTATCGATCAGGACGGCAAACAGGTCCTGCCGCAGGGTGGACCCAAGATCGAGTTCAACATGGCCGAACCCCCCGCCACGGCCTTTTTCTGGAGCCAGAACTTTATTTTCAACATCGCCGGCCTGCGGTTGCCCACCCCGGGTCAGTACTCCTTTGATGTGATTTACGACGGAAAGATTGTGTCGAGAATTCCTCTTCAGGGTGTCCAGCTCCAGCAGCCGGCGCAGCAGGGGTGAGGTCGGTAGGGCCGATCGTCCCGATCGGCCGATGGAAAGATTGGATGTTCAGACCGGGAAAATTCTATCGGGCGATGGGGACCATCGCCCCTACCGAAGCTTCAGGTTCTAGCCTTGATCAATTTCCCCGGATCCAGAATCCCACACCCATAGAGCGGATCGAAGCCTGAGGGCCCGGCATCCATGGAAGTTTTGCAGAGGTGCTCGATCAGCTCCCGTTGGTTGCGGACAGGCGTTTTCCCGCCGTGCTTCCGATGCTTGGCCAGCATCAGTGCCACCACTCCCGAAACAAACGGCGTAGCCATGGAAGTTCCACTTAAAGTGGCGAAGCCGCGGGGCGGATAGCAGGAGGTAATCTCATCGCCGGGCGCCACCACATCCACCTGCCGCCCCCGGGAAGAGAAGCGGGACAGGCGCTGGCGGCGGTCGATCGAGCCCACCGCTACCATTTCGGGATAGCCCGCGGGATAGCCAACCGTGTCCAGATCCGGCCCCTCGTTGCCGGCGGCAGTGATCACAAACTTCCCCTTGTTGATGGTTGACACCAAAGCGAGGTGGATGTCCGGATCCGGGGCGGGGGAACCGAGGCTAAGCGAAAGCACATCGGCTCCTGCCTCCGTGGCCCAGCGGATGCCAGCCACAATCTCTTCGCTCGTTCCTGAGCCTTCGTCGTTCAGCACCTTGGCGGAGATAACTTTGGCCATGGGGGCCACCCCGACAATCCCGTGCGCGTTACGTCGCGCCGCCACGATGCCGGCCACGTGGGTGCCGTGACCTTGGACGTCGTTGGGGCCGGAGGGACTACGGGTGAAGTCGCGGGCTTCCAGTAGCGCTGCTTTGAGATCCGGGTGTTCCAAAGCGATGCCGGTATCCAAGACAGCCACCTTGATGCCTTCTCCTTTTGTCTCCAACCAGAGGGGTGGGATATTGAGCAGCTTGAGCCCCCAGTCGATCGTCTCGGCCGTGGCCAGCATGACCTTGTCGACCTTGTAGGGGGGCAGCTTGTAGACGGGGGAAGCCATGGAGACTTTCGATTACGTTTAGGTTTACGTTTACGAAAGCGTAAGCCGAAAGATAACCCATCTAGGAGGAAGCTGGCACAGCCTCCGACCAAATAGATTCCAGATCCTCAGCCAAGGGGATCTCCACAAAAATAGAATCAACCTCTGACCCCACCCCTGTCCCCACCTCTGACCCCGTTATTTGCGACCTCTGACCCCCAAAATTTTGACCTCTGACCCCGATTTTTTCGATCTCTGACCCCGATACCAAATTAAAAGCCAGCCTACTTGAGTGGAGGCAATGGCGGGCTAATTCTTTATTAAATTTTGTAACTTTATCGATATAGTTTATAAAATAATCATCTTCTTTTCCGTATATTTTGTCATTCACAACCGGAAACCCGAGGTGGTCAAAGTGGGCGCGTATCTGGTGGAGGCGGCCGGTTTTGGGAGTCGCCTCAACCAAGCTTATCACCCCGTGGTCGGGGTGGGTTCGGGTACCCAGGGTTTTGAATTCTGTAACGGCTGGGTAGGTGCCGGGAACCACGGCTTGGCGGATATAGATCTGGCTGGGCTGGTGTTTGCCGAGACGGTCCAGAGGTTGATCGATCACCCCTGACTCGGGCGGGCGCCCATGGACAATGGCGAGGTAGGTTTTATGAATTTCCCGGCGCTGCTGCATTTTTCCCAAAAGGGATGCATTTTCTTTTCCTCGTGCCACGAGGAGGAGTCCGGAAGTTTCCCGATCGAGTCGACTCACCAAGGAGAGGAATTCTCCCGGGAGTTGCTCTCGCACCCAGTCGATCAGTGTCAGGCTCCCCTCCGGCCGCGTGGGATGAACGAGCCAGCCGGCCGGCTTGTCGACGATGAGAAAGGAAGGATGTTCCTGGACAATGCCCGGGACCATTCGCCTAGCTTCCCGCCCCGCGAAACTTCGACCACATCTTTTCCAACTGTTCCGTGGCTCGGAACCCCCGGAACGTCTTTGGATAGAGGCTTCGTGGGAGCAAAGGATCGGCCTGAACGGCCTTTTGCCAGCGGAGGGTTGCTTTGCGGATAGATTCCGGATTCGCATCTTCCGAGGTGAAATGGAGGGTGGCCTGATAATCGGCATCTAAGCCCGACATATCCCAGGCCTGTTCAACGATGGAGACGGGATGGAGGCCGGCTGGGGTGGGGGCCTCCCAAAGCAGCAGGGTATGCGAGTTCGCGGCATCGTGGAACAAGCCCCGGACTTCTTCCAGTGGCTTGGCGGAAATCCAAAAGCTCCGCTGGAGGAGACCCAGGCGTTTTTGTTTTAGCCATCGCCAAAGCTTTTGCCGGCGGGCGGGAGGCTTGGCGGGGATATCATAGGCGAGCAGACGCCACTTTTGGTCCCAACGCCGGTCCCAGCAGGTTTGGGGATCTAACTCATGGAAGGCCAAGGGGGCCAGTTCCTCCCTTAACCTTTCTACCCATTTTCCGGGCGATTCGCTTTCACGTTGGTTCCAAGATTCGCCTTGGACTCGTCTCCTTACGGCACGAAAGGCGCCTAATCCCAGGTCGGCCAGAGCTTCCAAAAGCTGCGTGGTGCTACCAGATGCTTGAGGCCTTGTCGTAAACTTTCCCAACGCCCACCAAGCCATGGCAACCGATTCAGTCAAACAACCTCGCGGCATCTATTCATGTTACAATTGTAACATGAATAGGAAATCGTTTTTTCCGGGGATGGAGAGGGGGGTGGGCGATGGGCCGATTACTGAACCTAGAATGCTCTCCGCTGATTCTATTGATGTTACAATGGTAACATGAATAGGATGGATCGAAGGGGGAGGGAGTTGGGGTTAGCGGGGTTGGATTGGGAAGGGGAAGAGAGTAGAAAACTCGGGTGAAGCCACGTGACTTGGCCCGGGTTTGTGACCGGATTCTGCAAACGAAGAAATTCAAAGACTATCCGGGTGCGAGGAACGGGCTGCAGGTGGGGCACGGGAGGTCGGTGGAGAAAATCGGCTGGGCGGTGGATGCGGATCTGGAATCGATCCGGTGGGCGGGAAAGGCAGGGGTGGATTTTCTGGTGGTGCATCACGGGATCTTTTGGGGGGAATCGGTCTTGGACCGAAAGATCCGGGCGAGGCGGGTCCGTGAGGCAAAGAGGTTGGGCGTGGCGATTTACTCCTCCCACCTGCCGCTGGATGCGCACCCGGAGATCGGGAATTCGACAGGGTTAGTTCGTGCCCTCGGACTGGACCGGGCGAAGCGGAAGCCGTTCGGAGTGGCGATGGGAAGGAGGATCGGGTGGAAAGTGGAAGGGGGGAG
>Ga0194129_10008524_pt1 | contig 11836 bp, 13 predicted proteins | sample TA2KigCa35mmetaG_FD_150862 | JGI IMG/M metagenome (GOLD analysis project Ga0194129, IMG submission 150862) | Freshwater microbial communities from Lake Tanganyika, Tanzania - TA2015038 Kigoma Deep Cast 35m | ecosystem: Environmental > Aquatic > Freshwater > Lake | place: Tanzania: Lake... | reverse complement strand
CCGTTGCCAGATCGCGCTGCGCCTGAATCACAAGAAAGATCGTCGAGCTTCCCAGCGCATACTTCTTCTGTTCCGCTTCAAGCGTCTGTTCCTGCAACCGCCGGCTCTTCACAGCCGATTCGTGCCGCGCACGCGCCTGCTGCAATGCAATCACTGAATTCGTGATTTCGAGCCGGATCGAGTTGATCTGCCGCTGTTCCTGCAATTCTTGCTGCCGCAACCGCAAAGTGTCGTTTGCGTAGTCAGCCTGCGCCGCCCGGTTGCGGATCGGCACCGTCAGGTTGAAGCCGACAGCGTAGTCCGGAAAGTTCCTTCGCGCCAACTGCGCCAAAGTCGATCCATAGCCACCGACGAAGAACGGGTCGACAAATCGCGGACGCCCACCGGGAGCAGGGTTGGAGTTGATCGAACCGGCCAAGCCGTTGTTCGTCGCGCTGGCCGTCGCGTCCAGTGAAGGCAGCAACGCGCTCTTCGAGCCTTGAATGCCGATCTTCGTATTCGTGATGTTGATCTTCGTCTGTTCCAGTTCAGGACGCTTGCTGATCGCCTCGTCCACCAATTCCTTCAACTGCATCGCTTCTTCGCTCGACGGCACACGGATCTGATCGGTCGCGATGATCCGCGCATCGGCCACAGCCGGGCTCGCGATTCCATTGCGGCTCAGTGAGTTCTTGATGATCGCTTCCTGCTGCAGCAACTGGGTCTGGCTCACGGTCAGGTCCTGCTGCGTACGGGCCACTTCGGCTTCCGCGCGAACGATCTCGATCGGTGCCAGCGTTCCAATCTCTACCTGCTTCTTGTTGTCCTCGTAAAGCTTTGCGGCCAGGTCAACGGCCTTCTGTTTCACGGCCACGTCCTGGTTAAACGAAACCAGATCCCAATAGAGGTTGATCGTCGAGCCCACCGTCGTGATCACCTGCAGCTTGAAAGTCAGATCCGACACCTTCAGGTTGTTCTTCGCGATGCGAATGTTACGGTTGTTGATCGCGCGGCCAAAGCCCTGCAGCAATCTCTGTTGCAAACCCACCTGGATGTTGTTTCGCGTAAACGGGTTCAAATCGCTGTTTGGCGAATTCGTTTTTACAGCCGTGCTTCCGTAGCTCGCATTGAACGTCGTACCCGATAAGAACTGCTGTTGGAAGCCGGTGTTGAACTGATCTGAACTCACCACCAGCGCCGTGGTGCCTTGCGCAAACGAGTTTGTCTGGGGGTTCGAATTCTTGCTGTGGAAATAGCTCGAGTTGAATACGGGGTCGAGATTCGGAATCGCCGAACCCGTCACCTGGAATACCGTACCGGTATTGTTGCCCGCGTTTCCTCCGCCGCCAGCGTTCTGCCCGCCAGCACCTGTGCCAAATCCGCCCGTTACAAGATTCACCGCCGAATTCGCGCCCTGCGTCACGTTTGTCGAAACACCGCGAATCTGCCCGCCCGCTTGCGCGCGCGCAAAATCAATCTTCGCCAGCTCCGGCCCGTAGCGCTGCAGTTCGATGTCAATATTGTTTTCAAGCGTCAAGGCAATCGCATCCTGCAGCGACAGATACAGCTTGCCTGCCCGCAGCAATTGCTCCAGCCGGTTGGAGTTTCCCATCCGGATTCCATCGAAATCCATCGGGCGGTAGTTCTTGGTGAGCCAATAAGTATTCTTATCGAAGCTCGTCGTCATCACAGGCGCCTTTTGGGCAAATCCCACCGTGCTCGACACGGTCAGCGTTAAACAGAGAACGGCGAGGCTCTCGCGAAGTGTTTTCATGGATCGATTCCGGGCTGTACGAGTACTGAGAGTTAAACGTTCAAACGCTGAACTTTGTTCCCAATGATTCTTGAAGCTTTTATTATCCTACCCTGACAGTTGTATTCTTTGATGTAAAGATGAGTGATTCCACACAGGCAACCCTTGATGCATTTCGTGAAACTGGCGCTTATTTGAGCGGCCATTTTCGCCTTACGAGCGGGCTTCACAGCCCCGAATACCTGCAATGCGCCAAGGTGCTCCAATATCCGGCGCACGCACAGCGCTTCGGGTTACAGATCCGTCAGGCTCTGTCCCACCTTCAAATCGATGCAGTTTGCGCCCCGGCTATGGGCGGCCTCATCATCGGTCATGAAGTCGCCCGCGCCTTTAATGTCCGCTTTATCTTCACCGAACGCGACGGCGAAGGCCGCATGACCCTCCGCCGCGGCTTTGCCATTACCCCCGGCGAGCGCGTCGTCATTGTCGAAGATGTGATTACTACCGGCGGCAGCACCCGCGAAGTCGTCGAACTCCTCAACGCTGCTGGCGCCACCGTCGTCGCTGCCGCCTCGATCATCGATCGCAGCGGCGGCCGTGCCGATGTCGGCGTCCCGCGTGTCGCCCTCGGTACCCTTGAGGTCATCGCCTACGAGCCCGCCTCCTGCCCCCTCTGCGCCCAGGGCGTTCCTCTGGTCAAGCCCGGCTCACGACCCACCGCATAGCCAATGCGCCGCATCAGCATCCGGATCAGCTACGACGGCACCGACTATCATGGCTGGCAGGTCCAGCCCGGCCTGCGCACCATCCAGAGCACCATCGAGCAGGTCCTCAGCACACTCGATGGAAAATCCGTCCACCTCGAAGGCAGCGGTCGCACTGACGCTGGCGTTCACGCCCTCGCCGTCTGCGCCGCCTTCAATCTCGATAACCCGATCCCTACCGATAATCTCCGCCGCGCCCTCAATCGCCAGCTTCCTCCTGACATCCGCATCCTGGAGGCAACGGAGAGACCACTCGACTTCCAGCCCCGCTTCAACGCTCTCGCCAAAACTTACGAGTACCGCATCTGGCGCGAAGAAATCTGCCCCCCCTTCCTCCAGCGCTACGTTCACCACCACCCCTATCCACTCAATGAAGTCGATATGATCGCCGCCGCCGACATGTTCATCGGCGAACACGATTTCACCGCCTTCGCCAGCGCCGACGAATCCGACATTCTGGGTAAATCCAAGGTCCGCCGCATCTTTGACGCTCGCATGTGGCGCCACGAGGAGATCCTCCACTTTCGCGTCCGCGGCAGCGGCTTTTTAAAGCACATGGTCCGCCACATGATGGGCTTCCTTCTCGAGGTGGGCAAAGAAAATCACCTTCCCGAAGACCTCCACTACCTGCTCAAAGGCCATCCCGCCAAGGTCCCCTATTCCGCTCCCGCCCAGGGCCTCACGCAGATCAGCGTGGAATATCCGCTACCCTAGTAGTTTGCAGATGTCAGAAGCCCTCACGAATTTCCGCTTCCGGATCGCCGGTTGCGGTACGGCGCTGCCCAGCGTCGCCTTGACTAACGAAACCCTCGCCGGCGAGCTCGGGATCGAGGAAGGTTGGATTATGGCCCGCTGCGGTATTGAGCAGCGCTACCAGTCGAATCTCGAAGAGACCACCCTCAGTCTTGCCGTTGAAGCCTCCCGCCGCGCCCTCGCATTCGATCCTTCCCCCAACCCGGATCTCCTCCTCTGCTCCACCTTCACGCCGCAGTACATGCTCTGCCCCACGGCTCCAGCCATCGCTCGCGAACTCGATATGCCACCCATTGGCGCGTTCGACATCAACGCCGCCTGCAGCGGTGCAGCCATCGGCTTCCTCACTGCGATCAACTTCCTCGCTACCGGCTTCTCCCGCCGCGTCCTGCTGGTTTGCAGCGACACCCCAACGAAATACCTCAAACAGACCGATCGCAACACTCGCATTCTGATGGGTGACGGCGCAGCCGCCATGGTGCTCGAAACCTCCGACGAATGTCAGTCCCACATCCTCAGCTGGCTCTGGGGTAGCGACGGCTCTGGTAAGCAGATGTTCCACGTTCCCGGCGGCGGCAGCGCACTTCCCCCCGGCTCGATTCAAGATTCTGAAAACGATTGGACGGTCGCTATGGACGGCCGCAGCCTCTTCCGCTTCGCCGTTGAAAAAGGCTCAGAAGCCATCGCCACTTTGATCGAAAAAGCCAAACTCACCGTTGGTGATGTCGATTGGGTCATTGTCCATCAAGCCAATCAACGCATCATTCAAGCCCTCATTGAACGCAGTGGGATCGGGCCGGACCGCTGGATCTCCAACATCGGCGGCGTCGGCAACACCGTGGCCGCATCGATTCCTCTCGCCCTTGCCCAAGGTATGGAGCAAGGCAACTTCCACACCGGCAATCGCGTTCTCGTACTCGGCTTTGGCGCCGGCCTCACTTGGGCCGGCTTCCTCATGCAGTGGTAGTTACCGCACCTTGCCGCTATCGCCCGTGCGGTGCTCGCTGATCTGAAATCGCAAAAATTCATGCACCGCCGCCAGCGCCTTTTTGTCGCTGGTCACAATCTTCACCCGTCCGCCCATCGGTAGCTCTTCAAACTGATAAGCGATCTGCGCCTTCCGCTCCGTCATCACGTTTTTGCCAGGCACCTCGTTGCCATGAATCAGCATCGGCGCTGAGAAGTCTCCCGCCGCAAACATGTGCGAGATGTGCCGCAAGTGCATCCGGATCTTGTCGCGATTCTCGTTATCCTTCGCCACCACCTCGATGGCCCCACCGGTCTTGTAGAGCAGGAAATGATGCGTCGTCTTGTCATGCGGGAACCCCATCACCTTGTCCCCCTTCGCATCGACGTCATGGTGATGCTGCTGGCCCAATCCCAGCGCAACGATCAATAGCAAACTGTTCCTATCCCCATCCTCGCTCACTCGCGATATGATGCGCTCACGCACATGAGATTGACTCTGTTCCTTCCGCTCGCCCTCTGCGCCCTGGCCCAACCCCCAGCCCCGAACGAACCCAATCCCGACCAGTTCTACAAGCTCGGTCCGGACTCGATGAAGCAGGAAGGCGTCCCAACGGGCAAGCTCCACGGCCCCTACACGCTGCCTAGCAATGCCTATCCCGGCACCCAGCACACCTATTTGGTCTACACCCCCGCGCAATACGATGCCGCCAAGCCCGCCAACCTCATGGTCTTCCAGGACGGCCACGCCTTCATGAATCCCGAAGGTGACGTCCGCGCCACCAACGTCATCGACAATCTCATCCACCGCCGCGAGATTCCGGTCATGATCGCGGTCTTCATCAATCCCGGCCGCACCCCGGAGCAACCCGAACCAAACTCGAAGGAATGGGGTGACCGCACTACGAATCGGCCGCAAGAATACAACGCCCTTGACGACAAGTATGCTCGCGTCATCGTCGACGAGCTCATGCCCGCCCTCACCAAGGAATTCAGCATCTCAAAGAACCCCGACGACCACGGCATCGGCGGAGCCAGCTCTGGCGCAATCGCGGCCTTCACGGTCGCCTGGCAACGGCCCAACCACTTCCGCAAAGTCCTGAGCCTGATCGGAAGCTTCACCAACATCCGCGGAGGCCACGCCTATGCGGACATCGTGGCCAAGAGCGAAAAGAAACCGATCCGCATCTTTATGCAGGATGGCCGCAACGACAACCGAGGCCAGCGCCGCAATGGCGAATATGATCCAACCTGGGATTGGTTCCTCCAGAACGTCCGTCTCAAAGACGCTCTGACGGCCAAAGGCTACGACCTCAACTACACCTTTGGGATTGGCCGTCACAGCCAAAAGCACGGCGGCTCCATCTTCCCCGACATGATGCGCTGGCTCTGGCGCGACCAACCCGTCTCCACTGACGTCAACGACAAACTCGAACGCAGCTTCCGCAACTAACCGCCAGTTGCTTCTCGGCACCAATCTCCCTGATACGCTGAGTTCGATCAATCTCGGAGCTTTACTAGATTTGTTTCGTTCGTGTTTTCCAACATCGAAGAGCGAACAGCCCCCCACAAGCCACGAGAAAGAGGAACGACAACCCGATCAAAATCTTCGATCACGACGTTGCCGCTCTTCTTCTGAGGGCTGCCTCTCAACTCGATCGGGAAAGACGATCTCGATTCCGGTCTTGCGTGAAATATGCAGAGCCACTTCACGGCTGATCTCCGGACTGTTTGCCAGCATCGAATTCACAGGCGTCCAAACTGTCCCATCCTTTGTTGTCACAAACACCGCTCGAGTTGCAGATGGTCCAGCGGCACTGTACTTGGATCCTGAGTTGAAATAGTGCGCCAGCGAGATCTGCTGGACTGACTGGAACGGCCGCTCCTGCTCGGTCCACTCACCAAATTCGCAAAGGAACATTCCGGTTTCAGAAAGCCGAACATGGTAAGGAACATGGAGCAAGGCGATTACAGAGAACACCCCTCCAATTAGAATCGCGCCAATCCGAATGAAATTCGGGAGCTGCTCCGAATTGTTGAAATAGAGTATCGAAAATCTGGGTGGAGCCGACCCTGCGAGGCGCGAGACGATTGGGTCGTAGGCTAAGACCGAGAGTGAAGTCGCAATCGGAACCATGATCATGAACCAAGTGAGCTGGTGTGGTCGAATCAACAGGTTCGAAGCACCTTGTGCCTTCGCATAAATCAGGTTCAATCTGTCAAACGCGAGGCCCCCAATCAACACTCCCAAAAGACAGCCTGCGAGAACGGCGAAAGTCGCGATCCTGGCAGCCCTCACAGCCTGAAGCTCTGCCTTCCTGGTCGCTATCTTTTCCCTTTCGTTTCTTCGCAACTTGTCCCTGGGAAAATCATAACCCGGCAATCCTGACAACTGGGCACTCGTGTGCTAACTCTGCCGAAACGAGAGCAGTTCGCCAGGGAATGCAGCAGCTTGGCGAACCCCGACGACCACGGCATTGGCGGAGCAAGCTCTGGCGCGACCAACCCGTCTCGACCGACGTCTGAGACAAAATCGAGCGCAGCTTCCGCAACTGAGCAGCCTTTGTTTCGTTGCCCCGGCTCGCATTCTCATAGAAAACGTATATACACTTGTATTGACCGATGCAATTCGAATGGGATCCGGCGAAGAACCGGGCAAACCTTTCTAAACACGGTATCGATTTCGAATTGGCGGCTCGAGTTTTCGCGGACCCAGGTCTGACGATACGACAAGACCGAATCGACGAGACAGGCGAACGCCGCTGACACGCAATTGGTCAGGTCGCCGGCTTGGATCCAATTTTGTTGGTAGTGCATGTTTACAGGGAGGCAAACGATGGCGAAGAAATCATCCGCATCATCTCGGCCAGAAAAGCTCTCAAGAGTGAGTGCCGAGCATATCTTCAGTAAGCCGATCACAAAAACACAACGCGAGCGGCTTGCAAAACTTGCCAGGAAATCAGACGCGGCGATAGACGTCTCCGACATACCACCCTTAACCGATGAACAGCTTGCGCAAATGGTCCCCAACCGGCTCCGATCGAAGACCACCCTCATCTCCTTTCGCGTTCAAAACGACGTCCTTACCTGGCTAAAGTCGAAGGGGCCCGGCCACTTAAGTCGCATCAATGCGATTCTTTCCAACGTCATGAACGCCGAGCAGCGCCTGAAAAGGGTTTGACTGAAGAGTCTTCTTCACCTCGCGCCGGTTTGGGTATCGAATCAGATCCTGGTCGCACCAGCACGAAGCACCGCAACCATTGCCAATCCGATGCTCCTGATTGCCTTGGACGATACGATGAAAAAAGTGAAGCTCACCATCGAACTGGATCATGAAGAAGACGGCCGCTGGATTGCCGAAGCAGTCGAGTTTCCCGGTGTGATGTGCTACGGCGCGACGCGCCACGAGGCCATCAGCAATACCGAGCGTTTGGTAATCGAAGTGATTACGGACCGCATCGCTCATGGCGAAATGCCAGCCAATGCTCTAGCCGTTTCATTCTAAATCCCAGATGATCAACTGGCCAGCCACCAAAGCCAAGCGCGTTCTTGCCGCACTGGAGCGAACCGGCTGGAAGGTCAAGAGGCAGCGTGGATCAAACAGGCTGTTGGTGCAACCGGGCCGCCCTGACTATGGATTCTTCTTCCATGATCAGCACGAAATCGGACTCCGCATGATGGCTCGCATTGCAAAACACAAAGGTCTGAAGCCAAGTGACCTATGAACCGAACGACGATCCGATTCTGTTCCGCCGCGGTTAGTTGCAATACGTTTACTCATTGAGGTTGCCAGCCGTTGTGGTTTTCATGAAGTGACAAGCATGGGTCGAAATCAAGGCAGCGGTAAGAAGTGCCTCCTCCCGCTCAGCTCCGCAAAGCTCGCGGCCTCACTCAAGAAACTGTTGCCGAATTGCTCGGCGTCTCCCAAGCCGAAGTCTCCAAAACGGAACGTCGCTCCGAACTCTACATCGGTACCCTTAAAGACTTCATCCTCGTCACTATTCTCACCCACCTGCGCGAATGCCGCCCTGGATTCAACAATGAACTAGTTTCCTTTCGGCCTGGCTGACTCCTTCGCCCCTCTACCGTGAGAACTTACCCACCTCAACCACCCGAAGCGACCCCGGCTGAGCAGCCCCGATCACTTCCTGAATCTCCCCAACGCTCCCCCGAAGCATGTGCCATTCGATCGCCGTCAACACGACTACAGCAATCGTCCGCGAGCCAAGATTCTGCTCAAACGACAAGGTTTGATCTCCCGTTAGAAAAACCGCGAATCCCTCCGCTTCGGCCACGCTCAACAGCCCGCCATTCTTTAACCCAGACCAACCCTGATAACGCACCGTGAATACTTCATGACCTTCAAGCGCGTTTCGCAATCGATGCGGCAGGTTCTCATCCAGCAACACCTTCACAAAACAGCTTGTTCCCTCAAGGCATGCGCAAACTCGACCAGCCGAAGGATCTGAGGAACAGTGAGCCCTGGATAGTCCTCATGAATCTCCTCAATGCTCGCCCCCGCATCGAAGCTGTTCACAATGGCATCAGGCAAGATGCGAGTCCCGCGCACAATCGGTCGACCCGACACCTTGCCAGGAATCTGCTCAATCAGCTCACACGCTAACCAGTCAATTTCTCTCACTTCAGCCATACTCGACTCAATCATAGCGCTCCGCCCCTACGCGAACGCCGCCCGCACCCTCCCCAGAAACCCCTTCACAATCTGCCGAGAATCCCCCGCTCCTAGCGCCTCAATGGGCATAAACCCGCGATACCCAACTTTGTCCACAATCTTCCTCAACCTCGCCAAATCGATATCCACCTTCTTCGTCCCATACCAAACCTGCTCCTTCACCTGCCAGTTACTCGCATGAGGCAACAGCTTCTCAATCTCCGCATACGGGTCCCCCTGCCTTAAGCTCCCCACATCCAAAATCACGGTGAACCAATCCGACTTAACCGCCTCCACCAGTCGAATCGTCTCCGCCGCCGTCTTCAAAAAATCATCGTGATGCTGCATTCCCAGCAACACCCCACGCGCCGCCGCATACTTCGCGCAATCCTGAAACGCCGGCACCATCCACTCCAGCGTCTGATCGAACGTATACCCCTTGGCGACAGCCTTCCCAGAGAACACCCGAACCATCGTGCCACCCAGCTTCGCGCACACATCCACCCAATCCTTCACCAGTCGGATCTGCTCATCGCGCTCGGCTGCACTCGGCAGCGCAAAATCATTGCGCACCCCTGTCCCGCCAATCGTCACCCCATTCATCCAGGCATAGCGCTTCACGCCAAAAACAAACTCATCCGCCGGTGCCTTCGGATACCCCGGGAAATAATAACCCGTCAGGTCCACTCCATCAATATTGTTCTCCGCGCAGAAGTCGAGCACGTCTGAGATCTTCATCGTCCCTGCCATCAGATCCTTGTTGAACGAATAAGCGTTCAGCCCGATCTTCACATGGCTCCCACGCTTGCGCTCCACCACACTCGCCGCCATCAGCGGGCCACCCAGCGCGGCCGTCAGTAAGCTTCTACGTTGCATGTAACGAACTCCTAACTCAAAATCTCGCGAATCACGCGCGCCGGGTTGATTCCAACCAGGCTTTCATCTCGCCCCTCATAAGGGAACGTGTTCTTCTGATAATCAATCCCCAGCAAATGCTGCACGGTCGCATGGATATCGCTATGCCCGGCCCGATTCTCCGGCAGCGCCGCATAACCAAGGTCATCGGTCGCGCCAAAATCAAAGCCACGCTTTACGCCCGCCCCAGCCATCCACATGCCAAAGCCATAAGGATTATGATCCCGGCCCGGCGTCGCCGTATTTGCCTCAATCGTCGGCAGCCTCCCAAACTCACCACTCCACACCACCAATGTCTCGGCCAGCATCCCTCGTTGATCCAGATCGGCAAGCAAAGCCGACATCCCCTGATCGATGTACTGGCACAATCCCGGCAACTGCCCCTTGATGTTGCTATGCGTATCCCAATTCCCACCGCCTCCGCCATAAACCTGCACAAATCGCACACCACTCTCAACCAACCGCCGAGCCATCAAACACAACTTCCCAAACCCACCCGAAACAGGCGCATCCACACCATACATCTCTCGCGTCGCCACGCTCTCCTTCGACAAATCCGCAACTTCCGTCGCCGCAAGTTGCATCTTCGCCGCTAGCTCATAATTCGCGATCCGAGCCTCAAGATCCTGGTCGAGCGGTCGATCCGCCGCCTGCTCCCGGTTCAACTTCTGGATCGCCGAAATCAACCGCTGCTGCTTCTCATCCGTCATCCCCTCCGGCGGCTTGATGTTGTAAATCGGAGCCTTCGCATCCGCCCTCATCGCCGTACCGCTATACACCGGCGGCAGCCACGCCGACGAGTGCGCCCGCGTCCCAATACTCGCCCCCTCACCCAACGCAATGTAAGCCGGCAGATTCTGATTCTCAGTCCCCAGCGCATAACTCACCCACGACCCAATCGCCGGAAACCCCGTAAACCCGCGCCCACTGATAAACGTAAACTGCGCCGTCGAGTGATCGATCCGGTCCGTCTGCATCCCCCGCACAAACGTCACCTGATCCACAACCTTCTGAAAGTGCGGCAGCAGGTTCGAAATCTCTCGCCCACTCTTCCCGCTCCGCGTAAACTCCCACGGGCTCGCCATGATCTGCTGCGACCCATTCAGCGCCCGCCCCTTGATCTCAAACGGCGCCGGCTTACCGTCATATTTACGCAACAGCGGCTTCGGATCGAACATATCGATCGTGCTCGGCCCCCCGCCGATATAGAGGAAGATCACGTTCTTCGCCTTCGGCGCAAAGTGCGGCTTGCGCGGCGTAAGGCTCGCCCCGCTGGCCAGCATCGAGTTCAACGCCAGGCCACCAAACCCTAGCGCCACTTCTTTCAATGCTTCTCTACGCGTTCGAAACATGCTGACCTCGCTTCAGTAACTGTATAAGAAATCGTTCGCGCCGAACAGCGCCTGCACAAACAACCGCAAGCCCTCTTCCGGCGTCCCACTACTCCGAATTAACTCCCTGGCCACAGCGAGCTCACCCTCCCGCGCAGGTCGTGAATACGCCGCCATCACCGCCAGCCGCACCGCCGCATCCACATCCCGGTTCGCCTGCTCGAGCATTTGCCCCGCAAACGCCTTCGACATCTTCTCCACGAACGGGCTATTCAACAACGCCAGCGACTGCGTCGGCAAGGCCGACCGGAACCGCTGCGTCTCATGATCCGTATTCATCGTCGGCGCATCAAACGAATGCAAGAACGCCACCGGCCTCGTCCGCGACTGCTTCAGATAAATACTCCGCCGCCGCCCGTTGCCTTTCTCCTCGTCCTCCATCCATTGCCCATCCGCCCCACGCCGCAACGGCTCCTGCCGTCCATACATCTTCGAATCGAGCACTCCCGACACAAGCAACATCGAATCCCGAATCGCCTCCGCTTCCAGCCGCAATGGCGCCTTCCTCCAGAACATGTGATTCGACGGATCCTCCTTCAAACACTCAGCTTTCTCCGCAGAATCCTGCCGGTACACCTGCGACATCACAATCATCTTCGTCAACCACTTCAGATCCCAGTTGTGTTTCTGAAACTCCACCGCC
>Ga0194129_10008520_pt1 | contig 11842 bp, 10 predicted proteins | sample TA2KigCa35mmetaG_FD_150862 | JGI IMG/M metagenome (GOLD analysis project Ga0194129, IMG submission 150862) | Freshwater microbial communities from Lake Tanganyika, Tanzania - TA2015038 Kigoma Deep Cast 35m | ecosystem: Environmental > Aquatic > Freshwater > Lake | place: Tanzania: Lake... | reverse complement strand
GACCCGGAGAGCACCACCCTGTAGCCATGGTCGACTCGTCGCTCCGGGAACGGCTCTGGGTGTTCACGATGCAGGGCGAGGATCTCGCCCGGCCCGACAACCGGATCGACCTCGACCCGAACCTGCGGGACGCCTGGGGCGGGCCCGCCGGCCGGATGACCTGGTCACCGCACCGCCACGAACTCGTCGCCTCGGCGCATATCGGCCCGATCCTCGAAGAGGTCCTGCGCAACGCCGGGGCCGAGTGGGCCGTGACCAGCACCTCGCCTCCGATCGGGCCCGACGCCGCACGCCACCCCATGGGACTCCCGCCGGCGAGCCGCCACATCGTCGGGACCGCACGGATGGGCCATCGCGCCGAGGACTCCGTGGTCGATGCAGAGGGGCGACTCTGGGACTGCCCGAACGTCGTCATCTGCGACAGCTCGGTGTTCTGCACCTCGACCGGTTACGGCCCGACGCTCACGCTCGTGGCACTCGCAGCGCGCACCACCCGGCTCCTCGCCGGCACCCCCCTCAGCGGGGCAGGCCCAGGATCCGATCGCCGATGATCGTCCGCTGGATCTCCGAGGTCCCCCCGGCGATCGAAGCCGCCCGCGACCACAGGTACTGACGGCTCCACGCCCCCGCGACTTGTGCGTCGTCGCCGAGGACGTCGAGCGCCGTCGACGACAGGTGCTGAGTCATGTCGGTCCAGGCCAGCTTGATCCAACTCGACTCCGGTCCCGGCTCCTCCCCCGCGGCCAAGCGGGTGAGGGTGCGGAGGTTGTGCAACCGGAGCACCCGCAACTCGACGAACGACTGCGCCAGAGCGTCGGCCACCTCGGTTCGATCCAATGCCCCAGAACCCGCGGCCAAGCGGTAGAGGTCCTCGAGGAACACCTCGTGGACCACCTGCTCCTTGAACGGGAAGTTGGTCCCCCGCTCGTGGGCGAGCGTGGTGTTGGCCACCGACCACCCCTCGTCGAGTCCGCCGACCAACTGATCATCCGGAACGAAGACCTCGTCGAGGAACACCTCGTTGAACTCCGACTCACCGGTGATCTGCACCAACGGGCGCACCTCGATGCCGGGTGCGGTCATGTCCACGACCAGGTACGAGATGCCCCGGTGCTTGGTCGCCTCGGGATTCGTCCGGGCGAGGCAGATCCCCCAACGAGCCACGGTGGCGTAACTCGTCCAGACCTTCTGGCCGGTCAGCAGCCATCCACCGTCGACCCGGTCTGCTCGCGTCGACAACGACGCCAGGTCGCTCCCGGCGTCGGGCTCGCTGAAGAGCTGACACCAGATCTCCGATGCGTCGACGATGCCCGGCAGCCAACGCTTCTGCTGCTCGGTGGTCCCGCAGGCCAGCAGCGTCGGGCCGGTCAGGTTGATCCCGACCCGATTGACCGGCTGAGGCGCACCGGCTCGGGCGTACTCCATGTTGAACAGCGCCACCTCCACCGGTGACGCCCCCCGACCGCCGAACTCCTCGGGCCAGGTGAGGCCGACCCAACGACCCGATGCGAGCGTCGCCTGCCAACGACGGCCCCACTCGATCTCCTCGTCGAGATCGCCGAACGGTGGCGGCGGCACCAAGTGCTCAGCCAGCCAGGCGCGGGCCTCGGCGGCGAAGGCCAGTTCCTCATCGGTGAACGACAGATCCATCTCAGATCTCCCAGAGGTTCGCTCGCCCGGCGTCGACGAGCGCCCGGTGCAGGGTCTCCTCGTCCGGTGCGGTGAAGGGTCGGTAGGACGACTCGCCCCGGTCTCGGACCCACAGCACGTCGTCGTCGACTCGATCCCGGCGCATCTTCTGGTGCACGAGCGTGCGCTTGACGATCTTGTTGGTTCCCGTGGTGGGGAGTTCGTCGGCGATCCGGACGTAGCGAGGCCGCCATTTGGGCGGAAGCCCGGATTCATCGTCGATCCATGCGGCGAAGGCAGAGGGCACGAGATCCGCCCCGGGCTGGAGGACGACGGCCACGGCGAGCTGGTCACCGGCGTGGACGTCGGGAACGCCGTACGCTGCGGCCACCACCACATCGGGGTGGGCGGCAATGGCCTCGTCGATCGGTCCCGCCGGGAAGTTCTCGCCGTCGACCCGGACCCAGTCCGCTGTTCGACCGGCGAAGTAGAGGTATCGGTCCTCGTCGAGATAACCGAGGTCGCCCGACCAGTACCACCCGCCTCGTAGCGCAGAGGCCGTGGCCTCGTCGTTGTTGTAGTACCCCTCGAACGGTCCACCACCAGCGGTGTTGACGATCTCGCCCACACACTCATCGGCGTTCACCAGGCGCCCGTCGGAATCGAAGCGGGCCGGCGGAAGCTCATTGCCGTCCGGATCGACCACGACGACCGTCGGTCCAGCCACACCCATTGCGCCTCGGCGTGGGACGACGTCGCGACTCACGGCAATCGCGCCCTCGGTCGACCCGAAGGCGTCGATCACCTGGACGCCGAACCGACGTGCGAACGTCTCGAGCACCTCGGGCGAGCCCTCGTTGCCGAATGCCACCCGGACAGTGTTCTCGTGGTCGTCGGGACGTTCGGGGGTCGACAGGATGTAGCTGAGCGGCTTGCCGGTGTAGTTGAAGTAGGTGGCCCCGTACCGGCGCACGTCGACCAGCCAGCCCGACGCCGAGAACCGGCGGGCCAGCGCCACGCTGGCTCCGACCACGATCGAGGGCGCCCATCCGACCATCAAGGCATTCGAGTGGAACAGCGGCATGCAGATGTAGCCGACGTCGGTGGGCCCGAGTTCCATGAGCATCCGCATCCGGTTGCCCGTCACGAGCAGGCGACGTTGCGTGCAGACGACCGCCTTGGGCGCTGAGGACGTCCCGCTGGTGAAGATCAGTGCCCACCGGGTCTCGGGGCCGGGTTCGATACCGGGGTCCTCGCCACTGACCGACTCCAGAGCCGCTGCGAGATCAGTACCGGGATCAGTACCTGGATGATCGAGATCGCCGTCGAGGTCGAACCGGTGTGAGACGAGCACCTCGGCTCCACCGAGCTCCGGGCGGATCGCAGCGATCGCGGCTGCGTGTCCGGGTTCGGTGATGATCAGGTCGACGTCGGTGTGGTCGACGTCGCGTGCGAGGTGGACGCCGGTGCGGGTGTGGTTGAGCCCGACCACCGTGGCTCCAGAGAGTGCAGCACCGCCGAGGGCGAAGAGATAGTCCGGGGTGTTGTCCAACAGGACGCCGACGTGGAGCGGCCGACGAGCGGCGCGCCGACGGTCGGCGAACAGTTGCGCCCACCGACTCGACTCTGCGTGGTATTCCGCGTGCGTCCAGGTTGCGTCGCCGAAGCGGATCGCCGTTCGCTCCGAAAGCGTTCCAGTGGCGTTCGCCCGCACCAGCGCTGCGGCGTCGGCCGCTGGGAGCGGGGCCTCACCCGGAGCCGGAGCGTTGGGGGAACCATTCACGGCGGCGAGATTACTGACGCCAGCGTCAGGTTGTCACGATCGGGCGCTATGGTCTCGCTGCATGAAGAGCGGCACCCGGCAGAGCCGTGGCGAGGCCACCCGGGCCCGACTGCTCGACGGCGGTCGGAGTGTGTTCGCCCGTCGTGGATACCGCTCGACCCGCGTGGGTGACATCGTCGCTGCCGCTGGCACCTCCCAGGGGACCTTCTACCTGTACTTCGACTCCAAGGACGATCTGTTCTCCCAGCTCCAAGCCGAGGTGGCACTCGAGTTCGACCGTCTGGCCGCCGACCTCCCCGCCCTCGGGCCCGATCCGGAGTCCGTCGAGGACCTCGCAGCCTGGATCGAGCGGTTCCTCGCTGCGTGCCACCGCCATCGGCCCATCCTCCGAGCGAGCACCGAGGCTGACGCTGCGGTTGGACGGGACAGCGTTGCGGCCCACCTCGCTCCGCTCGCCGAAACGCTCGCCGAGCGAAGCGGTCTTCCCGAACGGAGGTCGTTCGATCCGGGCGTGGCCTCGTTGGCACTGATCGCCACCCTCGAGCGCCTCGACCACATGGCCGGCGACGGTCGCTTGGATGTGACCGATCAGGACCTCGCTCGAACGACGGCTGACATCGTGTCCGACGGGCTCTTCGGCCCTCGGCCTGACCTGACAACCACGGACCGAGGCGACAAGATCTCCAAGCGCGTGCGCGCCAAGTCAACCTGACGCTAGTGTCAGCTTGCGGGTGGACCACCGGGGGACCGCCCAAGATCGGGGAGGATCACCACGTGAACCAGAGCGTCACTCACCGCAGCCGGCCGCCTCGCCCACTTCGGACGACACGATCGTTCGCTCTGTTGGCGCTGATCGCCGCCGCAGCGCTCGTCGGTGCTGCGTGCGGGAACTCTGACTCATCCGGAGACGGATCCACGACCACCGCAGCGAGCGCACCGAAGACCTCGGCGCTCGACCAGACCAACGTGCCGGTCGACCAGCCGGGCGTCACGCCGACAGAGATCCGAGTGGGAGGTGTGGCGTCGGTCACCAACCCACTCGGCGGGAAGTACGGAGACACCTTCGTCGGCGCAAAGGCCTACTTCGACAAGATCAACAGCGAGGGCGGCATCTACGGTCGCCAACTCCAACTCATCGCCGAGCGTGACGACAAGATCGCCAACAACAAGGCGGAGGTCGAGGCGCTCCTCACTCAGGACAACGTGTTCGCCATCCTGCCGATCGCCACGTTGCTCTTCGGAGGGGCCGACGCCGCCGCGGCCTCCGGAACACCGACGTTCGGCTGGACCATCAACCCCGAGTGGGAGGGCACCGCCGAGCAGCCCAAGGCCAACCTCTTCGGTCAGGCCGGGTCGTTCCTGTGTCTCGGGTGCGTGCAACCGCAGGTTCCGTGGGCCGCCAAGGAGGCCGGGGCCACCACCGCCGGTATCCTCGCCTACGCCGTCCCGCAATCGTCGCAGTGCGCCGACGGCTGGGAGAAGTCGTTCCAGGAGTACACCGACGCCGGCGTCAACGTCGGATTCAAGGACTCGTCGCTCTCCTACGGAACGACGGACTTCTCGGTGCAGGTCTCCAAGATGAAGGACGCCGGGGTGGACTTCATCATCACCTGCATCGACAACACCGGCGTGGTCAACCTGGCCAAGGAACTCAAGAAGCAGGGCGTCGACGCCACGCAGTTTCTCCCGAACGCCTACGACCAGGAACTCCTCGATGAGTTCGGTGACCTCTTCGAGGGGAGCGTTGCCACCGTGTCATTCATCCCGCTAGAGGTCGAGGACAAGCCACAGGGCATGCAGGACTACCTCGAGTGGATCGAGAAGGCAGGCGCCACGCCGAACGAGAACTCGGTCGTCGGCTGGCTGAACGCTGCCCTGCTCGTCGAGGGGCTGCGGCAGGCCGGCCCCGAGTTCACCCAGCAGAAGGTGATCGACGCCATCAACGCAGACGTCAACTGGACTGCTGACGGCTTCCTCTCCGGGGTCGACTGGACACTGGCACACTCCGAGCGCGAACCCATCTCCTGTACGTCGATCGTCAAGGTCGAGAGTTCCAAATTCGTCCCCCAGATCGGCCCCGACGGCAAGCCATTCGTGTGCTTCGACACCACTACGAAGTCGCTCGACCTCGTGACTCAGTAACGCCACCACCCGACAGTGCAACTGCTCGAGTACGCCATCCGGGGTATCCCGACCGGGTGCGTTTTCGCCCTGCTCGCCGTCGGCCTCGTCCTGACGTACAAGACCTCTGGGGTGTTCAACCTGGCCTACGCCGGGCAGGCGTACGTCTCAGCGATCGTCTACTACGAACTTCGCAAGGAATTGGAGTGGCCGCTCATCCCGGCCGGCGTCGTGGCGATCCTGGTGGTCGCCCCGCTGATCGGGCTACTGCTCGAGCGAGTCCTGTTCCGATACCTGAGGTCGGCCGGAGCGATGGCCAAGCTGGTCACATCCCTGGGCCTGCTGATCGCCATCCCGGAGATCGCCAAGCTGATCTTCGGGTCCGAGACCCGTCGGAACCCGCCGCCGCTGTGGTGGGTCAGACGAACAGACGAGTGGCTCTGGCCCGAGGGAGCCACCTTCGTGCTCGATGCGGGCCAGGTGGCGACCATCGTGTCGACCGTCGTCGTCGTGATTGCGCTGGTGGTCCTGTTCCGGTCGACCAACCTGGGGCTGCGAATGCGGGCGGTGGTCGAGAGCCCTCGTCTGGCCGAGTTGAGCGGCGTCGACAGTGAGCGGGTGTCCATGGCGGCATGGATGCTCTCGAGCGTGCTGGCCGGACTCGCCGGCGTGCTCATTGCACCACTGTTCGCATCGCTCAACCCGTTCGACCTGTTCACACTGCTGGTCGCAGCCCTGGCCGCCACGGTGTTCGGTGGCCTGACGAGCATCCCGCTGACCTTCCTCGGCGGCATCCTGCTCGGCGTGCTCCAGGCGGTGCTCGCCGGCACCCTGCCGACCGACAGCGTGCTCACCAACGGGCTGCGCCCCTCACTGCCGTTCGTCGTGTTGTTCCTGCTGCTGTTGTTCCGCCCCGGTCTGCGATCCACCAAGGAGGTGACCGACCCGCTGGCAACCGTCGACGCTCCTCCCCCTCCCCCGGTGGTTCGCTCCCGCCCACCCTGGATGACCACCGGTTCGAGGGTGTTCGGGACCGTCGTCGCCGTTCTGGCACTCGCTGCGTGCTGGTTCGTCCTCGACAGCTACTGGCTCGGACTCACCGTGAGCGGTGTTGTCCTGTCGATCATCATGATGTCGCTGATCGTCGTGGTCGGCATGGGGGGGATGCTCTCGCTGTGTCAGGCGGCGCTCGCAGCGATCGGCGCATTCGCCACCGCGCAGATCGTCTCGGCCACCGGCGCTCCGGTCCTCCTCGCACTCGTGGCGGGCGTCATCGCCGCCGCCGCCGTGGGTGCACTTCTGGCCATCCCGGTGGTCCGACTCGACGGCGTGTACCTGGCACTGGCCACGCTGGCGTTCGCACTCATGTTCCAGTCGATCTTCGTCCCGCTGTCGTGGGTGAGCGGCGGCGCAGTGCCCATCTCGGTGCCGCGGCCCGTGATCGGACCGATCGACCTGAGCGATGATCGCTACTTCCTCGTGTTCGCAGTGATCTGCGCCACCGTCACGGCGCTGATCGTCATCCGTCTGCGGGAGGGCACCACCGGACGTTTCCTCCAGGCCCTGCAGACGAGCGACGTCGCTGCTGCATCAATCGGCATCAGCGGTTCCCGTTCGCGAGTCGTGGCCTTTGCCATCGCTGCAGGCATCGCCGGATTCGGCGGCGGAATGGCAGCGATCGACTTGGGGCAGGCCAGCTACGAGGCGAGCTTCCCGTACCTGATCGGCTTGGTCTGGGTGGCGCTCCTGGTGTCGTCCGGGGCTCGCAGCATCCAGGCAGCAGTGATGTCCGGACTCTTCTTCTTCCTGTTCCCAGCGCTCCTCGATCGCCTCTTCCGGTTCCCGAGCAACTGGGCCGAGTCCAACCCCGACGCTCCCTCGTGGGTGAACTCGATCGCAGACGCAGTCCAGCCCACATGGGCGCAGTCGGTGGCATTCATCCTGTTCGGAATCGGCGCCATCACCTACGCCAAGCATCCGGAGGGGAGCATCGAGGCCCAGACCACCGCATCGGTCAACTCGATCGTCCGACGGGTCGAGGCCCGCAACGAACGCCGAGCCCTCGAAGCCGAGCGGGTTCCGACATGACCGGTGCGCTCCTCACGGCAACCGGCGTGACCAAGCGTTACGCCGGGATCGTCGCTCTGGCCAAGGTCGACCTCGAGGTCCGTGCCGGCGAACTGGTCTCGGTCATCGGCCCGAATGGCGCCGGGAAGAGCACCTTGTTCGACTGCCTCACCGGGGTCCAGCGGCCCGACAGCGGGAACGTCGTGTTCGACGGCCGAGATGTCGACCGGATGCGGCCCGCCGCCCGGGCCCGTGCGGGCATGGCCCGAACCTTCCAGCGCATCGAGCTGTTCGGCGGCATGACCGTGCTCGACCATCTCCTCGTCGCTGATCGCGCCCGGACCAGACGAGGCGGGCTGTTCACCGACATCCTCACCGGGACCAAGCCGTCAGGGGTCGAGCTCGCCCGCTGCCGGGTCGTGCTCCGTCTCCTCGGGCTCGAGGAGTGGGCGGAGCGACCCGCCGAGTCGCTGTCGCTCGGCAAGGGCCGGCTCGTCGAGCTGGCCCGGGCGCTCATGTGCGAACCCAAGCTCCTGTTTCTCGACGAGCCCTCCAGCGGCCTCGACCGGCGCGAAACCGACGAGATGGGCGAAGCGCTGCTCCGCGTGCAGGCCGAGCGGGGCCTCGCCGTCCTCCTGATCGAACACGATGTCCCGCTGGTCCAGCGGCTGGCAGAGCGGATCTACGTTCTCGACTACGGCGAACTGCTCGCCTCGGGTCCGACCGCTAAGGTCCTGGCAGACCAGAAGGTCCGTGTCGCCTACCTGGGAGCCTCCTCGTGAGCACCTCGGCGTCCGCCCCACCCGTGCTCGAACTCGACCACGTCGATGCGGCCTACGGCCCGTTCCGGGCGCTGTTCGATGTCTCCCTCAGCATCGGCCCCGGTGCCGCAGTGGCGCTCGTCGGGGCAAACGGCGCCGGGAAGTCGACCATCGCCCGGGTCGCCACCGGATTGCTCCCCCCGAGCAACGGTACGGTTCGCATCGACGGCTCCGACCTCACCGATCGCCCCACATTCGAGTTCGCCCGAGCAGGGGTGGCGCACGCCCCCGAAGGCCGTTCCACGTTCGCCACGCTGACCGTCAACGAGAACCTGGAGCTCGCGTTCCGGGCCGCCCGACCCAAACGTGACATCGCCGCCGACCTGGATTCGGCGTACACCCTGTTTCCGAAGCTCGGTGACCGCAAGGGTCAGCTCGCAGGAACCCTGTCAGGGGGTGAGCAACGGATGCTCGCTCTGGCACGGGTGCTCGTGCTCCGGCCGCGGCTGCTCGTCGCCGACGAACTCTCGCTCGGGCTGGCCCCGATCGTCACCGCCGAGGTCTACCGGGTGCTGGCGCAGGTACGCAGCGCCGGTACGGCGCTGCTCGTCGTCGAGCAGCACTTGGACCACGCCCTGGCGCTGGCCGACCGGGTGGTGGTGATACAGCAGGGCGAGATCGCCTTCGACGGCCCTCCCGATCAGCTCGGGGACCTGTCCGCCAACGTGCTGCTCCCAGCCGGTTCGCCGTCGCGCGCCAATCCTCCTGCGTGCCAGCCATGACATCGAGGACGCCACGTTCGGTACCGGCTGCGGTCTACCGCCGACGTGGCGAGACCCCGGTCGAGATGCGTGATCTCCCGCCGGTCGAATCGGGACAGGTCCTCATCGAGGTGGCCTACTGCGGTGTGTGCGGTAGCGACCTGCACCTGATCGATGAGGGCTGGGGCACCCCGGGCGACGTGCTCGGCCACGAGTGGAGCGGCGTCGTCGTGACCGCCGGAGCGGACGTCGATCTCTCCCCCGGTACCGCCGTGGTCGGTGGGCCATCACCGAAGTGTGGGGCCTGCCCGGCGTGCGCTGCCGGCAGGCCGTCACAGTGCGAGAACAACCCCAAGATGACGGGCACGTTCGACGGCGCGTTCGCCACCCACGTCGTCCGGGACGTCACGCACGTCCTGCCCGTACCGGCCGGTCTGGACCTGCGCACAGCCGCACTCGTCGAGCCGCTGGCAGTCGCCCTCCACGCCATCAACCGGGGGCAGGTCGCCCCGGGCAACCGGGTGCTGATCTCCGGAGCCGGTCCGATCGGGGCGCTGGCCGCAGCGGTTCTCGTGGACCGCGGTCACCACGTGGTGGTGGTCGAACCGGCGCCGACCCGCCAGGAACTCGGCCGTGCCCTCGGCGTGGCGGCGGTCCGCCGACCGGAGGAACTCCCGATGTTCAACATGGCTCAGGTCGACACGATCGCCGAGGAGTCGTTCCACGTCGCCATCGAGACCTCCGGCAAGCGGGTCGCCATGGAGACAGCATTCCAACAACTGCAGCGGGGCGGGCGACTCGTCCTGGTCGGCACCGGCATGGAACAACCGTCGTTCGACCCCAACCGCACGATCGTGCTGGAGCTCACCGTCTGCGGCTCGTTCGTCTACGACGACGGAGGATTCGAGACGGCCCTCGAACTACTCGCCGCTGGCACCCTCCCGACCGACGCCCTGATCGACCAGGTGGAGTACGGCCTCGACGGGGTGGCCGAGGCCGTAGCCCGGCTCGCCCGCGGTGAGCATGCCGGCAAGGTGATGGTGCGACCCGACCGATTGGAGCCCACGTGACACAGGACCTCTACCCCGCCGGCGTGCCTCGGCTGAACCACGTGGCGGTGTCACTGCCCGCCGATCGGCTCGACCAGGCGGGCCGCAACGCGATCACCGACTTCTACGGCGAGTGCTTCGGTTGGACCGAGCTCGACTCCGAGACCGTCGACCGCAAGAAGCTGATCCTGGCGATCGGCCACTGGGACCAGTTCCTGTTCCTCCACGCCGAGGACGAGCCCATGCGAACGCCACGAATGGATCACTTCGGCGTGTCTGTCGGCTCGCTCGCCGACCTCATGTCGACGCACGCGCGAGTGGCCGAACGGGCGGCCCAGGATCCGGCGATCGACGTGATCGACCCGAGCGTCGACGACTTCGACGTGCTCAAGGTCCACTCGTTCTACGTGCGGCACCTGCTCCCCATGATGATCGAGGTCCAGTACTGGGAGTTCCCGTGACCCGCCACCCTCTCCGCCACGGTGCGTTCGTGCCGCAGGGCTGGAAACTCGAGTACTCCGGGATCGGACCGGCCGAGGCCTGGGCGACGTCGGTCGAGTGGGCGCAGGCCGCCGAACGACTCGGCTACGACCACCTGTGGGTCTACGACCACGTGGAGACGGTGCCCCGCCGGGAGCGCTCGCACGTGTTCGAGGCGTTCACGACACTGGCGGCGCTGTCGCAGCTGACCGAGCGCATCGAGCTGGGCCAGCTCGTGACGTGCATCGGCTACCGGAACGTCGGCCTGCTCGCCAAGGAGGCAGCCGGGATCGACGTCATGTCAGGAGGGCGGCTCATCTTGGGGCTCGGGGCCGGATGGTACGAACGCGAGTACCAGGCCTACGGCTACCCGTACCCGTCGGCCCGCCACCGGCTCGGGCTCCTCCGGGAGGCGCTCGAGGTGATTCCACAGCTCTGGTCCGAGGAGACGGTCACCTACGACGGTGAGTACGTTCACCTCGCCGGCGCCTACTGCGAACCACAGCCGCTGCGCTCGCCCCGGCCGCCGATCCTGGTGGGCGGCGGCGGCGAGCAGGTGACGCTGCGCATTGCGGCCCGGCACGCCGATGCCACCAACTGGCAGGTCGGCCTGGATTCCTTCGTTCACAAGTCAGGCCTGCTCGAGCGCTACTGCGAGGAGATCGACCGCGACCCGGCGAGCATCGTGCGGACGCACGGGCCCGACTGCCTGATCGTCGAGTCCGAAGCCGAGCTGCAGACATGGCTCGACGGGCCCGACGGCGGCCACCTCTGGGGCGGGGTCGACCACGACGCGTACGTACGGGACCACCTGGTCGGAACGGTCGACCAAGTGGCCGAGAAGGCCCAGGGTTTCATCGACGCCGGATGCGCCGAGTTCATCCTGTGGTTCCGCGATGCGCCATCCCATCGGTCGCTCACCGCCTGGATGGACGACGTGGTCCCCCGACTCCGGTCCTGAGGCCCTCGAGGTGCTGGTGGAACGCTTCGAAGGAGCAGTCCCAGTCGATCCGATCGCCCTGCCACTCCCCTCCTGCACTCGTGGCCTCGGCACGGGGCGGCGGACCGCCGAGCATCCACCAGAGGATGTGGTGCGCGTGCAACCGCTGCCGTGATTCGCACCCCGGGAACCGACAGTGGACGTCCCGGGCGAGTAGCGCCCGGAACTGTGCCGGGTTGACGACCCGCGAC
>Ga0194129_10008517_pt1 | contig 11843 bp, 15 predicted proteins | sample TA2KigCa35mmetaG_FD_150862 | JGI IMG/M metagenome (GOLD analysis project Ga0194129, IMG submission 150862) | Freshwater microbial communities from Lake Tanganyika, Tanzania - TA2015038 Kigoma Deep Cast 35m | ecosystem: Environmental > Aquatic > Freshwater > Lake | place: Tanzania: Lake... | reverse complement strand
CTGGTGCGCAACCGCAACCGCAACCGCAACCGCAAATGCGTCCACAAATGCGTCCACAAACGCAAACGCAAATGCGCCCACAGACTCGTCCGCAACCACAACCTCTCCCCAATCGCAATGACCGCAATCAATCTTATATAAGTAATTACAATCGCTATCAGGAGAATGCTCGGATGGAACAGGCTCGTCATAATTCATCGCATGTTAAAACATCGGTTCCTGATTCGCGGCCAGAACCAGTTAAAATTGAAAAACCAGTATCATCACCAGCTCTCGTTAAACCCCACACAGTTCAAACAATTGACATTCTCGATGTAAAAAGCGGCGCAGATAAGATGAATGAAATTCGCGAAAATTTGAAAAAAGTAAAACGAATGGAGATTGTTCCGCACGTCGATTATAAAACGTATATACATAAATTTATGGTTCAAGATAAATTGAAATCATTTGTGGAAAATAAGAAGGTTGCTCTCATTGGTCCCGCCAGTTATTTGATAAATATGAACCAAGGTGAACATATCGACAAGCATGATGTCGTCATCAGATTCAATAGTGGAATAATAAAAAACCAAAAATACGCGGGGAATATTGGAACGCGGACAGACATCTGGATTTACAACTTCAAGAATCTGGAAATACTCGATAAAATAACGGAATTCCCCAAGTTTATATTTTGTCCATATCCAAAAATGATGATTGACTCTTACGATATTGACAAAAAGATACCATGTGATTGTAATATTGAGTTCATTGAACCACAATTTTATGAGCAATTGAAGAAAGTCATGAAATTTGAGCCAAATACAGCTCTTTTATCGATTCTTATTTTATTACGCCAAGGAATCCAGAACCTTTATTTATCAGGTATCTCTTTTTTATATGATGGATATTATGATAAGGAGAATAATGTGTCCGAATCGAAAGCCCTCGTTCTGAACCAGCAAAACCGGACGGACTGTATTCAGATATTGAAGAAAGTATATAACGCGAATGAGCGCCTCTTACTTGATAATGCGATGTTGAACATTATTTATCCGAGTTTCGTCAATGTTCTGAACCGCCTTTTTTCGCAAGAGAATCATACGAGGCTCTTCTCTACGCTAGACTACCGCCTTTTTATTCCATCGTTCCAGAGTAAATATAATAATCCGAAGACTGACGCAATAATATATCTCCACTTTGGAAAAACTGAAATTTTACAGATAGATGACAAAATTGATTTAGTTGTTCATATGATTCGGCCCAAGCTTTTTGATAATGAGGTTTTCATTCAGAATGACTCGTGTGATTACGATGATTTAGAAGTATTACTCGGGATGAAAAATAAAGGGGTCGTCTATTTTTCTAATAATCAGTGGGTCGCCATTGACAACATGATTCCCAAGAAAAACAGGGATTATATTCTATCGCATCACTGCTACGTGAATGGAAATATATACGGGAGTTTTATTAAGAATATTGTAGTCGATTTTGATATTGATGAGAATAACCAAAATTTAAACATGCTTTACATGCTATTTAGTCTGGTTTATTATGGTCAGAAGATGATATATGTCCATCGGGAAAATATAAAAACAAACGGTGTGTATGAAATCTGTTCAGTTATGAAAAAATTAAATCTTATAAAGTATATTTAATGAAAAATGTTGCGACGAATTTGAATTGGAATAAGAATATTGATTTTGGTTATATTGAGAATGATGGAAAAACATTCAAAAAACTGATGATTATATTTGTTGCTGGATGTGTGCTCGGAATTTTATTAGCTGTAATGTTAGCTGCTTTTCTTTACGGAATACAACAAAAGACAGTTGATGAAGGGAGATTAAGTTATGGAAAAATGTTCTTAATTATTATCGCGCCATGTATATTATTGGGCTTAATCGCCGGAATATTATTGTTATAATAATATATGGAATCAGTAAATAATGTAAATATAAAATATGGATTTGGAAAATGGATTGGTATTTTTTTTATATCAATAATAGTAGGAGTTGCTGTTGGAATAGCATTAGCAGGAATAATATATGGGATTCGAGCAAAGGAACCAGATAATAATTTGACTTTTCAAAAAGCTGTTGAAAAAACAATACTATGTGGAATCTATTTTGGATTAAGTTGTGGTTTATTGTATGTATTGGCAAAAAAATATGGATATAACTTAGAATTGATAATTATGTCAGCAATATTATTAGCGGGAATTTTAGCAAGTATTGGGACATCTATTCCTTGGCAATCTCTCATTGGAATTGGAATTGTCGCTATTTATCCACCTTTTAAATTATTTATACAATGGATAAATACATTGATTGAAAATTGGCGTAAAAAACGTGAAGAATATAATGAAAAAGTTAAAATAAACTAAAAATATTCATATCCAAATTATGATGAATTATCTTGATAGAATTTAATAAATTCTCTTGAATATTTCTTAACATCATTCTTGTATACTAAATAGAGGACAAGCGCCGTAATCCAGATTGCGAGTTCAAGGCCAATGATGACCCAAGCCGCAGTATGCATCTCATTATTACATAACATATATACAATGACAATTAGCAAAATGTAAATGATGATTTTTACAAAAAGATTAACATATATTTTTGATGGAGTAAAATTCTTTTTGAGATAATCAGTATCCTTGAATAAAAAGACAGTGGCCACAATCAATTGCGCAATGATGATACATACGAATGTAAGAATCGGAACAAGGCAGTGCATTTATAATATAACGTAAGATTATTTTTATAGAAAAAGCAAGATAAATAATTAGATAAAATAATGATTGATTTCATTTATATTAAAAATTCTACTCCGGATATGCGGGTGTATAATACTTATAACGAATTGTCATTACTATCATTCAAAAAAGTAATTGATGAGCTTTGTAAAAGTGGGTTCATTTATAAATATAAGATTGCGATTAAGACAAAATTGATAATGCGTCAAATCGTGAATGTCCTAAGTTATTCTTCTAAACAATATCGCGTTCAGGAAAATGTCCAGATACTGATATTAGATTCTTGAAAACCATTCCATTTCTTTATCTAAACCTAAAAAGAAATTGTATTTTTCTGCGCGGTCGTGCGTTATTTTGCTTCCTCCTCCTCTCTTATACCGCGGTATATCCTTGATTTCTTGATTGATTTCATAGAACCTTTGGATAAGCGCCTCCACTGATGGATATTTCCGGTTAAGAGTGTCGAGTTGCGCCTTCAATTTTTGGATGAGGTTTGATTTATCAATATGCGGTCGAGTGCTCCCGAAAATTTCGATTTCGACGTCGTTCTCATCATAATATCGGAATCTTTCGGAAAATGCGGTTATGATGTCGCTCAACAGATAACTCACATTGGAGTCAAGGTTGAACGTCTTCCGGTTATTCACAATATGAAGTAAGTGCATCATGTCATTGTCATCTTCGACCAACCAGAGTATTATTGGGAACTCGAAATGCGTGGATGGATAGCGCCGGATGATTTCTTCCAGAGCTTGGACGCGATGTTGGCCTTCAATGACTTTTATTGTGTCGCGACTTTGATTACAGGCGATGTGAATCGGGTCAAAGAATGACGGCTCATTACCGCTTTTGATATCGGCCTCGTAGGCTTCGAACAAGTGGGCGACGTGTTTTTCATCGATTTTGCGGTTGAGCTCCCATATGGGACTATGAAGTGTTCCGAAAGCAGTGGATTCACACAGCGCAAAATAACCGCGGTGGCGCTTATTCGGAAAAGGAGAAATCCGTTTTAGATTGTCTATGAAAAAAGAGTATTGCTTTTTGGGTGGTTCAATGTGTTCTCTTTCAGTATCGGGTGGTGTTGGTTGTTGGGGAGGCTGGGCCGGTGGTGGTTTAGCCTCGCGATTTTGAACGAGTTTATCACTCAAATATTTCTTTTCAATCAGTTTCCTTGTATTCCTCATTTTTGTTTAGATAAGAAAAATAATAGTGGAATAATTCAATTTTTTGAAGATTTTAGTATAAAAAAATGTCTGTTATAAGTAATAATGATAAATCCATTTGCTGGCGAGAAACCAAAGCCTGTGGAAATTGTCGCGCCAAAGCAACCGGTTGGCGATAGACCACTTCTCAATCTGAATTTTAGTGGTTCCAAATTGAATCTTGCTCGATGAAAATAAAATGTTTGTTATAATTATAAATGATAAATCCATTTGCTGGTGATGGTAATCGTTATTTAGTTCGCGAACCTATGTTTCCTATCCAACCTCCTAAGGATAAAAATCCATTGGATTTTGGTAAGAAGGATTTTCCAAAATTTTTCCCACATGGATGAATATAATTATTATTTTATACTTTATAGATATGTATAGTATAAAAGACAAGACCATTGAATTTGCCGATGAATACAATGAAATTGTTGATGTATCTCTTCTTACAGCGAATGGGATTGAGAATATAGTATTCGGTGAATTTTTTAACCAGAGCGTTGATAATTTAGTTGTAGGAATTAAGTCGATTGTTTTCGGCCACGAATTCAATCAGACCGTTGATAAATTACCCGAAGAATTAGAGGCGATTGAGTTCGGGACTCTCTTTAATCAGGAAGTGGATTCTTTACCGGCTTCTGTTAAGCGGATTGTTTTTGGAGGGAATTTTAATCGGAGTGTAGATAAATTACCGGCGGGGCTACTTTATGTGGAGTTCGGCTATGAATTTACGCAAACGATTAATAATTTACCTGATAGCATAACGCATTTGATATTTCGGTGGGGGCTGTTCAGACAACCAATATCTCACTTTCCTGAAAATTTGACTCATTTAGTATTTGGTGAATACTATAATGAGAAGGTTGTTTTACAAAAGAGGGCGGTTGAGGTAGAGCCGGAAGAAGTAGTTGAAGATATAACTGCGAGTGTGATTCATCCATTTCGATATATTCCACGATGTCCTTGTATAAAACAGGACTGTCTTGAATGTATTCAATCAATCGAGTTCGGTAATTATTTCAACCAAGAGTTGAAAATTATTGATTGCGTCAAGAGTGTTAAATTTGGGGACCGGTTCAATCAGAAATTGGTGAATCTACCGGATTGTATTGAGAAAATTGAGTTCGGGAAGCATTTTAATCAGGATATTAATGATTTACCGGATAGTATAGTGGATTTAGTATTACCAGAGGATTATTCAAAGGAAATCACGCGACTTCCGGCTTCATTGAAGAGACTGCGCGTTTATAAAAACAATTATTCTTACGAACGTTTTGACATCCAGAAAGTGTTAGAAAATAAAGCGATATATCCAGAAAAAATACCGAAACCGATTGATTTCAGATTTCCATTTAGACCTGTTATTCAAGATGTGGTTTCGACTCCCGAACCAGCTCCAGCTCCTGCTCCAGCTCCTGCTCCTGCTTCTGAACCAGCACCAGCTCCGGCTTCTGAACCGGCTCCGGCTCCTGAACCAGCTCCTGCTCCTGAACCAGCTCCTGCTCCTGAACCGGCTCCCTAAAACTTCTTAATTTTTTTCTAATAAATACTAATGGATATAAAAAAATTTATGGATGTTGAAAAAACATCTTTTCAGATAATAAAATTTTACATTGATTTTTTTATGAATAAAATAAATCTTTCAGAAAGTAATGCTTTAACTAATTATAAAGGAGATAATTGGTATCCGGATATAAATTATTACTTAATAAACAATAAATTTAAATTTGATGAGTATGTGTTTTATAATTCAAATCTGAATAAAACGCTTACTGATGACCAAAAACAAATAAAAGCGCAATTAAAAAAATATTACAAGATATTAATTTATATAAAAGAAATTGATAATGTTTTCAAAAAAATACCGAACTATAACAAAAATCTTATGGTATATCGAGGGATTAATAGTAAAAATCAACAATTAAAAAATATGATTTATGTATTAGAAACATCAAAAATTGGTTCAACATTCATATTTCCAACTTATTTATCTACCAGTTTAAATATAAACACCGCACTCAATTTTAGTTCAAAGCGTTTGTATAAATCACAAATGGATATAACTAAAAATATTCGACTTAATAATAAAATTGATATTGGTTATGATGACATTTATAAGCTCTTTGGAGAGAAAAAGTTCTTTTTGATGAAGATAAATATACCAAAGGGTAATAAATTTATTTATTTAGAACATTTTAATAAACATGGTAAAAATATATTGATTGAAAGCTGGGAACATGAAGTGTTGCTTCCAAGAAATTGTAAATTAAAATTAACTAAAAAATATGACGAATTGTTTCCACAAACATTACAATCAATATATCGTTACGAATCAATTAAACACAAAATAACAGATATAATAAAAGATAAAGTCAAATATATTCCGACGCGCGTTTATGAATTTGAATATGAAGGATATGAAGACAAAGAATTATCAATATCGGTTATTGAATCAGTTGAAATGAAGAAGTATTTGACTAAACCAGAAAATAGGACACTATCTGTCCAAGTAAAAAATGATGTTATAAAAGAAATGGAAAAATTACAGAAGAAACCGATGAAATCAATTTTTCAAGTTGAGAACGCAAAAGCGGTTAAATAACGATTCTCTATTTGTAATTATATATAGGAACATTTCGATAGTAGTTTGATGTATTTATTTTATAAACACAACGTATTTCGTAATCTTGTAAGAATTTTGTTTGATTCGGTTCAGAAGAAGATGTTTTTTCTTTTGAAGCACTGGGATAATCGCCTTTGTGGCTGGAATCCGGTCGCGCTTTTGAAGAGCCGTAGTCGCTTTTGTGGCCGGAATCCGGTCGCGCTTTTGATTTTTTCAAATCGTAAATCATTTCTGATATTATAAAAATTTGTTTCTTCAAATAAATCAATTTTTATTACGCAAATTCTCTAATGATACAAGCAAAATATGAAGCTCATTACAAATGACGTCATCCAGTCCATATGAACAAATGTTGGTTTTCGATGCTTATAAGCATCATAATGTGTTTCATCCACGTGTATAAAAGTCGATTTGTATTTCCATCCGTCCATTACAGAAACTGGATTTTTGAGAATTATTTCAAAAATCCGCTTGATTTCAAGAAAAATTGGGCTACTTGTCGAAATATTTAGTCCTTGGACTTTTTCATCCTCAATAAGCTGGTTCAATTTTGCGAAATCAATTTTAGCCTCATACTCGAACGCGAGGTTCCCATTTTTGATTTGAACTGGATTTTTGTTTTGTGGCAACGGAAAACTGATGTTTGATTTCTGGTCAGGCTCAATTTTTGGAAGATGCTCATAAAATTCTTTACAAGCGAGGCCCAATTGTGGCGCTCTTGTCAGAATATTTTGAATAACTAATTCGCGTGGAAGTGTGTCCATTGTTGTTATAATTTGTAAGAAATCGAGTTTGATTTTTATCAATTTTTATTGGAAAAATTGAATTAAAATGAATTGTTTATATTATTATATAATATAACAAAATGGATGATATCAATCATCAAAAACAATTTTTAGAATACTGTAAGGCAGGAAATATCCAAGTTCTTCGTGAATATTACAACAACTATTATGACGAAATATTTCAGAATCGCGAAGACAATGACAAATATTTCAGGACTGTTTGCGAAGTCGGTTTTTTAGAGGGAGCCCAATTCTTATACGAAAATGTTCCCGATATTGACGTATCATCTCTCGTTGAATATCCATTCCGATACGCGTGTGTAAATGGACATTTGCGAGTAGCCCAGTGGTTGGTCTCAATAAAACCCGAAATAAAAGTGGATATTTGGAACAATTACGCGTTCTTCTCTTGTTGCTGTAAGGGGAATTTAGACGTTTTGAAGTGGCTTTATGAAATAAGCCCAACTCTTAATGTCGCGTTTTCTCCTTGGACGTGTGAAAAAAGGCATTCGCCGGAGAGTGGGGTCCCAAATTACGAGGCGTTCCGGATGGCGTGTGAGTATGGCCACTTAGACGTCGTTAAATGGCTTCTTGAACTCAATCCGGACACGAATATTTCGGAATGTGATGAATACGCCTTCCGATGGTCCTGTGGGAACGGTCATCTGGATGTAGTCCGCTTCTTGTTAGAACTGAAACCGGATATTGATATGCGTGCTTTGGATGAGCAAGTTCTTTTTATGGCGTGTCGGAATGGGAAGTATGAAGCCGTCGAATTCTTATTAGGGGCTCGGGACGACTGGAAACTCGGGTTTTTACCAAAATTTTTGGACAAGAGAATGATATCAATTATCAACCGATACGTTTTCAAGAAAATGACGTGGATGAAGACCGTGATTTCAAATGAGTTGGGCGAGGATTGTTCAATATGCTTGTGCGCATCTGATGAGGGACGGCGGACGCCTTGTGGCCATTACTACTGTTGCGATTGTATTGGGCGGTGGGCAATGGGGAATCATACGTGTCCATACTGTCGTGAATTCTTATTTTTTCGGAGTTGAATGATAAAGTCGTATATTCGCGTGTTTCTATTATAATATGTAATAATGTCTGGTTATATAGACGGATTTTATTTTTAGAAAAATTGATGGGTAAAAATAACAAAATTTATATGATTTGATACACTTCACTACAAGAAAATGAGTAGAGATAATTCTGAAATACCAACACTTTCGGGGATCCCAGATGTTTTATACAATGTGCCAGCCAACCCTGCATGCAAGTGGGATGGGCTAACTCCATATCCACATGGTGTTGGCGGACGTCATATCCATACGTGTGATTTCTGTGAAAAACTCGATGATAAGACAACTATGGTTGGAAATCATTTTGTGGGAGGAGTTCTGTTCGTATGTCCAGAATGCCAAAAAGGTCTTACATCTTGTTTGACCAAAATCATGGGAGAGCATCTCTGGAATTTAGTCGATGATGGTATGAAACAAATCATGGTTCCACGTTCAAACGGATCGAATGAAATGTGGTATATCGGTTCAAGGCTTCCGACGATTCATCGTGGAGAATGGCATCTTCATGTGCAGTCTCATCGTGATTTAAATGAGAGTTGTTTGAGCAAGGTCGTCCCAGTTGAGAAACTAAAAAAGTTAAATAATCCAAAAGACGCTTAAATACTCAAAGAGTTGAAAATATTATAAACTGTATAATTCAATAAATTTTATTGTGGTTGTTGTTGTTCATTCTCTTTTTTATTTGTGGTGATATTTATATCTCCGGTTTTCAATTTTAGAACACTTGGAATGTGTGGCTTTGGTCGGATTGCTCCGCCAGATGGGCGCTTGATTCCAGCTCTGACTCCGGCTTTTGCTAAACCGGCGAGAGCGCCAACAAAGAACAGCTTTGGGCTTGGGTGGTCTTCGTGAGAAAACGATAAATTCAAACCGGTCATTATTATATAGCGAGATTTTTATTTGCGAAACACAACTTAAAGCGATCTATATAAAAAAATACAAAGGAGATGGCGAATTATAAATACGAGCTCTCAATTTACATCACAAATCAGTCCGACGCTGAACTCGTGGACCTATACCGTAAAAAAGTAGAAGAACATAATCAAAAAATGAGAGAGAGTGTATTTCCGGATTCCGGATTCGACATTTTCATGCCTTTTGATGGGGACTATTATTTGAACAATAAAAACTGCTCTATAAAATTAGACGGCGCCCGATTTTTGGGGCTGGGCCTCAAATGCGCAATGCGAAAGCGGGAGGACCCCTGCGGTTTTTACCTCTACCCGCGGTCCAGTATAAGCAAGACTCGGATGCGACTGGCAAACTCCGTCGGGATTATCGACGCCGGATATCGTGGGGAACTCATCGCAGCGGTGGATACAATGGGCGTATATGGTAGCCACGACATCCATCACATTTGGGGCGAGACGCTCGGGCCCATCAAAAGGTTCGACCGCTATTTTCAAATTTGCGCTCCCGATTTGGCTCCGTTTGCGGTCCAAATTGTTGATAGCGAGGACGCGTTGGGGGCGACTGCGCGGGGCGCCGGTGGGTTCGGTTCGACCGGCGTTTGAGCTTAAAAAATTCGGTGGAGAATTATGTAAAGATTGATGATGAACAGGATAAGTTTATTGAATTACGAGCGACTTCCTATTTTGGCGACGAGATTCTGGACCGCTTTGGCGACCAATGATTCGCGAGAGAATTTTAATAAAATCGTGAAAATTGAGAAAAAGGACCTCTACGCCATTTGCTACTTTTCACGCGCGTATAATCGGAGCATCAAGAGCGACCTTGAAATAACTTATAAAGAGAGCCGGATTGAGGAGAAATGCGAGGTTTTCTATTTGGACGGCGTCGTCAATTACGCGCTCCGAAATTATGTCGCGTGTCCGAGTAAATCATACGAGGCGTTGGCGATGACGTTGAAGGACCGCGTGGAATTCACTGTGGATGGGGCGCGCGAGATTGTGGGGGACTTCCATTGGGTTCTTCCGAATAGGACGGTGGAACTTTTGGGGAAGATTCGGGGCGAATTGGATGATGGGCGGTTCGATGTTTTTTAGAAAAGTTCTTTTTTTTGTCAAAAAAATATTAAACTGTCATTTTTTTCTTACTTTCTATATTTATATTTTAATTTGGGTATTCATGAGAATAAACTAAAAAATAGGCAAATGTTGGCAAACTATGAAATAATAGTAATATTATATAACTTAAAGAATACACCATATAATAAAAAATAATATGGAGGAATATGAATTACCAATAGTTCCATTTGGAAAATATAAAGATAAAAGTATTTTAGAATTATTAGCTGATAAAAATTATGTTGAATGGTTAAAACAGCAATCTTGGTTTCCAAATCAAAAAAAGATTTATAATATTATTGTTAATCAAACAATACATACATCAAATAATACAAAAACTCCTGAACACAATAAATTACAAAATTTATTTTTAGATGATAAAAATGTTGAAAAATTATTGTTAAATATATATCAGAAAAAATATAAATCAGAAAAAATATCAAATGTGAATATATATAGTGATAATATTATATTTGAAGGAATTTATAATTGGGATTTAATTGTTAAAGATAATTATTGGTATTTATGCGAATGCTCTTTGAATGATGAAACGAATAATCGATGTAATTGTGAAATAAAAAAAAATATAGAGAAAAATACAATATTCCAGATTATGAAAATAATTTAAGATTTTATGAATTATATTGTGAAATTAAAACATCACTCGGAGATGATTATCCGTGTGTTCTAAGAAAAATGAAATCTCAAATTGAATTAACAAATAATCACATTGAAAAATACAATAAAAATATTAAAGATGAATATAAAAAAGAATATGATGAAGATTGGAAAATGAGACAATATTGGAAACAAACTAAAAATTCATATCATTATTGTATATCAAATGATTGTATAAAACCAAAATATATTCTAATAATTAATGATTTCAATTCATCTACTACATCAAAAGAACAATTAGTAATTATATTTGAACAATCTAATATAGAAATTATATTTATTAATGAATTGATAGATAATATTTCAGAAATTAAACAAAACACAATTATGAATAAACCAGAAGAATTTGAAAAAATTAATGAATTAGAAGAAAAAAATAAATTATTAACTGAAACTCTTCTACAATCAGAAGAAAGAATTAAAAAATTAGAAGATGAAATTAATTTATTAAAAAATGATAAAAAAACAAAATATATTACAGATTTTTATAAAAAAAATCATTTCCAGCTTAGAAAATAGAATGTAATTGGCAAAAATGAACTCAGAAATATTATCTATTTATAATTATGGATAATATTTGGAAGCTCGTATCAATTATAATTATTACAATATTTTTCTATACATATATTTATCGGCAAACTGAAAACTTTAAAAATATTTGTGGCAAACTTAATCTGAATCGCATCAATATTTGGAA
>Ga0194129_10008516_pt1 | contig 11843 bp, 8 predicted proteins | sample TA2KigCa35mmetaG_FD_150862 | JGI IMG/M metagenome (GOLD analysis project Ga0194129, IMG submission 150862) | Freshwater microbial communities from Lake Tanganyika, Tanzania - TA2015038 Kigoma Deep Cast 35m | ecosystem: Environmental > Aquatic > Freshwater > Lake | place: Tanzania: Lake... | reverse complement strand
TTCAACCTCTTACCAATATCCGCAATCAAATTACCAACCGCTGGAATCTTATCCACGTAATCAATACATTCCCGTGTATCCCGTTGAGTATCCAATATAAATTTAACTTGCGCTTGTTTCTCGTGTCCCAACATCTCAAACTCTTTCGCAAACTTCGGGATATACTTCCTAACAATAACAATCTCTCCATCTCCATAATGACAGAACACCCCAAAATAATTCAGTAAGTTCTGAATATCAACCAATCGCGCACAGTCCATCATAATAACAACCTGCTTTCGCGACATTTGGACCACTCCATAAAAGTGTATGATACTCTCCAAATATCCGCGAATGAATTCCAATGGCATCTGGTAGATACACGAAAAATTCTTGACGAAAGTTTCGCCGATGAAAACCGCAATTTCCAGTGATTTGATAATAATAATACTCTCCCGCTTCTCGTATGAGATTCCATTTTTTTCAAGAAAATAAATCATATGTTTATCAATCTCATTCCCATATACATTCACAACATATCCATGTTTCGTCGGCCGAAAATTGTATGATGAAACCGCACAAAAGATGCCGAACAACTTATCAAACTCAATTTTCATTCCAGAAATTGAAAGCGCCTCAATCGCATTATCAACCTCCGGTAAATTCATACAAACTGGAATGCGGTCTCCAACAGCTAACTTGGACCCCTCAATAGGAACAATACCGTTGACTGTTCTCTTCAAGAATGAATGCGAAAGGGTCGCCTTCGTGGAACGACCGGTCCGCGTTTTAACTATCATCATCAGACCATTGACTGGATGACGGCTAACCTTTGAGATTTCGCGCCATGCTATTTTCTCATTCGGAGAAACTGACAAAATCCGCATTTTATCGCGAACCTCCATAATCGTGTGATGACCCGTATTATCCACAAAAATCTCTCCATTTTTACCTTTTATAGTCTTATCAATGAACTCACCGATAGTAGTATTCATAATTCGTCCGTTTAATTCAACTACAATGCGCGTCTCCGCTGGGACGGACATCTGTGTGAGAGGCTCACCCATCGATTGCGCACCGATGATTCCGACCATCTCGCCGGGTTGAACAAATGAAGTAATATACTTTTCACGAATAGTGTCAATAACGAATTTAAACACGACCTTATTGAACTTGTTCTCAATCATCGAAACTTTTGTTGAAAGATTGCTATACAACAACGCGCGGAATATGTTGAGGGAAAACTTGGGGAGATATCGTGAAAGTTCGGTTTCCAATTCGTTCAATTGTGTGCGAATATATGTCGGTGTCAGGTCCGACTTCTTACCCAACTGATTCTTGAACATATCACGCGCGTTCTTGATTGTTCTCGGGAAAAACACTGGCGAAAATACAACTGCGTTCATAACGCTCATATTCTTAAAGTAGGACTTGCGCGCAATATCCCGAATTTCCATTACCAACTCATAATCGGCTCTCAGATGATTGATATAATCTTTCTGCGCGGTCATCTCCTTATAGGAATCCGCAGTCATAATGTTTTTCAATAGGGTCATCGATTCATCAGTAATAAGATACTTCTTCGCCATCTCCTCATTGCTGTATTCAATCAACTTCAATTCCTGCTTGTTCAACTTACAGGGGTCAATACCATCATCTCCATATGCGAACTGAACAATATTATTCACACCGTTTCTAACGGTCCCGCCATATTTAACACTCAAATCTTCAAGGGCTTTGATTAAACGGCGCTGCATATAACCTGACTCGGCAGTATCACGAACTTGTAATCCATTTGAAAGACCAAAATTCAATGTTTTCGGAACAGTAATATCATACACCTTTGGATAATCTAAAACTGATAATTTTTCAATGCGAACAATTGAATCCAAAATAACATCATTAACAACCCGATAAGCAGGAATCTGGTTCCAATATACAACCAATTCATCTCCATCTATTTCAGTGAAAACACCGATTCTCGAAAACAGATATGGGAGAATCTTCTGATAATTGGGAATCTTGAAAATATCAGCCCCAGCTTCATTAAAAGACCTCAAATACTCTGATATTTTTTCATTAGATGAACACAAAATGCTTTCAATCCCCAAATCACCAACAGGAGGACATTCCAATTTCATCGTAACAGGTAAATAATCTCCGACTTTAATTTCGGGGGTCGGCTTTTCAATGAATTTTTTCAACTCTTCATTCCAAACAATCAATGACTTGCTCTCAACGACTTTAACATCGCGTCCACTCTCAGTATAAATCTTATACATTTCTTTTCCGGGGTCATGACGAGTAATCGCAGTTATTTCTCCCCAACTAACATGACCATCATCATCAGTCGTCGAAATATACGCACCATCCTTTAATTTCAACAATTCTTGTTCTTTCTCAGGTAAATGTTCGATTTCATTCTTATTTTCATTCAAATGCTTATCAATCCATTCACCAATCTGAATATATTTCATTTCTCCGTTTTCCAAAATCACAACAGTTGTATCATAAACTTACGGATTAATCGCAGTATCAATTACACCAACGCGCCCACCCATCTGATGAAAAAATACCTCATGTGGGTCCAATCCATTGAAGAAATTATTCACGATAAATCCCCGACTAATCGCGCCGTAATCATCCTTCGAAAAATGGGGCAAAGTCCGCTTATCATAACCGAACGCAACGCGTTTATTAATGATAGATGTCTGACCCAAGAATCCACGCGTCTGACAAATCGCACTCAACACATCACCTTTTGCTCCGGAACTGTTTATAATATACATTCCATTTGTTCGGTCAATTGTCTTCTTCAAATATTTCTCAAAATCATACTTTGCTCCATCCAACTGCTCCTTTATATCTTCTTCCAAACTGATATGAATAAATTTCGTGTCCAAATCTGGTTTGTATATACCAACATTTGCCTCCCTTATAATTGTATTAACATTCTTAATGCGTGTCTCAATAAACTCCTTGATTTTCTTATTATCATCTGTTGTCGGAATACAATCTCCCATACCAATAGTAAAGCAATGCTCCGATAGCCATTTGTTCAACATTCTCTGATTATTATCCAAGAAGTTGCGAACCGCCTCCGGACCAAATGAATCAAAAATCATATGAATAAGAGTCTTCCCAATAATAGTTTTATCAAGAATTCCCTGCTTGAAAACACCGTTCTCAATAATAACCTTGTTATGGTCGACAGGGTCCATATCATAACTCTTATTCTCCTTCGTGAATGAAATGTCCGGCAAGAACATTGAATAAATATCCTGACCGCGCCAGTTTCCTTCCTTATCGGGAGAAGGCATCTTTCCCGTAAATTGTGGGTTAGTCATAGTCAAATTGAATGCGTTTTTCTTTGTGATTTTGATGTGTGGATGCGTAATTAAGAACGCAGCGATCATTGTATCAAAATTTACTTGAATAATTGGCTCTGACTTCGCAGGACTGATGATTTGAGTAGGGACCGCTGTAAGCTTCTCCAACTCATACGCAGTCTGAATATTCTGAGGAATATGCGTGTTCATCTCATCACCATCAAAATCCGCATTATAAGGGGCGGTACAATACACATTCAAACGGAATGTTTTTCCGGGCATTACCTTGACTTTGTGGGCCATCATACTCATTCTGTGAAGAGACGGCTGTCTGTTGAACTGACCCCAATCGCCATCCATCAAGTGTCTCTCGATGACGTCTCCTTCCTCCAATACGACACTATTCCTATCAATATATTTCAAGTAAATATGCTCTGGATGCGCGATTCCGTTCTCGTCGTAATTCATTTTCGTTATTTGCTTAGCACCCGGATGGACGAGAGGCCCATTCCTAACCAACCGATACAACTTCTCCTTGTTGTATTTTGTAACAATCTCTGGAACCGTCAGATTCATCGCAATTTTCATCGGGACACCGTATTCGTCGATACTGATACTCGGGTCCACACCGACAACAGTTCTTCCTGAAAAATCCACACGTTTTCCCATAATATTGGACCTAATGCGCCCCTCTTTTCCCTTCAATCTCTGACGAATCATTTTGAGGGGCTGTCCGCTCCGACGGCTACTTACTGGAATATTTTTGATTTCGTTATCAACCATCGTCGCCACGTGATACTGAATCATATTATGGACCAAATTAATCTGACGGGCGGAACTCTCCTTCTCGACATCGCTATCCTTCTTCAAAGCCTTCTCCAATTCTTTTTTAAGAAGAATAACATTCTTCACAATTTCGGCGATTTTCGATGTTAAGTCATCTTCGGCTCTCTGATTATTATCTTGACGAACCGATGGGCGAACCGCAGGAGGAGCAACGGGGACAACTGTACATATCATCCACTCTGGGCGAGAATCTACAATATCGAACCCAAGTAATTCAGCATCCTCATTCGTAATCTTCTTGAAAATATTAAGGACGTGTTCAACGGGAAGCATGAACTTCAATTTCTTCTCATTTGCGTCTTTGAAAGCGTCAGAAGAATATTCGGCATCAATTTGGATGATATTATCATTCTTGTATTTGTCTCCCATAACTTTTCTGTATATGGTAGGTTGAACCGCATTACAACCTCCGTTATAAATACATTTCTTGCTCGACTGCTTCGTACATAAATCGGCAACATACTTGAAAGCATTCGCCCCATTCTTTTTCTTTAATTCTTTCATTATAATTGGATTCGACTTGTCAATCAATAAATTCGCGCATCGAATACATACACATCGAAGTAATTTTATAATTGTATCCATATGTTGTATCCAATATACAGGGAGTGGAAGTTCGATGTGTCCGAAATATCCGGGGCATATCGTATGATCGTAGTCGTCGGTGGGACAAATACGTCCCCGTTCTAAGACTCCCATCCTCGGGTCAAAGAGGCCATTTTCTTTTGGTTCATTTCCATCGTATGTCTCCGGAATGGTGACATGACACACTGATGCTTTTTTCAATGCATCAGGATTCAATAAACCGAATTTGACCTCTGTAATATTCGCAATGTTGCTAACGTCTGATAATTCTTGAAGTAGTTTAGACATATTTAATAAAGAGATTTATAATATACTGTTATATTTCTTTTAAATTGTTTTTTTTTAAATCAATTTTTTGGATTCTTCGGGGTCGTCCTCGGAGTAATTTTCGTTTGATTTAGTTTATTCATAAATAAAAATAAAATATTATAGATAAATGACTGATTCCGAAAATAATAATTCGCCAAAGAAAAGATTTTTCTCAGAAATTTTTTCAAATTTAGGCGAAATAAAAAAACCGAAAAAAGAAAATACTTCCTATGAATTAAACATTATGAACGAAGATAATGAAATACCAAAGAAGAAAAAAAGTGCGGATTCTAAACAATCTAAAACACTTTCTAAAATATCCAAAAAAGATACTTCTGAGGTTGAACCATTAGATAATAGTTTTATTATTAGCAAAAAGAAAGTTTCCGCAAAAACACTAAAAACACTTGATATATCCGCAAAAGAATATGAAATCATGACAGAAACTGAGTTCAATTATTGGAAAAAGTTATCGAAAGATGAAAGACAAGAACTAAAAAAATTAGAGCAGGAATTGAATGAATATGAGTTCTCCGATATTCCAGAGCGATTCCGTATTCTTAAATTCAATATTCCTTTGGCCACTAAAAGAAACATCATGCAGCGTTTTACCCAATTTGAACTAATGGAAACTTCAGACCCTGAATATTTCAAGCTTAATCGCTGGATGGAAGGAATTCTCAAAATTCCATTCGGTAATTACATTAATCTCCCAGTTTCAATAAATGACTCATCTGATAAAATTAATAATTTCATTTCAGATGTTCGCTCTAAAATGGACACAAGTATATTTGGACATGTTGAAGCAAAAGATAAAATTATGCAAGTCGTCTGTCAGTGGATATCGAACCCACAATCATCCGGAAACATAATTGCCCTTCAAGGACCCCCTGGAATAGGTAAAACTTCTCTTATTAAAAACGGAATTTCCAAGGCTCTTGGGCGCCCTTTCCACATGATAGCCCTTGGAGGAGCAACTGACGCAACTTTTCTTGAAGGACATAATTATACTTATGAAGGCGCAAACTGGGGCCGAATCGTCAGTATAATTATGGACTCTAAAATAATGAACCCGATTATATTCTTTGATGAGCTTGACAAAGTCAGTGGGACAAAACACGGTGAAGAAATAATTGGTGTTCTTACCCATCTAACTGATCAGACACAAAATTCATCTTTTCAGGACAAATATTTTTCGGGAATTGACTTGGACCTATCAAGATGTCTATTTATTTTTTCTTATAATGATGAGAGCCTATTGAACCCAATATTAAAAGACCGCCTTGTTAAAATTAACCTATCCGGATTTTCCACAATTGAAAAAATAAATATTTCAAAAAATTATATAATAAAAGAACTCAATAAGAATATTGGGTTCGATGATAATACTGTTATTTTTAGTGATGAATCACTAAAAGAGATTATTGAAACTTACACTGATGAAAAAGGCGTCCGTGAATTAAGACGCTGTATTGAAACAATACTTCTTAAACTAAATATGCGTCGTTTTACTGAAGAAGTTCGGTTTCCAGTTTTAATTAATTCAGATATTATAAAAGAATATCTTAAAAAACAAAATAGTGATGACTTTTTGTCTAAAATGCTCTACCTCTAAAATGAATCATCTGGAAAATTCTTGTTATTACCTCTCTTTTCACCAATATTAGACTGCTGTTTAAGAGTCGTACAAACTTGACCAGTCGATGTAGAATAATCAGACCGACAGTTGGGACTTGCGCTATTCTTCGCAAAAACAAACATACTATCCTTCGGAATTTGGGAATAAATCATCTCATTTGCGAGTGGTAAAGGAGTTCCCTGAGGAACAAACAAATAATCACTGTCAAGAAGCTTATTATTAGCAGGTTGAGCTTTCCAACCATTGTATGGATTCGCCTTCAATCGCAAACCGTCGTAATTTCCATAAACACCATTTCCCATTTCGTAAGAAACTGGCGCGGGAGTATTTACACTTAATAAATAAGTGTTGTTTCCTAAATAAGACGCTTGCTGTTTGTCAAGTTTATCAATGCGGTCAAATGGATTCGTCGGAGTTTTACCTGCGGGTCCTCTGTAATAATCTGGGAATATACGATTCATTATAATATAATTAGATAAAAAATATATCTATTCCTCTTTTTTATTTCCAAATATCCAGCGTATAATTCCATAAAGTATCATTTTTCCATCTAATCTAAAATGATTAAAACGTTGTAATATATATTTTTCATTATTTACATCATTAACTATTTTAGTTTCATCTAAATTATTTTTGATTTTCAATACTTCGCTCGAATCAATTTCATACTCATTTAAAAAAGAATCCTCCATTTTGTATCGCATTCCTCGGAATGGAAATTTATTCAATTTATGACTGTATATGCGATTTAGTGGAATCCCGTTATTTTTAGAAATGTAAAAGTCATTTAGGGGACCACCATATTTTATTAGCAGTGATAATAATTCCATTCTTTCTTCTGGAACACAATCAATTTCAACTATTTTATTCGGGTTTCTTCTTAAATTATCATCTTTTGTGTAAAGTGGAAAATAATCAATAGTATCACTCGGAAAATTCACAATATATTCCATATTGTTTTTGCGATATATTATTTCAATCAAACAATTTTTAATTATTTTTTTTTTCAAAAAAGTAAGAGATATAGAAGATGAATATTTTATCTTATCATTTAGATGACTTATTGAATCAGTTTGTTCAACAACGTCATTATCATAAATAAAATAAATATTTTTGATTAAAACATCTTTTGATATATTTTTATTCTGAAAATATCTCAATTCAAAAAACATATTAAATAAAAATGTGAAGATTCTATTTAGTATAGCTACCATTATTTTATTATATATAAAATCTTTTAATATATTTAGAAAAAATAAAATCTATATTATCATATAAATGAGCAGTTGTGCAAATATTGTGAATCGTCTTCAAAGTGATGTATGTCTTCTTAAAGAAAATTGGAGTTATATTGAACTTATGGCAGCAATTCTTAAAATAGACCAAGCGATTTTTCTTCAATCTCCTCTATTGATTTATCTTATTCCAACTACCCAAAATGGTATTGGTGTTCCTCTTACAATTGAATCATCATCTCCTTCTAATCTCACTACGACTACTTATTCTGGATTAATTGTATTAGACCCAACCGAAAGTGAGAACTGTGTAGTTTTTACTACTCAAACACTTCTTAATTTTGGTCAAAGAACATCAACTGGTTTTTTTGAAATGACTGATACTCTTCCAATTGTGGTAATTAATGCGGACCCAAGTATTCTTCCTACTCTTTCATATAATGACATTGTTTCAGCACTTCAATCATGTGTAAATTCTAATGATAATCACACTGTTAGTTGTCAGGCGTTTGAAGCATTAAATATTTTCCTTCGAAAAAATTTTGGTATTAAGAACCTTACTCCATCTGTTGCTGCTTGTTTCTATGATTATTTTAATCAAAATTTGAATCGCGTTATTGAACCAGTTGTTGAGAAAGAAGTCCCAGTTGTTTATCTTCCAGTCGAAAGAAAAGAAATTAGTGTTATTTTACCATCTGTTAGCGATATTACATCTTCTAATAAAGAATCATTTGTTTCTAATCAACAACCTGAACCTGAACCTGAACCTGAACCAGTCAAAGAAAGAACGCTTGTTGTCGATTTATATGAAGTATGTGTAGAACGCGCTTATCCATTTGAGCCATTCGAGCCATTTGATCCAACCCGCGAAATATTACAATCAGATAGAGATATTAAAGTTGAAAAAGTAAAACCAGTTCAAAATGATCCAGAACCAATTGTTCGTCATATTGAAGATAGCGCAACTACAACAACCGAGTCAACCACTGAAAGTAGTAGTAATGACGCGATTGAGGCTAAATTAAGGGCTCTTCTTGAAGCAACTGAAACTTCAGAAGTTACAAGAACTGAATAATAATTATTTATAAATTATATTTTTATAATATAAAAATATAATGGAATCTTGTATTACAAATAGATTGAATAGTTTATGTGTTTTATATTGTAATTTAGAAAAAAGGTTTAATGATTATTTATCAAAAAATGAAATGGATTCTATAATAAAGGGAGAATTAGAAAAAATTAAAGAAGAACTTCAATTATTTAAAAAAGAAACAAATTTATTCGAAAATAGAGAAGAAAAAAATTTAGAAAAAATTAAACAAGATATTATTTATAATAATAAATATATAATTAAAGAAGAATTAAATTCAATAAAAAATACAATTAATTCTATTACGCACGAATTACAATATCAAAAAAATATAAATATTAATACACAGAATTATCTTGAATACACGTTATTATACGCAGATTTTGAAAATTGTGGTATCTGTATGTATTGTCCGAGTGAGCCATATGAACCAGATAATAATATATCAAGTGGTCCAATTATTGATAATGAAAAATATACAATATTAAAAAATATTTTAAATAATTAAAATATAAATAATATTATGTCATCAAGTGAAATATGTGGAGTAGTAAATGCGCTGACTAGGACAGTGTTTGATTTACAATTAAACTCTCAAAATTTTAGTAAAGATTTATGTATTTTTAATACCGACTTTTATAAAAATAGAAGACTTATTATATTTAGTTTTCTAACTTATGATTATATAACAAATGATTGTGTTAAAATAACATGTGATGAGCTTGATATTATGAGAGAATTTTTACTAACATATATTGAAAAATTTCAATGCACTGGTAATATTGGAACCGTTTTTATTTCATATATTAATAAAAGATTACGATTTAGTTTTTGTTATTATGAACGCGCATCTAAAACATCAGAGACATGTGATACTCTTAAATTAATCGAGGAAGAAATTAATACTATTTTTGATGGGTCAATTTTCAAACTTCTTCAACCATTTTTAAATAATATTCCTCCAAATACACCAATTTCTAATATTAAAAATCTCCATCTCTATTTTAAAGAAGGATGCTATTATTTAAAATGTAATGTTAATGGTTTATTGAATTATTGTGAATTAGAAAAAACTATTCTTGACTGGAAAACAAATAATTGTATCCCAATTAATGGAAGTAATAGTAATTTTATTAATGGTAGCTATTACGATACAAATATATATCCAAATGGATGCGACCATCCAGCGGAACCTGCTGAACCATTCGCTCCATTTGAACCATATTCTCCATCTGAACCATATTGTCCTCCAAAAACAAAGGAACAAAAGCGAGTCCTCGAAGAAATTGAAGATACTGATTATTTCAAAATTGTAAATAAAAAACTCGATAAGAAAGAATTGAGTAAAAATACTTTGTCCGGCGTTGAATCTTCGGAAAAACATCAGGGAAATATTCGGGCGGCAATTAGTAGAATTCTCGAAATCAGTTCAACTGATGAATTGACCAGCTTGTAAAAAAATGACTTAAAGAAATTTTTATATATAGAATAATAATGGAACACCATAAATTACATACACCTTGGGTATTATGGTTTCATTCGTTGGATGACACGAATTGGACAAAAGATACATACACAAAAGTTGCTGAAATGAATTCAGTTGAGGAATTTCTTGGAGTATATCAGGACTTCGATACATTTGGTAAAGGAATGTTCTTTTTAATGAGAAAGGACATTTTCCCCCAATGGGAAGATGAGAGTAATATTAAAGGAGGATATTGGTCTTATAAAATTGGAAAATCAGTTGCGGAGAAGGCGTGGTTTGAATTGTCTTGTGCATGTATTGGGGAATGTCTCACCAAAAAACCGGAAGATATGTTCAACATTAACGGAATCAGTTATAGCCCAAAAATAAATAATGTTATAATTAAAATATTGAATCGTCATTGCGAAATAAATAATCCGATTGTATTGAACGATAAAATTGAGAATTTACATCCGAGCACGTCGCAATTTAAATCGCATATTGAAAATAAGGATGAGTTCGTAAGTAGTTAGTTAGGAATCATTTTTCGTGATTTTTTCATTCAGCAATTTCTGTTTTTCTTCAACGGAATATTGAACAATATTAATATAATTATCTTGTAATATTTTTACAATATAAGAATATGTGTCATTTAACTGGGCGTCATTTTTCGCCCCAGCTATGAGGATTTTACCTGTTCCGAAAACCGCAATTGAAATTCGGCGACAGTCTCCATCTCCTTCACCCCTCTTCTTCTTCGCGGAAAATTTACACTTTTTGGAACAGACGCAAACTCCATTTTTCACGAGCTGGTTTGTGTTCCACATGAAATATATTTTCACACCTTGGTAAACGCGGGGGTCATAACTACTGAATAGCTGATATATTGCGCGGTCGCGAATAAGGATATCATACAACTTGTGATTATCAATAAAGAAACCGACGAAGAAATTACTATTAATCATAACAATATCATAATTGAGAACGTCGGCGCTGGATCGGTCCTCTTCGGTATCGAATATTTCGGGGAATTTCTTCATTTCTGCGATTAATAGTCGGACGGCATCGAGTCCATCGTCATCATTTTTGGAACCAGTGCATGTTATGCGCCCGTTCGTAAAAATCATAAGATTGATACACTTCTTATCGCGAATTTGGACCGATATACAGATTGAATTATAGAAATTGTTGTTTAGTTTGCTATTTTTGACCAATATTTTGTCATCAACGTCATCGGTTTCAACTTTTGTATAATTGATTGATTTTATGGGAAAATCGGGGGTTCCGACTTTTTCCTCCAATTTTCTACACATCAATTTCATATTGTATTTGACATTTATATAGCAACACGCAGTCTTGACTG
>Ga0194129_10008513_pt1 | contig 11845 bp, 12 predicted proteins | sample TA2KigCa35mmetaG_FD_150862 | JGI IMG/M metagenome (GOLD analysis project Ga0194129, IMG submission 150862) | Freshwater microbial communities from Lake Tanganyika, Tanzania - TA2015038 Kigoma Deep Cast 35m | ecosystem: Environmental > Aquatic > Freshwater > Lake | place: Tanzania: Lake... | reverse complement strand
GGCCACGGGCTGGCTCACGTTGTGCCGCTCGATCACATCGCGCAGCACCGTGCTGTCCACATAGCCGGCCAGCAAATGGGCGCGGAATCGCGCCTCCAACCCCTGGGCCTCCGGAAAACCGCCCACTGTCAGATAACTCAGCAGAGCCTGCTGCAACAGGGAGCGTTGGGCTGAACTAAGCCGCTGCCCTGGCTCTGGCTCCAGTCCCTGATGACGCAGCACCTCCCGGAAACTGAAGGGATACACCGTGCAAGCCAGGGCCCGGCCGCGCATGCTCGAGGCGATTTCAGTTGAGAGCATCTGGGCCGAGGAGCCTGTGATCACCACATCGATCGGTTCGCTATCGATCACGCGACGCACAAAACTTTCCCAACCGGCGATCAGCTGGATTTCATCGAGAAACAGGCAGGCCCGCTGGTCCACTGGCGGCGATCGCCACTCGGGCGCCATGGCAAACCAACACTGCAGCAACTGATCGAGCAGTTCAGGGCCGCAGCCCGCCAGTCGTTCGTCGTCAAACGACACCAGCGGCAGCGCCGAACGGGGCAAGCCAGCGGCCAGGCCCACGTGCACCTGCTGCCAGAGCAGACAGGTTTTGCCGCTGCGGCGCATGCCAAGCACCGCCACCGCCTTACCAGGCAGGTGCGGCCACCAGACATCACGGGCTGTCAGAGCAGGCAAAGGCCGCTCGATCGCATCCGTCAGCTTCTGCTCCAGCAGCCAATTCATCAGCGAACAATCTCTAGCTGTTCTTTCTAGAAGGTCAGTTTATGCGCATTCAGACCGTATGACGAGGACAGTTCATCCCAAGCGCCAGGGTCGGCAACGACACCACCGCCAAGGTGCTGGCCCGGGGCCTAGGGGTGTTGCCCGCCGACAAGCAGCTCAAGGAGCTCAAGGGCTGGCTCGCGCTGATGGCCGCCCAGATCCCCGGTGCCGCGACACAGACGAACATGTCCCGAAAAAATCCGTTAAAATCTGAGAAGTTCTGTAACGTATTCCCAATGGGTGAGGTGATCGAGCTCGGCACCGGGATGGGCAGTGGATTTGGGCTAGTCTCGGCGTTGTTCAGCCTCGCAGCTCTCGGTCTTTATGCCGTGATGCAGGGCAGCAACGAAAATGACGATGACGATTCATCACCCGGTGGTGGCCTGATGCAACCCGTTGCCGGGGCAGCCTGAGGCTCCCCCCTGGGTTTTTGGCATTGGCTCGGCGTCAGCTTTGCTTCTGCTCGCCGCCCTCCGCTGCCACCCCCAACGCCTGGCTGTCCAACGCCTGTTCATAGGCCCTAGGCACCAGCCATAAAAACAGCGTCCACCAGAGGAACACCGCCCCGAGCACCAGGGTCGTGAGCCACCAGAGGTGCAACAGCAGCCAGCTGATGGCAATGGCTACCATTCCGCTCGCCACGATGGTCCAGGGCTGGCACCACCACGGCTTGCTTTGCCAGAGAGAGCGAGACGGTTGATCCATGGCAGTCATTGTCGGAGCAGTGTGCACATGCACAATCCATCGATTGAGGCGCGCAGATCAGCTGATGCGCGCCGATCAGCCAACCCCGCTGATCGACCAACCTTGACGATTGTGATCCAGTGATGCTTGCCATGGGCGAACCAGCCTCTCGTCGTGCTCGCCTGCCTCCACTCAACGCAGGCATTTGGGACGGCTGCTTTGTTCGCCTCGATGCAAGGGGCTGCGAAGTGGAACGCTTCGCCAGCCACCTGGCTGTGGCCGATCGCGAAGGCATGGTTCATGCCGACCTGACCAACCGCAACAGCGGCAACGTGCGCTCGATGCAATTTGCCGAGCCACCTGCCGAGATGCAGATTAGCCCCGAAGGCCATTGGAGCCTGGGGCCGGATCGCATCGGGGCCTGGTCATGGGTCTGCGAGCTGTGCCTGGTCTGGGGTGAGCGGCGGCGGCGGATCGTGGCCAGGCACAACACCACGGGCCTGGAGTCCCTGGTGCTGGTCTGCGAAGCCAGACCCGGTTTGTCGGACCAAGCCCCCCCTGCTGCGTTGCAGCTGTCAGCGCAGGCTGTGGACCAACAGCGCAGGCAGTGGACTGTGGCGAATCCGGTGACCATCCAGGTGATCACCATGGGCAACCGCAGCGTCGGTGCAGCCGAGGGCGTCAGACTCGATTGGCAGCCAGAGCCTGGCGTGACCCTCTGCCTCGAACGGCGGTACGACGCCTACGGACTGCTGGTGCCCCTGACCCCGATCGCCTCTAGATGAGGCTGTCCCCCAACCCCGAACTCAGGGTGAGGGGTTGGGGGAGACAGGCAATGAGGTTGCCGCAGACACGTTGGCCGACCCGGGTTTGTAAGCCTTCTCGACCGTTCCGGCGCCACGCACCCGTTTGACTAGGGTCGTTTCGGCGACGCGGTACTGGCTGTCCTTGCGGGTGCCCAGGTCTTCAAGACGCAGGCGTTGTGCCTCACGATCGCCCATCTTGGCTGACACATCCGGGGAGATGCCGTGCTTGTGGATGTCGCGGCCGCTGGGTGTCAGATATTTGGCGATGGTGACGGTCATGCCTGAGCCGTCGGACAGTCCACGCACCGACTGGACCAAGCCTTTGCCAAAGGTCTTCTGGCCCACCAGAACGGCTCTGTTGTTGTCCTGCAAGGCCCCCGAAAGAATCTCACTGGCGCTGGCCGAACCCTCGTTGACCAGGATCACCAGGGGCTTGTTGGTGAGCGCGCGACCATTGGCCTTTTTGACATCGGTGATGCCGTCACGGGTCTTGGTCGAGACGATGGTGCCCTCGTTGAGCCACTGGCGCGCAATGTCAATGCTGGCCATCAGCAGGCCGCCGGGATTGCTGCGCAGATCGAGAACGTAACCATCGACCTTGCCCTCCAGGTCCTTCAACGTAGCCCGCATATCTTTGGTGGCGTTGGCGTTGAACTGCTTGAGGCGGATGTAACCGACCTTGAGACCGTCGGGAGTGGTGTTGATCTGATGGTCGACAGCGTGCAGCTCAATCCGCTCACGGGTCAAGGACAGCTCCACCGGCTGGCCCTTGCGCCGCAAGCTGAGCTTGACCGCCGTGCCCGCCTGGCCGCGGATCAGTTTGACCGCATCTTCGGTGCTCATGCCCTTGGTGCTCTTGCCGTCGATGGCCGTGATCACATCTTTGGGCTGCACCCCTGCGCGGGAGGCTGGGGAGCCTTCGATCGGTGAGACCACGACCAGCTCCTTGGTGTCCTTGTCGAGACTCAGCTGGATGCCGACACCGGAGAGTTCCCCGGAGGTGTCGATCTGCATCTCCTTGAACTCACGCGGATCGAGAAAGCGCGTGTAGGGGTCATCGAGGCTGCCGAGCATGCCGCGAATCGCGTCGTAGGCCTCTTTGGAGCTGCCATAGCTCTTGGCCAGGACATCCCGGCGCAGGTTGCGCCAACGGTCAGCTGTGTATTTGCCAGTGGTGTCGAGGTAATCGCGAAAGACGATCTGCCAGGTCTGATCAATGACCTCCTTGGGGCTGTCGCTGATGCGGACCCCGCCCACCGGTGCCGTGACCACCTCGTTGGCCAGGACAGCCGTGGCGGCACAGGCGCTCAGGCCAACCATCACCAGCACTGACCTCTTGCCGGCCATCAGCACGAACCGAAAACGTCTGGTTTCAAGCTAGCGGCAGATCTCGCCTCAGGGATCGAGCCAGCGGCCATCGTCCTTGATCAGCTGGATCAGGGCATCGACACCGTCGGCCTCGGGAACGCGGCGAATCTCGTCGCGACCTCGGTAGAGCGAGATCACGCCTGGGGTCTTGCCCACATAGCCGTAGTCGGCATCAGCCATTTCGCCAGGGCCATTGACAATGCAACCCATAACGGCGATGTCGAGACCCGTCAGGTGGGCGGTGGCGCTGCGAACCTGATGCAAGACCTCCTCAAGGTTGAACAGGGTGCGGCCGCAGCTGGGGCAGGCCACGTACTCAACCATCGTCTTGCGCAGTCCCAGGGCCTGCAAAATCGAGTAGCAGACAGGGATTTCCTTTTCGGGAGCCTCGGTGAGGGAGACCCGGATCGTGTCGCCGATGCCCTCGGCCAGCAGCGGCGCGATGCCGGCGGTGCTCTTGACCCGGCCGTAGTCGCCGTCGCCGGCCTCGGTGACGCCCAGATGCAGGGGGTAATGGAACCCCTCGGCGTCCATGCGGTCGGCCATCATCCGGTAGGCCGCCATCATCACGGGGGCGCGCGAGGCCTTCATCGACACCACAATGTTGTGGAAGTCGAGGCGGTCGCAGATGCGGATGAACTCCATCGCGCTTTCGACCATGCCCAGGGGCGTGTCGCCGTAGCGAAACAGCATGCGCTCGGCCAGCGAGCCGTGGTTGACGCCGATGCGCAGGGCCTTGTCCTGCTGCTTGAGCAGCTGGACCAGCGGTGCAAAGGTCTCCTCGATGCGCAGCCCGATCGCGGCGATCTCGGCCTCCGAGAATTCCGTGCGGTTGGGGTCGGGCTTGTCGAATACGAACAGGCCCGGGTTGATGCGCACCTTGTCGACGTGCTGGGCCACCTCGAGGGCGATCTTCATGCCGTTGTGGTGCACATCGGCCACCAGGGGCACCGGCTGGTAGGTGTCGATCAAGCGCTGGCGGATCTGGCCCATGGCCTTGGCATGGGCCAACGAGGGCACGGTGACGCGCACGATCTCGCAGCCCGCCTCGTGCAGGCGGCGGATGCCGGCGGTGGCACCTTCGATGTCGAGGGTGTCTTCGTTGATCATCGACTGCACCACCACCGGGTGGTCGCTGCCGATCCATACATCACCCACGCGCACGCTGCGGGTCTTGCGGCGTTTGAGCTGGGTGTCGTAACGCGGAGTAGCGGCCCAGTCGGCCAAGGGGGCTTGGGGGCTCACCAGGGCGGCGGTCATGGCTGGGCGGGGACCTGACGGTGCAGCAAGGCTGTCACAGCGCGAGGGTCAGTTGGGGATTGCGCGCAGGGCCTGCTGCAACGCAGCCAGATCCTCGCGGGTCTGCCAGCGGGGGCTGCCCTCATCCTCGCGGGCAAAACGCAGCAGATAGGACGGATGCAGGATCGGCAGCAGCCGGCGGCCTTGAAGCTCGGCCGCCAGCGGCCCTTGGGGTCGCTCCCGCCACTGACCCCGCAGTTGGGTGATGCCGCCGCGGATGCCGAGCAGAGCTTCCATGGCCGTGGCTCCCACCAGCACCACCAGGGCCGGATCGATCAGGCGGATCTGCTGCGCCAACCAGGGACGGCAGGCCTGCAGCTCGGCCGCTGTCGGACGGCGATTGGCCGGAGGACGGCACTTGATCGCATTGCAGATGTAGAGGTCCTGCTGGGGATCGAGCCCCGCCTCCCCCAGCAACCGATCGAGCAGTTGGCCCGAGCGGCCGACGAAAGGCAAGCCCCGCGCATCCTCCTCGGCGCCGGGTGCCTCGCCGATCAACAACAGACGCGCATGGGGATTGCCACGGCCCATGACAACCTGCCCACGAACCGTGGCCAGATCGCAACCGTGGCAGCCATCACACTGCTGCCGCAGGGTCTCGAGGTCGAACGGCCGACTCACCATGAGAGCCCATTGTGGTGTGGTTTGGTTGCCGCTTGAACGATCGGGCACAAAGGTGTGCGGCAGGATGGTCCCATCGCCTCCTGCCCCATGCCGGCGACGCCGACATCGCTGAGTTCTGCCGCCTCCATGGGCATCACAACGACCGGGTCGAGCTCCGTGCTCTCGGCCCGGGCCACGGCCCTGCAACCCTCATTGACCCTGGCGATCGCCGCCAGAGCCAAGGCGCTGAAAGCCGAGGGGCGTGACATCTGCAGCCTGAGTGCCGGGGAGCCCGATTTCGATACTCCGGCGTTCATCTGTGAGGCCGCGGCCAAGGCCCTGGCCGCAGGCCAGACGCGCTATGGCCCCGCCGCCGGAGAACCGGCCCTGCTGGAGGCCATCGCCGCCAAATTGAGCCAGGAGAACGGCGTCCCGACCCAGCGCGAGCAAGTGCTGGTGACCAACGGCGGCAAGCAGGCCCTGTTCAACCTGTTTCAGGTGGTGCTGGAGCCCGGCGATGAGCTGCTGCTGCCCTCGCCCTACTGGCTCAGCTACCCCGACATGGCCGAGCTGGCGGGCGCCGCGGTGCGCACCATTCCCAGCAGCGCCGCCGAGGGCTTCCGGCTGCGGCCCGAGGCCCTGGAAGCGGCGATCAGCCCCGCCAGCAAGCTGCTGGTGCTCAACAGCCCCAGCAACCCGACCGGCACGGTGCTGAACCGCGGCGAACTGGAGGCGCTGGCCGCGGTGTTGCGGCGACACCCCCAGCTGCTGGTGGTGTGCGACGAGATCTACGAGTTTCTGGTGGCCCCGGGCCACGCCCACCACAGCCTTGCTGCCGTGGCCCCCGATCTGGCTGAGCGGGTGTTCATCGTCGGTGGCTGCGCCAAGGGCTGGGCAATGACCGGCTGGCGCATCGGCTGGCTTGCCGGTTCGGCTGCGGTGATTCAGGCCGCCGCGGCGCTGCAGAGTCAAAGCACCAGCAACGTCTGCACCTTTGCCCAGTACGGAGCCCTGGCGGCCGTGAGCGGCCCGCGCGACAGCGTGCATGCCATGGCCGCACAGTTCAACCACCGCCGGCGACGCCTGGGCGAAGGCTTGCTGGCGATTCCAGGCCTGCAGTTGCAACAGCCCGAGGGCGCCTTCTACGCCTTTCCCGACGTGAGCAGCTACGGGCTCGATTCGATGAGCCTGTGCAATCGTTTGCTCGACGAGGTGGGCCTGGCGGTGGTGCCGGGGATCGCCTTCGGCGACGACCGCTGCATTCGGTTGTCGTGCGCCGCCGCTGAAGCCACCATCGATGACGGGCTCGAGCGGCTGCAACGATTTCTAGAGGCGCTCTGAGGCTCTCGATTGGGCCTGGGGCACCGGCGAGCTACTGGCGCAGCCCCTGTCACCTTGCATGATGACGAGCTGAAGTCCTGAACCCTGCCATGCCCGCTCGAGAACGTTGGACCACCGTTGCCCTGGGCCTCAGCCTGGCCCTGAGCGCGGTGGTCATTCCCCAGAGCCTGCCCCCCGCCAGCGCCCAGGCCACCAAGCCCGTGCTGCGCATCGGCGCCATTCCCGACCAGAACCCCGAGAAGCTCAACCGCCTCTACGGCCAGGTGGCTCAGCAGCTCAGCACGCAGCTGGGGGTCCAGGTTCAGTACGTGCCGGTGATCGATTACGCCGCTGCGGTCAGTGCCTTTCGCACCGGCAATCTGGATCTGGTCTGGTTTGGCGGTCTCACCGGCGTGCAGGCGCGGCTGCAGAAGCCTGGCGCCCAGGTGATCGCCCAGCGCGACATCGACGCCTCGTTCCACAGCGTGTTCATCGCTAACACCGCCAGCGGTCTCAAGCCGATCAGCACCAACAAGGGCCTGCAGGAGCTCAAGGGCAAACGCTTCACCTTCGGCTCCGAAAGCTCGACGTCGGGCCGGCTGATGCCCCAGTTCTTTCTGCAGCAGGCCGGCGTCAAGCTCAGCGACTTCGCCGGGGGCGCGCCGGGCTTCAGCAGCAGCCACGACGCCACCATCGCCCTGGTGCAGAGCGGGGCTTACCAGGCCGGTGCCGTCAATGAGCAGGTCTGGAAAGCCAACCTGCGCAGCGGCAAGGCCAATCGCAACAAGGTGATCGCCATCTGGCGGACGCCGGGCTACCCCGATTACCACTGGATCGGCCAACCGAACCTCGACCAACGCTTTGGCAAGGGATTCACCGCCAAACTGCGAGGCGCGATCCTGAGTTGGCGACCCACCAACCCCGAGCAGAAAGCCATTCTGCAGCTGTTTGGCGCACAACAGTTCACCGGTGCCAAGACCAGCGACTATGCCCCGATCGAGCGGGTCGGTCGCCAGATCGGCAAGATCCGATGATCAACAGGACGGTGGCCAGCACTGCCCTGTTGGAACTGCGCCAGATCAGCGTCGCCGGCCGCGAGACACCGCGGCTGTCCGCGGTTGATTTGGCCTTGCACCCGGGCGAACGGGTGGCCCTGCTCGGGCCCAGCGGTGCTGGCAAGAGCACCCTGCTCGCGATCGCCAACGGCGCTCTGGTCCCCCAGAGCGGCACGGTGCTGTGGCAGGGGGTGCCCCAAGCCCGCTCTGCCCCAGCGCGGCGGCGGCAACAGCGCCAGATCGGCACCCTGTGGCAAGACCTGCGCCTGATTGAGGAGCTCAGCGTCCAGCAGAACCTCAACGGGGGTCGCCTGGCGCACTGGGGTTGGCCCAGGGCCCTGCTCAACCTGCTGGTGCCGCTCGAGTCCGAAGCCTGCCGCCAGGTGCTGCATCGGCTCGATCTGGACCCATCGTTGCTGGCTCAGCCGGTGTCCGCCCTCTCGGGCGGTCAACGCCAGCGGGTCGCCCTGGGGCGGTTGCTGCGGCAGGACCCGCTGCTGCTGCTCGCCGACGAGCCCCTGGCCAATCTCGACCCGCGCCTGGCCAGCGAGCTGCTGGCCCAGCTGCTGCGCGAAGCGGCACCGCCCCGCGCCCTGCTGCTGAGCCTGCATCGCCCCGATCTGTTGGACGGCTTTGACCGAGCCATCGGCCTGCGAGCCGGCCAGGTTGTCTTCGATCAACCGGCCGCCAGCGTCGACGCCGCCAGCCTGGCGGCGTTGTACAGCGGAGCGAACGGTTGAAACCAGCGGCGCCACTGCTGCCGTTGCTGCCGGCCCTGGTGCTGGTGCCGGTGCTGCTGATGCTGCCGGGCGCCATCCATGGCGGCGGCTGGGAGCTGATCGGTCAGTTCGCGCTCGCTGCCGTGCAGCCATCGCTCGATCCGGTGGTGTTGGCTGCCCAGGTCCAGGGGCTGGGGATCACCTGCGCGGTGGCGTTGGTGGCCTGGGCCTGCAGCCTGCTGCTGGGTCTGCTGCTGGGGGTGCTCAGCGCCCGCGTGGTGTGGCACAGCTGCTGCGGCTGCCAATGGCCTGCCGATGTCGTGGCGCGGCTGCTGGCGGTCCCCCGCTCGATCCATGAACTGATCTGGGGTCTGCTGTTGCTGCAACTGATCGGGCTGCAGAGTGTCGTCGCCGTGGTAGCGATCGCGATTCCGTATGGGGCGCTGGTGGCACGGGTCGTGCGCGATCTGATCGATACCGTGCCGCGCCGCAGCCTCGAGGCCCTGCTGAGCGCCGGGGTTGCCGCTCCGCAGGCGCTGGTCACAGCCCTGGGCCCGCCGCTGCTGCCGGGCCTGCTGAGCTATGGCGGCTATCGGCTCGAATGTGCCCTGCGCAGCGCCACCCTGCTGGGGGTGTTTGGCCTGGGGGGGCTGGGAAACGATCTGGTGCTGAGCCTGCAGTCGCTGCAGTTCCGTGAGGCCTGGAGCGGCCTGTGGCTGCTGCTCGCCGTGATGCTGGGACTCGAATCGGTGCTGGCGAGCCTGCGCCGCCACTGGACGATGCCGCCGCGGCTCCAGCTTGGTCCCCGGGACGGCGGCCAGGCGACGATCGGCGCGCAAGGGCGTCAGATGCTGCTCGTGCTGACGGGGGTGCTGCTGCTGGCCTGGGCCCTGGCCGCCTGGCTGCAGATCGATCCGCGGCAGCTGCTGCACTGGCAAACCCTGCCGCCCCTGCCCGCCGGCGGTTGGCGCCAGGCCCTGGGGCTCAACTGGCTGCCACTGGTGTTCAACACCCTGCTGCTGACCCTGCTGGCGGCGGCCCTGGCCGTCGGCAGCGGACCACTGCTGCTGCTGCTGCTTGCCCCCTGGCGCTGGGGCCAGGGTTGTCTGCTGGGACTCTGGGCCCTGGGGCGCCTGTTACCGCCGCCGCTGACCGCCCTGCTGCTGCTGTTCGTGCTGAAACCAGGCGTGTTGCCGGCGGCCCTGGCTTTGGGGTTCCACAACCTGGGCATCCTCGGCCGGTTGCTGCGCGAAGCCAGCGCCAGCGCCGCGGGCGGGGCCGAAGAGGCGCTGCTGCAGGCGGGCATCGGACCGCGGCTGGCGCTTCTGTATGGCCGCTTCAGCCCGATCGCCCGCTCCTATCTGGCCTACGGGGCCTACCGCAGCGATGTGATGTTGCGCGAAACGGTGGTGGTCGCCCTCGTGGGCGGAACCGGCCTGGGCAGCCAGCTGCGCGAAAGTCTGAGCGCCTTTGCCTGGCAGGAGATCGCCCTGCTGCTGGTCGCCTACGCCGTGCTCACCCTGGTGGGGGAGGATCTGAGCGACCGGGCCCGCAGGCAGCTGCTGGGGGCCTGACTGCGCCAATCCACCCTTGAGCCTCGTCATTCCCAAAAAACTGATCGCCCTCGGCGATAGCGGCGTGTTCGGCTGGGGTGATCCACTGGAAGGGGGCTGGTGCGATCGGCTCAGGCGCCACTGGATGGAGCTGCCGGGAGGCCCCGTGCTCTACAACCTGGGGGTCCGGGGCGATGGTCTGGAGCGGGTCAGCGCGCGCCTGCAGGCCGAAGTCCTCTGCCGCGGCGAACTGCGACGTCAGCGTCCCCAGGGCATCCTCCTGGGGGTCGGGCTCAACGACAGCGCCCGGGTGGGCCGACGCGACGGCCGCCATCAACTGGATCCCGAGGGCTTCCTGTTCGGGCTGGAGCAGTTGCTGCCCCTGGCCCGCAGCATCGCACCGGTGTTTGTGATCGGATTGACACCGGTGTTGGAGCTGGCCATGCCCTACGCCGAGGTGCTCTGGTATCAACTGGCCGACATTCAGCGCTACGAGCGCCTGCTGCAGGAGGCCTGTCAGGAAGCCGACGTGCCATTCCTGCCTCTGCTGGCCGGATTGCTCGACGATCCGCGCTGGGACGAGTGGCTCTGCAGCGACGGCGTGCACCTCAATAGCGATGGGCACCGCCAGCTCTACGAGCAGTTGCGCCGCTGGCCGCCCCTGCTGCACTGGGCCGAGCTGCAGGGCTTGGAGCTGGCCACGCCGCTGCTGGGCTGAGGCGGCAGGCCAGGGATCACTCCAACGGGTGAGTGAGGTTCACCAGCAGGGGTGAGGGCAGAGGCCGCCCGGCAGGCGGACCGTGAAACCACGAACCCACTGCCGCCATGGCCCTCTCCACCGCAACAGCCGCAGCACCGGCAAACGCCTCGACCCGGTCGGCGGCGGCGCCACGCCCCGGCAACCACCAGGATCTCGGCAAGCTGCACCGCTGCCGCAACCCCCGCACCCGGCTGGCGCTGCGCAACAAGCTGGTGCTGAACAATCTGGGCCTGGTGCACAAGGTGGCGGCCAGCCAGTGCGGCAAAGGGCAGCTGAGCTTTGACGACCTGGTCTCGGTCGGCAGCATCGGGCTGATCAAGGCGATCGAGAGTTTTGACCCCAACCGGGGCGTGAGCCTGAGCAGCTACGCCGTGCCGTTCATCCGTGGAGCGATGCAGCACGAGGAACGGGACCGGTTCCAACCGATCAAGACCCCGCGGCGGCTGCGGGAGCTGCAGCAGCGCGCCTGGAGTCTGCAGTGCAAGCGCCAGCAACAGGGGCTGGCGCCGCTGGGCGAGGGGGCCCTGGCCAGCGCCCTGGGCTGCCGGCTCGAGCAACTGCGGGAGGCCCACTGCGTGCGGCAGGCCCTGCGGCTGCGCAGTCTGGATGCCCCCCTGAGCGATGCGCCAGCTGGCGAGGGGGCCCTGACCCTGCTCGATCTGGTCAGCAACGCCGTGGCGTGCCGCTGCGCCTAAGGCAGGGCCAGCAAGCCAGCGGCCGCCATGGCCAGCCCGGCGGCGATCGCGGTCTGCAGCCCATTGACGAGCTCATTGCTGAGCCAGCCATGGCGCCGCTGCAGGGTGGCCCCGATGGCACTTTCGATCAAGGTGGCCACAAGCGCCACCAGGGTGACCAACACCACGGCGGCAGGGGTGGCGAGCAAGCCGAGCAGCGCACAGATCAGTGCCAT
>Ga0194129_10008512_pt1 | contig 11846 bp, 8 predicted proteins | sample TA2KigCa35mmetaG_FD_150862 | JGI IMG/M metagenome (GOLD analysis project Ga0194129, IMG submission 150862) | Freshwater microbial communities from Lake Tanganyika, Tanzania - TA2015038 Kigoma Deep Cast 35m | ecosystem: Environmental > Aquatic > Freshwater > Lake | place: Tanzania: Lake... | reverse complement strand
GCCAAGCGGCTCTCGTGGCAGGAGACGGCCGATGCCTTCAGCACGACCTGGGACAACGTGTTTCGTTCCGTGAAACACGTAGTCGAATGGGGCCTCGCCACCTGGTTCCGGGCCCGCGGCACCATCTCGTCGGGCGTCGTCGAGGGCTTCCGCGGCACGGCGAAACTGACCACCAGCACAGCGTTCGGCTTCCGAACACCGCAGGGCATCGAAATCGCACTCTTTCACGTGCTCGGCCAACTACCCGAGCCCGGGTTCACCCACAGATTCTGCTCAGGAGGCTTATCGTTGTGATGATCGTGCTTGAAGACCGCGGTGACACCGTACCGTTCCAGATGAGGCAACCAGTGCTCGCGGATCGCGAGCGACCTAGAAGTGTCGATCGGCCGCTTTTCGGGCAGCGCCTTGGCCGTCCCATACGCGGGAAAGTGTTGCTCACGAAAAGAAATCGCTGGCCCTGGCGGGATGCGAGCGTGGCCGCCAACCATTCCGACTGCAGTCCAGCCACAGGCTGCGTGTGCCCGGAGTCGACCAGCACCAGAGACAAGTAGTCCCCACATCGACGGCGCAGAATGACCGCTCACCTGACCGACGCAACAGCGTCGAGAAGTAGGTCGAATCTCGCACTTGCCTGGCGTTGTGTCCTCCGCACACCTCCTGGTTGCCGATCACGGTGACCAGTGACCTGAGACACCGATCCGCGGCCAGACCGGCCTTCGGCCAGGAACCAAGCCAGTCGATCCAGCTGGTCGCGACAACGCCGTTGTCGTAGGCCTGATCGCCACCGAGCAACGCGAAGTCAGGCTCGGGCTTCGCGGTGCAGAGGTTCATCCAATCCAGGGCCGAACGATCGTGCAGCATGTCGCCACCGGCAACGAACCGCACGGGTCGCTGGAGACGGGCCGGCATCTTGCGCAAGCGCTACGCTTGCGCTGGCTCGGGTTTGGAACCGATGCCGAACGCAGAGGTGCGATCGGGCGTGAGTCCGATGATCTCGACACGCCGCCACTGCAGCAACGAGGGCTCGACCTGGCAGTGATCTGCCTCGGCGGATGACCACTCGTCGGCACCTTCGGCACGATACCAGACGGTGTCCGTGTGCCGGGGATAGAGATTCACCCAGTCGATGACGGCACCGGTCGTGGGATCGTCAGGCCGGGTGACATAGAGGCCGACGATATCATGGGCCACCACCTACGGCATCGCGGCCGCCAGCAGAAAAAATACGACCGGTGCGAGGCGACGGATCCGCGTTGACGCGTGCGGCATCGAAGGTTCATCCTCGGGAATCCGTACACTGAAACACAGTGCCGGCGATGTAGGACATCCGTTGCATCCCACCGGCTCACCCTCACGCAGGCCAAACGTCGAAGTCCACAGACTGCGAGGCTGTTCTTGAATCCCCTGGCCATCCCCTACGATCTCGATCCGGTGGCGATCGAGGCCTATCGCCGCGACGGCTGGGTGCGACTCGATCGCGTGCTCACGGCGGCCGACCTGCAGCCGTTTCACGACGCGATCGTCAGCCACACGATCGGGTTTGCCGCCGGGCTCGCGCCGCTCGCGCAGCGCGACACCTACGGCAAGGCGTTCATCCAGTACACCAACCTCTGGACGAAGCACGATGAAGTGCGGCCCTTCACGCTCGCGCTTCGCTTCGCCAGGCTGGCCGCCGACCTGATGGAGGTGCCGGGCGTCCGGATCTACCATGACCAAGCCCTCTTCAAGGAGCCGGGGGGCGGTCTGACGCCCTGGCACCAGGACCAGCAGTACTGGCCGCTCGACGGGGTGCGGTGCATCACGATGTGGATGCCGCTGGTCGACTGCCCGCACACCATGGGCACGATGCGGTTCGCATCGGGCAGCCAGCGAACGGGCTACCTCGGGCCCCTCGATATTTCCGACACCAGTGAACGACGGCTCGAGCGCCTGATCACCGAGCACGGCTGGGCGATCGGCGAGGCGGGCGACATGGCCGCCGGTGACGCCACCTTCCACGACGGCTGGTGCGTGCACGGTGCGCCGGGCAACGCCTCGGCGGCGGTGCGGGCCGTGATGACCGTGATCTACATGGCGGACGACGCGGTCGTGACCGCGCCCGACAACCCCAGCCGCCAGCGGGATCTCGAAACCTGGCTGCCCGGGCTCGCCGCCGGTGACGTAGCCGCCAGCCCGCTCAACCCTGTGGTGTGGCCGGCGCCGTCGGCCTGACCGGACCGGCCGCTTGGCCCTCACACGGCTCCCACTTGATCCTCGTGCACCCGGGCTCGTTGTCCCGCTGACCCCGTGTTTTTGGCCGGCGATGTCTGCTGGCGTGTGTTCGTGGCTACCCACACCCCGTCGCCGGACATTCGCCGCGGGCCGCGCGATGAACCGGTCGATCGGATGAGCCACGCCCAGTGTCCCTCGTAGGGGGCGCCGGCCGCGATCCACCGGGCGAGAACGTCGAGCTGCCGCGGGCTCGGCTGCCGACCGGATTCCGGGGGCAGCATCTGGACGTGCGGGTCGGTGGACTGCACCCGCAGCCAGAGTTGGCTTACCTCGGGGCGACCCGGCTCGATCGCAGGCTTGCCAGAGGCCGCGGACGCCGTGGCACCGGTCCGGTCTTCGAGCCGCAGGCGCGACCGGCGATCCGCCGCCGATGCACCGTGGCACCGCCAGCAGAACTCCACCGGGATCGGGCGGACGTCGTGCGAGTAGCTGATCTCGTCGTCGGCCAAGGCGGATGTCGCCAGGGCCGCCACGAGTGTCGCCGGCCGCCATCTCTCGCGCATCCGCTGCTCCCGGAAGAATCAGGATACTTCCATGGCACACGGCTCCGCCCGCGACGATGCGCGTAAACTGTCTTGAATGACCCTCCCCGACCCCTCCGACGCCGAACCTGCCGCCGGCCACACGGAGCCATCGCCGCCCGCCGAGACGCTGCCCGCCGACACCGATGCCGCGGCCGCGTCCCGCGACCGGTCGGCCGCCGCGGAGAAGGTGAGAGGCTTCCCCACGACGCCGGGTGTCTACCTGATAAAGGATGAGGCGGGCCGCGTGATCTACGTCGGCAAGGCCAAGAACCTCCGAGCCCGGGCCGGCTCCTATTTTCTCAAGGCCGCGGCCGAAGACCGCCGCACGGCCGACCTGGTCCGCGAGATTCGCGACATCGACTTCCTCGAGGCCGAGAGCGAGGTCGACGCGCTCCTGCTCGAGAGCCGGCTCGTCAAGGACGTGCAGCCGAAGTTCAACAGCGACCTCAAGGACGACAAGACCTTCCCGTACCTCCAGATCACGACGCACGAGGATTTTCCGCGGGTCGAGTTCACCCGCACGCCCCGGCTGAAGGGCGTGAAGCTGTACGGACCGTTCACCAGCGCCGGCTCGCTCCGCGGGGCGATCGTCGTGCTCCAGAGAATCTTCAAGTTTCGCACCTGCACGCTCGACATCGACGCCGATGACGAACGGTGGCGGTGGTTCCGGCCCTGCCTGCTGGCCTCGATCGACCAGTGCACCGCGCCCTGCAACCTGCGGATCTCCAAGGAGGACTACCGCCGCGACATCGCCCGCCTCAAGACCTTCCTCGACGGCGGCAAGCAGCGGCTGGTGCAGGAGATGCGGGGCGAGATGCTCGCCGCCAGCGAGCAGCTGGAGTTCGAGCGGGCCGCCCGCCTTCGTGACGAGATTCGCTTGCTCGAGACGCTCGACCAGCGGGGCGACCTGGAGGAGCACGTCCAGCCGGAGGTGTTCCTCGTCGATCCCAAGAAGGGGCTCGCCGGCCTGCAGAAGGTGCTCGGCCTGCCGGCGCCGCCGCGGGTTATTGAGGGCGTCGACATCGCCCATCTCGCCGGCAACGAGACCGTGGCCAGTCTCGTCCAGTTCATCGACGGGCTGCCTTTCAAGCCCGGCTACAAGCGGTACCGAATCAAGACCGTCGACGGCATCGACGACTTCCGGAGCATCCACGAGGTCGTGTCGCGGCGGTTCGCGCGGCTTGTCCGCGAGGGTTCGACGCTGCCCGACGTGTTCCTGGTGGATGGCGGCAAGGGGCAACTCTCCGCGGCCCTCGACGCCGTCGCGAGCCTCGGCATCGAGCCACCCTGCATGATCTCGCTGGCCAAGCGCGAGGAGGAGGTGTTTGTGCCCGGACACTCGGAGCCGCTACGGCTGTCCCGCGATTCCTTCTCGCTGCGGCTGCTGGAATACGTCCGCGACGAGGCCCATCGTTTCGCCCAGCACTACCACCATCTGCTGCGTGGCCGGCGCACGCTCGAAGAGTGACCGGCGACCCGTGCGACGGTCGGGCCCGTGCCGGGGCGGATGCTGGCGAATAGCGTCGCGAAGGGGTAGGCTTACCGGTGGTGGCGGGCGACGTTCCCCCCGAAACCGGAGTCCGTCATGACTCGTCAGGCCCACCGTTCACGTCGCAGCAGCTCCGCGTTCCGTCGCGCCGGTCTCGCTCGCCGCGAGTTTCTCCATGTCGGCGCGCTGACGGGCCTCGGGCTCTCGCTCGGCGGATTCCTCCGAATGCGGGCCGCCCGGGCCGACGCCAAGTCGTACGCCCACTTTGAGGGCACCGCCAAGAGCGTGATCCACATCTGGCTGCCCGGCGGCTGGGCCCAGCAGGAGACCTTCGACCCGAAGCCGCTCTCGCCGCTGGAGTATCGCGGAGACTTTCAGGCGATCGACACGAAGCTGACGGGCGTGCAGTTCAGCGAGAAGCTCGCCAAGACCGCGGCCGTCGCCGACAAGATCGCCGTCATCCGGTCGATGACCCACGGCGAGGCGGCCCACGAACGGGGCACCCACAACATGTTCACCGGGTATCGGCCCAGCCCGGCGGTGACCTACCCGAGTTTTGGCAGCGTCGTCGCCCACGAGTTCGGGCCGCGGGCCGATCTGCCCCCCTACGTCGCGATTCCCGGCCTGCCGGCGCCCGACGCCCAGGCAGGCTTTCTCGGCAGTGGGTTCGGCCCCTTCGTGATCGGCTCGGATCCCGCCAACGACAACTTCACCGTTCGCGACCTGACCCTGCCGGGGGAAGTGGATGCGGCCCGTTTCGCCACGCGACAGCGGCTCCGCGAAGTGGTCGGCCGCCACTTTCAGCGCCTCGAGGACGTGGGCACGCTGGCGGCGATGGACTCCTTCTACGAACGGGCCTACGCGCTCATCAGCGCGCCGGAGGCACGGGCGGCCTTCGACATCAAGGCGGAGCCGGCCCCCCTCCGCGACGAGTACGGACGCAACGCGGCGGGCCAGCGGATGCTGCTCGCCCGCCGCCTCGTCGAGGCCGGCGTGAGGTTCGTCACGCTCTCGTACGGTGGCTGGGACATGCATCAGAAGATCCGCGAAGGCATCACGACCACGCTGCCCCCTTTCGATCAGGCCTTCGCAGCCCTCGTCAACGATCTCGATCGTCGCGGTCTGCTCGACTCCACGCTCGTGATGGTGTCGAGTGAGTTCGGCCGCACGCCGCGGGTCAACAAGGAGGCGGGCCGTGACCATTGGCCCAAGGTGTTCAGCGTCGTGCTGGCCGGCGGCGGCGTGAAGCGGGGCTTCGTCTACGGCGCGTCCGACGCGATCGCGGCCGAACCGGACGTCGACCCGATCGGCGTGGAGGACCTCGCCACGACCATCTATCACTGCCTCGGCATCGTCGCCGACAAGGAGTTGATGGCCCCCGGTAACCGTCCGATCGAGATCGTCGACGGCGGCACCGTGCGGAAGGAGCTGCTCGCCTGAGCCTGGTCACCAGCGCCGGAGACGAGACACGACCCCCGCTTCTCCCATGAACACCCCGCGTCGCAGTTGCCCGTGGCTCGTCGTGGCCCTCTGGCTTTCCGCCACGGTGCCCGTGGTGGCCTCACCCGTGATCGTCCGGGTCGTGCCGCCCGGCGCGCCGCGCGGTTCGACCGTCGAGATCGAGCTCTCCGGCTCGGACCTCGGCGACGCGCGGGAGCTCTTCTTCCAGGATCCCGGCATCGTCGTCGAACGCCTCCAGTCGGCCGGCGGGCGGCTGGTGACCGCCACGCTGCGGGTCGCGGCCGACTGCCCGACCGGGCCGCGAAAGTTCCGCCTGCGGACCCGTGACGGGCTTTCCGACCTGCGGACCTTCCGGGTCGGACTGCTCCCGCAGGAAGCCGAGGTCGAGCCGAACAACGCCCCGGCCACGGCTCCAGTCATCGCCCTGCCCCGCACCATCGCCGGCACGGTGACGGCGGACGACGTCGATTGCTTTCGGCTTCGGCTCGAAGCCGGCGCGCGGATCGCCGCCGCGATCGACGGCATGCGGCTCGACCAGGAGATGTTCGATCCCCTCCTCGAACTGGTGGATTCGCGAGGGTTCATCGTCGCCGCCTGCGACGATCACCCGCTCCTCGCCCAGGACGCGATGCTCGCGGCGACGGTGCCCGAGGCCGGGGAGTACGTGCTGCGGGTGCGGGAGAGCGCCTTCGGCGGCAACGACGGATGCGTCTACCTGCTGCATGTCGGCGACTTTCCCGTCCCCCATGTCGCCTGGCCGCCCGCGGCAAGGCCCGGCGGCGAGATCGAAGTCGAGTGGCTCGGCGACCCCGGGGGCGTGTTCCGGCAGCGCACCCGGCTGCCGGCCGTGACGGGACTCGAGGGGCTCACCGAAATCCATCCGCTGCGACATGGCGTGGTGGGTCCAGTGGCCGTGCCGCTGCGGGTCTCGCCGCTGTCGGCCGTCGCCGAAGCCGAACCGAACGACGCCACCGACAAGGCCACGGCGACCGCCGCCCCGGCGGCCCTGCTGGGCCGACTTGGTGCGTCCGGCGACGTCGACTGGTTCCGTGTCGACGCGCCGCCCGGCACCACGTGGCACGTCCGCAGTTGGGGCCGTCGGCTCGGCTCGCCGATCGACCTGGTGCTCAACATCCACCGCGCCGACGACAAGCGGGAGCGGATCACCGGCAACGACGACGGGGCGGGGCCCGACAGCATCGCCGAGGTCACCGTCCCGGCGGAGGGAACCTTTTTGGTGCGGATCAACGACCATCGGCAGCGCGGGGGCGACGAGTTCATTTATTGGATCGAGGTCGAGCCGGCGACGCCCGAGGTCACCGTCTCGGTGCCACCCGGCCGCGGTGGTTCCCAGGAGGGCCTCGTGGCCTGCGTACCGCGAGGCAACCGGACGGCGCTCGTGCTCACCACGGCCCGCAGCAACTTCGGCGGCTCCGCCCACGTCTCGTTCGCCGGCCTGCCCACCGGCGTCACGACTGCGGCCGCCGACGCGGCCAACGCCGCCCCGGCGACGATCGTGGTGTTCGAGGCGGCCGCGGATGCCGGTGAGTCGGTCGCGTTGGCGAGCGTCCTGGTGGCCGCCGGCGGGGACGGCCGCCCGCTTGGGGGCCTGCTGCAGACGACCGATCTCGTGGTGGGCCAACCCAATAACGCCGCCTACCGCTCGACCGTGGACGACCGCCTGCCCGTGGCCGTCGTGGACGCGGCGACGATCCACATCGAGGCGGACCAGCCCACGGCCCCCCTCGTCCGCCGCGGCTCGCTGGAACTGAAGGTCCGGGCGGAACGTCCCGACGGCCGGGAGGGCCGCATCCGGCTGGCCGTTCCCTTCCGGCCGCCGGGCATCGGCGGCCCGTCGACGGTGGAACTCAAGGAGGGCGAGACGGAGGCGATCTTCCCGCTGGCGGCCAGCCCCGAGGCCGCGCTCGGCGAGTGGCAGGTGGCGGTGACCGCGGCCTTCCAGCCCAAGGACAAGAGCCGCGGTGACGGCGAGTTGGTCGTCGCAAGCCGGCTGGTCACGCTCCGCGTCGTCGAACCGCTGGTGACGCTCGCCGCCGAGGCCACGACCGTCGAGCAGGGCCAGCAGGCGAAGATCGTCTGGAAGATGCAGAAGCCGGCCGGCTTCTCCGGCGCGGCCAAGGCACGACTGCTCGGCCTGCCGGCCCGCACGCAGGCACCGGAACTCGAGCTTCCCGCGGATGCCGCCCAACTCGAGTTTCCCGTCACGGTGGCGGCCGATGCCCCGGCAGGCACCCACAAGAACGTGTTCTGCGAGTTGCGGGTGACGGTGGGCAGGGACTGGGTCGTACAGGCCACACCACCGACGCAACTGCGGATCGACAGGCCGCTGCGGCCGTCCCCGAAGACCAGCGAGGCCACGCCATGAGCCGCGCCGCCACACGTCGTGGGGCCGTCGTTCAGGTCGCCGGCTGGCTGCTGGCGGTCGCGGCGGCCCGCGCCCTCGGATTCGATGCCGTCGGGATCGACGTCTTCCCACCGCGGCTCCAACTCGACTCTGCACGGGACAGCCAACGGATCGTGGTCCAGGCCAGGGCGGCCGATGGCAGGACCCGCGACGTCACCACCGCCGCCACTGCGAGTCTCAGCGACGACCGGCTCGCCGCGATCGAATCGTCGGCCACGGGACTCGTGATCTGGCCGCTCTCCGACGGCGAAGGATCGATCCGCGTGGCCTTCTCCGGTCACGCCGTGACGGTGCCGCTCCGGGTCGTGTCGGCGGGCACTCCGGCTCCGCTCTCGTTCCGGCTTGACGTGATGCCGGTGTTCGCCCGGGCCGGCTGCAACATGGGCAGCTGCCACGGTGCCGCCCGCGGCAAGGACGGCTTTCGCCTCTCGCTCTTCGGTTTCGATCCGGCCGGCGACTACCACCGTCTAACCCGGGAACTGCCCGGCCGAAGGATCGACCTGGCCAGCCCGCGGCAGAGCCTAGTCTACCTGAAGGCGATCGGGGCGGTGCCCCACACCGGCGGAAGGCGATTCGCCCCCGACAGTGAACTCGCCGCCACGCTGCTACGCTGGCTGGAAGGGGGCGCGGTTGACGACCCTGGGCCCGAGCCGGCGGCAAGCGTTCCCCGGCTTACCCAGCTGGACCTCTTTCCACCGACATCGTTGCTCGACGGCGAGAACGTGAGGCAGCCGCTCGTGGCGGTGGCTCGTTACGAGGACGGCACTGACCGCGACGTGACCGACCTCTGCTGGTACGCCTCCACCAACGACCGCACCGTGGCCGTCTCCACGGCCGGCCTCGCCACCAGCGGCGACCGCGGCGAGGCGTTCGTGATGGCCCGCTACGACACGATCAGCGTCGGCGTGCCGCTGGCGGTGGTCCCCCGGGATCTGCCCTTCCACTTCCCCGAGGAGTCGCCGCAGCCGGGCGCGACCCCCGGAGCTGCGGCCATCGACGACCTGGTGGCGGCCAAACTGCGCTAGCTTCGCATCGTGCCGGCGCCGGTCTGCGACGACGAGACCTTCGTCCGGCGGGCGACTCTCGATCTCGTCGGCCTGCTGCCGACGCCGGAGGAACGGGCGGCATTCCTGGCCGATTCCAGGTCCGACAAGCGAGCCCGCAAGGTGGACGAGTTGATGGCCCGCAAGGAGTTCACCGATATCTGGGTGATGCGCTGGGCGGAGGTGTTGCAGGTCCGCTCCCAGGGCAACGAGGTCAGCCCCAAGGGTGCCGTGCTCTACCATCGGTGGCTCGACCGTCGGATCGCCGCGAACCAACCGGTCGACGCGATGATCCGCGACCTGCTCACGGCGTCGGGTGGCACCTTCGAGAATCCGCCGACGAACTACTTCCAGCTGGAGCGTGATACCCTCAAGCTCGCGGAGAACGTCGCCCAGGCGTTTCTCGGGATGCGGATCCAGTGCGCCCGGTGCCACAACCACCCCTTCGACCGCTGGACGATCGACGACTACTACGGCTTCGCCGCCTTCTTCACGCAAATCGGCCGCAAACGGGCCGCCGATCCCCGCGAGACGATCGTCTTCGATTCCGGTGGCCGCGAGATGCAACACCCGCTCACGAAGCGCACCGCGCCCCCCAAGTTCCTGGGCGGGACGGCCCCCAAGCTCGCCGGGCGCGAGCGGCGGGAGGTGCTCGCCGAATGGGTCACCTCGCCCGAGAACACCTGCTTCGCCAAGCATGTCGCGAACCTTGCCTGGACGCACTTTCTCGGCCGGGGCATCGTCCACGAGCCCGACGACGGCCGCGTCAGCAATCCACCGAGCAACGCTCCGCTGCTCGAGGAGCTGGGCCGCCGTCTGGTCGACGCCGGCTTTGATTTCCGCACGGTCGTCCGTGACATCTGCACCTCCCGCACCTTTCAGCGATCGTGCGAGCCGAACGCCTCCAACCGGCTCGACGAGACCAACTTCTCCCGGGCGGCCGTGCGACGGCCGCGGGCGGAGGTGCTGCTCGACGTGCTCGCTCAGGTGACCGGCACGCGCAACACGTTTCCCGGGCTGCCGGTCGGCGGCCGTGCGGTGCAGGTGGCCGACGGCCGGACGACGAACTATTTCCTCACGACCTTTGGCCGGGCCACCCGCGACGACGTGTGCAGCTGTGCCGTGAAGATGGACCCCAGCTTGTCGCAGGCGCTGCACCTGCTCAATGGCGACGCCGCGCACGACCGTATCCGCCAGGGCAACCTGGTCGGCCGGATGCTCGATCGCGGCCGCCCCCCCACCGAGATCATCGACGACCTGTTTGTCCGCTGCTTTGGCCGGATGCCCACGGAGCGGGAACGGATCGAGACGCTGGCGACGGTGCTCGACGCCGGCGAGCGGCGACAGACGCTGGAGGACGTCTTCTGGGCCCTCCTCAACTCACCCGAGTTCATCTTCAACCACTGACCGATGACAGCGACCGGCTTTTTCACACTCCGTCACGTCGGCCATGATGCCCGGCGGCTGGCCAGCGTTTCGCCGCAGCAGGTCGTCCGGCCTTGCCCGCCGCCGCTCGCAGCCCGGGGAACGACGGTCCTCGGCCTGGCCCTGGCGTGCGTCGTCGCGGCGGCGCGGGCCGCCGACGCGCCGCCCAGCTTCGACGAGCACGTGCTGCCGGTGTTTCGCGAGTCATGCTGTTCCTGCCACAACCCAGACAAGCGAAAAGGCGGCCTGGATCTCACGAGCTGGGGTCAGACGCTGGCCGGCGGCAGTTCGGGCGAGGTGATAGTGGCAGGAGATCCGGCCGGCTCCTACCTGTTCATGCTCGTCAGCCACCAGTCCGCCCCGACGATGCCGCCGGAGTCCGACCGCCTCCCCGACGCATCGCTGGCCCTGATCCACGACTGGATCGCCGGTGGCGCGGTCGAGCGCAGGGGGGCCGCCCCCGTCGTCCGCACGTCGAACGCGATCGCCACCGAGCGTGGAGCCGCCCTCGCCCCCGAGGGCCCGCCGGTGATGCCACCGCGGCTTCCGCTGGAGGTGGTCACGCACGGCCTGCGTCCCACCACCGTGTCGGCCCTGGCGGCCTCGCCCCACGGATCGCTCGTCGCCCTGGGCGGTCGTGGACAGACGCTCCTCTACCACGCCGAGTCGCTCGAACTCATCGGCACGCTGCCCTTTCCGGAGGGCGTGATCCGTACCCTGCGATTTTCCCGCAACGCCCGCCTGCTGCTGGCCGGTGGCGGCGAGGCGGCACGCAGCGGCAGGGCGGTCGTCTGGGACGTGGCCACCGGACGTCGGGTGGCCGAGGTCGGCGAGGAGTTCGACGAGGTGCTCGCCGCCGACGTGTCGGCCGATCAGCGACTGGTAGTCCTGGGCGGGCCGTCGAAGGTGGTGCGGCTCCACGAGACGGCCGACGGAGGCATCGCCCACGAGATCCGCAAGCACACCGACTGGGTGACCGCGGTCGAGTTCTCCCCCGACGGGAGCCGGCTGGCGACCGGCGACCGGGCCGGCAATCTCTTCCTCTGGGAAAGTCTCGGCGTCCGGGAGATCGGCACCCTCAAGGGTCATACCGACGCGATCACGGCCGTCTCCTGGCGGCCCGACGGCAAGGCCCTGGCCAGCGTGTCGGAGGACGGCTCGGTCCGGCTCTGGGATCCGCGTGATGCCAGGCAGACGAAGACGTGGAG
>Ga0194129_10008506_pt1 | contig 11852 bp, 10 predicted proteins | sample TA2KigCa35mmetaG_FD_150862 | JGI IMG/M metagenome (GOLD analysis project Ga0194129, IMG submission 150862) | Freshwater microbial communities from Lake Tanganyika, Tanzania - TA2015038 Kigoma Deep Cast 35m | ecosystem: Environmental > Aquatic > Freshwater > Lake | place: Tanzania: Lake... | reverse complement strand
AAAGGTAATGGGTAAAAGTTCAGAGTCTGCAATTTTTAGGAGTTTTATTAATTCAATGAAAGAAAAAACAAAAAAAATAAAAGAAGAATCTGAATCCAAAAAGTGTAAACCTGGATATTATTACTGTAATACCAACAAAGAGTGTAAACCTCTTCCAAGTGGATTTAATACTCCTGGACAAACAATAAAACCAACAGAGGTGGGCATCGGTGTGCCGGTAGAGGTCTCTTGCAATCACACAAAAAAAGGGAAAATGTGTCCTAAGCATGGTATGAAAGATTGTACGCTCATAGGAGAAACATTAAATAGTGTAACAGAAGAAGGACTTCGTGATTGGTTTGGCAAATCCAAATCAAAAGAAGGAAAACCTGGATGGGTAAATGTAGTAACTGGAGGAACTTGTGCAAGTGATAAACCTGGAGAAGGAACTCCAAAATGTGTTTCCTCTGCTAAGAGAGCAAGTATGACACCAGCAGAGAGACTTTCCGCAGCAAGAAGAAAAAAAGCAGCAGATCCTGGTCAACAACAAAAATCAGGCGCTGCAAAGCCAACTTATGTTTCTACAGATTCACCCAAAAAGAAAATGAAAGAAGAAATGGAAGTACAAGAGGCAAAAGATAAACCAGGCAAGAGTAGTGGTAAAAAAGATGCTTGTTATCATAAAGTGAAGTCTCGTTATAGTGTTTGGCCAAGTGCATATGCTTCTGGAGCCTTGGTTAAGTGCCGTAAGGTAGGTGCTGCTAACTGGGGTAATAAATCAGAGGGATTTAGCCCCTCTCAAATAAAAGTTTTAGAAGAACTAGGATTAATCACACTAAACGAAAAAGGTCAAAAGTGTTGGCCTGGATATGAGAAAAAAGGAAGTCAAACTTTATTTGGAAAAAAATATAATCGTTGTGTTAAAAAGGAAAATATAACGATAGAAGATGCTGATGGAAATACATTTGCAGAAGTTGTTGATGTAATTAAACCAGATCCAATTAAAGGATTTAAATCGCAAATTGAAGAGGCAACTCGCTTACAATCTCAAACTGGAAACGTTGTTATGGTTACGCTTTCTTGGAGAGGAAAATATTATGCATTAAAAATCTTTTTCCCACAAGTAAAGTTACCAACCAGAAAAGAAATTAATGATGAACTTCAAAAAGTTTATCCAGGATCGATGATAGTTCATCATGCGGTTTCCGAAATTCAACCAGGACAACCTCTAGTTCAATCGATTGGTCCGCAAGGAGGTAATTTTGCATCTCCAGGACCATCAAAAAAATATGTTAAACCATATGGAGAGCAGGTGGAGTTTAACGAAGATTGGCAAAAGGTAAATAGGCAGGACAAGACTGATGGATTAAGTCAATCAGCAGTTAATGCTTATCGTCGTGAAAATCCAGGTTCAAAACTTCAAACAGCAGTAACTGAAAAAAATCCATCCGGAAAAAGAGCAAAACGTCGCTCTTCGTTTTGCCGACGTATGAAAGGGATGAAATCCAAACTGACCTCTGCGGAAACTGCAAGAGATCCAGATTCAAGAATTAACAAAGCCCTTCGTCGTTGGAACTGTAATTAATGAACGGACCTATTAAAATTTTAGGAAACTCTCAACAATTATCAGGAATAGGAACGACAGTTTCAGATATTAATGGACTTGGAGCACAGTATATTTTAATTCAACATACTGGATCTGGAAATCACTATATAATTGAAAAAACTGATGCTGGAGTCACTGTTGGAACAGTTTATATGCCGTCCGAATCATTTTTATTAATCAAAAAAGAAAGAACTAATATTATATCTGTCGATAGTGGAAATGATATTTACGCAACTTCTGTAGTGTATCAAGGATAAAAAAACATTTTATGACTAGTGATGTATATTTGGGCAATCCTCTGCTCAAAAAAGCCAATACTCCAATTGAATTCACTCAAGAACAAATTGAGGAATTCATTAAGTGTCAAAATGATCCTGTTTACTTTGCAAATAATTATGTAAAGATTGTCACTCTTGATCATGGTTTACAAATATTTAAACCATATCATTTTCAAGAGAAGTTAATTAACAATTTCCACAATCACAGATTTAATATCTGTAAGATGCCTCGTCAGACAGGTAAATCTACAACTGTCGTATCCTTTCTTCTTCATTATGCAGTATTTAACGATAACGTAAATATTGGTATTCTTGCAAACAAAGCAGCAACTGCTAGAGAATTATTAGACAGATTGCAAACAGCATATGAAAACCTACCCAAGTGGATGCAACAAGGAATCATCTCTTGGAATAAAGGTTCATTAGAACTTGAAAACGGTTCCAAGATTTTAGCAGCATCAACTTCGGCATCTGCCGTTCGAGGAATGTCATTTAACATTCTATTCTTGGACGAATTTGCATTCGTTCCAAATCATATTGCGGACTCATTCTTTGCATCCGTATATCCAACGATTACTTCTGGTAAACAAACCAAAGTTATCATAGTTTCCACTCCACATGGTATGAATCATTTCTACCGCATGTGGCACGATGCAGAAAAGGGTAAAAATGAATATGTTTATACTGATGTTCATTGGAGCGAAGTTCCGGGAAGGGATGAGGAATGGAAGAAGCAAACAATAGCCAATACTTCAGATTCCCAGTTTAAGGTTGAGTTTGAATGCGAATTCTTAGGATCTGTTGATACACTCATTGCACCATCTAAACTCAGAAACCTCGTATACGACCACCCTAAGACCCGCAACGCAGGTTTAGATGTATATGTTGATCCACAGGAACAACACGATTACTTGATAACTGTAGACGTTGCTAGAGGTGTTGGAAATGATTACTCGGCATTTACGGTTGTTGATATTACACAGTTTCCTCACAGACTTGTAGCAAAGTATAGAAACAATGAAATCAAACCAATGCTTTTTCCAAGCATAATTTATGATCTTGCAAAAAGTTATAATGACGCATACATTTTGTGCGAAGTTAATGACGTTGGTGATCAGGTTGCAAGTATTCTCCAATACGATTTGGAATACAATAATCTTCTCATGTGTTCCATGCGAGGCCGTGCTGGGCAAATAGTTGGTCAAGGATTTTCTGGAAAGAAAACTCAACTTGGAGTTAAGATGTCCAAAACTGTAAAAAAAATTGGATGCCTTAACCTCAAAACAATGATTGAGGAAGATAAACTTTATTTAAATGATTATGATGTTATTTCTGAGTTAACAACTTTTATTCAAAAACATAACTCTTTTGAAGCAGAAGAGGGATGTAATGATGACCTTGCTATGTGTCTTGTAATATATGCCTGGTTAGTTGCTCAAGATTATTTCAAAGAACTTACTGATCAAGATGTAAGAAAAAGATTATACGAAGAACAAAAAAATCAAATTGAGCAGGACATGGCTCCATTTGGATTCATATCAGATGGTTTGGGAGAAAGTAGTTTTGTTGATGATGAAGGTGATAGGTGGTATGTTGATGAATATGGAGATAGATCGTATATGTGGGATTATATGTAATGAACACTGAAGAAGATTTTGATAAGCAAATAAAACTTGGACACCTTTTACTGAATGATAGAAAATGTAGGACTTGTGGGGAACTAAAAAATTTGGTTGATGAATTTTATAGAACTCGCAAGGATAGAGGTCCAGTAGCATCATCATATTCATATGAGTGTAAAGAATGCACTATAAAACGTGTTGTTATTGGAAAAATACAACGTAACGTTTTTGGTAAATGGGAATATCCTGACTGGTAATCTGTTCACGTCATGTTTCCCCCACGAAAAGTATGTTTTTAATAAATATTTTCAGACAAACTGAGATTTACGGAGAAAAACATGGCGACTCCTCAATTATCTCCTGGTGTATTAACTAGGGAGGTTGATTTAACGGTAGGAAGAGCTGATAATGTTTTAGATAATATCGGTGCGATTGCCGGACCTTTCCCTATCGGACCTGTTGACGAACCAATTGATATTGCTACTGAACAAGATTTAATTAACGTTTTTGGAAAGCCAAGAACTACAGACTCCCAGTATGAATATTGGATGAGTGCTTCATCTTTCTTATCATATGGAGGAGTTCTTAAGGTAGTCAGAACCAGCGGAGCAACACTCAACAATGCTAATGCTGGTGTTGGTATTGCCTCAACTTCTATATTGAAAATTGATAACTATGATGACTACACAAATAATCATGCAGAAGCAACAAACTTCACCTTTGCTGCTAAGAACCCAGGATCTTGGGCAAACAGTTTAAAGGTGTGTTTTATTGATGATTTGGCGGATCAAACGATTGGTGTTAATACGACAAACCTAGGTTCTTTAGGTGCTCAAATTGGTTATGGTGTAACTGCTGCAATTACAAACACTGTTATTGCAGGATCTGGCACCACAACACTTTTCAACGGATTCATTAAGGGAATTATTACTGGAATTACCACAGATTCCACAAATGGAAATAGTTCAATTGATGTGAAGGTTCTTTCCAGAGTTTCTTCTGCTGGAACAGAAACTTCCATTACCTATGCAGAGGGTTCCGGAACCAATTCATTTGATGGCGATACTAACATCAGATTTGTCAACAACTCTGGAATTGTAACTGGAACATCAGCAGCTGCTGGTATACAACCAGAGTCAGTTGTTGATTGGTATGATCAACAAACTCTTGGATTAACAAACAGCACAATTTTCTGGAAGTCTATTGCACCAAAACCAGTAACTAACAAGTACTCACTGGATAGAAATGGTAAAGGAGATGCTCTTCACATTGTAGTTGTTGATGATTTAGGTACGATTACCGGAAATCAGGGAACTCTTCTAGAGAAGCATTTGAATCTTTCAAAAGCTTTAGATTCAGTTTCTGCAGTTAATTCTCCACAAAAAATCTGGTATAAGAATTATCTTGCAGATTTCTCATCTCAGATTTATGCTGGATACAATCAATCAAGTGCTGCAGATGCATATCATGGAACAACTCCAACACCAACTGCATTTAGTGGAGTGGGTGGTGTCGGTATTGCTACTGGATGGACTAAAATTACTACTGCAGATGGTCTATGGGGACTAAATGCTCAAGATGTAACTTATAGCGCAGTCGGAAACGTATCATACACACTCAATGGTGGTGTTGATTATTCTGCCGCTGGTGGATTATATGCAGAACTATCTGATTTAATCACTTCTTATGGTCTATTCTCTAACAAAGATGAGATTCAGGTAGATTATTTGATTAATGGTCCTTCTGCTGCTTTAGAATCAGACTCTCAGGCAAAAGCAAATTATTTGATTTCTATTGCTGAGTCAAGAAAAGATTGTGTTGCCGTAATTTCACCATACAAGCAAACTGTTGTTGGACTTACCAATACAACAACACAAACTACAAATATTATTAAGTTCTTCAGTTCACTTTCATCCTCATCATACGCAATATTTGATAGTGGATATAAGTACACCTACGACAGATTTAATAACAAGTTTGTTTACCTAGCATGTAACGCAGATGTTGCTGGTCTCATGACTCGCACAAATGTGGTTGCATATCCTTGGTTCTCACCTGCAGGTCAGCAACGTGGTATCCTGAATAATGCTATCAAACTTGCATACAATCCAAATAAGGCTCAAAGAGATCAACTGTATCCTCAGAGAATTAACTCTATCATTACTCAACCTGGAATTGGAACTCTTCTCTTTGGAGATAAGACCGCTTTAGGTTTTGCATCAGCATTTGATCGCATCAATGTTCGCCGTCTGTTCTTAACTATTGAACAGGCACTTGAAAGAGCAGCACAAGCTCAACTCTTCGAATTAAACGACGAACTAACAAGAGCAAACTTCAAAAACATTGTTGAACCATATCTCCGCGATGTTCAAGCAAAGAGAGGTCTTTTTGGTTTCTTAGTTGTTTGCGACAGCACAAATAATACTCCTGATGTGATTGATAATAATGAATTTAGAGCAGACATCTATCTCAAGCCTGCTAAGTCGATCAACTACGTAACACTAACCTTTGTTGCAACCAGAACTGGTGTTGCATTCGAAGAAGTAGCTGGCACAGTTTGATTTAGTTAAACAAACAAAAAGGAGGACCTAAAAAATGGCACACACTATTCAAGATTTCAAATCAGTACTAAAAGGGGGCGGTGCCCGCCCCAATCTATTTGAAGTTGTTCTAACTGATATTAAAGGTGGAGCAGAATTCGCTGCAGATGAGTTTTCAATCTTATGCAAAGCAGCTAACTTACCAGCATCAAACGTAGCATCGATTGATGTTCCATTTAGAGGAAGAACCTTCAAGGTTGCTGGAGATCGTACCTTTGATCCTTGGACAATCACCGTCATCAATGATGAAGACTTCAAAATCAGAACTGCTATGGAGCAGTGGATGCAGTCAATTGCACAATACTCTGATGGAAGTGGTTTCACCAACCCTGGTGATTACATGTCTGATGCAACTGTAAAACAACTCAAGAGGCTTGCTTCTACCACAGGACCAAACGTTGAGTCTGGTGGTGGACTAGAAGTTTCTAAGCAGTATAAGTTCTACAGCATTTTCCCAACCGCAATTTCTGCGATTGATCTATCATATGATACTGGAGACACCATTGAGGAGTTTACAGTTGAATTCCAAGTTCAATACTGGACTCCAATAACCGGAGAAAATTGATCCGATAAATAGTCCATAGACTTTAAGGATCAAAAATAAATTATGGCAAGGTTATTTGGTTTCTCTATTGAAGATACAGAACCACTATCACCAAATGCAGTCAGTCCCGTTCCACCTAACAGTGATGACGGGTCTGACTTTTATTTGAGTAGTGGTTTTTTTGGTTCTTATGTAGACATTGAAGGCGTTTATAGAACAGAGTATGATCTTATCAAAAGATATCGTGAAATGGCACTTCATCCAGAATGCGATAGTGCTATTGAAGATATTGTAAATGAGGCTATTGTATCGGATAGTAATGATTCTCCTGTCCAGATTGAACTATCCAATTTAAATGCAAGTGATGGTATTAAAAAGAAAATAAGGGAAGAATTTAAATATATTCTCGAACTTTTAGATTTTGATAGAAAGTCTCATGAAATTTATAGGAATTGGTATATTGATGGTAGACTTCACTATCATAAAGTAATTGATTTAAAAAATCCATCAGAAGGAATACAAGAGTTAAGATATATCGATGCAATGAAAATTCAATATGTTAGGGCTCAAAAAAAGAAAGATAGAGATAAGTTTAGATTGTCTAATGTAAACACAGACAATCCAATGGAATATGAGTTTCCAGAAATTGATGAATATTTTGTTTATAATCCAAAAATGACATATCCAACTTCAAACCCATCATCGATGGGTGGTAGTTCTGGAATCAAAATGTCTAGAGACTCAATTACATATTGTACTTCGGGATTGGTAGACAGAAATAAAGGATCAACTCTTTCATATCTTCATAAAGCAATCAAGTCACTCAACCAGCTAAGAATGATTGAGGACTCTCTTGTTATTTACAGATTGTCTCGTGCTCCAGAAAGAAGAATCTTCTACATTGATGTAGGCAATCTTCCTAAAGTAAAAGCGGAACAATATCTCCGCGATGTTATGATGCGTTATCGTAACAAGTTAGTATATGATGCTAATACAGGCGAAATTCGTGATGATAAAAAGTTCATGAGTATGCTTGAAGATTTTTGGCTTCCTCGTCGTGAGGGTGGTAGAGGCACTGAGATTTCTACTCTTCCCGGTGGTCAGAATCTTGGAGAGATTACTGATATTGAATACTTTAAGAAAAAACTATATCGTTCACTCAATGTTCCACCTTCGAGAATGGATGGTGAAGGTGGATTTAATCTTGGACGTTCATCTGAGATTCTTAGAGATGAGTTAAAATTTACAAAGTTTGTTGCTCGTCTAAGAAAGAGATTTTCTTATATGTTCAACGATATGCTGAAAACTCAGTTGATCTTGAAGAATATTATTACTCCAGAAGATTGGCAAGTAATGGAAGAGCATATTCAATATGACTTCTTATATGATAATCACTTCTCAGAGCTCAAAGATGCAGAACTTTTGAATGAAAGATTAAACATGGTTCAAGTAGCAGAACCTTATGTGGGTAAGTATTTTTCGCAAGATTATCTAAGAAGAAAAATTCTTCGCCAAACAGATCAAGAAATTATTGAGCAAGATGCATTGATTGAAAAGGAAATTAAAAATGGAGTGATTGCTGATCCATCACAAATGAATGTTGATCCAACAACGGGGCAACCAATCTCTCCGGAAGTTGGTGGAGATCTTGGATCACCAGTGATGGAGCCAGATTTAGAATCACAAGGAAAAGCAACTGAAGCACCAAGTATTCCCAAGGGTGGGGAGATATAAATAAAAACGATTAACTATAGGTATTAAAATGGATGATCTTCTGGATATGATTATTGCTGACGAATCACCATCTCAAGTTAGTGATAAAATCAAAGAACTACTTTTTACAAAATCTGCAGAAAAAATCGACGCTTTTCGTCCAATGGTATCTGCAGATGTATTTGGTATTGGTGCTGAGGAAGAAATAGAAGGAGAAGAATGAAATCATTCAAACAATTTTTAATTGGATCTTTAAGTTTTTATGACCTAACTTGATTAAATAATAAATAACTAAAAGTGTGCTATCAAAAAAATAATGGCTCATAGACCGGTTGGGGCAGGTGCCTCATTTACATTTACTGCAGGTGCCGCAACAACATCTTCAGCATTTTCTGTTCAATCAAGTGTACTGAGAGTGGTGGCTGTTGGTGGTGCAGCACATATTGCCGTTGGTGGATCACCTTCTGCAACATCTTCTGATTATTATATCCCTTCTGGTGGAACAGAAACAATTGCATTGACAAAAGCCTCAAATAGAGTTGTTGGTGTTACAACTGGAACAACCACAATTGTTACAGTTCCGGAGGGAATGCAAGTTCCATTTGGAGTTGGTGACTATGTTTCGCTAACAGCACTAGGACAATCGTATTATAATTTTACTCATCAAGAAGTTCTGTCAGTAAACACAACTGCAGGAGTTAATGAGTATCATCAAACTAGAATGACTGTAAATTATAATTCAAGTGGAATTGTAACTGCATTCTCTCCATCGGATGCAACGGTTACTATTTCAAATAAAGTTTCTGCATATGGTGCAGGTTCAGGAACTCTTTATTTCCAACAAGTACAAATCTCAGGACAAGCATAATGAAACTCATCACAGAAGAAATCGAAAAGGTAGAAGTTATTACCGAAAGTGTGAATGGTAAGAAAAATCTTTTTATCAAAGGTGTTTTTCTTCAAGCAGAGCAAGTGAATAGAAACGGTAGAATGTACCGTATGCCTGTAATGGAGCGTGAAGTAAAGCGTTACAATGAGCAATATGTTCAAAAAGGCCGTGCTCTTGGAGAACTCGGACATCCTGACGGACCAACTGTAAACCTTGATAGAGTTTCTCACAAAATTGTTGATCTTCAAAAAGAAGGCAATAACTTTATCGGTAAGGCACAAATCCTATCCACCCCAATGGGTAAGATTGCAGAATCACTTCTTAAAGAAGGAGTTTGCCTTGGCGTTTCCTCTCGTGGTATTGGTTCATTAAGGCCAACCAAAGAAGGATACAGTGAAGTTGGTGAAGATTTTATGCTAGCCACTGCTGCTGATATTGTTGCTGATCCATCTGCACCTGATGCTTTTGTTCAGGGAATTATGGAAGGTAAAGAGTGGGTTTGGGATGGTGGAGTTCTTCGTGAAAAATATGCCCAACAAACTCAGAAGAAAATTGATTCATTAGTTGATCAAGGACTTTTAGAGGAATATAAACTATCCCTCTTCAATGAGTTCTTAAATAGCCTTTAAATTATTAAATATCTTAATTTATAAATAAATATAGATTTACTACAGGAAAATCGGAGAGTTCAAATGTCTCGTGGTACACAATTACAAGAAATGGAAGTAGGCACTAAGCAATCCAAAACTGCTGTCAACTCAAATGCAAAGGCAGCAGATCCAATGCCAAGTCTTTCTGGAGCAACTCCAGGTCAGACTGGTTCTTGGGAGGATTTAGGTGGACCAACGCCAGAAAACTATAAGTCTGATGATGACTCAGCAAAGCTCAAAACTCCAGGCACAACCCTTAAGCAAGTTAAGGATGTTGTAAATAAGGGTGCTAAGCCTGCTGATGCAATGAAGGCAGTGAAAGAGGAGGAAGAACTCGATGATGAAGATCTCATTGAAGAGGAAGTTGAGGAAGAAGAAGAGGAAGAAGGTGAAGAAGTAGAAGCTTCTGCAGAAGAATCAGAAGAAGATGATGAAGAAGTTGTAGAGGAAGAACTTAGCATCGAAGAAGATGTTAATGCTCTTCTAGAAGGTGAGGAACTATCAGAAGAGTTCCAAGAAAAAGCACGCATCATCTTCGAGGCTGCTATTGTTTCTAGAGTAGAACAAATTAAAGAATCCCTAGAAGCTCATTATGAAGAGCGTCTAGTTGAAGAAGTTGAGGAAATCAAGGAAGCTCTTGCTGAGCGTGTTGATTCTTATCTTGAATATGTTGCTGACGAGTGGTTCCAAGAGAATGCACTCGCAGTTGAAGCAGGTCTGAAGGAGGAGTTAACCGAGTCCTTCATGACTGGCCTGAAAGGACTTTTTGAAGATCATTATGTATCAATCCCTGAAGATAAATATAATGTGCTTGAGAGCATGGTAGAAAAACTTGATGAAATGGAGACAAAACTCAACGAGCAAATCGAGAAGAATGTTTCCCTAAACAAGCGTCTCGCAGAGTCGGTTGCTGACGGAATCTTCGATCAAGTTTCTGAGGGTCTAGCACTTTCTCAGAAAGAGAAGCTCGCTTCACTTGCCGAAAGTGTTGAGTTTGAAAGTGAAGAAGAATATCGTGAAAAACTGGAGACTTTGAAAGTATCTCCAAGAGCTAAAACTGAATCGCTTTCAGAAGGTGTAGATTCATCACCTGAATCTATTTCAGGTACTATGTCTGCATATCTGAATACTCTTTCAAGATTTAGCAAATAATTGAATTTAATATAATTCAAACAAAACATCCACACAACAAAGGTAAACGCAAATGTTCCATTCCGAGCATCTGCAGGAAAAGTGGGCACCTCTCCTCAACTATGAGGGTCTTGATTCAATCAAAGATTCGCACAGAAGAGCGGTAACCGCAGTCCTGTTAGAAAACCAAGAAAGATTTTTAAGAGAGCAATCAGCATTTGAGTACGGCTCAATGTCAATGCTGATGGAATCTCCAACCAACAGCGGTAATGCTGCTGGTGCTCAAGGCGCTTTCGGTGGCGGCGCAACCTCAGCCGGCCCTGTTGCAGGTTTCGATCCAGTTCTGATCTCACTCATCCGTCGTTCAATGCCTAACCTGGTCGCTTATGACCTGGCTGGCGTTCAACCAATGAGTGGTCCTACTGGACTTATCTTCGCAATGCGCTCCCGTTACACCAACCAGAGCGGCACCGAAGCATTCTTCAACGAAGCAGATACAACCTTCTCAGGTACAGATGCTGGTTTTGACACCACTCTTACCCGTGATTTCGCTGACGTTAATGCTGGTATTGGTACAACCATTCAAGGTGGCACCAACCCATCAGTTCTTAACCCTGTTGGAACCGCAACCTCAACCGCATACAATGTCGGTCAGGGTATGCCAACTGGCGATGCAGAAGCACTTGACGGTGGCACTAATGCATTCAATCAGATGGCTTTCTCAATCGAGAAAGTTACCGTTACTGCAAAGTCACGCGCACTGAAGGCTGAGTACTCACTAGAGCTCGCTCAGGACCTCAAGGCAATCCATGGTCTGAACGCTGAAGCGGAACTTGCAAA
>Ga0194129_10008505_pt1 | contig 11853 bp, 17 predicted proteins | sample TA2KigCa35mmetaG_FD_150862 | JGI IMG/M metagenome (GOLD analysis project Ga0194129, IMG submission 150862) | Freshwater microbial communities from Lake Tanganyika, Tanzania - TA2015038 Kigoma Deep Cast 35m | ecosystem: Environmental > Aquatic > Freshwater > Lake | place: Tanzania: Lake... | reverse complement strand
ATGGGTGGAGGAGTTCTTTCGCTGCTCCGAGTGCGACACGAAGTTCGACCGTGGGCAAGGGGCAAAACCGCCTCCGCACTTCTGCCCCAAGTGCGGGTCGGACAAGATTGGCGACTTGCACACGCTGACCGCTCTCGCCATCTACGGGGACGCGGCCAAGGACGCCCCCGACTTCAAGCAGAAGCGGCAATCGAGCAAAGCCTTGAACTTCGCCATGTGCTACGGCGGCGGTGGCAGCGCGGCTCAACGGGCCGTGGGCGTGGACAAGGAAGAAGGCTGGCGCATCAAGAACCAGTTCGACAAGTCCTACATGGGGCTGCGTCGGTGGTGGGGCAAGCAGCACGACACGGCGCGGCGGTGGACCTATGTGCGGACGGCGTTCGGGCGCAAGTACCCGCTGCCGGACATTCTGCATACGGACGGGGGCTTCCGCTCCAAGGCCGAACGCAACGCCGTGAACGGACCCGTGCAGGGCACGAGCGCCGACATCATGAAGTTGGCAATGGTGCTCATCTACCGCGAGTTCAAGAAGCGCGGGTGGCTGCGCCGGGCCAAGGCCATTGTCACCATTCACGACGAGTTGGTGTTTGAGGTGGACGGCGACATTGCCGAGGAGATGGTCGATGTGACGGTGCCGCTCATGGTCGAAAAGACCGTGACCCCGCTCGGGTGGCTCGTCCCCCTCAAAGTGGACATTGAGTTCGGACAGAACTGGCTCGTGCCCTACAACCTCATTGAAATGGAGCACGGCAAGAAGCCGTGGCCCGAGAAGTGGGCGCGCATGTTCCCCCGCCGGTCGAGCGGGCAACCTATCGCGGCCACCCCGCCCCCCGCATCTCCCGCCCCGCCCACGGCTGCTCCGAGCGCGCCCGCGCCTCCCGCTCCCGTGGTGCAGCCCACACAACCCCCGCAAGAACCGCAACCTCCGCAAGAAGTGGGCACGGGCGCGCAGACCCCCGGCACCACGGTCGAGGGCGGCAGGTGCGTGCATGTCATCCACACGAGCCGCCTCTCGCTCGGGCTCATGGACAAGTTGGCACGGGTCATTCAGCGGTGCGAAGGGCGCGGCACCACCCCCCTGCGTATCCTCACCGAGACAGGAGAAGTGCTGTTGGACGAGGCTTCCACGAAGGTGCGAGTGGCCCCCGGTGAGTTCAAGGCTATCGCCATGTACGAGGGGATTTAGCAACCATGCGACCTGACGAACTATCCGTGTTGGTCGGCCCCACGGCGGTCGAAGTCCGGCTCTCCCGTGTTGAGCAGGCCGTGGCGAACCTCGCCGCGTGCTTGGGGCTGGACGCCGAAGTTCTTGCCGAGCAAGACGGGGCTTACTCGGAGGACAATGCCGTGGCCCGATTGGAGCGCATGGTCGTTGACCTTGCGGACGCCGTGCGGCTGCAAGCCATGTGGGTGCGCGAGGGGGAGCGCGCGGGCTACTTCACGCCGAAGCAGGCCGTGCGTGCTCGCCTACAAGTGGAGGTCACCGACTTGCAAGGGCACCTTTCGCAACTGGAACACGCTCTACAAGGCACCCCCCACCCCGACCTACTTCCGGCATTGGAGCAGCGTGCAAACGCCTATCGAGAACGGGTGAAGGCCGTGCAAGCCAAACTTGACCGTCTACCCCTGCACGCCCCGGTACAGAAGAAGGAGGGGTGAACACCATGACGCGCCTGCTCATGAAGCCGCTGACCTTGGAGGACGGGGACACGCTCCGGTGCTTCCATGCGAAGGTGTGGCCGCCGCCGCACCTGCACCTCATTCCGAAGGTGCTCGGGTTGGACACCGAGTACCTCCGAAACCGGGTGCCGAACGAGGTCTACCTGCGGGTCAAGACTTGGGAAGGTGTGTGCGGGCTGACTGCCATGAACGCTGACAAGTGCTCGTCCTGCCCCCATGTTCTACGGGGCGAGGAGCAACCCCACCCCCGAAAGTCGGTGTTGGTGCCGCCACCTGCAACGCGGGCCTCTCCCGTGGCTCGTGCGCGGGCGGCGCTTCCGAACACAACCACGGAGACGGTTTCCCGTAGGCCGTCTGTGCCGCAGTCGAGCCGGGTGCGCGAATACCTCGACATGGACGCCCGCAAAGCCCGCCTCGACCAAGGCAGTCCCGAGCACGCGGACCTCCTGCAAAGCATGGCCGAAGTGCTACGGACGCTGACCCCTGCCGAGCACCGCCAACTTGGCGCAACCCTCCGTGTGAAGCGGACTTGATCCTCTACACCTCGCGGCGCTGCGTGGAGACAGACAATGGCTGACCTTCGTGACCTGTGGGGCGAGTGCTATGCGGGCGAAGCACGCGCCATGCCGCCCGAGCAGTTCAAGCAGACTTTCTGTGGGGTCTGTCAGAACGGCGGGTGCAAGAACTCCCGTGCCGCCGGAACGCTGTGGTCGAAGCGCATGGCTACGCAAGTGGAGGACTTGCTGAACAACCCGAAGTTCGCGGACATGGACGACCCCATGTTCCGAGAAATCCGCGCCCTGGACTTCCAAGACAAGGTGCGGGAGGCTCTTGCCATTGAGGTCAACAGCCGCAAGGGTGACTGGTCTATCCCCACCGAAGCCGAGGTCGTTCAACTTGCGGCGGAACTCACGGGTGCGGCCCCGCCTCCGTTGTTCTTCCAGCCGAGTGCCTTCAATGCGCCCGAGCCCGAGCCCCCTCGTCCTGCCACCCCAGAACCGCCGCTCACACTTCCAAACACTCCCGCACCCCTGCCTCCCGAGCCTGCGCGTGTGCCGAATCAAGTGCCCCCGCCGGACCCGAACGACGGTGCGTGGGAGGTCCGAGGCGACACGCCCAATTCCCGCTACACGGTGAAGCGCACACAAGGCGTGTGGTCGTGCTCCTGCCCGGCGTTCTCATACCACCAAGGCTGCAAACATGTTCTTGATGTATCGGTACGGCTCTCCCGCGCACCTGTGGTCACCCCCCCACCGTCTCCGAACATGGTGCAAGACAACAAGAACCTGCGCGCTCCCGACCCGACCGCGTGGACACAAGCCTTTGCGTTGAGAGGCGTTCCCACCATGCAGAACACCGCCGTTCCGGCAGCGGGCGTCATGGTTGGCGGTATCACTCCTGCTCCTGCTCCTGCCCCTGCGGACCCGTGGGCAGCACCGGCTCCTCCTCCCACCCGCACCGTCAACGAGTTCGTCATTCCCGTTGGGGGGAAGGTTGTCATGGGCGCCACGGGTACACCTCCGAACGGAACGAAGAAATGAGCACCCCCGCTGACATGAACATTTTGCAGGCTTTCCAGCAAGCCGAAACCGTTCTGCGCGCGAACCCCGAGTTCGCTGCGGCCTTGGACAAGGCGAAGGCCGAGAACATGGCACCCGAAGTCGTGGCGCGGTTGCTCTTGTCTCGGCTTGATGAGGGAACAACGACGGCGCTCATGCAGTTCGTCAACACGCTCGACACCGTGGCTGTCAACCAGCCTGCGCCACCGCTCGTGGTGACACACCCGAGCGGGCGCACGGCGCTCAATCCCGTGGTCGAAGCCGCGCTTGCAGAGCGCGTGTCCCTCGATGGGGACGCCCCCGAGTTCCGGTTCGGCCCTCTCCCCGAGGGCAGCACCCCCGCTGTCCCGGTCAAGACCACCTCGCGGAACCCGGTGCAAGTGGGCCTCATGTTAGAGCGGGCCTCCCAAGAAGTCACCCGTGAGTACCAAGCCGCCCTCACGCAGCACACGGAACAATCCACCCTCCTGCTCGACCAAGCCGCGAAGGAGGGGCAGAGCCTCGCCTTTGTCCGGCAACGCATCGAGGCCCTCATTCCTACGGGAGTCAAGGGCTACGCGGCAGGCGCGCTGCCCGCCCTTCGTGAAGTCGCGCCTCCCACGACGGGAGAACTTGCACGGCTCTCCCCGAGCGAGGAGCGGCGCATGGTGTGGAAGGCGGTGAGCACAACCCAAGGCCGACGCAGCCTTGCTCCGGTCTTTGAGCAAGCCCTCGCAGAGAAGTTCCCGAGCATTGAGTTCGGGGGCTCTCCCAAGAAGGGTGCTGCGGAGGTCAGTTGGACGGTCCAAGCCTTCGGCGCGGACGACCTCGACCCCAAGTTCGCGCTCGTGGAGAACGGCATTGAGCGGTTCGCCCGCGCGCTCGACGCCCTTGAAGGAGAGCCGTACCGGGCGTGTGTGCAACCCGTGAACAACCTGTCCTCCCGCATCTTCGGGTGGACGCTCTATGTGTGGAACAAGGAGGAATAGCCATGAACACCGAGTGCATCGGCAGGGCCATTGAGCAGGCGAAGCGTACCTACGAGCATGTCTACATCGTCGTTCCCGACGAGCGGTGGCAAGCCGTCGTGACCGAGACTTCGGCGCTCCTGTACGGGCGCGCGACTTCTTCGGGGCGCACTTGGCTGTTCCCCGATGAGCCCGCCCACAAAGGCGGCAAGTTGAGCGTTGTGCCCGTGAGTGAAGAACCTCCCGCGCACCCATACACGCTCGCGCCCTGTGCATGGGGTGTGGCCGATGCCCGCCCCATCAGCAAGTGGCGCAGCAAAGCCACGGGCGAAGTGTCGTGGGCGTGAGCACCCCGTCTCACGCCCTCTACATTGTGACCCTGCAAGGCGGGAGCGGGGGTGCGTTCACCATCAGCGTGAACGGCAACCCGCGCATTGACCACGACCCGGCTCGCTCTCTCGTGAGCGTACACGCAGTCATGCTTACGAACGAGGGTGCCGAAGAACTCCTGCGCTTGGTGGGGTACTTCGGCATTGAGGCGGTGGTGCGACGGGTGGACGAACTCACCGAGGAGCAGCGCGTGGAGCAGGCGCGGCTGCTTGGGCGCATGGGCCAAGAAGAACGGGTGTGGCCCACGGCCAACTGCCCGTCCTGCTTTTGGTTCGACCCGCTCCAAGAAGAAGTCCCGTGCGGGGCGGCGGCGTGGCCCGTCGAAGTCCGGCGCGAGGCGTACAGCACGCACGAGACGGCCCGTGCCGACCTCGACAAGTGCCCCTTGTTCCTGTCACCCGAGGAGTTGAAGTGAACCCCCGCTTGACCGTGAACATGCTCGTCTGTGGTGCGTGCGGGTGGGGTGTCTACTCCCGTGCCCGTCACGACTTCCGCACCTGTTCGTGCGGAGCGGTGCATGTGGACGGCGGGTTTGACTACTTCAAGTGTGGCTATGATCCAAAGAAGGTCACGACGCGCTTCGTGTCTTACACCTTGCGGGTGAAGAAGCGCGAGACGCTCTATACCGACTGGAACAAGGGTCACGACAAGTACGGGCTCGTGCCCCCCGAGAAGGTGCCAAGCCCGCCGCAAGACCCTCCGCAAGACCAAGCAGCCGTCACACCGGGCAGTTGAAGCCCGCCGGGGCGTACTTGGCCCACAGGAACCGCGCCACCTCGGGCGATACCTGCTTGGCGAGCGTACCGAGCAGACGCCCGTGGGCCTCACCCGACGACCACACCGAATGGTCGTCGCTCATGTGCGACCACCAGTCGTGGTGGGCGAGTTCCCGCTCAAGGTGGAGTTCGGGGTTCGCACGAACACCGTCCTCCTGCTGCTGCTCGATGCGCTGCGCCCCGAAGGCGAGGCTCACCGCTGCCGCAAGGTCGGGGGCCGAGCCACGGAACGAGCGGCCCGCGAGCGTGCCCGTGGTCGCCTTGATTTCGACCGACCACTCCCCGTTCGCGGGGGTGAGGAGGGCGAGGCCCACGACCCCTCGGGTGTTCCGCACCGTGAAGGTGTCCGCCCCGTAGGTGAAGTCGAGCGCGACGGTGCTGCCGTCCGCGAGGACGAGCGCGCCGCGCGTCGGCCCCTTGTAGCCGCGACGGGCAGAGTCGAACCAGTAGTAGGCGTTGACGCTCATGGGATGCTCCTTGTCGGCAAGGCCGAACGGGTTGGTGAGAGGAGTACGCAGCACCCCCCTCCCCCGAAAGCCCTCACGGGCTGTTTTCACCGAACAAGTCGTCGTTCGACTTGCGGCGGGCGACTTCCTTCTCGTAGGCGTCGAAAGCGAGTTTCCAGTCCTCGCGGTGCATGAACCGCAACGACATGAACACGGGGTAGCCGTTGACAGCCCTCGGCCCCGCTGCGGACATTTGCTCGTAAATCACGCCCAAGTCCCGCGCCCACCACCGCAGGACGCGCTTCCGCACGCCTTCCCACTCGGTAAGCCGGGCTTCATGCTCGGTGCGGAGCCGGGCGCACTCCTGCGCCCACGCGGCGACGGCGGCTTCGTGCGCTTCCATTGAGCGGGCATGGGCCTGCTTACCCGCCGCGTTGCTCGCCTTGGTTTCAGCCAAGGTGCGCTCCCACTCGGCGTAGCGCGTGCGTTCCCACGCGGCATGTGCAGCGTCGTTGCGCGCCCCGACCGCTGCCACGGCCTCGTCGTAGTCCTCCTTGTCAATGGCCCCCCACTCGTAGTCCTCCCGCAACTTGGCGGGGACCACTTCGGGCATGGGGGGAGAGGGCGGCGACGGTAGCGCCCGCTCCACGAACACCTTGGGGAGCGCGGGCTGCGGCGGGAGCACAAGGTCGGGCCGCTCCCCCAAGACATCGGGCGGCGACAAGGCCCCCATAGCAAGAGGCAGGAACACCGTGCCCACCATGAACGGCTCGACATGCTGGGAGGTAAGGACGCGCCCGTCCACGAGGTCGTAGACAAACTGCCGCAAGTCCTCACGAGGTGTGCGGGGCACCTCAAGGACGAAACGCGCTTCGCCCAAGTCCGCGCCCTCGGAGGACAGCACCCGGCCCTCGGGGGTCACGGTGCAGCCCTCGGGAGCGAGCACGAGGGCGTCGTGCTCGGCGTCGAGGTCAAGGTCAAGGGTGACGGCATAGTAGGTCGTGTGCGACACGGGCAGGCCCCTGCTTGTTCCCCTCCTGTACGCGCCTACCTGTGTGTCCGAAACCCCCTCCCGGTGGAGTTGAGGGCGCGCAGGGGGTTTCGCCCACCCCCTGCCCCGCGTACCACCCCCACAAGGAGGCTTCATGCTCACTCCGCCCCGCGCCCCCCGAACCCACACCCGGCAAGAGCCGGTCCCCACCCCGTTTGCCGCTGCGGAGCGGCGGGGGATGCGCTTTGCGCTCTCCCTCGCGGCGCACCTTGCGGACGAGGCCACCGACCCCGAGGTGGGCGGCGAAGCAGAGGCGTTCTGCCTCTACATGACACAGGCGCTTCTCGCCCACCAAGCCCTGTACGGGCTGACCGACATTGAGCGCGGAGGTGAGGCATGAGTACTCCGTGGTTGGAGGGCACCCCCTTTCTGCCCGAAGCCATGTCCGGTGATCCCGTTCACGAGCGGGTCATACAAGAGGTCGTGTCGGGGAAGTACAAGACGCCCGGGGCGTTGGCCGCGCTGTTCGAGATCCCCGGCGTCGGCTTTCACCGGAGCCTCTACTACTTGACCATGAGCCTCGCACACTTCCGCGTTGCGGGGCGGCAGGTGTTCGTGCTTCCGCCGACCATGCAGGACATGCTCGCGGAGACGAGCATGGACGGCGTGCAGTTCAAGGAGGTCAAGTTCCCGTACCCCTGCTTCTATGTGGCCCTGCCCAAGAGCAACCTGCGGCTGTGGGGCGGTGAGCGGACCAAGTGGCACACCCTTGCCGGGGTCATGGTGCAGAACATTGGCAACAACGCCCTGAACTTGTACCTGTGGGCGCCTCCGAATGAACGCTCGCAAGGGCCGGGAGACGACGCGGCGTTTTGGGCCTGCTTACGGTACGAGCGGGACGGTCGGGACATGGAGCAGACCGTCCGTGAGGTGCTTGCGGACCCAAAGACCGAGCAGCCGGTCAAGGACGACCTCACCCCGCTCGGCCAACAACTCGACCTTGCCCTCGACCACCTCACCATACCCGACGAAGTACGGCAAGAACTCTACGAGGATGTGGTCAAAGCCGTCCGCATTGTCGTGAACGCGCTCATGTACCTCGACGCCGTGGGGGCCGAACAAGAGCGCGACCCGGCTTGTGTCGAAGGTGAGCAGAGGCGCGTCGAACTGGAACGGGTGCTCGCCCGGTTCAAGAACCCGAACAAGAAGCAAGCGCGGGGCGTCCGCAAGCAACTTGACGCGCTGCCCAAGAACAACATTGTGTGGCTCGGGCGGTCGGTCGGACGAACCCTGCCGTCTCGTGAGAACATGGGCGAGAACGACACGAGCACCCGGCGGCACCATTGGGTGCGCGGGCATTGGTGGCCCAAGCGCGAACTCTCCTACGAGCGGCAAGTGTCCGCTGCCCGCGACCGCGTGGTGAAGGCTCAATGGGAGCGGGACGAGGCACGCATCCGGCTCGGTGCGCTCACTCCTACGGACACGGACGGTATGGCCCGCGAGGCGCTCGCGCTCATGGGGGCAACGAAGCACCTCAAAGCGTGTAAGGCAGAAGCAGAACTTCTCGCTTCCACCAAGACGCGCAAGCGGCGGTGGGTGCAGCCCTACGAGCGGAATGTGGAGGCCGAAGCCTCCGTCACGCACACCTACACCTTTCCCGACCCCTGACCCCGAGGACCACCCCCATGCCTTACTCGTTCGACACCGACGACGCTGACACTGACCTCAACTACGAGCCGTGCGAGGACTGCGGCGGCGTCGAGGCGTGCGAGGACAATGAAAGTTGGCGGCAGGGGGACTTGACGCTGACGCTCTACCGTCCCATTGAGGGCCACGAAGACCCCATGTTCCTCACCGTCTCGGTGGTCAGGGGCGTGGCTCCGTGGGCGACCTGCCATTGTGGGCGGGTGGTGACAGGCCCCCCGCACCCCGAGCACGCCTTGACTTGCTGCGGCGTGCGGGAGAGCACCTTGCCGTGGAACGAAGGCGACTATTGGGTGCTGGAAGCGATGGACGAGGATGGGAACGAAGTGATTCTCACACCCCCCGAGCACCGGGACATGCTCGCCACGGCTGCGGCCACGCCTCCCGGTATGCAGGTGTTCTGAACCCGGTCACGAAAGCCCGCCCGGCTACAATGAAGCCTGTATAGGGGGTGGTGCAAGAGTGGGCAGGAGTCCGAGTGGCTGGCACGCAACCTTTTCTTCTGCTCGTGGACGGCAAGATGACCCCTTGCTGGGACACGGCGCGGGCCGTCTACGCACATGACGGCACAGAGCCCAAACACAACATCGAAGTCCACCTCACGAAGAAGGGCGTGCAAGTCAACATTGTGGACGAGCAGAACACGCTTCTTGAGACGGTCCATGTCCACCGGGAGGACAAGACCTTCAAGGACGAGTTCGACGGCGACCCCGAGGCGCAAGAACTTGACCCCGAGACGGTGGGGGAGGCATTGGAAAATGTGCATAGCGCACTTCTCGCCTGCGCCGAGTTCGGAGTACCCCTCAAGGATATGTTCGACTACCTGCTCTCGCGGGCAGCGGAGATAGCCTACGCAAGTGCCATGCCCCCGAACAAGTTTGTGGCGTCCTGCACGAGTGTCTATGAGCAAGTTTTCACGGCACAATCCGAGAAACAGCGCACGCGCGGCGAGGCTTAGTCCCGAACCGGGAGAGGCGCGGGGCGGTGCGGAGCGGCAAGCGGTGAACAAGAAGGAAAGAAGCCCGCCGCGCAGCCCCGCACCCCCGGCCCGAAGGCACTATACCTCGCGGCCAATGACCTTGCGGAGCCACAGCCCGACGCGCAACCCCACCGTCGATGTGTTGGTGAGCAGCCGGTAGAGCCGCTCCGTGTCCATCACGTCCTTGACTGCGGTGTGTGCCTCCTCCTTCGACCACCCGAGGAACGCACGGATGGTGTCGAGGGAGAGTTTGTCCAGCCCCAAGGGCGCGAGCCGCGTGTAGGCGAGCGTCACCGTGTCTACCTTGTGGTAGGGAAGGTGCGGGTTCAACCCCACCTTCCGCATGTGGCCCGCGAGCATGTCGAGGTCGAACCCGACATTGTGCCCGACAACCACCGCTCCTTTGAGTGCGGCCATGATCTCGGGGCCGACCTCTTTCATGGTCCTGGCCCCCTCCCACCGCTCGGGAGAGCGAGCGTAGCCGTTGACCTCAAGGGCCTTCGGCTCGGCGTCCCCCAATCGCTCGGGGCGCACCATCCAATGGTAGAGCCTGTCCCCGACCATGACGGCCACCTCGATGACCTCGTGCCGACCGGGCACGAGCCCGGTCGTTTCGGTGTCCAAGAAGGCCAGCGGCTTTTCGCGCAAAGCGGGCATGGTGAGGCTCCTTATGCGGAGTACGCGAGGCGAGGGCATGGCGAAACCCCCACGGTGCGGACTTTATACCCGCAGGAAGTGCGGAGGCTCCCACCATGCCCGCTCGCACCACCACTTCCGAGTTCCAGCCCGCTCCCCCCATCAACCGCCTGCCCGCCAAGGGCGGCAAGGTCTACACGGGCATCAAGTTCCGTGACGGCTCGACCAACCCCGGCGTGAAGCCGAATATGTGCGTGGCCCCGCCTCCCGGCGAGACGCGCCTGCCGAAGATTTCCAACCGCCTGTGACCGCCAAGCGGGGCCGGGAGCCCGCCATGACACGGGTATAACCGGGTCATGGCTGCGCCTATCTACTCCTCACCACCTGCCGCCAGCGTGCTCTTTGAGCAGGTGGTGAAGGCGTTGCTGCCCACCCTCGGCAGCGTGGCGTGGGACGACCCCTCGGGGCTTCGCGCGGCGTGGTCAACCACGCGCGACCCTGTGTTCGCCACGACCACGGTGACGCTCCGCGTCCGGCCTCCCGGCCAGTTTGTAGAACTCGTCGCCAAGCACTCGTTGTCAGAGTTGCTGCTGTCAAACGCGCACTCGGAGCAGGGTGTCGCGGCGCTATTGGCAGAGTCCGTCAAGTTCTGCTGCGGGCTTCTTGCGCCGCAGTTGTATGAGTACGACCCGCGCAAGGGGAACATGGTAACGACGAACCGCCCCGAACTCCCGCCCAACTTGCTGTTCGACCCGCCGGGACAGAGCCCGCCCACCTTCATTGTCGCAGCCCCCTGCGCCGTCTGCGGCAAGGACTTCCTCTTTGATTTCGGCACCCCGTGTCTCGGCGTCCTGCGGGGCCATGCCCTCGCCGTGTGGGGCGGTGGGAACCTCGGCTTTCTCCATGCCGAGTGCTGTGAAGCCGTAGGGGTTTCGCTGCGCCCCTGACCCGCGTACTCCTTCCCGTAAGATTCTACGAGGAGGAGTCCGAGCCATGATTTCCCGCGAGCAAGTGCTTGATGCCTACAACGCCGTGCTCCGACAGGCGTTGGAGTTCCGCAAAGAGGGGAAGGAGGTCGCCATGACCTTCTTCTTCGTCCTGCCCGAAAAAACCGTCGTGGTTCCTGCGGCCATGCTGCCAACCACGGACAAGGACGAGTTGGCGGGCATGGTGCGGGCTTTCGCGGCTCGCATTGGTGCCCGCTATGTCATTCATGTGGGGGAGGCGTGGATGAGCGCCATGACCACAGCGGGAGACGGTGCTCCCTCGGAGCAGCCCGACCGGCAAGAGGTCGTGATCGCAAGCGTGGACGGCCCCGGCCTTCGCCGCATGACCCTCGTGCCTATCCTCCCGAGCGGTGAGTTCGGGGAGCCGACCGTGACCAATGAGTACGGCGGTCGGTTGGCCACCTTCACCGATGGCGCGGAGTACCACTAACCCGCGACCGTGACCGACAGCGGCGCGGCGGCGGTGTTGTAGTCCGTCTATCGCCACGGGCAGGGGCAAGAGCACCGAACGAGGAGGCTCGTCCGCTTCATGTCCCTGCCTCCCCCCAAGAAGAAATCGCCTGACGACCATTCTGCGGACGAGCAGGAATGGAAGAAGGCCGTGCAACTTGCCGAGTCACAAGGGCACGACCCGCACGACTACGCCTACCTCATGGGTGCGTTCAAGGCGCAGAACCCCGAGCGGTTCGCCGTTCGACCTTCGGAGAAAGTCAACATGGGCGCAGTCCATTTTGTCCG
>Ga0194129_10008504_pt1 | contig 11854 bp, 11 predicted proteins | sample TA2KigCa35mmetaG_FD_150862 | JGI IMG/M metagenome (GOLD analysis project Ga0194129, IMG submission 150862) | Freshwater microbial communities from Lake Tanganyika, Tanzania - TA2015038 Kigoma Deep Cast 35m | ecosystem: Environmental > Aquatic > Freshwater > Lake | place: Tanzania: Lake... | reverse complement strand
GACTGCAGCCAGTGCGGCGGCCCGGGCAACGAGGCGCACGCGTGCAATGCGCACAAGTGCGCGCAGTGCTCCGACACGGTGAAGTGCAAGGACGGCCTGCAGTGCGAGAACGGCACCTGCGTCCCGCGTTGCGGGATCCCGAACTCGCTGAAGCCGGGCGACTGCGTCTCGGACGAGGACTGCAAGTTCTGCGGCGGCGGCGACGCCGCGGCTGCGTTCGTGTGCAAGAAGGCGGTCAACCAGAACAAGCCCACCGATCACGGCGGGTGCGTGCCGAAGGCGCAGGGCTGCTCCGACCTCGGCAACGGCGTCGCCGTGCTGCCGGCCCCCTGGAACCAGGCCACCAACACCTGCTCGAGCGACGCGAACTGCGCGGGCGTCGACATCCAGCTCAACGTCGGCAAACTGATCCGCGACGCGGTGGGCTCCGACGAGATCAACCTCGGTTTCAAGAAGATCAAGATCCAGGACGCGTACGTGTCCTACGGCATGAGCAAGTGCGCCAAGCTCGACCTCACCGAGTCGATCAGCTGCGGCATCTGCGTCCCCTGCATGGTCGACGCGGACTGCAAGCCGATCCCGGTCGACCCGATCGTGAAGGACCTGTTCAAGGGCGACGCGCTCGCGCAGATCGCGAGCTCATTCCTCATCGACTACCTCTACGGTGACAACCCCGACCACGACCTCAACTTCTTCTGCCAGCCGGTGGCGGCGGGCTATGGCATCTGCGCCCCGTGCGGCAACCCCACCCAGCCGTGCGGCAAGGGCGGTGGCGGCGGCGGCAGCGGGGCCTGCTCGCACGACAAGTGCGTGGCAGGCGAGGCGCTGAGCTGCGGCGACCCCTGCGTCAACAAGGTGTGCGCCGAGGATCCGTACTGCTGCGACACCGAGTGGGACTCGGTGTGCGTCGGTGAGGTCGATAAATTCTGCGGTGCAGGCACCTGCGGCAGCTCGTCGAGCTCGAGCACCTCGTCGAGCTCGTCGACCGGCAGCGGCGGAGGCGGAGGCGGCTGCGCGCACAGCGAGTGCAAGACCGGCGTCAAGCTCACGTCGAGCTGCAGCCCGTGCGCGAAGGCCGTCTGCCTGCAAGACAGCTTCTGCTGCTCCGACGAGTGGGACGTGGTCTGCGTCGACAAGGCGAAGAAGACCGCCGGCTGCAGCTGCCCCTGATGGGCTCGAGGCCCGGTGACGCGTCCGCTTGGGCTGCGTCGCCGGGCTGGTCTATACCTCTCGCGTGAGCGAAGCGGCCCTGCGCCTCCGACGGTTCGGCCTCGTCGCCGTGCCGCTCCTCGCGCTCGGTGCGTGCGGCGCGCTGTTGCGACCGGAGCTCACGCGGCTCGTCGCACCGCCGCCCCCCGATGCGCCACCGCCTGCGTTTCGCGTCGCGGGTGAGCCGCTCGGCACGGGCGCGGACCCGGTCGGAGACGCGCTCGATCTCGTCCGCCGGTTCGCGCGCGCGACCATCGTCTTGACCCTGCCCGACGGCGCGAAGCGCGAGCTGCAGCCCGCGATGCTCGGCGCGGAGATCGACCGCGTGCGGCTCGCCGACGTGGTGCGCAACTCACTCGATCCGAAGACCGCGGTGGGGCGCGGCTACCGCGAGCGCCGCGCGAGCGATCCGGCGCTGACGGTCGAGCTCCCCGTGCCGCTCCAGGTCTCGACGGAGCGGGCGGTCAAGACCCTCGTCGCGCTGAAGGACGAGCTCGATCAGGCCCCGCTCGACGCCGTCGTCGATCTCGACAAGCGCGCCCTGCGCCCGGAGCGCGTCGGCTATCGCCTCGACGTGTACGGCACGCTCGCGCGCCTCGACGCCGCCCTCCGCGAAGGCAAGCGCGAGGTCGCCGCGGCGGTCGACACCATCGCCCCGCGCGTGTCGGCGTCGCAGCTCGGCAACGTGAACTTCGAGCGCGTGCTCGGCTGGTTCGAGACGCGCTACGCCGAGGACGCGAAGCACTACACGCGTACGTACAACCTCAGGCAGGCGGCTTCGCGGCTCGACGGCACGGTGCTGATGCCGGGCGAGACCTTCGAGTTCAACCGCACCGTGGGCCCGCGCGACGAGGCAAACGGCTACAAGGTCGCTCCGGTGATCGCCGAAGGTGAGCTCGTCGATGGGATCGGGGGCGGCACCTGTCAGATCTCGGGCACGCTCCACGCGGCCGCGTTCTTCACCGGACTCGACATCGTGTCTCGCACGCCGCACACGCGCCCGAGCTCCTACATCAAGCTCGGCCTCGACGCGGCCGTCGCCTACCCGACGATCGACTTCAAGCTGAAGAACAACCTCGAGGAGCCGGTCGTGATCCACGAGACGGTGAAGGGCGGCGTCGTGCGGGCCGAGATCCTCGGGTCGCACCGCAAGCGAACGGTCTCGTTCTTCCGTCGAGTCGACGAGGTCACGCCGTTCGAGGAGACCGAGCGGGAGACCGATGACCTCCCGAAGGGCAAGCGCGTGCTTTCGCAACGCGGCGTCCCCGGCTTCAAGACCACGGTGCTCCGGATCGTGCGCGAGGGCGCGTACGCGTACCGAACGAAGATCCGAAACACCTACCCGCCGACCACACAGATCGTGCGCGTCGGGACAGGCCCGAGCGACGCCGCGGACGCCAAGGTGAAGGAGGACCGCTCGCTCGAGTACCGCGCCGACGAGTACCTCGTGCTCACCCAAGGCCCCGACATCCGCACCCCGGGCGTGAGCGAGGCCGAGCCCGCCGGCGGCATGGTCGAGTCACGCTCCCCGGGTCGCTACGGCGATCCGGGCTGGCAGGAGAAGCTCGGCATGAAGGTCTTCGAGGGCGCGGCCGACGAGGGCGACGCCGAGGGCACCGCGTCGACCGAGGACACGAAGAAGGCCTCGACCGACCAGGACGGCGCGAAGAAGAGCGACTCCCAGAAGGACGACCAGAAGAAGACCGGATCCAAGAAGGACGCCGACAAGAAGGGCGACCAGAAGAAGGGCGACCAGAAGAAGGGCGACCAGAAGAAGACCGGATCCAAGAAGGACGCCGACAAGAAGAACGCCGCAAAAAAGGACACGACCACGAAGACCGGCGCCGCCGCGAGCAAGGGCCGCGGCCGAGGCGGTGTCGACAAGCGCTGATCGGCCGGCTCGTCGCAGGGCGACGGTTCGAGCTATGCTCCGCAGCGACATGGGGACCGAGGGACAGCGCCGCCCGACCGTCGTGCTCGGCGTGACCGGGAGCATCGCCGCATACAAGGCGGCACACGTCGCGCGTCTCCTCGTGAAGGCCGGGGTGCGCGTGCTCCCGGTGATGACCGAGTCCGCGACGAAGATGCTCGGCCCCGCGACGCTCGCGGGGATCACCGGCGAGAGCGTCCGTTCGGACATGTGGGCGCCAGGGACGGCTGGCGAGCTTCACGTCGAGCTGGCGGCCGCGGCCGACCTGGTCGCGGTCGTCCCTGCGACGGCCGAGCTCCTGTCGTCGCTCGTCGCGGGCAGCGCGTCCGATCTGCTGCGCGCGACGCTGCTCTCTGCGCGCGGCCCGGTGGTGCTCGCCCCGGCGATGCACCCTCGGATGTGGTCTCACCCGGCGACGAGCGACAACGTCGCGACCCTCCGCATGCGAGGCGTCGAGCTCGTCGGTCCGGTGGTCGGCGAGGTCGCGTCCGGCGACGTCGGCGAGGGCCGCATGGCCGAGCCCGAGGCGATCGCCGCGGCGATCCTCGGGCACCTCGGACCGCGCGATCTCGAGGGCCGCCACGTCGTCGTGAGCGCGGGTCCGACGGTCGAAGACATCGATCCCGCGCGTTACCTGTCGAATCGCTCGAGCGGCAAGATGGGCTACGCGGTCGCCGAGGCCGCGGTTCGACGTGGCGCGCGCGTGACCCTCGTGTCGGGGCCCGTGGCGCTCCAGCCACCCTCCGGCGTCGCGCTCGTCGAGGTGCGGAGCGCGCACCAGATGCAGGCCGCGCTCGCGCACGCGCTCGGACCCGAGCTCCGAGGCGCAGACGCCGTCATCATGGCCGCGGCCGTCGCCGACTATCGACCCGCGACGGTGCACGAGGCGAAGCTGAAGCGCGTCGGTCCGGTGACGCTCGAGCTCGTCCCGAACCCAGACCTCTTGGCCGAGCTCGGACGCGCGCGCCACGGGGCGCGACCGGTGCTGGTCGGGTTCGCGCTCGAGACGGTGACGGGCGACGACCTGGTCAGCGCCGCGCGCAAAAAACTCGAGAAAAAGCGGGTCGACCTGGTGGTGGCGAACACCGCGGTCGACGCCTTCGAGCGCGACGACAACCGGATCATGCTCGTCGACCGCGAGCGCGTGCGTTCCCTCCCGCAGGCGACCAAGCGCGCCCTCGCCGACCGCATCCTCGACCACCTCGTGACGCTGCTGAAAGACTGAACGTGGACTCGTCGCCGCCCTCCTCGGCCGATCCGAACGATGACGACGCCTCGCTCGAAGGTGACGTGGCCGCGTCGCGCGAAGTCCTCGAGCCTAGTCTCAGGCCGAAAGCCTGGACGGTGGCGCTGGTGGTCACGGGCGTCACGGCCGCCGCCATCACGCAGGCGTTTCGCTTCAGCTCGGCGGGGCCTTCCCGCATGCTCCCCCCGCTCGGCGCCGCCTACCTCGTCCTCGCGGTAGGTGCGCTTCGATACGCGCACACGCGAGGCGATCTCCGACAGCACTTCGCGCCGCGTCGCCTCGATCTCACGATGGGCGCCGTCGTCGCCGGGGTGCTCTTTCTCTCGGCCAACCTTGTGCCGATGGCGCTCCTCGCGGGCCGGCCGGCCGAGGGCTGGCTGTGGCGCCTCTACCTGCAGCTCGGCGATCCCCGTGACAACGCGCCACCCTACGTAGGGGCGGCTCTCCTCGCCATCGCCGCGCTCGAAGAGCTCGTCTGGCGAGGCTGGGTGATGCGGGCGCTCCAACAAGCTCACGGCGCCAAGCCCGCGCTCCTCGTGACGACGTTGCTCTACGGGCTCGCCCACGCGGGCTCGGCCTTCACCCTCGCAGTGCCGGACGCCGGGCCGAACCCGCTGCTCGTCGTCGCCGCGCTCGGCTGCGGCCTCGTGTGGGGAGCGATGGCGTTGCGCTTCGAGCGGCTTGGGCCGAGCTTGTGCGCGCACGCTTTGTTTACGTGGGCGGTCGCGCTATTCCCGCTCTGGACCCGCGCCTAGCCGCCGACCGCGGAGGCTCGCCCCTCACGAATGACGCGCATCGCGCCGCCCGCTCGCGTGTGCTTGCGTCGCGGCCTCCTCACCACGCACCCTCACGCGCCCGCGATACGCGCGAGCTCATCATCCGAGACATCAAAATCCGCGTACACGTTCTGCGCGTCGTCGTGATCGTCGAGCGCCTCGAACAGGGAGAGCGCCGACTCGGCCTCGTCGCCCAAGAGAGGCTTCTTCGCCTTCGGCACGTAACCGGGCTTCGCGCTCGCGACCTTGAGGCCCGCCTTCTCGAGCGCGTTCGACACGCCATCGATGTCGCTCACCGCGCACTGGATCTGCCACTCGTCGCCGCTCCCCTCGACGTTCTCCGCGCCCGCGTCCATGGTGAGTTCCATGACGCGCTCCTCGTCGGCTGAAGACTGAGGGACCGCGACGAGCCCCTTGCGTTCGAAGGCCCACATGGCCGCGCCGCCGGCGGCCAGCGTCCCTCCATGGCGCTCGAAGACCTTTCGCAGCTCGGCGACCGTGCGGTTACGGTTGTCGGTCATCGCCTCGATGAGGAACATCGTGCCGCCGGGGCCCGTCCCCTCGTAGACGATCTCGTCGTAGGTCTCGCCGTCGAGCTCACCGGTGCCGCGCTTCACCGCGCGTGAGATCGTGTCGTTGGGCATTTGCGCGCCCTTGGCCTCGTTGACGGCCTTGCGGAGGCGCGGGTTCCCGTCGGGGTCGCCACCACCCATCCGCGCCGCGACGGTCAGCTCCTTGATGAGCTTCGTGAAGAGCTTGCCGCGCTTCGCGTCGGCCGCGCCCTTACGGTGCTTGATCGTGGCCCATTTCGAGTGCCCGCTCATGGCCCGAGACGATAGTCGAATCGGAGGAGCGGACAACCCCCAGCACCTCTGTTACCTTCCCGAGTATGGCTCGAGCTTTCATCTGGATCGGCGCGGCTTTCGTGGTGTCGGGGCTCGCCGCCTGTGGCGGTGACTCAACGGGTCGCGGGACCGGCAGCGGGCTTTCCTCGTCAGGCGCGACGACGGGCAGCGGCAGCGGCAGCACAGGAGGCTCGGGCAGCACAGGAGGCTTCGGCGGCGCAGGAGGCTCCGGTGGCGCGGCGGCCTCGAGCGGCGTCACCTCCTCGGTCGCGGTCGGCTCTTCGGTTGCGGCGTCGACGGTCTCATCGAGCACGGGCGGCGACCCGGGCAAGGCCATCCCGTGCGGAGGGTTCACCTGCCCGGTGATGTGCTGCCTCAACTTCTCGATGAAGGAGTGCGGCGTCACGTCAGAAGACTGTACACAGAAGATGCTGTCGCCCATGGCGTGCAACGACGCATCGGACTGCGGCATGGCCGAGGTGTGTTGCCTCGAGATGAACTTCGGCGCGATGAAGGTGGAGGGAAAGTGCGCGGCGACCTGTCCGTACATGCCCATCAACATGATGGCCCCGGCGTTGGGCAGCTACCAGTTGTGCATCGCTGCGGCTGAATGCCCGCAGGGGCTCACCTGCAAGGACTTCAAATTCGGCCCAACCGACACGGGCTGGGACGCCTGCCTTCCCTGAGAGGCTCGGCATGACCCCGCTTCGCTTCACCCTCGTCGCCTCGTCACCAATCGCGATCCTTGGCCTCGTCGCCTGCGGCGGCGATTTCGTCCTGACCGACGCCCGCCCGTCGGGTGCAGGAAGTGACCCTTCGACCGCGACGTCGCTCGAGGCCGCGAGCAACGTCGCGGCGAGCGGCGTCGGTGGTGCGAGCGGGACGACGGCGAGCGGCGTCGGCGGTGCGAGCGGGTCGACGGCGAGCGGCGGGATGAGCGGCTCCGCCTCGTCGACGGGGACGACGACGTCCTCGAGCGCAGCCTCGACCGGCAGCGGGAGCGTGACCCCGTGCCTCGCTTGCGCGAAGGCTAATTGCCCCAATGCGGTCGCGTGCCTCGAAATGCCCAACTGCATCAAGGGCGTGTCGTGCCTCTGGCTCGAGTGCAAAGACAAATTCGGCGCTGGGAAGGAGTTCAAGTCGTTCGAGCTGTGCGCCGTCCAACAGACCCTGGCATGCTTCATGAACGACCCCACCGCGATCATGGCAGCAGCCAATGCAGGCTCGTGCCTGTGGACCACCTGCAAAGCCGACTGCGCGTCGCTTTTGCCTTTCTAGAGCGTCCGTCCGCACAGCGCTCGCCCGCCCACCAGCGCATCCTTCCCTTCGAGCTCCTCCCATGAAGAACCTCACCATGACCCACCCCGGCGCCCTCGCGCTCACCGTCGTCGTCGGCTGCAGCTCGGGCACGGTCTTCTTCGGCGCCGGCGCAGGTGGTGGCGAGAGCACCGGGGCGCTGGGAGTCGGCGGCGCGGGCGGGACGAGCACGAGCGGCAACGGGACCTCGACGTCGAGCGCGTCCGCGGACGCGTCATCGTCCTCCGCAGCGTCTTCGTCGGTCGCCTCATCGTCCTCCGCAGCGTCTTCGTCGGTCGCGGCGTCCTCGTCGTCGGGTGGGAGCGTCAGCGACATGCTGCCGTGCGGTCAGGCGGGTACCTGCGAGAAGTACTGCTGCTTCGGGTTTACCCAGTCGTGCCAGGAAGGCCCGGGGAAGTGCGTCGGGCTCCAGGCGAAGCTCGACTGCAACGACACCGCCGACTGCGCGTCGGGCGAGGTCTGCTGCGCGACGACGAGCGGTCTCTACGAGTCGAAGTGCTCGGCGACGTGCACCCTCGGGATGACGACCTTCCGACTGTGCGGCGAGCTCTCGGAGTGCGGCGCGGGCTTCACCAGCTGCAGCAACGTTCCCGCCGTTCTTTTCCCGGGCGGCTACAAGTCCTGCAACAAGTGACCGCCGCGCGGGCGACTCGAGACGACGAGCGGACGACCACGCGCCGCATCCATCCGTCGTGCCGCATCAGCCGGTCGTACGGAGATGCGCGCGCGCCGCGTGCCGCTCCTCGGCGAACCCGACGAGCTGCGTGACGAGCTCGGGGCCGCTCACCCCGCTCTCGCGCCAGAGCCGCGGGTACATCGACACCGCGGTGAAGCCGGGCAGCGTGTTGACCTCGTTGACGTAGACCTCACCGCCCGCCACGAAGAGGTCGACGCGCGCGAGCCCCGCGCACCCGAGCGCACGGTAAGCCTGGAGCGCGAGCAGCTGGACGCTGGCGCGCTCGGCGGGTCGCAAGTCGGCCGGAACGGAGAGGCGCGCGCCGTTCGGGTCGAGGTACTTCGCCTCGTACGAGTAGTAGCCGTCGGCGTGCTCGACGACGATCTCCCCAGCCTCCGACACCTCGGGCTCGTCGTTGCCGAGGATCGCGAGCTCGATCTCGCGCGGGGCCTCGAGCCCACGCTCCACGACGGCGGTGGTGTCGAACTCGAGCGCATGCTCGAGCGCGGGCCGTAGCTCGTCGATGTGTCGCACCTTCCGCACGCCGACCGATGAGCCCATGTTCGCGGGCTTCACGAAGCACGGGAACCCAAGCGAGGCGGCGCGGCTCAAGACCGCCTGCGGCTCGCGCGTGAGCTCCGCGCGCGTGAGCGATGTCCACGGGACGATGGGCAGCTCGGCGGCGGCAAAGACACGCTTTTGCAAGAGCTTGTCCATCCCGACCGCGGACGCGGCGACACCCGAGCCGACGTAAGGGACGCCCGCGAGCTCGAGCAGCCCTTGCAGGCAGCCGTCCTCGCCATACGGCCCGTGCATGACCGGAAACACCACATCGAACGGCAAGGGCTCGTGCCCCTCGACGTGAAGCACGTGTCGCACGCCGAGCGGCGCGGGCATCGGCATGAGCCACGCGAGCGGCGCGGCGTCGTCGACGTGGACTTGGCGCGGGTCCTTGCTGGTCGGCAGCTGTGCCGCGTCGAGCAGGCGAAAGCGCCCCTGACGATCGATGCCGCAGAGCAGCGTCCGGAAGCGCGCGGGGTCGAGCGAGTCGATCACGAAGCGCGCGGAGAGGAGCGAGATCTCGTGCTCTGCCGAGCGCCCGCCGAACAGGACGAGGACGGTCTTCATCGGAGGTCAGCCTCTCGTGGGACGGAAGCTCTGGGTGACGCGCTCGTAAGCGATGTCGTGAAGGACGTAGCCGTCCGGCAACGCGAGACTCACCGCGACCGGAGCACCGTGTGCGAAGCGAACCTCGACCACGGTGACGCGCGCCCCCTCGGCGATGCGAGCGCGATGCAGCTCGAGGTCTCGAATGGCGACGAGCTCCGCGCCGCGGTGGAGCGGCGACGGCCCCTCCGGCTGTCGCGGGCTCGTGCGAACGAGCGTGGCGGCCCGCACGGGCAAGGCGGCCTCGGCCCCATCGGCGCCGAACACGACGACGGAGGCGGCGAGCGCGGCGCCAACGCGTGCCAAGACGCGACGGTGCGAGAGGAGAGCCGACGAGCGCATGGCGGCGGACGCTAGCTCAGCCGGAACGCGGTCGCCAGCCGTCGAGCACGCGCTCGACGAGCACGAGTCGATCCTGACCCCAGAACAGCGCTCCCTCGGGGATTTGCTGAGTCAGCACGTGAAAACACGGCGCGCCACAGACGCCGAGCCGCTCGGCCGCCACGGTCGCTTCGCGAAGGCTCGCCTTCACCTCCGGTCGCTGAGTCTCGGCGACGAGCGCCTTGCCGTCGAGGCCCGCGTCGTTTGCGATGCGCGCGAGCACGCCGTCGTCCGAGATGTCGCAGTCGTCGACCCAGAAGGCGCGAAACAGCGCCGACACCAGCGGCCCTCGCTCCACCTCCGCGACGGACAGCGTCATCCGCAGCGCCGCGACAGTGTTCATGGGAAAGCGTGAGGGGAAGCGCAGCGGTACCCCGTGACGCTTGGCCCATCGGAACATGTCGTCGTTCATGAAGCGCTGCTTAGGCGGCGGCATCGCGAAGAGCGGGACGTCCGGCGTCCCGATCGCTCGGAACAGCCCACCGAGCAGGAACGGTCGGTACGAGAGCACGGCTCCGTGACGCGCGGCGACCGCCTCGACCTGTGTGGCGCCGAGATAGGCGAACGGGCTCGAGTAGTCGAAGTAGAAATCGAGGCGAGGCGGCGATACCTCGCGGAGCAGCTCTTCGACGAAGGCGATCCGATCCTGTCCGAACTCGAAGACCGGCTCATGCCCCGGCCGATGGACGACGAAGGTCGGCACCCCAAAGGCGCCGACCTCTGCGGCCTCGCTCGTGCGCGCGTGAAGCTCGTCCTTCACCGCCTGCTCCTTGGCGCCTCGAACGCACGCCGCCCCGTCGAGCCCGGCTGCGTAGAGCACACGCCGCACCACGGCCTCGTCGGTTACCGCAAGTCCATCCACCCAATACGCGCGGTAGAGGGCGCGCGCCGCGCGAGGGATGTCGCCCGAGGCGAGGATCGCCCGCATCGCGAGCACGCTCCGCTGCGGATGCGTCGGCGGGATGGTCAGCGGGACGTCGAGATGCTCGGCCCAGCGCGCGAGATCGAGCAAGTTCATCCGCGCCTTCGAGGCGGGCAGGCTTGCCATCGGCCCGTCGTCGCCGCGCACCGAGCGGAAAAGCCCGCCAAGGAGGATCGGCTTCCACTCGAGATCGGCGCCGTGGCGCTGACAGGCCTCGGCGATGCGTTCGTGCGCGAGGTAGGCGTAGGGACACGAGACATCGAAGTAGAACTCGACCCGCGGAGTGCTCGACATGCCCGTCACGATAGTCGCGTGCGCGCGCGTGTCACGCACCCTTGGAGCGCCTCCTGCGCACGCTCGCGGAGTTCCTCAACGCTCCCGGAAGCGACGATCGGCTCACCGACCTCGAACGCGACGACCACGCGAGGCAACGACGCGGCCCGCCGCATGTGACGCGCGAAGCTCTCGTCGCCGTACCCCGCGTCCGCGTCCGCGTAGGCGAGCCCGACCGGAACGAGCTCGGCCCCCGCGAGGAGCGCCGCGCGGAACGCGCCCGATTTGAGCGGGCGCACCTCGTCCCCCCCGAACGTGGTGCCCTCGGGGTAGATGCAGATCCCCTGCCCTCCCTCGAGCGCGCGCGCCATCGCGTGGATGACGGCCGCGCCGCTCGACTTGTCGCCGCGCTCGACGAACAGCGTGCCCGTCCGTCGCGCCGCGAGCCCGATCACCGGCCAGCTCGCCAGATCGGCGCGGCTCACGATCGTCCCCTCGAAGAACCCGAGCGACACGAGGATGTCCATGCCTGAGCGGTGGTTGAAGAGAAACACCCGCCCTATGCCGCGAGCATCGCGCCCCGGATAGAGCATGCCCTCCGAGACGTGGGGGCCGAAGCCTCGCGCCTCGATCCGAAAGACTCGGAGCATCCGCCGCGCCCACTGCGCGCGACGCTCCTCGGTGAGGCGAGCACGCTCGGCCGAGTCTGCGCCGACACGCGCGAGCTCGAGCTTCGCGAGCTCCGCAAGGGTCCCCCCCGAGAAGCGCGCGATGCGAGACGCGAGGCGTAATCGAGAACGAGCGCCGACGAACACGGACTACCTCGAGAGCTCCTCGACGAGCAGCTCGCTCGCGAGCTTTGGGTCGGCGCTGCCGCCCGTCGCCTTCATGAGCTGACCGACGAAGAAGCCGAGGACACCGGTCTTGCCGGAACGATACTGCTCTGCCTGCTTCGGGTTCGCCGCCACGAGCTCCGCGGCGAGCGTCCGGAGCGCCCCGGCGTCCGACAGGACCGAGAGCCCGAGGGCCTCGACCACCGCGCGGGGGGAAATCTCACGACCAATGAGCTCCCCATACACCGCCTTGGCCTGCTTGCCGCTGATTGCGCCGGA
>Ga0194129_10008500_pt1 | contig 11856 bp, 7 predicted proteins | sample TA2KigCa35mmetaG_FD_150862 | JGI IMG/M metagenome (GOLD analysis project Ga0194129, IMG submission 150862) | Freshwater microbial communities from Lake Tanganyika, Tanzania - TA2015038 Kigoma Deep Cast 35m | ecosystem: Environmental > Aquatic > Freshwater > Lake | place: Tanzania: Lake... | reverse complement strand
GAACTTGAGCGAATAACGAACCGCTCCAATTCAGAGTTTCACTGGGCGCTAAAGCCAATCATCGTCGCTTCATTAATGGGGCAAGTGTCTACGAACGATTGGATAATTTACTTAGACTCAGATATGTTTTCGTTCGCGGCCTTGGGTCCTCTGCTCCTCTCGCTTGACTCGGCTGCTCATGTATTTTTATGTCCGCACTTCCCGAAAGACTCCTATTTTTCGAGTTTTATACTCCGGGTGGGTTTCTATAACGCCGGTGTAGTTGGCTTTCGAAAAAGTGATCTAGGCAAGGAGGCAGTTCAGTGGTGGAGAGATCGATGCGTGGAGAGCACCTCCGCAAACCCCCAGGGAAACATATACGCTGATCAAAAATATCTTGAGGAGTTAGGAGCAAGATTTTCCGGCGTATTCGAGAACACCTGTTTAGGGATAAATGCTGCCCCTTGGAATATTGATGCAAATTCGGTTGAAGTAATTGACGGAGAATTAGTTTGCCACGGGAAGCGCCTTTATCTCTATCACATGCAAGGCTTCAAAATTTACTCGAGGCGCACATTCTGGGCCTATAGCGGTCCACTCAAATATGAAGAGCCTATGAAGAGCTTAGTGTATAAGTCGTACGCTGAGTCCTTGAGCAGGACATACTCTTTAATGCTGCAACACGGAGTGCGGCTAAGGTTTGACCGATTGTCGAAGAACGACTTCCTCAGGTATTTCTTTAGGTGGCTATCAGGCAAGAGCAACTTACTGCGCCTATGAAAACCAAGGTAAGTGTGCTAGTGATATCTCAAGAGGGCTTCGCCGATATCTCAGGCGGTGCGATCTTGAAAAGTAACTTGTTTTTGCATACGCGCTCTTTCGAGGTAATGTCAATGGACTGTGGGGGGGTAATTAGTCTTCGTAAAATTGGTTTTACCCATTTCCCATTGACAGAACATGTTTTGGGGATTCAGCGTCGGAATTCTTCGCCTGATTCAGCACGCAAATCCGTAAAAGCTAGATCCCGTTTTCTACAGTCATTGGTTGAGCTTTTCGTTGGAAATGCAACAAGGCCATCAATACTGTTGGGTTACAGAAAGATTCTTGCAAATGCACGGAATTTTGATCCCGACATTATTTACACAAATTTTGGCAGCCCTGGACTTAACCGACTTGTAGTCTTATTGACGAGAGATCTTTCTGCAAAGCTGATTGTGCATTTCATGGACGATTGGCATCGCGGCAGAAACAGCTATGGCTTTCTTTCGCGGATTCTCCGGCCGGTTCTAGACCGCCAGATCCAAAAGCTTTTGCACGCGGCTGCTGTTCGTTATGTCATATCAGACGGGATGAAGCGGGAATACGAAGCGAGGTTCAAATTACATTTCGATGTGCTGCACAACGGGATAAATCTGGCTCGTTTACCGAATTACAAAGCGAGTAGAGAGCTTGACAGTTACATTGTTCGATATGTTGGCACGCTATTGCAAAAAGTACACGATAGAGCGATTTTCTCAATAATAAACGCGATTAAAAATATTAATCATGGCTCAAAGTTATCGAAGCCATTAAAGTTGGAGATATCTTGTAGCAACGACGCACATTTTTTTCAAGGCTTTGGTGATAAATACATAGACTTTCTTTCGGTGAGTGCCGCACCCATCGCTGACGACGCCTTTCATGAGTCTTTGCAATCGGCGTCTTTGCTTATTCTTCCAATGCCTTTCGAATTAAGTGAGTCTATGTACACGAAGTATTCTTTTTCCGCTAAGCTGCCATCCTACTTGGCTTCAGGAACTCCAATTGTTGCTTGCGGCCATTCTGAAAACTATCAGCTTTCCTTCTTGCGGTCAGTGCCAGGGGTTTATGTGGTTACAGAAAACGACTCTGAGCTTGGCCTTGAGGGGGCAATCTTGGCAGGACTGAAGGCTGATCGAGGCGAATTTGCCAACTACAGGGCATCCAAAGTACGAGAGCATTTTGACTTAGGGCGGATTCGGGCGGATTTTGAGTCGAAGCTGCTGGGTCTCGTATGATCAAGGGCAACTTTTCGAGGCATGTGAGCGCTTATCTCCTTGCTAAGCGAACCGTTGTGGGCGGCCTATTGCATGTGACAAATATTCAGACTGTCTTGGACTTTGGTTGCGGAAACGGAGAAGCCTTTTGTTCCTTCCTGGCGCGAGATTTCGAAGGTATCGATATATTTGCTTTTGAAACAGATCCTAACAATGTAGCTGAATTACGAAAGCTCGGACCCAAGGTAAAGGTGGTTGATAACCTAGAGGATCTAAGACGCCGCAACTATGACTTAATTCTGCTCACGGAAGTACTTGAGCATGTTGACCAACCTCAAGAGCTCCTTTCGTTTTTAATTTCGCTTCTCAAACATGAGGGATATCTGGTCTTGAGCGTGCCGAATGGTAATGGGGCTAGCGAATGGGCCTCAACGTTTATGAACGTTGTTCGGCTTACTATTCCGTCTGTTTTCCGCAGGGGCAGTAACGGCGATGTCTTTACACACTCCAACTCCCCGCATATTAACTTTTTCTCTCTTGGTGACTTACGCAAAATATTTTCACGAGTAGGAATTAAAGTTATATCTGCTGGCAATCCAGTTTATATGCATTTTAGATTTTTTAGATGGCTTTCAGACCATTTTGAATGGTTTAGAAAGATTAACTTTTCTGGTATTAGAAAGCCACCGCGCATTTGGGCGGACGATTGGATTTTCGTTTTACAGAAGGGTAAAAATTCCGCAGCGCCGCTGAATGCAGATGATGTTAAAACAGGTAACCTAGTGTCGATAAGAAGGTTCATTAACACCCGTGCAGCTCAGAGTTAAATAATTTGTGTGGCGTTGCTGGTTTGTATCGAACTAAAGTCTCTAATTTAGGGTCTCCGCTAGCTACGTCTGTAATTTGTTTACTACAGCACCGCGGGCCAGATGACTCAGGTGTGTTTCAAAATTCTGCCGATGGAATCTCGCTCTTTCATACCCGCTTGTCGATTCAAGATTTATCGCCTTCAGGTCATCAGCCTATGCTTAGTGATGATGGCCGGGTTATTTTGATCCTAAATGGTGAAATTTATAACTTTAAAGATTTGCGCGCCGAATTAGAACGCGCGGGGCATTCCTTCCGTAGTCATTCGGACACTGAGGTGCTGTTGCAGTTGTACCTTGAAGGGCGCGCACGCAGTGCTGAGCCGCTTGCCTTCCTTTCGCGTTTAAATGGAATTTTCGCTTTTGCGCTGTGGGATGCTGACTTGCAGAAGCTGTTCCTGGCGCGAGATGCATTTGGGGTAAAACCGCTTTACTTTATGACATCTGAGAATGGCTTTGCGTTCTCAAGTGAGCTCAAAGCTTTGCAGCTGTTTGAGCCGCATTCGGGGGCCTTGGATCTTTCTGCCTTAGATCGATACTTAACGTTTCTGTGGTGCCCAGGGGGACAAACGCCGTTTCAAAGTGCTGAACAGCTTGGGCCAGGCGAGGCTTTAGTAGTGCAGGGTGGTGCGATTACTCAGCATAAAAAATGGTTTCAGCTACCTTCTTTTTCGGTAGAGCAGCGCGCCATTAGTGGGTCTGCATTATCTGAACAGGCCGCAATTTCAGGCACCGAGTCTCATCTGCGCCAAGCGGTGCACCGCCAATTGGTGGCCGATGTCCCCGTGGGTGCTTTCCTTTCTGGCGGCTTGGATTCAAGCAGTGTCGTGGCCTTTGCCCGCGAACAAAACCCTGGCATACGCTGTTTCACAATCGAGGCAGTGGGTGCCGCTGAAGAGGGAATGGCAGATGATCTTCCCTACGCAAAGCGGGTGGCCAAGCACTTGAAGGTTCCCCTGGAAGTGGTGCGAATCGACGCTTCCCGCATGACCCATGATCTGCCCGCAATGGTCGCCCAGTTGGATGAACCCTTGGCAGACCCTGCGCCCTTAAATGTCCTGTATATCAGTCGTCTCGCTCGCGAGCAGGGAATTAAGGTTTTGCTTTCTGGCACCGGGGGCGATGATCTTTTTACCGGCTATCGGCGCCACCGGGCGTTAATTGCGGAGAAGTATTGGTCTTGGTTGCCTAAGTCTGCGCGGCTTGGGCTGGAGCGTTTGATGAACGGCTTGGATACAACCAAGCCCCTGAATCGCCGCCTGCGCAAGCTCTTTAATGGAGCAGGGCTGGATGGGGATGAGCGCCTCGTGAACTACTTTCGCTGGAGTGATCGCGCTGATTTGACCGCGCTGTATAGCGCGGAATTCAAAGCCGCATTGGGCGATAGCCGTGCAGAGCAGCCCATGTTGGATTTTCTGGCCGAACTTCCGCCCGACACAGATCGGCTAGAGCGCATGCTGGCACTTGAGCAGCGTTTCTTTTTGGCGGATCACAACCTGCTCTATACCGACAAAATGTCCATGGCCGTTGGGGTAGAGGTGCGCGTGCCGTTTCTGGATCTTGATCTGGTTCAGTTCGCGGCAACCGTACCCTCGCGGTTTAAGCAGTGCGGATCTGATGGCAAGTGGGTGCTAAAGAAGGCGATGGAACCCTATCTGCCGCGCGAGGTGATCTATCGCCCCAAGTCTGGCTTTGGCGCCCCCCTGCGTCGATGGATGCGGGTAGAGCTTCGGGAACTATTGGGCGACATTTTGGGCGAGAGCAGCCTTCGTAACCGTGGGCTGTTTAACCCCGTTGCGGTGCAAAACCTAATTCGAGCCAATGATCAGGGCAAGGTTGATGCAAGCTATACCTTGTTATCGCTTATGTGCATTGAGCTCTGGTGTCGGCACTTCATTGATCACCCCGGCGCGCTGGTACCGGAGTTTGCTGGGGCGGTGGCTTGACGACAAAAGTTCAAGTACACGATTTCTGGAACGAGGCTTCCTGTGGCGAAAACCTTTACCTGAGCACCACCGACAAAGCGGGCTATGTAGCTCAATCCACTGAGCGCTATCGCCTAGAGCCCTTCATTCCGACATTCGCAGATTTTGAATCGGCAAAAGACAAAAAGGTATTGGAGATCGGTGTTGGTTTAGGAGCGGATCATCAGCGTTTCGCCGAAGCTGGTGCTGACCTTTATGGCATTGATCTGACCGAGCGGGCGGTGGAACACACCGCGCAACGGCTAAAGCTCTTTGGTCTTTCGTCGCGGCTTACGGTTGGCGATGCAGAAAACCTGGGCTTTGATAATCAAAGCTTTGATTGGGTCTACTCATGGGGTGTGCTGCACCACAGCCCCGACACCCCGCGAGCAATTCAGGAAGTGTTTCGCGTACTGAAGAGGGGGGGGGTAGCCAAAGTCATGATCTACCATAAGTGGAGCATGGTGGGCGTAATGCTTTGGCTGCGCTACGCCTTGCTTGCCGGCAAACCCTGGCGCAGCTTGCGCAGCGTTTACGCTGAGCACTTGGAAAGCCCAGGTACCAAAGCATATTCAATTGCCGAGGCGCGGCAGTTGTTTGCTGATTTTGTTGACGTTCAAATTTCTACTCCATTAGGTCATGGCGATTTGCTGGAATCGGATGTAGGTCAGCGGCATCGAGGCTTGATGCTCAGGTGGGTGAAGAAATTCTGGCCGCGTTGGTTTATCCGCCGGTTCCTTACTGGTACAGGGTTGTTCATGATGGTTGAGGCAAGGAAGTCATAAGTTTAATTCTTTATGCGATACCATCATTGTAAGCTAATGCAGCCTCACGATCGAAGCTAGCAAGGCTCCGCGAAGAATCTCAGTGTAAGTGATCATTTATGAAACAACTCCTCCAATCCCTCAAAACCGGCATCGGTGAAGTGGTCGATGTACCAACGCCTGCGCCATCCTCGGGTCAGCTATTGATTGCAACATCGCGCACCCTGGTTTCTGCTGGCACCGAGCGAACGCTTGTTGATTTCGGCAAGGCGAACCTGCTTGAAAAAGTTCGCCAGCAGCCCGACAAAGTAAAACAAGTGCTTGAAAAGGTGCGCACCGATGGCTTGCTGCCAACGCTCGATGCTGTTCGTTCCAAGCTCGACCAGCCGCTTGCGCTGGGTTACTGCAATGCGGGCGTGGTGCTGCAAAGCGGTGTGGAGGGTTTCGCGGTTGGCGATCGTGTGGTGTCGAACGGTAATCACGCAGAGGTGGTGCGTGTGCCGAAAAATCTCTGCGCGAAAATTCCTGATTCGGTCGATGACGAATCTGCAGCGTTCACGGTGCTTGCGGCAATTGGCCTGCAAGGCATTCGCTTGGCGCAGCCGACAATCGGCGAAACCTTTGTGGTGCAAGGTTTGGGCCTGATTGGCTTAATGACTATGCAAATTTTGCGCGCCAACGGCTGTCGAGTGCTGGGGATTGATTTCGATTCAGCGCGTTGTGAACTCGCTAGGCAGTTCGGTGCGGCAACGGTTGATCTATCAAGAGGTGAAGATGCAATCGCCGTAGCCGCAGAGTTCTCTCGCGGTAATGGCGTAGATGCGGTGTTGATTTGCGCATCAACAAAGAGCGATGAAGTAGTGCACCAGGCCGCCGAGATGTGTCGCAAGCGTGGCCGCATTGTGCTGGTGGGCGTGGTGGGTTTGAATTTACGCCGAGATGATTTTTATAAGAAGGAAATAAGCTTTCAGGTTTCCGCCTCTTACGGCCCCGGCCGCTACGATCCGGCGTATGAGGAGCGGGGACACGATTACCCCATTGGGTTTGTGCGCTGGACTCAGCAGCGCAACTTTGAAGCCGTGCTTGACATGATGGCTGCGGGTACTTTAGATGTGAAGCCGCTGATTACGCATCGGTTTGCTATTGATGATGCCGCTAAGGCTTATGAGTTGCTGGATGATCCGAGTGCTTTGGGGATTGTGATTGAGTATTCGGGGGGTGGTTCCCGCGATAGAACAGTCGTCATTGCGAGGAGCAGCGAAGCTGCGATGCGGCAATCCACCGCATTACAAACCAATCCCGTCATCGGCTTCATCGGCGCAGGCAACTACGCCTCCCGTATTCTGATTCCCGCGTTGAAGCGGGCCAACGTGGAGCTCGACACCCTGGCTAGCAGCACCGGCTTAAGCAGTGTACACCATGGTCGTAACGCGGGCTTTGCACACGCAACGACTGACCTGAGCGCCATTTGGAATAGCCTGCGCATTAACACCGTAGTGATCTCCACACGGCATAACTCCCACGCCCAGCAGGTGGTTGCTGCGCTTCAGACGGGCAAGCACGTCTTTGTTGAGAAGCCGCTGTGTTTGTCGTTGGTGGAGTTAGAGGAGATCCGCGCCGCTAGCTTCGCTAGCGATGAAGAGCTTATTCTGATGGTCGGTTTCAACCGCCGATTCTCGCCCCACATCCAGAAAATAAAACAGCTGCTCGATACCGTCACCGCGCCGAAATCCTTCATCATGACCGTCAACGCAGGTGCTATCCCAGCTGACCACTGGACGCAAGATTCTGAATCTGGCGGGGGCCGCATTATCGGCGAGGCATGTCACTTTATTGACCTGCTGCGTTTTTTAGCTGCGTCGCCAATTACTGAGTTCGATCGTAGCTTCACGGCAAGCACCACGCGCGACACTGCAACGATCGTCTTGAAATTCGCAGACGGCTCGGTTGGCACTATTCACTACCTCGCCAACGGCAGCAAGTCTTTCCCCAAAGAACGGCTCGAAGTCTTTACCGCTGGCCGTGTGCTCGCGCTTGATAACTTTCGCAAACTTACCGGCTACGGCTGGCCCGGTTTCTCCAAGATGAACTTCTGGAGTCAAGATAAGGGCCAAGTGGCATGCGTGAAGGCGTTTGTAGATAGTATCCGTCGTCGACACAGGGCCAAGCCAAGTACCCATCATCGCGAAGCTGTCCAGCAGTCGCGTCAATCCAACAGTCCAATTCCACTCCCTGAAATCTTCGAAGTCGCCGAAGTAACGATTAAGCTAGCGCGCTAACAAATACATGCTCATCGACATCATCGCTGGCGCTCGCCCCAACTTCATGAAGATTGCTCCAATCATTCGGGCGATTGAGGTGCGGCAGTCGCAAGGCAGTCTGCTTAAATTCAGACTGGTACACACCGGCCAACACTATGATGCTCGTATGTCGGGCGATTTTTTTGCCCAGCTGGGTATTCCTCAGCCGCATGTCAACCTTGAGGTGGGTTCGGGCTCGCAGGCCGAACAAACCGCAGCAATTATGATCGGCTACGAAAGGCTGCTTTTGCAAGAAAAAAGCAATGTCTGTCTGGTGGTGGGTGATGTAACCTCTACTATGGCCTGCGCTATCGCTGCGCAGAAACTCTGCGTGTCAGTAGCACATGTTGAAGCTGGCATTCGCTCCGGTGACTGGACTATGCCGGAGGAAATCAACCGCATGGTCACCGACTCCATTACTAACTATTTTTTCACTACCAGCGAAGCGGCCAATGAGAATCTTAGACGAACAGGCGTTAGCAATGAGCAAATCTTTTTCGTGGGCAACACCATGATCGATACCCTGTTAGCAAACCAATCGCGCTTTACCAAGCCCGAGTTTTTCGACGCACTTGGTTTAGAGCCCCGTGAGTACTTTGTGGTAACGTTGCATCGCCCCGCCAATGTGGATAAGGGCGATTCTTTCAGCCGATTGCTTTCTTCTTTAAGCAGCGGCTCACGCAACATGCCCGTAGTCTTTCCCGTTCATCCGCGCACGGCAAAAACAATTCGTGAATTGGGCGAGCTTCCAGCGAACATTCATATGATGGACCCGCAGCCCTATTTAGAGTTCAATTACTTGGTGCAGCACGCCAAGGCCGTGATTACCGACTCAGGTGGCGTAACTGAAGAAACTACGGTTATGGGCGTGCCCTGCATGACCCTGCGTACTTCCACCGAGCGCCCCGAGACACTCACCATGGGCACGAACGAACTGCTGGGTATCGACCCCGCTGCCCTTGCCCCCGCCTTTGAAAAACTCTTTGCGGGGCGATGGAAGCGGGGTAGCATTCCTCCCCTGTGGGATGGCAAGACCAGCGAGCGCATCGTTGCGCACCTGGAGCGTCTGCTCGCTCTGAACTAAACGCGTTGCTCTAACTTGCTGCGCCCCTAGCTTGCTCAAAAAATTAGATTTCTATTTCCAAACCCTGCGCCATTTACGGCCAGTGCAGATCTATGGCCGCATCTGGTTTAAGCTGAAGAGAGTCAGACCACAGGTTTCAGTTGCACCGCCGCTTAGGCGCCGAATAAGACCCTGGATTCCTGTTGCAAGAAGAGAGCCAAGTCTCTTGTCCAAACGGGAATTCTCGTTTTTGAACCAGTCCGGCCATCTCGATGAGATCGGCTGGGATGGGCCGCAGCGCGAGAAGCTCTGGCGATATAACCAGCACTACTTTGATGACCTCAATGCACGAGATGCTGATCAAAGGTGTGGCTGGCACGACGGGTTGATAGAGAATTGGGTGTTGCGGAACCCGCCATCCCAGGGGGTTGGCTGGGACCCGTACCCAACCTCGCTGCGAATCGTGAACTGGATCAAGTGGTCCCTGGGGGGAGGGCGCTTATCTGGCGCTTCTATTCAAGGCCTAGCCATCCAGGCTCGGTGGTTATCTCAGAGGCTAGAGTTTTATTTGCTGGGCAATCACCTTTTCGCGAATGCGAAGGCGCTTGTGTTTGCGGGCCTGTTTTTCGAAGGGCCGGAGGCCGATGCTTGGCTAAAAACGGGGTTAGAGATCCTAGCCGACGAAATTCCCGAGCAAATTTTGTCCGATGGCGGTCACTTTGAGCGCAGCACCATGTACCACGCTTTGGCTTTGGAAGATGCCTTAGATCTGTTTAACGTCATGCGGTGCTATGAGCCCTATTATTTGTGCAGCGACCTGAACGCTACCGGCCTTGCGGCATGTAAACAGTCTTTAGAGAGACGAGTCCCCGAGATGATTCAATGGCTCAAGGCCATGCAGCATCAAGACGGTGAAATTGGTTTCTTTAACGATGCCGCGTTTGGTGTGGCTCCCTCTAGTCCAGAGCTAGAGGGGTATGCTGGGCGCCTGGGTTTCTCTCAGCCAACGGTTGATGATCCAATCGTTTACCTGCAGCACAGCGGCTATGTGCGGCTGCAAAGCCACGATGCTGTGGCACTTATCGATGTGGCACCTATTGGCCCTGATTATCTGCCCGGCCATGCGCATGCGGATACCTTGTCTTTCGAGCTTTCCTTGGGCAAGCAGCGCGTGATCGTTAATGGGGGTACGTCTGTTTATGGAACAGGCCCCGAAAGACAGCGGCAACGGAGTACACGTTCGCACAGCACCCTGTTGGTCGATAGGGAGAACTCTTCTGAGGTCTGGGCGAGTTTTAGAGTTGCGCGGCGTGCGCGGGTATTGGAATGCCAAGTGGGCGAGGGCGAACCGCTCTGGGTGAGCGCTGCGCATGACGGATACTCTCGATTATCAGGCCGGCCAATGCATCGACGAGGATGGCGACTTTCTACAGGCACGTTTGAAGTACACGACACTGTGACTGGCTCAGGCACCCATTCGATCGACATTCTCTTCCACCTAGGCCCCGGGCTGATACCCAGGAAAGATGTTAACGGACGTATTCAACTGATTAATGAGAAGAGTAGTCTTAGCATGGCTTCGATACTTGCATCAGAGCCCTCTGCGCTGCGCTTTGAGCAGACAAGCTGGCACCCATTTTTTGGGAGGTCAGTGCCAACTTGGAGCGTGATAGTAAGAACGCGACAGACCTTGCCTTTTAAACATCAGACTGATTTTGAATGGAATCGGGGAAATTGAAGATTCTGCTGCTGAGTTTCTACTACATGCCAGATAGTGGCCCGGGGCCCCTTCGCGCGAAAGCTATGGTAGACGCCCTAGTCGTGGCGGGAGATACTCGCTTAGAAATCGACGTTTTAACGACACAGCCAAACCGCTATCACTCCTTGAATAACAACGCCCCTACTTTTGAGCGACTTGGGAATATCAGAATCACTCGATTCTCCTTGCCCGAGCACAAGAGCGGTACGGCAGCCCAAGCCTTTGCGTTTCTTTCTTTTGCAATTCAAGTGCTGAGGAATACCAAGGGCGGGCGGTGGGACATCGTTGTTGCAACCTCGTCGCGACTAATGACAGCGTCCCTAGGTGCTTGGGTGGCAAGACGGTCGGGAGCAGCCCTTTATTTAGATATACGTGATCTTTTTACCGACACCATGAAAGACGTATTGTTAAAAAGCCCGCTCAGAATGGTTATGCCGGCCTTTAGGGTGCTTGAAACCTTCACATTTCGATCGGCCAAGAAAATCAATGTTGTGTCCGCCGGTTTAGCTTCGCACATTCGTAGTGTCGCCCCTGCGGTAGACTTGAGAGAGTATACAAACGGCATTGATGAGGAGTTTTTGTCGACGGATTTTAGTTTTACAGAAGCGCGTAACTTACCGCTGGTTCTATACGCCGGTAACATAGGTGATGGGCAAGGACTGCACCGCGTTATGCCCGAAGTCGCTAGGCTCATGAACGAGCAAGCTGAGTTTCGATTGATTGGTGATGGTGGAAAGCGGGCCGAATTGAAAGCTGCGCTGGATCTGCAGGGCATAACCAATGTGGCCCTCTTAGACCCAATGCCTCGCCTGTGGTTGTTTGAGCAGTATCGTTGTGCAGACATTTTGTTTCTACACCTTAATGCTTACCAAGCATTTCACAAAGTCCTGCCATCAAAAATTTTTGAGTACGCCGCTACAGGAAAACCAATATTGGCCGGGGTTGGGGGGTACGCTGCAGATTTTTTGCGCGAAAAGATTCCCGGCGTAGAGGTTTTCAAACCATGCGATGCAGCAGCAATGCAAAGGTCCTTGCAACGGCTTCTCAGCGGCCCTCGGATGATAGACCGCAGTAATTTTTGCGCCCGTTACCTAAGAAAAAACATCATGCGAGAGATGGCTAAGGACATTCTTGCACTTGGAGAGT
>Ga0194129_10008499_pt1 | contig 11856 bp, 28 predicted proteins | sample TA2KigCa35mmetaG_FD_150862 | JGI IMG/M metagenome (GOLD analysis project Ga0194129, IMG submission 150862) | Freshwater microbial communities from Lake Tanganyika, Tanzania - TA2015038 Kigoma Deep Cast 35m | ecosystem: Environmental > Aquatic > Freshwater > Lake | place: Tanzania: Lake... | reverse complement strand
TACCATATATGACCATACATGTAGGTGTAGGTAGTTGGTATAGTTATTGCTATTAGCAAGTAGTATGCCATCGTGTAATCTTGGAGCCCATCTTGTAACAGCGGTAATTTTTTAAACCGCCCACAATTACCTACATATACCTACATAGGGGTGTGTGTCGAGCCCATCTTGTAACTGTAGAAACCTAGTAGCATGACCAGGAATAAGGGTCCGCCCATCTTGTAACATCGAAAACATAATAGCATAGGCGGCTAGCACTTTTAAAAGTGTAGGCGCGTGTAGGTGTAGGTAAGAGCCTAACACTTTATGTATAAGTGTATATACAGTTATGTAGAATAACTGCGTTTCTATCAGCCCATCTTGTAACAGCGTTAAAGTATACTAGGGCTTAGTTTTAAGGCATAATGTATTGTAGAATACTACTAAGTTCCTAATATATTACAATGTAGTATATTGTAGTGTAATTTAGTTTAGAAGGGTTAGCCACCCATCTTGTAACAGCCGAAGTCTATGTTCGGAGGTTAGACGATGAACATCGAAGGTTTCGTTGTTTGGTCGAATGGAAAGGTCAATCAATCTGCAAGTGTTGCTAACTTTGCAGAACGGCTTAACCGTTTCGAGGAACAACGCAACATGGAAACTAGCATCCTTTATGATGCAGTTCATTCTGTGCTAGATCGTTTCCCCGGCTCTAAACTACCTATGGCGTTTATTGTCAGCGAAGTGCTGAAAGCACTTAATGCTCAACCTGATAACTACCGCTCTCTTACTTCTAAGGTAGAAAAGTTTATTCGTAAAAGTCCTGAATTTGTTATGGTTCGGGGAAAGAATGGTGGAATTTGCCGATTGATTGATCGGTGAACTACTACACCCAGTATAGTGTAATTACACTATCTACTAAGAAAGATTCTAATCTATACTAGTAGATAGTGTAATTATTGTATACATACTTACATGTACTTGTGTATGTACACGAGTATACTAGCTATAAATCGGTAATTTAAACCGATTACTATTACCTAATAGTCTATATACAGTATAGATGTTTAGTATGTAGATGAGTGCATAGGCGAGCCCATCTTGTAACGGCGGAAGCCTAATGGTGTCAGCGGTAAGGCTGGCACGGTGGGGAGGTAAGGCTCCCCATCTTGTAACGGCGGAAGTCTAGTAATGACACGAGCTAACATAGATTCACGCTTATGTGAACGTGGAATAGTAAGTGTCAACGTGTTTAAGTGGAGTTTGTGTATGATCAATCTTAGCAGCTACGTTGTTCGTTCGGGTTCGGGTTCTATCGATCATGAGGCGACTGTTTCTAAGTTTGCCGATGATCTTATTGCCTTTGAGATTAAGCTCGAAGCGGAGAACGCTGATATTGGACAGAGTGTTCATGCTTTGTTTGACCAGTTTAAAGGTGCCCGTCTTAATACTCCATTCGTTGTAAATGAGACGCTTCGACGGCTTAATGTTAAGCCGGAAAACTATAAGGCATTGACTGATAAGGTTACGGATTATATCCGTAATCGTTCGCAGGGTGAGAACTCGACCTTTACGGTTAGTAAGGGTAAGGGTGGCGGTATTGCCCGCCGATGCGATATGAAGTGAGGCAAAAGGGGAGGGGGCGTTAGCCCTCTCCCCTTTATAGTTTATAGCTACCCATCTTGTAACAGCTTAATATCCTGTTACTTAATGGGTAATTGCTGTATGGTCTTATTATTATCACCCATCTTGTAACAATAAAAAAAGTTGCCCATCTTGTAACGACGTAAATTAGTTACTCATCTTGTAACGGCGTAAGTATGCGCTTGGGTGTATGGCTGCCCATCTTGTAACGGCGTAAACATATGTTTGGAGGCACGAATGTCAATTCCAAAGAATGACCCTGATTATATTCGTTGGCTTATTCTGATGAATGACCGAGCGGTTGAAAGAGCTATTGTTGCAATCTATAACTGCCAAACTGAAGATGAGAAGTCTACTAGTGATACTCGTCATAATAATAAAGTAGGATTCTCTGGTGCTGATGCTAGACTTGGTAGTTATTATGCTAAGTGGGTTTTAGGTGGTAATAAACTAACTGGCAAACATCTTGAAAAGGCTAGAGCTATGGCGAATAAGTATGTTCGTCAGTTAGTTCAGATTGCTACTAACAAGATGAATATTGAATATGTTAGTAATTCTAATGACTTAGACTAATCTTGGTTCTTAGCTTAACTTAATATTTAGGGTTCGTAACTCAATGGTAGAGTAGCTGGCTTTTAACCAGTAAGCTGTCGGTTCAAGTCCGACCGGACCCACCACCTCACCTAATCTAGTCATAAGTAACACTTACACGCACAGGTGTATATATGAACAAGTATATTATCAAAGTGAATGGTAATGTTAATCTTTCTAAGCTAGACGCATTTAGGTCCATGCGTACAGACTCACTTGGGCTAGATACTGTTGTATATTTTCCATATACGGAATATCTAGATCGTGAAGACGATCTAGAAGATGAAGAATAATTACCTACAACTAATTTTTAATCATTAGTTTATGAAACTAATTAAAAAAGGCAAAGTAGGCGACGTATTCTTTAGAATAGAAGAATATAACAGAAACATTGCATTAAGCATTGGTAACAAATCTACCTTTGACGAAGGTCATCCATTCGTTCAAGTTCTCTTTTCTTCAAAAGAAGAATTTGAAAATCTAGTAAAAGAATTATTATTGTATAATAATACGGATTAGTTCTTATAATGACAGGCGATTTATCTTTAATAAAGAAATTAAAGTCTCTATCTAATTCTTTAGGAGGAGATGTAAAACTCATATCAGTAAATGATTTTTACTCTTTATTAAAAGATAATACTTTACATAAAGCCCCATTCACTAAAAATCATTTAGGGATAGACTATTTCGATAAAATAGTATACCATACAGGTGATACTAAATGGTATCACATAGTCCATGAGATGGCTCATCTTTTTGCCAGTGAAGATTTGCCATATAAAGCTAATGAGTTTAATTTTTTGGGCTGGGAGTATGCTACTGTAAAGTACATTAAAGCTCCGCTATATCAATGGCATAAAGATATGTATGAATACACCATTGATAAAAATGGTTCTAAATTTGGCTCGCTATCCAAATATAAAAAAAGAAAACTATTATTGGATAGACTACAAGTAGCTAAAAATTTAAATTTAATTTCATTAAAAGGAACACCATTATCAATTAGATAATTAACTATAAAAATTATACTTGCCGTGAAGTATACGCTACCATTACTTGGGATTACTGATTATGAAAAATTTTCCTAAAATTAATCCAGAAGATTTTGCTAGCAATATTGTAGATGGTTGGGATATGGATACCCTTGTCTGCTTTGCAGTAGAAACTCTTACAGAAGAATTTAAGAAGATGTCTTCTGAACGGCTATTTGAAGAATATAGAAACTTTCATGGAGATGTGGAGACGGAGTTTTCCAACTTAGATATTGGAGATCATTTCTTTGATCCAGAATCAGGCGAGTTTTGGGTCAAAACTTCTAGTACTAATGCTAAGATTAATTCTGGTACTGATTCATCTGATGAAGATCAATTTAAGCCAGATGATTTTGTAATCATTCAATGGAATTAATTATGCTTCGTATCTTAGGAAAAATTCCTCGTAATCCATTTGTAGCAGTATCTGGCGGTATTGATTCAATGGTTTTGCTAGATTTTCTCATCCAAGGTCGGCATAATCCTAGTGCAATTTATTATAATCATGGTACCGAATTTGGACACCATGCTGAAAATTTCTTAATTCAAAGGTGCGAAGAACTAGGAGTTGAGTTAGTTATTGATAAACTTTCTCCTAATATGAAGCTAAAAAACTCTGATGGTGGATTAGAAAACTATTGGAGAAATAAAAGGTACGAGGTATTTAATAGTTTTCCTGGTACTGTTCTTACTGCTCACCACTTGAATGATGTAGCAGAATGGTGGATTTTTTCTTCAATGCATGGTGAAGGTAAACTAATTCCATATCAAAATAAAAATGTAATTAGACCTTTTCTTATGGTAGAGAAAGAAAAGATTGTAGATTGGTCACAACGTAGAAATGTAAAATACATTGATGATCCATCTAATTCTGAAACTAAATTTAAAAGAAATTTAATTAGGCATGAAATCATGCCGCAAGTATTAAAAGTAAACCCAGGGCTGTTGACAGTCCTGAAAAAGAAATTAAATACAGCCTATAAGTGATATATAAAATTTCGGAACCTTAGCTCAGTTGGTTAGAGCAGACGACTCATAATCGTCGGGTCCTCGGTTCAAACCCGAGAGGTTCCACCATATTACGGTTCATTACTATGTACTAGAATTATCTGATATATTTTAGGTTGACCTTTTACCATAAAAAGGTATAACTGGGTTTGTAACTCAACAGGTAGAGTACCCATAATCTTTAGAGATACTAACATGACAAAAAGTATTTTTATTTGCGTATTTTTGGCTGGTTGTACTTATAGATACGGAACAAACTCATTTGTTTTTGATGATAGAAAAGTTGTACCAGCTCCAACTTCTGAACCATATCCTATGCACATTCCTAATGATCCTCCAGTAGTGATTAATAATCAAGTTGTGCCATGTAAGAGTGAAAAAACTGAGAAATTGGTAGTTACCAATCAGCTTGATAGTAAGAATAACACTATTGTAACTACCGCAGTTTCTACTAGAACTGAGGATAAAGAAAATCCTTGTCAGTAACTATTAATAAAAGCTAATAGATTACGAGGTAATATGTCTGTTAGCTTTTATTATGATACAATGCCAAGAGTTACTGAGTTTCAAAGTTGTTACAACTGTGAAATGCCAAGCTCTCCACAATTTAAAGCCTTATCTAAAGAACAATATAATGCAGTTCAAGAAGCTTTTAGTAGAGCTGTATTGCGTAATGATGATTCTCCAGAGGTTAAACGCCTATTAAGTCTAGTAGGTAGACCAGAATGTACGCTTTGTGAAGGTAAAGGCTGGTATTATCACGACAGTTTACAACCTACTATTAATTGGTCCAATGGAAATGCAGCAGCAGTTTTATCCGCTATGGGATATCGTAGAGAAGAATTATACGCTGGAGATGTTCCAATTAGCGAATTTAGGCGAGCTTATATTCGGGCTTTAAATAAAGACTTAGGCTCTTATGTAAGAGAAGAAGAAATAGGTTATGGTAAGCCTAGAGAAGTTGAGCCTGGAGTAATAGATTTAAAGCCTATTAGATTTATGAGTGCTGGATTATCTAAAGATCAGATTAAATCTAGATTAGACCAAATTGGTAGCTTTCTAAACGAAGCTATAGAAAATAAAGCCACTAGAATTAGTTGGGGCTGACCAGATTATAGGGGTCGCCGCCCATCTTGTAACGGCGGAAACCTAGTAGTGAACGGCGGGTCAATTAAACGAGGTAATTATGAACGGCGTAATCTACGTTAGTGATTCTGGCAATTCTAAGATTATGGGTTCTAAAAAAGTTGACGCTACCTATGTTTCTATTGCAGGTAGCTGTCCTAACTCCTGTAAGCTGAAAGATGCTGGCTGTTACGCTCAAACTAGCTTTGTTGGTATGCAGGTGGCTCGTTTGAATAAAGAGGCTGTTGGAATGTCCTCTTTGCAGCTTGCCCGTGCTGAAGCCAAGGTAATTGATAATGCCTATAACGGTAAGGCTATTCCTGCTAACCGTGATATGCGATTGCATGTTGCTGGCGAGAGTCGTACTGTTACTGGCAGTAAGATTATCAATAAGGCAATTGGTCGTTGGAAGCAACGTGGTGGTGGCGATTGCTGGAGTTATACTCATGCTTGGAAGAATGTTCCACGTTCTGATTGGGACAATGTTTCTATGCTTGCCTCTGTTGATACTGTGAATGATGTAGAGGCTGCTCGTAACCAGGGTTATGCTCCAGCTATTGTAGTTGATAGCTTTTCCAGCGATAAGGCTTTTAAGATTGCTGGAAACTCTACTAAGTTTATTCCCTGTCCTGCACAAACTAGGGAAGTTGGTTGTACGGATTGTCGTCTTTGTTTTGATGCCGACCGTTTGTTTGAAGGTAATTTTGGAATTGCCTTTGCGGCGCATGGTGTTAAGAAAGAAGCTATTAAGCGACGATTGAACGTCATTAAGTGAGGTATTATGATCTGTGTAGATGCATACTTGTGGATGCTTGAGAATCAGCATAAGTATACTGATCCAGTTGATATGGCTCAGGCTTGTACTGAGGCATTTAAGCTATCTACTAAAGAAGATAGTGTTCATGGAACTCCTATTGAACTAATTAGGTTTGCTGCATCTGTGCTTGTAGACATGCCTATGTAAGACCGGGGGCGAGAAGCCGCCCATCCTGTAACGGCGGAAGCCTTATAGTGAGTGGGCGGCACGCCATGATAATTAAGTTTCAGTAATAAGTTTTATATTATGGGACGGTGGTGGAATGGCATACACTCAGCACTTAAAATGCTGCGCCCGTAAGGGATTGAGGGTTCGACTCCCTCCCGTCCTACTAATTGGCTCTTTGCACCTATGAAAGAGTCTAAAAACGCAACGCTACTTGCTTTTGTAGTATAAACATTATAGGCTTGATGTTTCATCAACCCTGTAATTTTCTTTTTGCAAGTAAAGTTATGTATTTCTTGTGAACGCTGATGGGCTTGCCGATTGGCTCCAAATCCTCTTAAAAACTCTTTTGGGTAGACGGCTAAGAGTAAAATTGCACGGAAATCACCGAAATTGCGGGAAAAACCGCTTAAAAAACCGTGTTTTTGCACGAGAAGTATAAAGAGCGTCTAAGACGCCAAAAAAGAAGAAAGTTCTTTCAAAGTCTTTGAGGAAACCACTTCTATTGATCTCATAGTTTGTATACCAAATCCGTCAGTAGTTATATATCAACAAATTTAAAATCATGAAAAATATCGTAGGATTTGCTGTTAACATTAAGCCACAATATCGTAACCAGCTAGACGGAGATCCTAATAGTGGAGTTGTGCTAGAGCAGTTTTCTGCAAATAAGATCAAGGTATTCTGGTGTAACGGGACTACTTCTAGCCATGACAAGAATAGTCCTTACATGCAGCGGTTTAATATTCAACAAATTGACTGATTAAGTATAGGAAAATTTTATGGAAAATATTGCATTTGCAGATGTGCGTAGAAGTGTTAAAGAGTCTATGAGCAGCATCTTTACTCGTGAAGATGTATTGCGAATTGTTGATAAGCTAGATAGTGCTCCACGCATGAGTATAAGACCAATTCAAGATGCTATTCAAAATGTTCTAGATGCTTGCGACAATATTCAAAGAATTGATACATCTGATGTTGAAGATATTGAATTGTCCATTAGTAGAATGGAAATTTCTGTAGACTCATTGAGTATTGTTGGTTTGGATTCTGCTCTTAGTGATTTGCAGGATGCTTGTCAAAGTTTGAGCAAGATGCTTAGTTTGAGCGAACTGTGTCTCTTAAGCACAAATTCACACGCAGCCCCGTCACCATAAGTAATAAAGATAGTGTTATTCTTTTGGCGGCAGGAGAAACCTGGGGCATATACACTCATGAAGGTATCAAAATCCATACCCAATTCCATACTTGAAGTGGAAGCCTTCGTCAGGACAGCTTTATCAAAAGCTGTACCAATTGCAAAACAATTTTTGGCACAGTATTGACAGGCGGTACAAATGAAATACAATGGTCACAAAAATTACAATGCCTGGAATATTTCATTATGGATTAATAATGATGAGGGCTTATACGACTTAGTTAAGTATTGTTTTAATTTAGCTCGTATTCGAGCGGCTGATGCTGGGCGAGCTTTCACTAAAGCTGAAGCAGTTAATACGCTTATGGACTACTTGCCTGGAAGTACACCTGATGGTGTAAAATATACTAAGACAAATTTATTCTATGCTTTGAGGGGATTTAAGTGATTTTAGTATTTGTTTTACTGGTATCAGCGGCATTGTATATTACTAAGTAAATTATAGTAATATTACTTTAATTATAATATTTTAGGTGACGGATTATAGCTGCCCATCTTGTAACGGCGGAAACCTGTAGGTGAGCCGGTGAGGCTAACTAAAATAGCAATATAATATATGAAGATTATCAATCATCCTACAATTATTGACTGTACGCATGTCTGCCTGTAGTAAGTACTACTATACATTAAACAACTGCACAATAGACTGTTGTAAAGGGGCTAATAGCTATATTAACTAGTCATTAATATAGCTTGGGTTCGACTCCCTAATATCCAAGAGGATATTGCCAAAAGGCATTGGCATTAGCTTGTTTAGTGTATAGTAGTATTTATTAACTGTATACATAAAAGGTAACTTTAGGTTACGTTTTGTGTGCGCCCATCGGGCGACATACGCTAGACGGTTTGTGTAGGTTGCGCTTTAACGCAGTTTGCCATAAAGGTAATTATGAGCGAAGTTATTAAGCCTAATAAAGATATTAAAAGTATTCTTGGAACTACGGTTGGTTATATTAAGGTGAATAAGCCTTGGATTAACCATAATGCTAGTTACGAATGTGCGGCTTGGTGGGAAGATACTGAAATTCAGCCAGGCGTGTATGACCTTGTTATCAAGCAGAATACGTTTGCGCCTTATGAGCTTAAGCTAGTTGCAAAGCTGGATGCAATTGTAGTTGATGATTATTTCCCTGCTATGTTTGGTGGGGTTGCAATTACTAAGTATACGTCTAAGGGTATTGGAGAAAAGCGCACTATTAGCAAGAGTTTTACTATTCTTGAGAGTGTTAGTAAAACAGGAGTTAGCCCTGGCTCTGATATTGATATTTGTATCAATCCTATGATTTGGGAGGCTATTATTGATTCTGCCAAGGAGACTATGCTTGATTTCCAGTCTAGCATGGAACATTACTGGCAAGATTATAAAACTGAAGGTGATGGCACCTTTGACACTAACCTTAGCATGATTGGTTATTGTGCCAATAATATCAAGCATTTGACTCACGCTATTATGGAGATTAAGCGCCGTAAGGAATATATTAGTGGGTATTTGGGTGATTTGTACGCCAACAACACTTCATGGATTAAGGTAGCATGAAAAAGTTTATTATTAATTTTGTTGCAGACGGGTCTATGCTTGTGATTCAGGCTATTGACATGAACAATGCTTTGGAGATTGCATCTAAGATGTATTCTGGCAAAGCATACCGTGTGTTTGAAAAGATTTGTTGAGGAGGCATTTATGATTCCTAAGAGCTATAATGAAGCAATTGACTTTCTTGGTTCTAAGAACAAGCGCACGATTAAGAGCAAGCGTGCGACCTATCTTCAGAAGAATGGAGATAGTGTAGAGCTTGTGTATCATACAACTCCTGTTGTTACTTACAATAAAGATAATACTGTTAAGCTGTATAGCGGTGGTTACCGTAGCCTTACGACCAAGGCTCGAATGAATAGTGCCTTGGGTGACCGTGGGTATCTGTATCAAAAGAATTACCGTTGGTACATTATGAGCAACGGATTTAATTCTAACTACTTTGATAATGTAGTTCTGTGATGTACTGTATTAGGTCTAAAGTTGATTTAGACTATGATGGCAGCTCGCTCTATTGGAATAACCAGTATGGTTGGGTTAATAGTAGCGAGCTAGACCTTTTTACTTATACAGAGATGTGTACGTTTAATTTGCCAAATTAACGGGTTTTGGGAGAAGCTGTGAATATTAAAAACGGCAAGATTATTAATAATATTTTCCAGTTTAGGAATGGAGATATTCTTCAGATCTGTGAGGATAACCGTTGGACGGATCTTGGAGTAATCAATGACAGTAAGAGTCTAGCCGTTGATATGGCTAGAAATAACTTTACAGTTCTTGGAAAGCCTGGGCGAGTAGTTAGGCGGTAATATGTATAAGACTATTAATATTGGTAATAAAAAGGTTTGCTATACTGACAATACTAGTTTTATTGTGCAGGTAGGCAAGGGCAAATCTGCTTATAAGAATAAGTATATTTTTAAAGGTGACGTGCAAAAAGCAGCTTTTTATTACGCCTGCATTAATGTTGGCAATGGCTACAAGAAGCGTTTGATTATGAGCGGAGCGAATAAGCCTGTACTTGCACGCATGATTAGCTGCTGACCGCCCATCGGACGACTAACGCTAGACAGCCTTTGTCAGCGGCGGTTGTTACTGCTAAACTATAATTAATTATGAAAATTATCAATCATCCAAGTATTCTTGACTGTACGCATGTGACTATTCGTAACGGTGAGCATCCTAACAGAATTGTGCTTCGTAAGGTAGATGATAACTATATGCCTTATGCTATTCACCATGAGAACATGAAGATCAATGGTGATAATGTAGAGCATATGGATTTTTACTTGGGCAGGTACTTTTTCGACCTCGAAACAGCTACTAACGAATTCAACCGTTCCAGCCAAGGGGCTGGGCGAAGTTTCAGATAACAAAAGTCTTTTTAACCATTTGTTTTTGGAGGTTTGAATTATGATGCTAGATACGCCTGAGCAGATTAATATGTTAAGTCTATTGAGGCATATGCTAAGACAGGTATGCTTTTGACTAGAGTGGCAACTCCTGCTAGGATGCGAGAATTGGCAACTGAGTATACTGGTAAGAAGTATGCTCGTTCTAGCAAGGGTTTGAGTCAAGCACTTATTGATTTGAAGGAGCTTAAGAGCACGCATGAGTGAATATCAGCAGATGCTAATGGAAGCTGGTTTGATTCCACTTGATGAGGAAGCTCAGCAGTATTTGTGTTTGGTTGCAAGTATTCATGGATTTGAGGTGTGGCTGTGAAAAAGTATAATGTAAAGATGGAAATCTTTATTGATGTTGAGATTCCTGATGACGAGAATATCAGCGATGTCATCAATGATATGGATTATGATTTTAACACTAATACTGAAAACGCCCAAGTTACCTACATGGAAATGGTAGACTTTACTACTAATCTCACCAGGTGAGTATGCGTACTTATACGCTTAATAATGAAATTATTGAGATTGACTATTTTATTCAAGTAAATGAGCTTTTTACTGAACAAGACAAATTAGCTATTGCAGCTTTGCAGCCTGGTCAAAGTATTACTTATGGTGGCGGGGCTGCGTGTGAATTTGTGCTTAAGAGATTGAGTTAGTTCAGTCTTAAAATGGGTTCGTAGTGTTTAACGGTTAGCACATCAGACTTTTAATCTGATTAAGAGAGCCTGCGAGCGGCTTTCATGGATTGAGATTTAGCAATATGAAGTATTATAAAGTCTGGGTAGAGATTGAAGAAATTGATGAGGATAATGACTCCTATAAGGATGTTTCTCCATTTCCAGTTTCTATTGGTTTGTATGATACAATTGAAGATGCCGATGCTGCTATTGTGGCATTGACGGGTTTTAGTAGCTTGTCGGCTAATATTAAAAAGAAGTATGCTTAAAATTAATTCTACTTATAAGTCTTTTGTTTTGCTAATTAACAATAAAATTGACACTACTTCCCAAGACTGGGATAAGCTTAGGGATTATTGTAGTGAGACGGGTAAGAGAGGTCAAGTTTATGTAGTGGAGAATACTATTCCATTTGACGGAAATATTAGTGATATCGTGACTACTACTAAGTATTGGGGAGAAGTTAAGTAATGGGAAAAGAACTTATTTCGGCTGTAATTGAGATTGCTAAAGACGTAGAGCCTAATTGGCTGGCGGCTGAAAAGCATATTACTAATCTTAGTGATGTAGATGCTGCTAATCTTTACTCTGATATTCTCCAACTTGGAGATGAGTATCAGCAAGAAGATTTGGATGAGGATGATTTGGTGGCTAAGGACGCCAGAGAGTCTTTTATGA
>Ga0194129_10008498_pt1 | contig 11856 bp, 8 predicted proteins | sample TA2KigCa35mmetaG_FD_150862 | JGI IMG/M metagenome (GOLD analysis project Ga0194129, IMG submission 150862) | Freshwater microbial communities from Lake Tanganyika, Tanzania - TA2015038 Kigoma Deep Cast 35m | ecosystem: Environmental > Aquatic > Freshwater > Lake | place: Tanzania: Lake... | reverse complement strand
TAAAATAATGAATATGTAGATATTACACTGTTTATCTCATTAAGTTTTATCTACAACTTAACAAGCAGTCGCCTGTTGAGGACAAGATTTATCCCCATCAAAATCTGCATTATAGGGCTTACATACTAACACATTTAATCTAAATGTACTGTATGGTAATATTCTTATTCTATGTGCCATCATACTCATCTTGTGTAAAGTTGGTTGTCTGTTAAATAAACATACATCTCCATCAATTAAATGTCTATGTACTATATCTCCTATTTCTAGATTATTTGCAATTTGTTGAACATCAACATGTTTTAGGGATATACTCTTATTAACACCACCATTCGTTTTTGTAACTGTCTTTGCACCTGGATAATTCTTTGGTCCATTCTTCACCACTCTTTGCATTCTTTTATAATTGTATTTCGTAACAATCTCCGGAAAAGTTAAATTCATTGCTATCTTTTGTGGTACTCCATATTCATCAATATCAATATTTGGATCTACTGATATAACAGTTCTTGCTGAATAATCAACTCTTTTTCCCATTATATTTCCTCTTAATCTTCCTTCTTTTCCTTTAAATCTTTGAGTAATTGACTTTAATGGTCTCAATGATCTTTGTGCTAAATGTGGTACTCCTGGAATTTCATTATCCATATATAACACAATTAAACTCTGTAAATATCCTTGATAATCATCAATCTTTTTATTATTTCCATTATTATTTTCCATCAATTGTTTTAATATCTTATTTGCTTTTACAATTTGGGACAATGCATATGTCAAATCATCTTCTGATCTTTGATTATCTGATTGTCTTACTGATGGACGAACTGCAGGTGGTGGAATAGCCAAACTTGTAATAATCATCCATTCTGGTCTACTGTATTTTACAGATAAACCCAAAAATTCAACATCTTCATCTTTTATTTTCTTCAATATTTGATAACAAATCAATGGTGTAAAATTCTGTTGTCTTAATGCTTTCCCATCTTTTAATGCATTCTGTCCAAATTCTCCAATTATTTGTATAATATTATTCTTCTCTTTAATACTTGTTGCACTTGTTAATCTTATAATCTTTGTAGGTTGTAATATAAAACAACCACCATTATATAAACACTTTTTATTTTTATTTTTCGAACATAATTCTACACATGTCATAAATCTTCCATATCCTTTCTTTCCATGTAATTCTTTCAATATATTTGGATCACTTTTATCTAATAATAAATTAGAACATCTAAAACAGACGCATTTCAATATTTTTTCAACTATTCCAACAAAATGATTATTAAATACTGGTAAAGCTAAATCAATCTTTGCAAAATATCCTGGACATAATTCTGCTTTCTTTTCATCAATTGGACATATTATCGATGCATCAATTGAACCCATATTATGGTCAAATAATCCATTATTTTTAGGTATGTTTGAATCATATGTCTCTGCTGTTAATATATCTGCAACTGAACCATTCTTTATGTCTTGATGACTTAATAAACTAAATTGTATTTCTTCAACTGATTCTAAATAATCTGTATTTTGTAATTCATGTAATAAATGTGTCATTTTGATATATTATATATATATCTAATTTATTTTTTAAGTCAAAAAATAAATCAATTTTTTTTTATTTATTATAATTTTAATTCATTTTTTTTATTGTTTTTCTAACATTTTTTCACTTTTTTTCTAGTAATATAAATTATTTCTAGAAATTTAATTTTTATCATATTATTTCTAGAAATATATATTTTATTATCTATTTTTCTAGAAATTTATATTTCATATGATTTTCTAGAAAATAATATATAAAGAAATAATATAGAATGAAAAAGAAACCAAGCAATACTATTTTATATATAGTATATTTTGTTATTATTGTTGTAATAGTTTATATAATATATAAATTTATGTTATCAAAATATATATCAAAATATATTATTGTAAATGTATTGAGTAATTTTACTGAAGGTAATTTTATAATATATGATTCAAATAATAATATTGTTGTTAAAAAAATAAATAATAATAAAATGAATATTCCTATTATAAAAATATTGAATGAAGAGTCTTTTTATGATTCAATTTTAACAAAAGGTGAATTAGGTTTAGGAGAATCATATGTTAGAAAAGATTGGATATCAATTACACCTGATTTAACATTATTTTTAGATAATATTTATCTCAATAATCACAATAAAAATATCCCAAAAACATCAATATTAAAAATATTAAGTAAATCTATGTCTTATGATAAAGATAATATTAAACATCATTATGATGTTGGTAATGATTTTTATATGTTATTTTTAACTGATAAATTAAGTGCTTATAGTTGTGGTTTTTGGTTTAATGATGATGATACTTTAGAAGATGCGCAATTTAATAAAATTGATACTATAATTTATAAAATGAACACTAATAAAAACAATAAAATATTAGATATTGGATGTGGATGGGGAAAAATTGCTAATTATGTTTCTCATAAAACAAATTGTACTGTTTATGGTATTACTATCAGTGATGAACAAGAAAAATATGCTAAAGAAAATTATGATAATAATAAAGTAATTATTCGAAATATGGATTATAGAAATTTATTACAAACTAATGAAAAATATAATTATATATATTCTATTGGAATGTTTGAACATGTTAGATATGAAAATTATGATACATTTTTCAAAGTTATAAAACATTGTTTGAATGAAAATGGTGTTTTTGTATTACATACTATTATAAATACTGATAAAGATACTAAAAAAATATCTGAAGAAGGTTCAACATTTATTACAAAACATATTTTTCCAGGTGGTCAAATACCAAAAACTGATTGGATTTTAGAAAAAGTATATGATAATAATATGAGTTGCGTTCATTATGAAGGTTTTGGTGGTCAACATTATGCAAGAACACTCAAAGAATGGAAAAAAAATATGTTAGAAAATAAAAATTATATTATTAATAATTATTCTGAAGAATTATTATTGAAATATGAATATTATTTCAGTTCTTCAGAAGCTGGATTTGATACTGGTATTTTAGGAATTGGTCATTTTGTTATTGTTAATAACAATATGTTAACATTAGATAATTCTTTCAATTATGAATTATAAATAATTACTTCAAAATCCATAATTATTTTTATAATTACTTACTGTTAAATTTGTCTTTTTATTATAAGTATTTTTAACAATATTATTCACTGATTTTTGAATTTTATCTTGACGTCTATAATCTGCATATTTGTCTTTAACTATTTTTATATGATAATCAATTGTATTTAAATCAATATCTAACTTATTTTCATTTATCATTTCATCCCTAAAAGAACATAATTGGTCATGTAATTTTTGCATTGTTTTATTAAATATTTCTTTCATATCCATTGTTATAAACTCATTATCTTGAAATACTAATCCTTTGTCTGTCGTGTTATCTAATAATACGTTTAAATTCATTTGATTTTCAAGTATATTTTCAAGTGTTTTTGTAAATTTTGAATTATTTAATAATAATACTAACTTTGTTTTATCATCAATATGTGTAGTATTCCATTTCTCATTAAATGGTGTTATTACATTAATATTAAATGTTATATTTTGTGAACCATTTATTATAGTATTATTTGTATTATATTGATCTCCATAATTTATTACACTATCTGTAATATTTTTAATAATTGGATTATCTGTCTTTTTTTCTATTTTTATTTTTTCCTCTTTTTGTTCTTCTTTCAAATCTTTCTCATCATTTTCTTCAACTTCTTTTTTGTTTTGTATCTCTTTTATATCATTTTTATCTTCAATTATATCTATTGTTTCTTCTGTCTCTTCTTCATCTTCTGTATTTTCTATTTCTGTTTCATTAACATTTTTACAATATAATTTCATATGTCTATCTAAAGAATATGTTGTTGTAAAGTTTTTATTACATTTATTACAAAAATAATTATTTATTTTATCATGTTTTATAATATTTATACGTGTTAATGACAATTCTTTCAATTTATCTTCGGTATAATTAAATGATTTTATAGACCTTTCACATTTATTTTTTTTATTCAAATGTTTTTCCATGTCATTTTTTTGATAACATCTATGAAAACATCTTTTACATTCATAATAGTTTTTATCTGGATTATTCATATTATATAATATATTATATATTTTTTTTAAGTTAACAATATTAAGAAAATTTCTTATTTTTGTTAATTTCACATAAAAATTTCTTAATTTTGTAAATTTATATATTTATTATAAAAATTCATTTTTATTGTCATTTTATTCAAAGTAATCATTTAAAAATTATATTATTTATTGTAATGTTTTTATATGTTATTCTTTGTCTTTTTTTGTCTTAGTGTTAACATTTTTAAGAATAGTCTTAAAATTGTTATTATTTTTCACATTTTTAAGATTTTTTTAATTATTTATTTTCAGTAATTAATTATTGATTTATGTTTATAAAATAATATTATTTCATTCACATTTTTAAGAAATTTTTAATATATATTTCTAGAAAGTAATTATTGGAAATTTTTTATAAAAATATATTATTGATATCAATGTATTGTTGATTATTTTTTAGTTAACATTTTTAAGAAATTTTTAATATATATTTCTAGAAAGTAATTATTGGAGATTATTTATAAAAATATATTATTTATATCATTGTATTGTTGATTATTTTTTAGTTAACATTTTTAAGAAATTTTTAATATATATTTCTAGAAAGTAATTATTGGAGATTATTTATAAAAATATATTATTTATATCATTGTATTGTTGATTATTTTTTAGTTAACATTTTTAAGAAATTTTTAATATATATTTCTATAAAATAATTATTGGAGATTGTTTATAAAAATATATTATGTTTATCAATGTATTGTTGATTATTTTTTAGTTAACATTTTTAAGATTTTTTATAATTAACATTTATATACAATACATTGTTTTATATTTATAAAAAATATATTTAACTACAATAAAGTATTAATAATTTATATCTTCAACATTTTTAAGAAATTTTATAAAAATATATTTTTTGTTATATTTTATATATAATTTATCAATAAAATTATATATAATATAGTTTTATTTTATATATCAATAATTATTCAATTAAAAAATAAATACAAATAATATTTTTTTATCAATAAAATTATAATTTTGTAATTTCCAAATTTTATTGATAAAAAAAATATGTAAAAATATAGTGATTTTTTACAATATTTATTGAGTTTAAAAAATTTCTTAAAGTTACAACACACAACTTTTCTGAAAATTCCATAAAAATGCTATAATTGAGAAAAATTTCTTAAAATTGTTAAGTTTTTTTATCAATGTATTGTATTTTTATTTTTATTTTTAAAAAAATACATCAATAAAAAAATTTAAAAATTCACAATTTTAAGTCACAATTTTAAGAAATTTTTAAAATGCAATTTTCCAAAAGTTTTAAAATTTCAAAAATGAAAAAAAAAATAAAAAAAAAAGCGGCCCAAAAATGGATTCCGAAAACAGCGTTCTGAAAATTTCTTAAAATTGTGTCTTAAAATTGTGAAATTTTTTTTATATGTTTATTCAATGTATTGTATATTTTTTATATTTTTTTAAAAAAATTTATCAATAAAAAAAATTCCATCTACACAATTTTAAGAAATTTTTCTCGATTATGGCTTTCAAGGGTACTTTTCAGAAAAGTTGTGTGTTGTAACTTTAAGAAATTTTTTGATTACAATAAGTTTCAATAAAAAACACCTTTTTTTTGATGTCAATTTTTTACTATTGATACCCAAATTTTATTGATAAAAATATAAAAATAAATAAATAATAATAATAATAATATATTGATTAAAATATATTAAAAAGTTCAATCCAAATTTTATTGATTAAAAAAAACATCAATTTTTAGCAAAAAAAACACTAAAAAAACCTTAAAATTATAAAATTTTTTAGCAAAAAAAATGAGCTATTATACGGTTAATTATTGGTACGAAAAAAACCCGAAAGATTATTTCTTAATTTTGTGAAGATGGAAAAACAATATATTGTAAAAATAAATTAAAAATATAAAAAATTATAACAATAAAAAAAAATATTTTTCACAATTTTAAGAAATTGGAAAAAAGTGTCAAAAATGTGATTTTTCAAAAAATGCCATTTATTCCTCGGTTAATTATCGGTACGAAAAAAACCCGAAAGATTTTGTCTTAAAAATGTTAAGATGGAATGAATATTTTAAACAATGTATTGATAAAAATAATATATAAATTTTAAAAATCATATCAATAAAAAAAAAATTGTTTCACAATTTTAAGAAATTTTTTCTTCGATTAGACTTTTTTAGACATGTTTTTTTTTCCAATTTATCCCTCTGTTAATTGTCGGACGATAAAAAACCGAAAGATTTTTGTCTTAAAAATGTGAAGATGGAATATAAATTTTTATCAATATATTGATAAAAAAATATTAAAAATAAAAAAAATAATACAATAACAAAAAATTTGTGTGAAAAATTTTAAGAAATTGCTATTTTTAGAGCTATTATACTGGTTTTTTTTGATACAATAAAAAACCGAAAGATTATTTTTTAAAAAATAACTACTAATTAATGTAATAGTTTAAATAATAATATTTTTATATTGTGTTTATTGATATAATTTATATTTATCAGATATATTTTAAAAATATTTAAAGATTACAATATAAAGTATATTATATATAATTTATATTCAATGTATATTGATATATAAATTTTTATATAAAATTTCTTAAAAATGTTAATTTCTAAATAATTATCAAAGATATTGATTATAATAATATTATTTTATAAAAGACAATAATAAAAAGTATAATTATTGATATATAAATTTTTATGTAAAATTTCTTAAAAATGTTAATTTCTAAATGATTAACAAAGATATTGATTATAATAATATTATTTTATAAAAGACAATAATAAAAATATAATTATTGATATATATATTTTTATGTAAAATTTTTTAAAAATGTTAATTTCTAAATAATTATTAAAGATATTGATTATAATAATATTATTTTATAAAAAACAATAATAAAAATATAATTATTGATATATATATTTTTATGTAAAATTTCTTAAAAATGTTAATTTCTAAATGATTAACAATAGTGTTGTATATAATAATATTATTTTATAAAAAACAATAATAAAAATATAATTATTGATATATATATTTTTATGTAAAATTTCTTAAAAATGTTAATTTCTAAATAATTAACAAAGATATTGATTATAATAATATTATTTTATAAAAGACAATAATAAAAATATAATTATTGATATATATATTTTTATGTAAAATTTCTTAAAAATGTTAATTTCTAAATAATTATCAAAGATATTGATTATAATAATATTATTTTATAAATGATAACAATAAAAAGTATAATTATTGATATATATATTTTTATATAAAACAATATAGAATTAATCTAATTTGTTTATAAAATCAGTTATTTTTTCATAATCTATTGGATTTTCTTCTTGACGAATTCTTATAGGAGTATTATTTCCTGAAAACCATCCAATTGTTATAATAAATGTACCACCAAAATTAAAATCATTAGTATATATATGATATATTTTTGGATAAATTTCAATTTTACTAATTTTAGAAATATTTATTATTGTATTTGTTAATTTTATAAATTTTGTCATTTTATAAATATATATATCAATTATAATTTTAAGTATATATAAAATTATAATTGATATATATATTTATAAAGAACTAATAATGACAATAGAAATAATTTATATAGTAATACCATTTTTTTTAGTAGGTATATCTGTTATTGTATATAAAATATTTAATAATTGATTTTTATTTGCATTTTTTTATTGTAAATGTACCAATCAAATATGCATTTTTATTTTTATCAAATATTTTATCTAATTTATCAATATTTTGATAATCTTCAGTTGGTACTAAAATAGGTGTATTATCAACATCATTTAAAGAAATATATTCTAACTTAATAAATATATTATTATTATTATCTAATAAAAATATACATTCATTAATATTGATAATATGAGATATATCTTTATTTAAAATATCATTATATAATGTCATTGCAGAAAACATTTCATATTCTTTAATATATAACTTCCAATTTTTAAAATTTTCTTTATTTGTATTTTCTTGAAATTCAAATTCTTGACAATGTGAACAACCTAAATTTTTTAGAATATTTGTTAAGAATTCTGTCATATTTATATTATAATAATATAGAAATAAATAAACAAAAATAATCTTATTTGGTTTAAAATAATTAAATATATATATGATTATATTTATATTTATATAATGTTTAAGAATTTTATTGAACAATTTTTATTTTTTCCAAATAAAGAAATAAAAAAAAATCCATCTTATTTGGGAATACAATATGAAGATATATATTTAAAATTAGAAAACAATGATAAAGTACACGGATGGTTTATAGAAGGTTCATATAAAAATAGTATAACACAAAGTAAATGTATATTATTTTGTCATGGAAATGCGGGTAATATTTCATTTCGATTATATTATATACAAAAATTATATGAATTGGGATTTTCATTATTATTTTTTGATTATCCTGGTTTTGGATTATCAGAAGGAAATCCTAATGAAAATACTTGTGTTGATACTGGAAAAATATTTTATGAATTTTTATTGAAAGAAAAAAAATTTGATAATAAAAATATAATTTTATATGGTGAATCTATTGGAGGTTCTATAGCATCATCACTTGCAAATATATATAATGTTAAATATTTAATATTACAATCTACATTTACTGATATAAAAGAAATAATAAAGTTGGTAACAACTTTTAATATATTATCAAATATTGTTGGATTTATGACATTAGAAAACTTAAAGATAAGACATAAATTAAATAAAATACAAAAGAAAATGAAAACATTAATAATACATAGTAATGATGATGAATTAATTGATAATAATCATGCAATAGAATTATCAAAATATGCAGATATTATTCATTTATGTTCAGGTACACATTCAAATATATTAATGGATGATGATTTTATATTTATTTTATTATCTTTTATTAAAGATTAAAAAAAAATTATATTTATAAAATATATATAATGGGAAATACTCTTACATTTTCAACTGGTATGCCAACAATTAATTATAATTATATATTTAGTATTATTATTTTATTAATAATATGTTATGTTATTGTTTATCCTGTATTAGGCTTTGGAAGTATTGAATCAATTTTAGCTTATATTATATTATTTTTAATATTATATGTAATATTTAGTTCAATGTCAAATCAAAATTTATATAATGAATTACCATCAACAATATATCCATATAATCCAACCTTAGGATTAGATGGAATTAGTATGACTGCTTATACTGCAGGTTTAAGTACAAATAATTTTATTGTATAAAAAAATATTATATCTTTATAATAGAATATGAATACTCTATTTAAATATTTTTTAACTATTAAAAATATTTCAATAAATTCTTTAAAAAATAATTCTTATATAAAACCAATATTGACTAAAAAAACATCAATATTAGAAGAATTCAAAAAAGACTTGATAGAATATATAGAAAAAAACAATATATCTGATAAAAATATTAAAGATAATATTGGATTAGAAACTATTTCTAATCATTTCACAAATTATTTGATTATAAATAAAGATATTAAATTATTTTTTGAATTTTTTATTGAATATAAAAATCTTATAGAAAATAATATTTTATCTATTACTGAATTTAAAAAAATTGTAAATAGTATAACTTCTAGAAATTTATATCTAGAATTAGATTCAAATAAATATATTATATCAAATCCACTTGATTATTCTTATGTACAATTATTTGATTTAGAAAAATATAAAATGGATATATTGGATTATAATAAAAACGAAAATATTTTAAAAGCTATTGACATATTAACACAAGGTAGTATTATAAATTTAACATTACCATCTGTTGGTATTATATATAATAAAGAAACGTTAAAATTAAAAAATTGTAATTCTTATGTAAAATTAATAAAAACATTAATAGATACAAAAGAAAATTATGGAGAAATTAACAAAAATATTCCATTAAAAGAAATGGAATTAGGAAATATAATAACTGAAATATTATTTACAACAAACAATTATGTTTTAACAAATAGTAAGATTAAGGTTTTATTTAAAAGTATGATTGATAATATTAATGTTGATTTAGATGAAATATTATTTAATAAAACAAAAATAAATAATAAAACTATAAAAAAAATAAAACCAAAATATATTATTCCATATAAAAATGAAATAAAAAAAAATACACAAGAAGATATATTTTTAATATCAACTATAGAATTAGATAAAATAAAAACTATTAAAGATTTATTTGAAAAAAATAATTCTATTTTATCATATGTTTTAAAGAAAATTACTGAAAATATTGATGAAAATATTAAAAATTCATATAAAAATGTATTAGCAAGTTATTTATTTTTTATAATTGGATTATTAAATGATATTATATTTGATTATGTAGATAAAATTGATGATATTTTTAAAAATATAATTGAATCAAAAGATAAAAGATATGGATATTTAAATATAAAAGGTGTATTTCAATTTACATCTTCATTAAAAAAATCTGTAAGAAAATTTAAATTATTATTATTAAATAATTTTTATTATTTATTTGAACCTTCTTCTATTACAAATGGAAATTATGGGTTTCAACTAACTAATTATAATTATTATGTTCCTGAAGGTATTTTTCAAAATAATAATATATTAAATTATTTTCCCTTTGAATATGTCTTATCAACACACGAGATAATATGCAATGAAGAAAAATGTAAAGGGTTTATATTAAATACAAAAGGAAAATATGATTTATATTATACTGATGAATTAATTGAATTAGGAGGATTATGTTTTAATAATGATATTGTAGAAACATCATTAAATAATTTATTATATACTTATAATGATTTTGAAAAAATGGACCAATTAAATTTATTTATAATTAATAAATTAATTGATAATTGGACAATATCTAAAAAAATACCATATGAATTATTAGATAATATTATACCTATATCTAATACTAATAAAGTATTATATGAAAGAACAATATTAAGAGCATATGAAGATAACATAAAAAAAGCAATATATAATGTAAAATTTGTTTTAAAAGAAAGAAATAAACAATTTAATTTAAATAAAATAGATGATAAAACAACAAATAAAATAATATATCATTTAATTTGTTATAATTTATATTATATAATATCAATATATTTAATTAATTATGTTAAAAATAGTAAGTTAGATATAGGTTTAAAAAATAAAATAATAGAAAAAATGAATATGAAAAAAATAGAATTGACAAATATGATACAAAAATAAATTATATATATTTAATATATGAATATTAAAAAAGAATATAGTAAATTAAAAACTGAATCAACTAAAGAATTTACAAATATTCTTCATTTGATTGATAAAGAAAATGAAATTAAAAAGTTTTTTTATTATTTTTTATTGTCTGATATTATTATTATTCCAGATACTACTGATTTTAAATCAATATCTATTAAAAATGAAATAGATCAAATTGACAATATCATATATGATAATTTAAATAATTCATATTCAAAAATAACAAATGAAAATGAAACTTTTTATGATATGTTTAAAAAAAAAATGATTGAAAAAAAAAATACAGTTAAAAAAAAACTGGAAGAATGTAATTCACATATGAAATTATTAAATAATATATATTTACAACAAACATTAGCAAAATATTTACCTTTAAAT
>Ga0194129_10008497_pt1 | contig 11856 bp, 9 predicted proteins | sample TA2KigCa35mmetaG_FD_150862 | JGI IMG/M metagenome (GOLD analysis project Ga0194129, IMG submission 150862) | Freshwater microbial communities from Lake Tanganyika, Tanzania - TA2015038 Kigoma Deep Cast 35m | ecosystem: Environmental > Aquatic > Freshwater > Lake | place: Tanzania: Lake... | reverse complement strand
ATTGCGCGCATCTCGACGGGGACCCCGGGGAGGAACAGTGCGGCGGCCTCGCCCGAGCGGAGCGCGAAGCCGGGGGCCGAACCCACGGGGTTGGGCAGCACCTCGCAGCCGACCGGCAGGTGGGCTTGTTTCACGTGCCCCTGTCGCACGGTGCGGCCGAGCTTCTCGAGCCGGCGTCGCATCGTAGCGAGCTGATCTTCGTCAAGAGCAAGCGTGGTGTCGAACACCGTCGCGGCGACCTCGGCCGTGAGGTCGTCGCTCGTCGGGCCAAGACCGCCTGTTGCGATCACGAAGCGGTGCTCGCGCACCAGGCGCGACAGCGTCTCGGCCAGGGCGGGCCGGTCGTCTCCGACGCACTCGATACGGCCGACATGGAAGCCCTGCGCCGTGAGCTGCGAACCCATCCATTGGGCGTTGGAGTTCTCGATCTCCCCCTGAAGGAGCTCGGTGCCGATCGACAAGAGCGCGACGGTCATGCAAGTGTTCCCTGATCGTAGTGGAAGAAGGACCGCCAAGAAACGGCTACTTCGAGCGGGCGTTCCGGATCCTCACTCGTTCGACGGTCGTCGTAGGGGCGCGACCCCCTCGTTCGTTGGCAGGGAGTCGTCGGTCGGTGGTGAGACCGACACGTCCACGATTCGCCACTCACCCTCGATGACGTCGAGCCGTAGCGACACCGTGCGATCGTCGCGGATCAGGGTGCCGTCGGCCTCGGTTCCGACGAGGTGCGCGATCCCGACGGCCAGCGCATGCTGCTTCGACTCGTCGAGCCGGATCGCGAGGTCGTCCAGATCGAGGGAGGTGCGAGCGAGCCGGTGCTGAGCCGAGATCGCGAGATCGGCGAGCGCCGTTCGCCCCTTGTCGGTCGCGCCGAGCTCGGGCACCGCCAGCGCGACGTCCTTCGTGAAGATCTCCGCGAAGCGCTTGCGAAGGCGCGCGTCCCGCACGAGGGGCGTCTCGCGAGCGTCGTCGATCGCGACCGCGGCCTCGAGGGCGTCGAGCCGCTCCCGGAGCCGCTCCTCCTCGGTCTTGACAAAGAACAAGGCATACACGACGAGCGCGACACCGAGCGCGAGGCCGAGGTACGGGAGCCAGCGCTTCATCGCGGGAACTCAGCATACACACAACGAAAGCCCCGGGCGTCGCTCGCGTCGTCGTCGCTCGCGACACGCGCGCTGAACGTGCGCAATGCGGTGACGCTCGCGTCGCGATACGAACCGCCGCGCGCCTCGAAGCCCGCTGGCGTGCGCGCCCACTCCTCGACGTTTCCCGCGAGATCGAGGAGGCCTTCCGGCGTCGCGCCGGAGGGGTGCGAGCCTGCGAGCTGGGGTCCGCGCGACCCGTGGGCGCACGGTCCGTCGACGAGCCCGTGCGCGACGCGGCGGCACACCGCGCCGGCGTCCCCCCACGGGTAGCGCCGCCCGGCTCGACCCATCGCCGCGAACGCGAGCTCGGCGGTGGTCGGCAGCGCTCCGCCGCGGTGGGCGCAACAGCGCGCGGCATCGGTCGCCGTCACGCCGGTCTGCGGGAGACCGGGCTCTCCGCGCCGCGGCGCAGCCTTCACCACGCCGGCACGCACGCAGTCGAGGTACTCCGCCTCGGTGACCTCGTGGACGTCGATCCGAAACGTGTCGACTTCGAGGGAGGCCGGAGCTTGGGACCGATCGTCCCAGTCGGTGGGCCTGCGCTCGACCCTCCCGCCATCGAGGCGCACCCGCCCCTCGTGAGCCACGCAGCCCTCGGGCGTTGCCCGCTGCACGCGGCTGCACCGGCTCGGCTCGCCGCGGCAAGCGCCGTACTCGAGTCGCTGCCCCTCGCCGCAGCACCGCGCGCCCAGCTGGATCATCCCATCGGCGCAGAGCGTCGGTACGCGCGCCTCGCGGACGGCGAGCCAACCGACCCCGCCGAGGAGCGAACCGAGCGCGGCGAGCGCGAGGAGCGTTTCGGTGCGAGGGCGCGTCACGCGGGATTCGAGCAAGCCCGCACCGAGAGCTCGAGCACGCCGAGCTCGTCGATCTCCATGTGGACGCGGTTGCCATCGACGAGCGGCCCGACGCCCGCGGGGGTCCCGGTGACGACGAGATCTCCCGGCTCGAGCGTCATGGCCTCGCAGATGTAGGCGAGCAGCTGAGCCGGGGAGAAAATCATCTGGGAGGTCGAGCCATCCTGCCGGAGCTCGCCGTCGACCGAGCAGCGAACCCCGAGGTTCGAGGCGTCGATCCCCGCGACGACGCTCGGTCCGACCGGGCAAAACGTGTCGATGCCCTTGCCGCGCGTCCACTGCTTCTCGCGACGCTGCAGATCGCGCGCGGTGATGTCGCCGACGATCGTGTAGCCGAAGATCGCGGCGGCGCAGGCCTCGAGCGAGGCGCGCTTGAGGCGCCGACCGACGACGACGCCCAGCTCGACCTCGTGCTCGACGCGCGCCGAGAGGCTCGCCGGCGGGAGCTCGATCGCGCCGCCCGGTGCGAGCAGGGCGGACGTCGGCTTCATGAAGAGGAGCGGCTCTTCGGGGACCTCGTTGCCGAGCTCCGCCGCGTGCGCCGCGTAATTGCGGCCTACACACACAATCTTGCCGGGCTCGACCGGGCACAGTCGGCGAACCCGCGTCGTGTCGGCGAGGCGCTCTGCCGTCGGCTCGCCTCCGAGCCACGGTGCATTCGAGAGCACGACCGCGGCCTCGGTCTCGTCGACGAAGACGCGCCGCCCGTCCGGCAGCCCCACACGACCGAAGCGTCGCATCACGTCGAGGCCTTCCCCTCTTCGAGGCGCGCGAGCACGCGGGCCAGCGCGTCGAGCAAGGCCGTCCGCAGCCGCTCGTAGCTCTTCGGGCCGACCTCGCCGCTGCCTTTCGCGCGCTCGAGGGCCGCGAGCTCCGCGAGCAGCGTGTCTCGCGCCTCTTCGAGCTCTTCCGCGAGCTCGCGGCGATCGGCCCGGGTCGCAGTCCTCCTCGCGGCCAGCGCGCCCACCGCGAGCGCGGCGCCCGCGAGCCCGGCCGCGACCAGCGGGCCCGAGCCACTCGACGGGAGCCCACCGACCACGAGCTCGAGCGAGCCATTCGACATGTTGGCGAGGAACTCGGTGGGGCTCCGAGACGGATCGAGCTGCCTCACGGCCTGGAGCACGCGCTGACCGTCGCGCCGTCGCGTCATCTGCGCGGGCGTGAACCCCGCGACCGAGAGCGTCATCCCGGGACCGGCGTTGACGTTGACCTGCGCCTGCAGGACGCGTGGAGGCAGCGGCAGCGCGAGCTTGAGGTTCGGGCCACTCTCGAGCGGCAGCGTGTAGCCGTAGGTCATCTCGACCTGACCCGGCACGAACGTCCCGTCGAAGGTCACCTCGCCGCCCCGCTCGCGCAGGTTGACGTTGCCGGTCGACTGCTCCTGACTGAACGCCTTCGCGCCCGAGGGCAGCGTCATCGAGAGGCCCTTCGCGACGAGGGCGGTGCGGCCGAGGTTGTAGGCGCGCAGCAGGTGGTTCACGCGCACGGTGTCCTGCTTGATCTCGAGGATCACGAAGACCTCCATCACCAGCATCGCGTCTTCGAGCGCGGTGACGGGCTCATGCGCGTGCAGCAGGACGCGCGTGCCGCCTTCCTCTTTCAGCGAGAACGACGGGCTGAGGAAGCTCGCCTCTCCGCGGGTCGTGCGAACTCGGTAGGTCACGCCGCTGCCGATCTTGAGGGCATCGAAGCGCGCCGCGCCCTCGGCGTCGACGCGCACGGTCTGCTCCTCGTGCGACTCGCCCTGTGCGACGGTGTTGCGATCGACGTCGAGGATCACCGGCGCGCCGGCCATCGGACGATCGTCGCCGTCGACCAGCACCACGACGATCGTCCCCGAGGGCAGCGTCGGATCGAGCGCGACCTCGTCGGGTGTCGGTCCTTGCGGGGCTCCCGCAGCGCTGCCCGTGCCGTGAGGGGTGGTCGCCCCGACGCCCGGATGACCTGCCGGCAGCCCAGCGTGAGGTTCCGCCGCTGCGGCGGCCGACGCGGCAGGCGCTCCCGATACGGCAGGCGCTCCCGATACGGCTGGCGCTCCCGATACGGCTGGCGCCGCCGACTCGGCCGATCGCGGCTTGCCCTTCGGCCTCCCGCTGCCGGTGGGTTGTTGAGCGAAGCCCTGGTCGGCGAGGAGCAGGGTCACGACGAGGAGCGCGGCGGCTCTCATGATGCCGCCTCCTCGCGTTGGAGGCGCTTGCCGCAACCCTTGCAGAACGTGGCGTCGGCGTCGTTGGTGGTCTCGCAGGCCGCGCAGCGCTGGGTGTCCGCGGCGGTCATGCCCTCCTCGATCGTTGCAGCCTCCTCGACCGTCGGGGCCTCCTCTTCCGTCGCGGCCACGGCACCCGTCGACGCGGTCGGCGCGCGGCCCTTGCGACGCTTCTTCCCTCGCTCGCGAGGCGTCCCGCCCGACGCCACCGTCGCGGTCTCGCGCGCCTTCGCGCCAGGCTCCTCGCCACGTCCCTCGTCGGTCGGCACGTGCTTCGCAAGGAACGCACTCGCGAGCGCCTCGGCGCGCGCACGCTCGGGTGCCCGGCTCTCGTCGATCTGGCGCAACAGCCGCTTCGCCTCGGCGCGGTACCGCCCGAGCAGGACGCTGAAGTCCTCCTCGGAGATCTTGCCGACCGTACGCTCGAACTCGATGTCCTTGATCGCGCGGAGAACGGCGCGCTTTTGCTCTTCTTCGCTCGAGGGCGCGCCGAGTGCGAAGGCGTCCTCGGGGGCGAGGGCCGTCTCGCCGACGAGCGCGCGCAAGCTCGCCCAGAGCGTTGCGATCGCGGCGAGCAAGGCGCCCCCAGCGAGCACGAGCACCCCGAGCGCAGGACCCGCGATCACGCCGACGGCGAGCCCGACCGCGAGCAAGAGCGCCGGACCGAACGTCCGCGCGAGCTTGGCCACGTGCTGCTCCTGGCCTTCGATGTCGCTCGGCTTCACGTGTCCTCGTCGAGATCCTTCAGCTCGTCGTCGAGGCGCTCGTCATACGCGTCGCGCGCCTCGGTGTCACTCGCGCTCTCCGCGTCGCGTGGCTCGGTCCGCTTGCGGATGAACCGATACACGAGCGCACCGCCTGCGATGAACGCGACCAGCGGCAGCGCCCAGAGCGCGCGTGCGCCGCCGCTGTCGACCTGGACCTGAACGGCGTCGTTGCCATGTTGCTTGGCGTACTCGGCGATGATCGTCTCCGACGTCTTGCCCTTCGCGAGTTCGGCGCGAATCGTGGCGCGCATGTCGTGCGCCCAGCCGCAGGTGCAGGTCGAGAGCGGCTCGTGGGGGCACGTGCCGCAGTCGCAGAGCAGCTGAGAAAACAGCGACTTTTCCTTCGGTGTCTGCTCCTCGACGACGCCCTCGCGCCGCATGTCCTGCTGCTGCGCGTAGGCGTACGACGGCGCGAGCGCGAGCAGCACGCTGAGCATCACCATCGTCGCTGCGGTCCCAAGCGCGCGGACGTAGCCGAACGCGCCGGCCTCCTCCTCGGTGGGCTCCGGCCACATCGCGACGAGCGCGCCCGCGATCAGGATCATCACGCCGAGCCAGACGTACGACACGAGCGGGTTCACGTGTGCTTGGACGCTCGCGGCCTTGGTCTCCGGGTTGATCATGCCGACGACGACGTAGAGGTCGTTCTTCGGCGTCGAGAAGCGCCCGATCTCGGTCGAGGGCTGGCCGGGCGAGGCCTTGTAGATGAAGCGCGCCGGGTGGATGGAGCCCGCGGCCGCGCCGCTCTTCGCGACGTCGATGTCGGTGACGACCGCGGTCTTCTCGTGGTCCACGTCGCGGTGCGTACCCTTGTAGGTCAGCGTGTACTCGCCGATCGTCATCGTCTCGTTGGGCAGGAGGCTCGCTTCCTTGTCGAGGCCCCAGGCGCGGCCCGCGAACCCGAAGAACATCACCGCGATCCCGACGTGCACGATGTAGCCGCCGTAGCGACGACGCGATTTCGACACGAGTCGCAGGAGCGCGGTCACCACGCCCTCGGGCTTGCTCTTCTGGCGCGCGACGATGCCCCGGTAGAACTCCTGCGACACCACCGCGAGGTTGTAGGCGACGAGCATCATCGTCACGAGCGGCAGCTTGCCCTGCAGCCAGGCGAGCTTCAGCCAGAGGCCGCTCTCCTTCACCGGTTCGGCCGCGACGAACGCCGGGAAGCCGAGGCGCTCGCCCAGGGAGAGGTGCAGGACGGCGGCGACGACCATCGCGCCGATCGGAAACGTGAACGACCGGTAGAAGAGCCTCTCCGAGGTCTTGCGCCAGCCGAGCAGGGGCGCCGTGCCCATGAGAAAAATCAAGACGAGCGCGACGGGTGGGATGAACGCGTTGTAAAAGGTCGGGCCGACGGTCGCCTTCTGGTCCAGCAGCCACTCCGACAGGCGCGGCCACACCGTCGCCAGCGCGATGAACACCATCAGCCCGACGAGCCCCCAGTTGTTGATGAGGAAGGTGAACTCCCGGCTCAGCCACGACTCGAACGCGCCCTCGCTCTTCAGCTTGTCGGCGCGCCGCAGGATGAGCGCGGTACACACCGCGACGATCAGGATCATGTAGCCGGCGAAGTAGTTGCCGATGCTCGACTGCGCGAAGGCGTGCACGCTCGCGATGAGGCCCGAGCGCGTGAGGAACGTGCCGAAGTAGGTGAGGAAGAACGTCAGGCAGATCAGCACGACGTTCCAGGTCTTCAGCATCCCGCGGCGCTCCTGGATCATCGTCGAGTGGACGTAGGCGCTCGCGGTGAGCCACGGGAGGAAGGCGGCGTTCTCGACGGGATCCCACGCCCAGTAGCCACCCCAGCCCAGCTCCTCGTAGGCCCACAGCATACCTAGCGCGTTGCCGATCGACAGGAACAGCCAGCTGAACAGCATCCACTTGCGGGTGGCGATGATCCACTCGTTGTCGAGCCGGCCCGTCACGAGCGCCGCGATGGCGAAGCTGAACGGCACCGCCGCGCTCGTGAAGCCGATGTAGAGGCTCGGCGGGTGGATGATCATGTAGAAGTTCCGGAGCTGGTAGTTGAGCCCCGCGCCATCGGGCGTCGCGCCGCCGATCTGCGTCCGGAACGGGTTCGCCGCGAACAGCATCAAGATCGCGAGGAAGATGAGGACGCTCATCTGCGTCGCGATGACGTAGGGCTGCAGATCGCGGTAGCGCCCCTTCAGCCAGGCGACGCAAGCTCCGGAGAACAGCGCCGTCAGGAACAACCACCAGAGGAGCGAGCCGTCCTGCCCGCCCCACAGTGCGGCGATGAGCCAGGGCGTCGACATCGTCCGGTCGCTGTAGCGCGCGACGTAGTCGAGCCGGAAGTCGTGCGATACGAACGCGTATGCAAGCACCAGCACCGCGAGGCCGACGAGGGCGATGGTGCCGTAGGCGCCGCTGCGCGCGGATTGCAGCAGCCTCGGGCGACCGCCTCCCGCGGCGAGCGCGACGGTGAAGGTGTAGGCCGCGGCGACGAGGATCGCGCAGAGGACCCCCGTACCGAACTCAGGCAGGCTGTTCCACATGGCTGATCACACGCGAGGCCGGTTATTCTCTCGCTGTGGGACATAGCACGCGAATCTTCGGGACACTCGCGATTGGTGGCCTCGCCGTGCTGGGCGCGCTGGGCGCGTGCCGCAGCGAGGCCGAGCCATCGACGACGGGCACGGGCGGCAGCACGGCGACCTCCAGCGCGAGCGCCGGCGGCGCGGCCGGCGGTGCGGGCGGCAGTGAGCCGCAAGCCTGCGGCAGCGCCGGACGTACGCTCGATCGCTCGAAGCTCATCACGCTGACCTACGACGACGGCACCCCGGCGTCGAACCTTCGGGAACAGACGTTCACCATCAAAAAGACGCCGGGTCAGGTGTCGAAGGACTACGTCCTGAACGAGGTCCCCGTGCACGAGTCGGTGCGCTTCGAGCTCGAGCGCCCCGCGAAGATCCACGGGATCGAGATCGCTTGGGTGACGCCCGAGGGCCTGCCGCCCGAGACCGAGCTCGAGGCCGGGCTCTATCCGGACTTCGGACACAACGGCTTCGACTTCTGGAAGCCCGCTCCGCTCTGGACGGGCACGCGCTGCGCCGTCGACGTCGGCGACCCGGGCTCGTTCCTGACCTACGCGTTCGCCGAGCCTGTCGCGATCGACGCGCCCGGGCTCGTCCACGTGGCACACCTCGCGAATCCCGGCGACGCGGTGTGGTCCTTCGATGGCGTCGCCGCCGAGACCTGCGACAAGTTCGACGACTGCCAGTCGGCCTTCAACCTGCCGAACGCCGACACGCTGACGTACTTCAACGGGCTCAGCTTCCCCTTCTCGCGGCACTTCCTCGTGCGCCTCCTCGTCGAGTACACCGACGAGGTCAAGCCCGAGGACCGGCACTTCCAGCCCCACGCCGGCTCACCGTCGAGCGGTCACGTGAGCTGGGGCGACTACGACGCCGATGGCCGCGACGACCTCCTGCTCGGCAACCGGCTTTGGCGAAACAAAGGCGACGGCGCCTTCGAGGATGTCTCGGATGCGGCCGGGCTCGCGGCGATCCCTGCGACTGGCGGCGTGTTCGGAGATTACGACAACGACGGCTGCCTCGACGTCTTCCTCTATGTCGAGTCGTACGGTGAGCGCGACGCCCTCATGCGCTCGAAGTGCAACGGCACGTTCGAGGACGTGACGCTCGCGGCTGGGCTCGACGACACGCAGAGCTACAACACCTGCGGCGATCCAGCGAACCACACCCAGACGCCCTCGGCGGCGGCGGCCTGGCTCGACTACGACGCCGATGGCCTGCTCGATCTCTACGTCGCGAACTTCATCTGCTGGAGCGACGGCAAGAACTACACGGACACGGTCTTTCGCAACCAGGGCGACGGGACCTTCAAGGACGTCTCGACGACGCTCGGCTTCTCGAGCCTGAAGACCCCGAGCCGCGGCGCCGCGCCGATCGACGCCGATGGCGACGGCGACGTCGATCTGTTCGTGAACAACTATCGGTTGATCGCGAACCTGTTCTTCCAGAACCAGGGCGATGGCACGGTGCTCGAGCGGGCGAAGGAGCTCGGGCTCGCCGGCACCAAGGCGAAGGGCTACTACGGTCACACGATCGGCGCCGCGTGGGGCGATCTCGACAACGACGGCGATTTCGATCTCGTCGCCGCGAACCTCGCGCACCCCCGCTTCTTCCACTTCTCCGACAAGACCAACGTGCTGCTGAACGATGGAGCGGGCTCGTTCGTCGACATCAAGGGCGACTTCTCGAAGCCCGAGAGCGCCGCCGGGCTCCGCTACCAGGAGACGCACTCGGTGCCGATGCTCGCCGACTTTGATCAAGACGGCCTCCTCGACCTCGTGCTCACCGCCACCTACGATGGTCGACCGACCGATTTCTACTGGGGCAAGGGCGACGGCCACTTCACGCTCGACGCCTACCACGCCGGCATCACCACCGAGAACGGCTGGGGGGTCGCGGGCTCCGACTTCGACCACGACGGAGACGTCGACGTGTTCGCGACGACGCTTTTCGAGAACACCCTCTCGCAGCAAAAAAAGGGACATTTTTTGCAGGTGAAGGTGCGCGGCACCAGCGCGAACCGCGAGGCCATCGGCGCGACGGTCCAGGTGAAGACCGGCAAGACGACGCGCCTTCGGCACGTCCAGGGTGGCACCGGCAAGGGCGGCCAGGACTCGCTCTACCTCCACTTCGGGCTCGGCACTGCGACGACGGTCGACGCCATCACGGTCGTGTATCCGGGCGGCAAGACCCAGTCGGTCGCTGGTCCCATCGCGGTCGACCAGCGCGTGTGGATCACCGAGGGGAAGGCGCAGCCGGTCTTCGGATGGCTGCCACCCGACAAGTGACGCGCGACGACCCCTCGACGGTTCGCCAGGATCCCGCCCCCTCCCCCGCCCAGGGTGGGACCCTCCGTTTGTCGCCACGAGGTTTCAGTCCCGGGCGCGGGGAGCACGATTCCCGCGCCCCGGGCAGGCTCCCCCTCACGGTCCCCTCATGGTCCCCTCACGGTCCGCGGTGCTCGCGCCACGTGCCGTCGACGAGCCGCTCGTGCGGGACGAAGCGCGCCTTGTAGGCCATCGGCTCGCACGCCGCGATGTAGAGCCCGAGGTAGAGGTAGCGCAGGTCGAGTTGCCGGCAGAGCTCGAGCTGCTTCAGCACCGAGTAGGTCCCGGGGCTCAGCCGCGCCAGCGCCGGGTCCCAATAGAGGTACACCGCGCTGAGCGCATCGTCCGCGCGATCGACGAGTGCGACGCCGAAGAGCTCGCCCTCGTGCAGGTAGCGCATCTCGAAGGTCTCGCAGCACGACTCGCCGAGGAAGGAGCGGTACGCTTCGGCGCTGGTGTTGAACTCGTCACGCGCGAGGTCGCGGCCCTGCTTGTGGAGGTTGTAGAGGCGTACCCGCGCCGGATCGACGACCGGCGGGCCGAGCTGCACTTCGATGGCCTCGTCGCCGCGTCGCAACACCCGGCGCTGTGTCTTCGAGGGCTCGAAGCGCGAGACGTCGATGCGGATGGGCTCGCATGCCCGGCAGCTCGGGCACGCCGTCCGATAGAGCAGACGCCCTTGACGTCGATCACCCTCCGCGAGGCGGGCACCGAACTCCTCGCGCGTGAGCGGCCGCACTGGCAGGCGCAGCGGCAGCCGCCAGGTCTCGCGCTCGAGGTACGAGCACGTGCCGGGCTCGTCGTGGACGACCAGCTCGGGCGGCAGGCTCGCCACCACGCGGAGACGCGGAGTCACGCTCATCCCTGCTCCGAGGATGCGCCCCTCGCAGGACGCACGCAATCGTGGCCGAACGCCCCGCGACGAGCGCGCGTCAGGTGCCTTGGCTCGAGGAGGACGAACACGATCACCCGCGCACGCAGTTGCGACCGTCGCGCTTGGCCGCGTAGAGCGCCGCGTCGGCCCGCTCGTAGAGTTGTTTGGGCGCGGACCTCGCGTCCGGCAGGCTCGACGCGACCCCGAAGCTGCATGTCACGGGGATGGCGACCTCATCGTGCGCGAACGCGGTCACCTCGATCGCTCGGCGCAGCCGCTCCGCGAGCAGCCGAACGCCTTCGAGGGTGCCCTCCGGGACCAGCACCGCGAACTCCTCGCCGCCGGTGCGGGCGAACACGTCTTCGCGCCGGACTTGACCCGACACGGTCGCCGCGAGCGCGCGGAGCACCTCGTCGCCGCCGAGGTGACCGTGCGCGTCGTTGATTTTCTTGAAGTGATCGATGTCAAATATCACGAGGCCGAGCGGTCGACGGTAGCGCGTCGCTCGCAAGGTCTCGCGCGTGAGCTCCTCGTCGAAAAAGCGCCGGTTGCGGGCGCGCGTGAGCCCATCGTTCGTCATCAGCTCGTAGATGACCTCGTGGTACTCGGACTCGATGTTGCCGCCCTGGAGGAACTTGTAGATGGTGCGGCCGATCCGGAGCTGATCCCCGTCACCGAGGCGCGCCTCCCCCACGCGAGTCTGATTCACGAGCACGCCGTTGGTCGAGCCGAAGTCCTCGAGGATGTAGTGGCCCGCTCGGAACGCGATGCGCGCGTGGCGACGGCTCACGGTCGCGTCGTCGAGCACCACCTCGCAGCCCGACGCGCGGCCGAAGGTGATCGCGGCGTCGGGGGCGAGCGGCAGGCGTCGCCCGAGGTCGTCGCCGTACAGAACGATCAGGCACGCGCGGCCTGGCGCCGAGGTCGACGGCGGCGGACCCGCGGTGTCCAGCACCGTCTCGCGGTCGTCCCGAAAACCCACGGCCTGAAGCATACTACGCACGACAACAGGGTGACTTTTTCGGCGTGCTTTGCCGGAGCCGCCACGCCCGGACCTTCTTCCCGAGGGCTCACTCGCCCCGTCCGCGCGGCGTTCACGGCCTCGCGGATGAGGCCGCGCGC
>Ga0194129_10008495_pt1 | contig 11856 bp, 7 predicted proteins | sample TA2KigCa35mmetaG_FD_150862 | JGI IMG/M metagenome (GOLD analysis project Ga0194129, IMG submission 150862) | Freshwater microbial communities from Lake Tanganyika, Tanzania - TA2015038 Kigoma Deep Cast 35m | ecosystem: Environmental > Aquatic > Freshwater > Lake | place: Tanzania: Lake... | reverse complement strand
AGAGTCTGCGCGCGGCGCGGGCCGCGCCTGTGGTGTGGGCACGCGGGGGGTGACAGCGGGGCGCTGAGGTTGTATGGAGTTTGGGGCCGTCTCCACAAGCCGATTTGATGCGCCCTCCCCGCCCCCACCCCCAGGAGCAGCATGAAGACCCCCCCAGAGCCCTTGCGCGCTCGCGCCCGAGCGCCCGCCCGCGCGCTCGCTCTCGCGTCTGCCCTCGCGTACGCCCTCGCCCTCTGCGCCGCGGGCGCGCTCGCGCTCAGCGGCTGCGGCGCCACCTCGTCGCTCTTTGGGCGGCGCGTGTCTTCCTGGGCGCGCTCCTCCGACCAGGAGCGCCTCGACCTGCTCCGCGTGTACGAGGGCGCGGCGTGGGGGGTGGCGCAGGGGCAGCTGCTGGCGTGGGAGCTGCAGCGCGAGCGCCTCTACGTGTGCTCCACGCCGCTGCCGAGCGAGGTGGTGGACCTGTGGGTGGAGCCCCTCGACCCCGCGCGCGTCAACGCCCGCCGCGCCGCCCTCTACGAGCGCCGCGTGACGGAGCTCGAGGCCAAGGCGCGCGCCGAGGTGGCGCGGGCGGCGACCGCCTCGGCGGCGGCGCTCGATGAAATCGTGATCGAGGACAGCGGCCTCGTGATCGAGGGCGACGAGCTGGTGATCGAGGAGGCGCCGCCCGCGCCCGCGCCCGCGCCCGCGCCCGCCGCCCCCGCCCCCGCCCCCGCCCCCGCCCCCACCCCCGCCGCCCCCGCCGAGCTGCCGCCGCTCCCCAAGACCTTCCGGCGCCCGCCGCCGCCCCCCGAGGTGAAGGCGCGGCTCCGGGTCTACGCGGCGAGTCCGCGCGGCCTCTTCACGCGCGAGGTGTGGCTCGACGCCGAGTGGCGCGACGCGCTCGGCGACCAGCCGTGGGCGCTGGTGCGCCCGGGCGCCGTGGGGGCGCTCGCGCCCCGCGAGGGCGGGGGGGCGTGGTGGGCGGGGGCGAGCGGGTTTGGGTGGCGGCAGGGGGGGAAGGTGAAGGCGCAGCTCGGGCGCGCCCGCGCCACCGCGCTCGCCCCCCGCCCCGGCGGCGGGGCGTGGGTGGGGGTGGAGGGCGCCGGCACGCTCGCCGTCCCCGCGGGGCTGTGGGCGGACGGCGAGCCGCTCGAGGTGGAGCAGCGCGCGCTGCCCGAGGTGCTCCGCGAGGTCGGCGAGGCCTTCGCTGCGCCCCAGGGCGCCTGCGAGGGCGCGCCGGTGGCGCTCAGCGCGCGGGGCGCGGAGGCGGTGGCGCTCTGCGGGGGGGGGGCGGCGCGCCTGAGCGTGTGGCGCGAGGGGGCGTGGTGGCCCCTCAGCGGCGACCTCCCCGCCCCGGAGGGCGGCGCGCTCCACCCGTGGGGGGAGGGGTGGGTCTACTGGGCGCGGGGGGCGTGGTGGGCGCTGCGCCTCGGGGCGCCCGTGGTGCGCGTGCAGGAGGACGGGGCGCCCAAGGACGGCGGCCGGGCGCTCGTCGCCCTCGCGCCGCTCCCGGTGGAGGGGGGGCGCGCGGGGGAGCCGGCGCGCGCCTACGCCGAGCGCCTCGCGCTCACCGACGTGCAGCCCTTTGAGGGGGGCGCGTGGGTGGCGCGGGGGGGGGCGGAGCCGCTCCTCGCCTGGGCGCGCCCGCACCTCGGGGTGGTGACGCGCGCGGGAGCCGACGGGGCGCGCCGCCAGCGCCTCGTCTCCGAGAGTTTCGCCGCCCGCAGCGACATGCGCCCCTACCTGCTCGACGCCGCCGGCGCGCTGTGGGTGCCGCACGCCGGTGGGGCATGGGTGCAGGGGCAGGGGGCGCCGGGCTGGTCATTTGTAGCGGCGCCCGAGGGGGCGGGGCGGGCGCTCGGCGTGGCGCTGTGCCCCGGGGGGCCGCTGTTTGTCACGAGTCGCCGCCTCGCCCCCGCCGCCCGCGCGGACGCCGCGCCGGAGCTCAAGCTCCTCGTGGAGCTCTGGGCGCCCGGCGCCGCCGCCCCCGCCGCCTCCCTCGACTGGAGCGCCGCCGCCTTCCGCCCCGGGGAGCCCAAGCTCGGCGACGTGGTGTGCGACCCGCAGGGCGCCGTCTCCGCCGCCCTGTTCTGGGGCCCCGGGGACATCAGCGCCGGGGTGGGCCTCCTCCACATCCCCGCCAGCCGCGACCGCGTGGAGGTCTGGGAGCACCGGCAGGGCTACGACGGCGAGGAGGCGCTGTCCAAGACGCCCCTCCTGCCCAGCTTCACCGTCAACGCCCTCGTGGCGCGCCCGGACGGGGGGCTGTTCGTGGCCACCCACAGCGGCCTCGCCGACGTGGGCCCCCCGGTCGCCGGCGCGCCGTCGAGCGCGCGCGTCGTCACCGTCCACTCGGAGGCTAGCAACTGGCCCACGGACCTCATGACCGACCTCGCGCTCGGGACCGACGGGCGCCTGTGGATCGCCACCGACCGCGGCGTGCTGCTGCTGCCGCCCGGCGAGGCGCGCCCGCGCCCCGTGCGCCCCTTCGCCGCCGTCTCCGCCATCGCCCTCACGCCGGGCACGCAGGAGGTGTGGGCGGCGTTCCAGGACAAGCTGCTCGTGGGGGACGGCACCTTTGAGGGCTGGTCGCGTGTGCATCTGACGGTGGATTTCGCCGTAGGCGTCATCCGCCGCGTGCTGCCGCTCGGGGCGGCGGGCGAGGGCGCCGTGTGGCTCGCCACGCAGGGGGGGCTCCTGCGCGGCGACTGAGCCCCCCCGCGCGGCGTGAGCGCCTCTAGCGCTGCGCGGCGGGGTAGCGGACCACCTGGTAGAGGCTCGCCTCCTCGAGGCGGCACAGCCGCGCGAGGGCGTCGGGGAGGTCCTCGAAGTCGATGTGGGCGGGGGCGAGGAGGGCGTCGAGGGCGGGGTCGGCGAGGAGCTGCGCGGCGAGGGCGCGGCGCTGCGGGCGCGACCACCGCTGCGCGCCGGGGGCGTGGCGGGCGGGGTGGGCGAACGTGAGCTCAACGCCCCGCGCCGCCAGCTCCCCGGGCAGGACCGCCGGGGTCTGCGCGGTGAGGTGGTGGCTGAGGTCCACCACGCGCCCCCCCGGCGCGGCGCGCCCGAGGGCCCACTCTAGCGCCCCGTCGCGCGGGCTGAGGTGCCACACCACGTCGAGGTCCGCGGGGGCGCCCTCCACCTCACAGCAGGGGACGTTGAGCTGGCGGGCGAGCGTGGCGGTGAGCGCGGTGGTGGGGCAGAGCGTGACCTTGAGGTGCGCGCGCTGATGGGCGAGGTGGGCGAGCAGGAGCGCGGCGGCGCCCTCCCCCACCACCAGCGCCTCCTCCCCGAGCTGCGGGCGCGCCGCCCAGAGCGCCGCGAGGGCGCGCTCCGCCTCGCTCACGAGCAGCCCTCGCCGCTCGCTGACGCCGTGGGGCAGGGGCGTGACCTGCTCGCGCGGGACGCTGAAGAGGGTCTGGTGGGGGTGGGGCACTAAGACGCGCCGCCCAAACAGCGCGGGGGGCCCGTCCTCCACCACGCCCACCACGCTGTCGCCGAACTTGGCGGGGGCGGGGAGCTGCCCCACGAGGTTGGGGGTGTCGAGGGCGCGGGCGAAGGACTCCTGCGCGCGCCCGTGGAACACGAGGGCGTGCGTCTCCACGCACACGCCGCTGTAGAGGGCGCGCACGCTCACGTAGGCGCTCGCGCTCATCGGCGGGAGCTCCTCGCAGATGGCGCCCTCGCCGGGGCGGACGAACCAGAAGGCCTCGGCCTGCGCGAGCTGCGCGTCGGGCTGCGTCTTGAGCTTGGTCATCGTCTCTCCCCGTTGGGCGCGGAGGCGCGCCGCAGGCTCCTGAGCCGCGGGCGCCAGGTGAGGGTGAGGGTGGCGAGGTCAGAGTCCACGCTCAGGCGGTTGGCGCTCGAGCTCCACAGGTGCGTGTAGCGCGCGTCGAGCTCAAGGCGCCACGGGTCGCGCGTGACGAGCGGGTACGAGGCGCTGAGGGTGAGCGCGTGCCGTGTGTTGTAGGCGAAATCCGTCTGCGGGTCGAGCCACTCGTAGCCGCCCATCACCTTGAGGCGCCGCCCCCACTCCACCGCGAGCAGCCTGCCGCGCCCGCCGCCGTCGCGGTCGAGGCGAGAGAGGCGCGCCTCGTCGAGGGGCGAGAGCCCGGAGCGCGCGTCGCGCCAGGTGAGGCGCGTGAGGAGGCGCAGGCGCTCCGAGAGCGGCGCGACCGCCGTGAGGCTGAGCCACTCCTGCTCACTCGGCGGCGCGCCGGCGAGGAGGGCGGCGGCGGTGGGCTGGGGGCGGCGCGCGCGACCGAGCTGCAGGTCGAGGTAAAATGTGGGCAAGATGCCCCAGACGGCGTTGAGCTGGGTGACCAGCCCCTCGCGCGAGAGACTCGGCGCGGGGAGCGCGCCGTCGGTGGGGGTGAAGACGGTGAGGATGAAGGAGGGGACGAGGAAAACAGCGGCGAGGGTCCGCCAGATGGATCCCCCCGAGTAAATAAAGGTCACGCTCGCGCTCCCGCCGAGCCCCACGCGGTCTAGGGGCGACGGCGCGCGTGACCAGCGGCGCTCCGCGGCGAGGAGGCTGAGGGGTGAGTCGAGCACGCCGTCGAGCTCTTGGGTGAGCGGGGGAGCGCTCTTGATGTCCCACGCGTGCTCAGCGTGGAGCGCGCGGTCGGGCTGGAGCCAGCCCCCCACCACCGAGATGGTGAGCGCGCCCACGCCCTCCTTAATCTCCCAGCGTCGCGAGAGCGAGAGGGCGTTGAGGCCCGGCCCCACCCCGCGCGGGTCCACATAGGCGGGAGAGAGGGGGGCGCCCTGCTGCCACGGCGCGGCGGCGAGGCGCGCCTCCGCGGAGAGGCGCAGCGCGCCAAGCTCCGCCCACGCGCCCACGTCGGCGCGCGCTGGGTAGAGCCCGCTCTCCTCGCGCGCGCGCCACGGCAGCGCCGCCGCCGCCGCCGCCCCTCGCCCCGCCGCCCCCGCGCCGCCCACGCTCAGGGCGCCCCAGGCGACGGCCCAGGTGTCGCGGTCGCGCTGCAAATCGCGCCGCGCCTTCGCGCGCCGCCGCTCCATGCGCGCCTCGCGCGCTCGCTCCTCGCGCGCTCGCTCCTCGCGCGCGCGCTCCTCTTTCTCTCGCTTCTTGCGCTTTCGCCTCGCCTTCTCCTTGCGGGTCTTCTCCTCACCTCGGCCGCCGCGCGCCTCTGATGTGTCCTGCTCGCGGGCGACCTTGAGCGCCCTCGGCGCCCCCTCCGCCGCCGGCGCGCCGAGGGTGGGGAGGGCGCCGAGCAGGGCGAGGGCGCCGAGCAGGGCGAGCGCGGCGCGCGCGGCGCGGGGGGCGGGCGGTCGGGGGAGGCGGGTCACCGCTCAGGCCCCCCCGCGCGGAGCCACGCCTCGAGGGTGGCGAGGTCGCCCGCGTCCCGCACGCCGCCCGGCGGCATGTCCATGCGCTCGAGCACGCGCACCTCGAACCGCGCCAAGAAGGGCGCCGCCTCGGCGTAGGTGGTGAGGGGGAAGGGGGCGCCGCCGGTGGGGGTGGGGGCGTGGCAGGTGTTGCAGTAGAGGTCAAAGAGGGGCTTGACGGCGCCGTCCCAGGTGGGCGCCGCCGGCGCCGCGCCGCCGCTCGCCCCCGCGCTCGCCCCCGCGCTCGCCCCCGCGCTCGCTCCCGCCTCCGCCCCCGCTCCCGCCTCCGCCCCCGCTTCCGCCCCCGCCGGCCCCTGCGCGCCCTGCGCCAGCCAGCGGGCGAGGAGGTCGCGCTCCTCGGGGTCCTGCAGGCCGCCTGGGGGCATGTCGCCCTGCACGAGCACGCGCACGCGGACCCGCTCCACCCACGGCGCCACCTCCCCGTAGGCGCGGAGGGCGAAGGTGGCGCCGGCGAGGGGGGGGTCGGCGTGGCAGGGGGCGCAGCGCCGCTCAAAGACGGGCGCCACCTCCTCCCAGGCCACGGGCTCCGCGAGCCACAGCTCCTCCTCGGCGAAGCGGGCGCCGAGGCCGGCGCAGGCGGCCAGGGGCGCCGCCGCGGCGGCGAGGACGAGCGGACCCCGCGGGGCGCGCCGCGCGCCCACCGCTAGCCCCTCGACAGCGCGAGCACCCACCCGAGCCCCACGTAGGCGCCGAGGGCGGAGCCGATGCTCGAGAAGACGGCCACGAGCAGCACGCGCGTGAAGGGGTTGCGGTAGAGGCCGCTGAGGGTGGCGGCGTCGCTGAGGAGCGCCTCGCTGTCGCCCACGGTGGGCTTACGCAGCCACGCCTCCACCACGCCCGTGACCATGCCCGAGCCGATGGCGGGGTGGAGGGTGGTGAGGGGGGAGGCGAGGGCGGCGGCGAGCACGGTGAGGGGCTTGGGGAGCGCGAGGAGCGTGAGCAGCGCCGACATCAGCGACGTGGGGAGCACCCACGCCCACACGAGCTCCTCGAGGGAGCGGCCGGCGGTCTGCTGGTAGCCCACGTAGAAGAGGGCGAGGAGGAGGCCGGGGACGAGCCACTGCAGCGCGCGCGAGAGGCGCGAGGGGGGCGGGATCACCGAGAGCGCCTCGAGGTCCACCGCGTCGGCGTCGCCGAGGTGCGCCACCATGCCCTCCACGTGCCCCGCGCCCACCACCGCCACCACCCGCCGCCCGGGGGCGCGGGTCACGCTCGCGATCAGGTACAGGTCGCGCTCGTCGATGAGGGGGCGCTTGACCTCGGGGAGCGCCTGGGCGAACTCGCGCATCATGTCGCTGATGGTGTCGCGGTCCTTCATGGCCTCTAGGCGCTCCACGCTCAGCTCCTCCACCTCCTCCGCCGGCTCAAAGAGGGCGCCGAGGAGGGTGAACTTGCGCCAGAAGGGCACGTTGGCCCACGTGCGCTTGAGGGTGGCCTGGATCTCGCGGTCGGCGAGCACGAGCGTGGCGCCCACCGCCTTGGCGGCCTCGATCCCCTCGCGCTGCTCCGCCCCCGGCTGCACCCCGAGCTTGTCGCCGAGGGCCTTCTGGTAGGCGGAGAGGGCGAGGTTGGCGAGGAGGTAGAGCGTCTTGCCCTCGCGAATCACCTTAAAGACGTCGAGCTTGCGCCAGCGGTCGGGGTCGGTGATGGCCTCAAAGCGCGTCTTGCAGAGCTCCACGCACACCGCGTCGGGGCGCACCGCCTCGATCACGCGCCGCACCTCCTCCACGCTCTTGGCGGAGATGTGGGCGGTGCCGATGATGTGGAAGACGCGGTCGCCTCGCTCGAGGGTGGTGACGTGGGGGCCGAGGTCGAGGGGGCCGAGGTCGAGGGGGCCGAGGTCGAGGGGGCCGAGGTCGAGGGGGGCGGTGAGGCTCGTCATGAGGGCTCGCGGGTGAGGGGGAGGGGCGAGCGCGCAGGGCGCCCGCGGCACACTCTTAGCAAAAAGACGCCGCGAGGGCTAGGAGGACGCGCCCGCCGAGAAGCGCCGCGCGAAGGGCGCCAAGAAGCGCCGCTCCTCCGACCAGTCGCTGATGGCGAACACCACCTCCTCAAAGGCGCCCGCGCGCGCCTCGAGCGCCTCCTCAAAGAGCCGCGCGACCTCCACGGGGTCATTGCGGAAGGCGCCGCAGCCCCAGGCGCCCAAGACGAGGTGCGTGCAGCCGGCGGCGGCGGCCACGTCGAGGACGCGCTCGACGCGCTCGCGCATCAGGAGCGCGCCCTGGGCGGGGGTCACGAGGTGCGGGGCGCGCGGCGTGCGCGTGTCGCACACGGGGGCGGCGCAGGTGAGGACGGTCATCTCCCAGGGCGCGGGGATGAAGCGCTGCTCCTCGTCGCGGATCGCCGTGGCGGTGGACAAGATGAGGTGCGCCGAGGAGGAGTGGTCGGCGCGCCGGCGATGGAGCGCGTACATGGGATCACCCTTGATGGAGGAGTAGAGCGTAGAGGCGAAACAGAGGCTCTCCTCCTGCGCGCGCGACCCCGTGAGGAAGCCGCCGCCCGGCGTGGCGCCGTTGGCGAAATTGAGCACGCAGGGGCGCCCCCCCCGCGCCGCGAAGGCGCGCGCCGCCGTGAGGGAGGGCTCGTTGCTCACCCACACGCGCGTCTCGGCGGCGCGGGGGGCGCGCGCCTCCTCCAAGCTCACGCCGAGGTGCTCGCGCGCCACGCGGTCGAGGGGGTCGGCGGGGGCGAGGCTCACCTTGCGCGCGCGCTCCTGGGTGAGCTGGGCGCGGATGTCGACGCGCACCTGCTCGCCGCTCAGGAAGGTGGCGGTGTAGGAGCCCGCCTCGAGCACGCGGCAGGTCTCAAAGGCGATGTTGCGCGCGTAGTCGCGCGGGAGGTCGAGGAGGCGCTGGCAGCGCTCGGCGTGGGCGGGGGAGTCTTGGAGGGGGAGGCGGGTGAGGGGCATGAGGCTCCTGGCGGGGGTGACGGGTGAGCGGAGGGCGCTTTCCTGTCTTGTGAGACACGGGGGAGGGGGAGATTCTGTGCAGCCTTCGTCTTGGAGTGGCTCCGAGCACATCCCCGCGGTCACGCGCTTGCGGCACTGATTTTAAATTTAATTGCATTGTTGATTTATTTTGACATAATTAAGATGTTCTTTAAGACATGAAAAAGAGAATGACTCTTTGAGCCTTTTTATCAACTCTAATCTCTCATCTTTAAAAGCATACCAAGCGCTAACCAAGAGCACAGGGCGCCTCGGGAGGACCTTTGAGCGCCTCGCGAGCGGCCTCCGGGTAAACAGCGCGCGAGATGACGCCGCGGGGCTCTCGATCTCTACTCGCATGAGCGCGCGCCTGAGGGGTCTTCAGCAGGCTAACCGCAACGCCAACGACGCGATCTCGTTGGCGCAGACCGCTGAGGGGGGCGTGCAGCAGCTCGTGGGTGCGCTACAGAGGATGAGAGAGCTGGGCGTACAGGCGGCGAGCGCGCAGCTCAACGACGCGGATCGGCGCGCGCTGAACTTTGAGTTCGCGGAGCTCCAGCGGCACATCGAGGAGGTCTCAGAACGAACGCGCTTCAATGGACGGCGCCTCCTCGACGGAGGGCTCTCGCGGGCGCAGATGCAGATCGGCGCGGGCGTCGGCGAGACGACGAGCGTCTCACTTGAGCCCCTCAGCCCCAACGCGCTCGGGCGCCAGGCGGAGCGCGTGTCGCTGCGCGGCGTGAACGCGCAGATCGCGATCGGCGCCGATTTCAGCGACGCCCGCACCCTCCTCTCTCCCGCGCAGCCGAGCACCTTGCTCTCTCCAGAGGTGGTGGGGGTCATCGACCCCAACTTCCCAGGGACGCCCGATGTGGTGGTCTCCGAGGCGGTGCCGCGCCAGCTGATCTCAGCAGAGATCCCCGCCGTGACGGAGTGGGTGCCAGGTGATGACAATACGCCTCCGACCTTGAGGATTATCTCCCCAAGAGTCCCCGCGGTCTACTCGCCCGCGATCCCCGCTGTGATCATCCCAGGTGTACAGCCGCGCTACCTCGTGGAGCCACAGGAGGCCCTCTACTCAGACGAGATCCCCGCTCGGTATGACTATCAGTACGCAGGAGCGCTCGAGATCAACGGCGTCCAGGTGCGCGCCACCACGCTCGCCGATGACCTCTTGTCGAGCGCGCAGCGCGCGGGCTCGGCGATCGCCAAGGCGAAGGCGATCAACGCCGTGTCGGGGGAGACGGGCGTGCGCGCCCTCGTTGGGCCGACGGTGCTCGGGAGCCCGATTGAGGTGGACCCGGGCTCACCCACTCAACCTCAGTTCGAGTATCACATAGAGAGCCTCTCGACCACGCGCACCACGAAACCCGACGTGAGCGTCAACCTCCCCTCCTTTCAAGAGGACACGGATGTCTTCTTGGCCATCGACAGCTCGGCGAGCAACCAACAAAACATCATTGAGCTGAAACAGAAGTTTAAGGAGATCGTGCAGACGCTCAGGGACCTCTCAGGGGGTCACGTCGTGCGCCTCGGGCTCAATTTTTATGGTGATTTCAACCTACCCGACGACCAAAAGCTCCCCGATTTCGGGCTCATTGATCTCGAAGACGCCGCGTCTCGCGAGCTGCTCATCGCCGATATGCTCGCCCTCGACCTCAGCCATGTCGATGACTCGGTCTCAGAGGACATGCACCTCGCCATCGACAACGCGAGCGCGCAGCCCTGGTCGCCCACAGCGCGACAGCACCTCATCATCATTGGGCAGGGTGACGCCGACAACGATGGGTTTGACTTTGGTCAAGAGAGCATAGACGCAGCAGATTCCTTCCTCGCCGCCAACGCCGCGACCCTGAGCGGCGAGCCGCAGCGCCTGATCTCGACAATTCAGATCTCCTCACTGCTCAGCGCCAACAAGATCATCTTCCCCAGTATAAACAGGAGCGACGCCACGTCATCGCTCTGGAACACTCAAACACATCGCCTCTCTTACCCTCAGCAGATCCTCGTGACCGCCACAGGCGAGCAGCCCGAGACGATCGAGATCAACCCTTACAGCGTGGGCACCGCCCTCAACACCTCCACGGACCTCAACCTCCTGCACGACGACTACCAAGCGCTGCAGCTCAGCGCGCTGAGCTTCCCGCTCACACTCGATGACCTCTCAGCGCTCTCCACCACCGCGCGCGCCGCGGTGCGCGCCGGGATCCTGAGCGACGGCGACCTCGTGATCAACGGCGTGAACCTCCTCGCCGGCGCTGAGCTCGCGGTTCAGGACAACGACGCAGACGGCGCCCTCGCCGCGCTCATCAACGCGCGCGTGAACCTCACGGGCGTGGAGGCGCGCGTGGACGGGGGCGCGCTCACGCTCAGCAGGGTCAACGGGGAGGGGCCGCTCAACGTGCTGACGACCCTCCACGGCCTCACGCTGACCGGGCTCCCCACACACGACAACGGCAAGTACTTTGTGATGAACGGCGTCAAGGTGAGCGCGGGCTCCTTTGACAGCTGCGAGGAGCTCGCGGCGGACATCAACGCGCGCGGTCTCTCGTTCAGGGCGACCGCGCTCAGCGCCACAGAGCTTGAGCTCCGCCTCCGCGGTGAGCCGCGCGCGATCAGCTTTCAGTCCTATGGATTTGAGGTGGGCGCGCAAGGGATTTATCGAGAGACCGTGCAGGTCCCGCGTGATGACTACTACCCAGGCACAGGGGAGCTCGTCTCGCGCCTCGCGGGCGGCGCCCTCGACGAGCGGAGCTACATTGAGCTCAACGGCGTCAAGCTCTCAGGGTTTGTTGTTGAGCAGGGGGACGCGAGCGGCGCGCTGCGGGCGGCGATCAACGCTGAGTTTAAGCGCACGGGCGTCCGCGCGGAGCTCGACGCGCGCGCGGAGTTGGTGCTGATCGCGGACGACGGGCGCAACATCGAGGTGCGCACCGCGGGGCGCGCGAGCTCGATCACGGGCCTCCACGACATCGTCCAAGGGGGCGAGCTCACGCTCGTCTCGGAGCGCAACATCGAGGTCCGCTTTGGGCTCGCCGGCGTGAGCGACATGAACGACGCGCTCGGCGACCTCGGCGGCGCGCCCGGCCTGCAGGTCTTTGGGGTGAGCGCCGGGGCGGGCGTGAGCTCCCTCGACGTGCTCACGGCGGAGGGCGCGACGAGGGCGCTCCGCAGCGTGGACGTCGCCCTCGCGCAGACGAGCCGCGCGCTGAGCGCCCTCGGGGCGCAGCAGAGCGCCCTCGCGATGACCTCGACGCGCCTCACCTCAAGCGTCAGCGACCTGAGCGCGGCGCGCGGGCGCGTCATGGACGCCGACTACGCGCAGGAGACGGCGGCGCTCAGCAGAGAGCAGATCGTGCAGCAAGGGGCGCAGAGCGTGCTCGCGCAGGCGAACCAGTCTGGGGCATTGCTCCTGCGCCTCCTACAGGGGCTCTGACTCAAGCGCGCCCCCCTCACCCCCGCAGCGCCCGCTCCACAAAATCCCGGCGCACCGTGGGGCGCGGGCAGGCCCCGCGCGGGAGCTCGAACCACGAGCGCACGTCCGCGTCGAGCCCCACCCCGTGCATGAAGTTGTAGAGCGCCTT
>Ga0194129_10008494_pt1 | contig 11857 bp, 15 predicted proteins | sample TA2KigCa35mmetaG_FD_150862 | JGI IMG/M metagenome (GOLD analysis project Ga0194129, IMG submission 150862) | Freshwater microbial communities from Lake Tanganyika, Tanzania - TA2015038 Kigoma Deep Cast 35m | ecosystem: Environmental > Aquatic > Freshwater > Lake | place: Tanzania: Lake... | reverse complement strand
GTTGCGATCCCACGCCTCGGTGTACCGGAACACCGACTCGATGCATTTCTGCACGAAGGGCTTGATGCCGTACGCCTCGATCTCCGCCTTGCCGTGGATGCCGAGGTCCTTCTCCACTTCGACTTCGACCGGGAGGCCGTGCGTGTCCCAGCCCGCCTTGCGCGGCACGTCGTAGCCGCACATCGTCTTGTAGCGCGGCACCACGTCCTTGATGCTGCGCGTGAGCGCGTGGCCGTTGTGCGGCATTCCATTCGCGGTGGGAGGCCCCTCGTAAAAGACGAACGGGCCCTTGGACGGACCGGTCGCGCGCGTCTCGGCGGAGAGCGTCTTCGCAAAGACCGTGTTCGCCTTCCAGAACGACGCCACCGTCGCTTCTTCAGCAGGGAAATTCAGCTCGCCCGGAACGGCCTCGAACACGCTCTTTCGGCTCATCGCCGGAGGGGTTTACCAAGGCCCGCGAGCGAGGGCTACCGTTCGAGGCGATGGCGGCAAGGAGAGGGTGCAGGTAGGACCTGGGGAGGAGGCGCAAGAGCCCATGACGTCGTCGTCACCCGCCCTGCCGCTCTGCACCCTCGACCACCTCGTGCCGCGCGGCGTGACGATTCACGCGCTCGCCTGCTCGAGCGGACTCCACGACGTCCTCGAATCCGTCGTATGGAGGAGCGGTACGCTCCCCCGATTGCATACGCCCTTCCGCTGATCCCGACCCGGAGCGCCCGTCGTGTCGAAGCTCTTTTCCCCTCTCCGCCTGAGCCTGCTCGCCAATCATTTTCCGGCGCTTCACGGCGCGCGCGTGCTCGGGATCTTGAGCGTGATCCAGATCCACGTCTCGTACGAGCTCGGGGCGCGCGGGTGGATCCGACCCGAGTACGCGTGGCTCTACTTCCTGTCGCAGCGGATCTGGTTCGGCATGGACCTGTTCTTCTTCCTCAGCGGTTTCTTGATCGGGACGATCCTCTTGCTCCCGGGCTCCGAGGGCCCGTCGGGCGTGCTGCGGTTCTACGCACGCAGAAGCTTCCGCATCATCCCGCTCTACTACGTCGTCCTCACGGTCCTCGCGCTGACGAAGCCGCTCGACGCCATGCAACGCGCGCAACTCTGGCGCGAGTACGCGTACCTGACGAACTACTCCGACGTCGCGCACGTCGTCATGGTCTGGGCCTGGTCCTTGTGCGTCGAGGAGCACTTTTACCTGCTGATTCCGCTGATCATCGCGGGGGTGAAGCGCCTCCCCTCGCACGGCGCCCGCATCGGCGCGCTCACGCTCTTGTGGGCGTCCGGCGTGTTCGTGCGCTACCTCGCGGCGAAGAACGTCCCCCTCGATCGACCGCAGGAGGGCTTCGCGCGCGTCTACATCCCGACCCACACGCGCTTCGACATCCTGCTCGCGGGCGTGCTGCTCGCCTACCTGTGGCACACCGAGCGACCGCGCATCGAGGCCCTGATGACGCAGGCCAGGGTGCGAGTCGCCTCGCTCGTCGTCACGCTGGCGTTCTTCAGCTCGCTCATTCTCGTCCCGGGCAACGCGCTCGACGGATGGTGGGGCCTGCTCGCGATCGGCACGATCACGGGCGTCGGCTACCTGAACCTCGTCATCTACCTGATCACGACGCGGGGTCTCCTCGTGCGGATCCTCGGGCACCGCGCCTTCCTCGTCTTCGCGACGCTCGGCTACGGCGTCTACCTCGTCCACATGCCGCTCGTGACGTCGCTCGGCATGTCGTCGTACCTGCAGTTCGCGCTCTTCAGGCAACTGCCGGTCCCGCTCGCCTTCGCCCTCGCCGTCCTCACGGTGTTCGCAGCGTCTCTTGCTGTGGGCTACGTGCTGCACGTCCTCGTCGAGAAGCCGGCCCTCCTCGCGCGCGACAAGCTCGTCCCCGCGAAGCCGCCGAGCGCGTGAAAACGAAACGCTGCGGCGACGTCAGAGCACGCAGTCGAGCTCGAGATCGACGGTATGCGAGCCGCACGCCTCGACGGTGACCGACGCAGGCTTCGACGTCTTGCAGTACGCGCCGTCCTCGCCATCGACCAGCCACGCTCCCGCGTCGAGCTCGACCTGGTAGGTGCCGGTCTCTTCGGCCATCACCTGGAGCGGGGTGTCCTCGGGCGCGCGGCGGAAGAGCGCGAGCGCCTTGGGGCGAGGGTCCCCGCCGAAGCGGATCGTCCCCGTGACGGTGCCCCCGTTGGCATCGCATTCGGGCTTCGGCGCGGGCTCGCCGCCGTCGCTCGAACAGCCGACGACGAGCGACACGAGCGACGGGAGGAACAGGCTTCGGACGAGGTTCATGGGCGGACTCCTTACGACACGGCGTGGCACGCGAAGCTCGAGGTGAGGTCGCCGCGGATCGAGGCGACCGCGTCGGCCCCGGCCTCGAGGCAGCGGCCCACATGGTCGGGTGTGACCCCGCCGAGCGCAACCAAGGCGATGGACCCCGGCAAGCTCCGCCGGGCTCGACGGAGCCCCTCGACCCCGAGAGGACTCCCCTTCCCGGGCGACGCAAAGATCGGCGAGAGGAGCACCGCATCGGCCCCCTCGCTCACGGCCCGCGTGAGCTCGTCGTCGTCGTGGGCCGAGCGCGTCACGAGGACGTCACCGAGCGCCCGCCGCGCCTCGAGCACGCCCACCGAGTGGCGCCCGAGGTGCACCCCGTCGGCCTCGAGCGCGTGCGCGACGTCGAGCCTGTCGGCGACGAGGAGCCGCGCGCCGACCGCGCGGGTCGCCCTGCGCAACCCTTGACCATAGTCAACCATTCGACGCGCGGACCAGTCCGGCTCACGCAGCACGACGACGAGCTGCGCCCCACCGCGACGGAGGCGCGCCGCGAGCTCGCCCTCCGGGATAAGGGCGGCCGACGTGAGCTGCACCACCTTCGCCTCGAAGCGGCGGGCCGCAGGTGCGCCCGCGTTCACGGCAGGCTCGTGCGCGGCGCGGCGCTCGACACAGCGGAGGCGCTGCCCGAAGGGGCGAGACCACCGGGCGCGGCGGCGAGCTCGGACGCAGCCATGACGGCCTGGCGGCTCCCGGGATAGCGCTCGCGAAGATGCTCGAGCGTCACGCGCCAAGCGGCGGCGTCCCCCTTCGCGCGGAAGCGCTCGGCGAGCTCGTGAAGCGCCTCCGCCGGGGTGTCCTCGATCGCCCGGTCGGGATCGGGGGCGCCGCGGCATTGAAAGGGGGCGCTCGCGAACGCCGCGACGAGCAGGAGCGTTCGCGCCGACGCGACTAGCAGCGTCATTCGATGAGTCCTCCGAGAGGCGACGAGGCGTTCGCGTAGAGCCGCCTTGGCATTCGACCGGCGAGGTACGCATGCCGCCCCGCCTCGACGCCGAGCCGCATCGCCGTCGCCATGCGGACGGGCTCGCGCGCTCCGGCGATCGCGGTGTTCATGAGTACGCCGTCGCAGCCGAGCTCCATCGCGATCGCCGCGTCACTCGCCGTGCCGACGCCGGCGTCGACGATCACCGGCACCTTCGCCTGCTCGAGGATGATGCGGAGGTTGTACGGATTGCGAATCCCGAGCCCGGAGCCGATCGGCGCGGCGAGCGGCATCACCGCGGCGCAGCCGAGCTCGGCGAGCTGTTTGCAGACGATCGGATCGTCGGAGCAATACGGCAACACCGTGAAGCCATCCGCGACGAGGATCTTCGCGGCCTCGATGGTCCGCGCGTTGTCGGGGAACAAGGTCTGCTCGTCGCCGATGACCTCGAGCTTCACGAGCTCGCTCATCCCCAGCTCTCGGGCGAGGCGGCAGGTCCGCACCGCGTCGTCGACGGTGTAACAGCCCGCGGTGTTCGGCAGCAGCGTGAAGCGCGGCTTCCCGTCGACCTTCTCGGTGAGCAAGCTCATCATCGAGCCTTCGCCCCGCTCGCCCAAGTTCACGCGGCGAAGCGCGACCGTGACGACCTCTGCGCCGGAAGCCTCGAGCGCGCGACGGGTCTCGTCGAGGTCACGGTACTTTCCGGTCCCGACGAAGAGTCGCGACCGGAACTCGAAGGGCCCGATGCGGAGCAGGTCAGCGTCAGCGCTCATGGCCTCGGAGTGCTACCGCCGCCGCGGGCGCCTTTCAAGCGAGCCTTGCCTCGAGCCGGTCGCCCGCCTACCGAGGGCACGTCATGGGGTCCGCGCGAGGAGCAGCGTCTCGTGCCCTTCGCCGTCGCGCGTCGCCGTCAAAGTGACGCGAGGCTCGTCACATACGAGACGGTATGCACCTCCGGCCTCTTCGCTGCTCGTGCATGGGCGACCATCGTCGAAGGCGCGCGCGGCGAGGGCATCGACGAACCCGCGCCAGCCTTCGACCCTGCCACGCTCGGTCGCGACGCTCCCCGAACGCGCCTCGGCCGTCGCGAGCGCGAGGTTCTGGCCCGACAGCGCGATGGCGACGACGCGGTAGTTGCGATCCAGGTTGAGCTCGACCTCGAGCCGCAGCTCGCGCTCGACGTCGCCCTCGGGACCTCGGATGCGGAAGCGACGGGTGACCTCCTTGGTGCAGCGCTCGTCGCCGTCGGTCCGCACACACGTCGGCTCGGGGTACGCGAGCCGGAACCGAGCGAGGACGTCGCCCGGCGCGTCCGCGAACGTGCGCGACCACACGGCAGGCGCGAGCATCGCGCGCACCCAGTCACCGACGAGCTTCGCGGCCTCGCTGCGGGCGCGGCTGTCGGTCTCGACACGGAGCAACGCGGCCCGAGTCGACCGCTCCCCGTAGTCCTCGCGACGCTGCTCGTTCCGCTTGCCGAGGAGCCGCTCGTGCGCCTCCTCTGCGTGCGGCCCATCGGGCAACGCCACGAGGTAGGCCTCGAGCCCGGCGGCGCTCCCGCTCCGCACGCGGAAGTAGACCGGCTCCGCCGCCTGGAAGAAGTTGTTCAGCCGCGCCGCGTAACGCCCCTCCGGGCGGGCCTTCAAGTAATCCCAGGCGGCCGCGAGGCGGTCATCGAGGGACTCGCCGAGCCGAACCCGCCGGTAGTCCGCGTAGTCGGACGGGGTCGCCACCATCGCGCGTGCGGCGTTGCAGCCCGTGCCCGCGAGGCTCAACGCCACGAGCCACCCCAAGCGAAGGCGCGCCGCGGCGCTCACGAGGAACCTCCCGCGCCGGTCGGCCGCTCGGAGAGCGGGCAGAAGTTGCACTCGGTGGGAATCGTCGGAGCCACGTCGTCGATCACGCCGCCGTAGTCTTCGCAGGCGATCGCGCGGAGCGCGTTCAAGCATGCCTCGCCATCGTGGACGAGCGGGAAACACCCCTCGTCGAACTCGAGCGGGTACTCGCCGGCGCACGCCCGCTCGCAAGCCTGGGTGACGTGGTCGCACCTGATGCACTTCTGGCAATCGATCGTCGCCTTCTCGAAGAAGAACGCCTCGGGATCGAGGTCGACGATCTCCTGGCCGCAGCCCCCGATGTCGCCCGCAGTCGGCGCCGCGATCGTGAAGAGGAGCGCCGCGAGCACCAGGTTGCGTGCACCCTTGCGAGCGAGCGTCATGGCAACACCTCGATATCGAACGTGAGACCGAGCTGCAGCGAAAGCACTGGGATCACGGTGTAGCGGGCCTCGTAGGTGGCCGCTCCGTAGAAGAGGTCGAACACCACCTCGGCGTCGACGCCGAGGGCCGCCGTCACGAAGCGCGTCACGCCGGCGCCGAGCTCGAGCCCGACGTTGGGGTTCGGCGAGGTGAGGAGCGCGGCCCCGGCGCGACCGTGAGCGAGCCACGCGCTGCTTCCCCGGTGAAGCAACATGTAGCTCGCCGAGAGCGACGTCTGCGGCACCCCCTCGGTCGCGAACGACGCGTGAAGGCTCGGCCCGTGCTGCAGGCCGAACGGATCACCGAAGTCGAGCCCAAAGCCGAGATCGACGTAAGGCGCCGTCAGCGACAGCGACTGCGCCGTCGCGCCGAGCTGGGTCTGGAGGCGGTAGGGGTTGTTGAAGCGAACGCCGCGTCCCCCGCCGATCGTCGTGAGCGTCCGAAGGTAGCGGCCGCGCGGCTCGGCGAGCTCACGGAAGCGCGCGAGATCGCCCGGGGCGAGGCCCGGGTGCTCGGCAAGTGACGGCGTTTCGGGCGTGTCCGCTCGCGCGACCGACGAGCACGAAGCGACGAGCGCCGCGAGCGTGATGCCGGCCGCCGCAAGCAACTTCCTCGCGAGCGTAGAGAGCGCAACCTCGGCAGGCACGCGCAGGGCGAGCTCATCGTAGGTGGACTCGAGCCCGGGAACGCCGCTCATCGCGGGCCGGTCGGCCCCTGGTGCGCGTGCGGCCTCGTCCGCCCGTCGCGGACGCGCGGCGAGCACGGCGCCAAGGACCTCGATCGAGAGCTTGCGATGCGTCAAGACGTGGCGCACCGTGCCCGAGGTCTCGAGCGCGGCATCGTCCGCCACGCCCAGCGCGCGCGCGGTGGCCTCGGCCGCGGCGCGATCACGGAGCAGCGGGGGCTCCCACATCCCCGCAAAGAGGCCGCCCTCGCGTCGTCGCGCGAGGAACACCGCGTCCCCCGAGCGCACCACCGCCGCGACGAGCGCCTCGGCACGCGGCGCCTTCTTCGGCGCCATCCGCGGCAACGCCTCCACCGAGCCCTCGGCTCGCGCCACGCAGACCCCGCGCAAGGGGCAGCGCTCGCACGACGGGACGCGCGGCGTGCACACCTGAGAGCCGAGCTCCATCAGCGACTGGTTGAAGGCCCCGGCGCGCCGCTCGGGGACGAGCTCGCCCGCGATGGCCCATACGGCCTCGACACCCTTGACCGATCGCATGTCGTCACGAAGCCCGAAGACGCGCGATAGGACGCGGACCACGTTGCCGTCGACGAGGGGCGTGGGCTCGTCGAAGGCGATGCTCGCGACCGCCCCCGCGGTGTAGTCGCCGATCCCCGCGAGGCGACGCAGCTCGGGCGCCGTCCGCGGAAACGTGCCGCCATGACGCTCGACGACCTCGCGCGCGGCGAGATGGAGCTGGCGCGCGCGACGGTAGTAGCCGAGACCGCTCCAGCGCCCGAGCACGTCCTCGAGGGGGGCGCTCGCGAGCGACTCGACGGTCGGCCAGCGCGCGAGGAAACGCTCGTAGTACGGAATCACGGTGTCGACGCGGGTCTGCTGCAGCATGACTTCGCTCAGCCAGATCGCGTAGGGGTCGCGTGTCCGTCGCCACGGGAGATCACGCGCCTCCCGATCGAACCAGCCGAGGAGCGCCGCGACGATGGCCGAGCGCGTCGGCTCGTCGACGCGGGCCGGCGGGTCACCGGGCTCGGTCGCCCGCGCCGTGCTGCGACGTCGTCCGCTCACGACTGGCAGGCGCGCTCGATCTCGTCGATGGTCTTCGGTGCCGCGGCCGTCATGACCTCGTGGCCCGATGCGGTGACGAGGACGTCGTCCTCGATGCGGACGCCGAGCCCGCGAAACTCGGGCGCGACCTCGTCGTCGTGCGCCGAGACGTAGATGCCCGGCTCGATCGTGAGCACGACGCCCGGTACGAAGGCGCGGGGCTCGCCGCCGACGAAGTAGGCTCCGACGTCGTGCACGTCCATCCCGAGCCAATGGCTCGTGCGGTGCATGTAAAACCGCTTGTAGCTCTCGTCCGCGAGCACCGAGTCCACCGTGCCCGAGAGCAGCCCGATCCGCAGCATGCCGACGATGAGCGTGTGCAGCGCGACCTGGTGCACGCGCTCGATCGTCGAGCCGGGCTTCGTCTCCTCGATCGCGGCGAGCTGGGCGTCGAGCACCGCCTGATAGACGGCTCGCTGGGCCGGCGAGAAGCGGCCATTGACCGGAAACGTGCGGGTGATGTCGGCGGCGTAGTGCTCGTACTCGCACCCGGCGTCGAGGAGCAGCAGGTCACCGTCTTCCATCCGGCGGCGGTTCTCGCGGTAATGCAGCACCGTCGCGTTGACGCCTGAGCCGACGATGGGCGGGTACGCCTCGCGCGCGGCTCCGCCGCTGCGGAAGACATGTCGCAACAGGGCATCGATCTCGTACTCGTCGCGCCCGGGCCCCGCACGCCGCATCGCCTCGTGGTGCGCCTCTGCCGAGATCGCCGCTGCCCTTCGCATGCGGTCGAGCTCCGCCTCGCTCTTGATCAACCTCAATTCGTGGAGGGGACCATCGGGGTGGACGAGCGAGCGCGGCCAGGGCTTCACCGCGCGACCCCGCGCGCGGACCTGGTTGATCGCCGCGAGGACGATCGCGTCGAGGTCCGGTCGCTTGCCGAGCTCGTACACGAGCTCCGGGGCTCCGGTGAGGTACTCCGGCAGCCGCTTGCGCAGCTCGCCGATCGGGAAGGCCGCGTCCACACCGAGCTTTTCGACCGCGCCCTCGACGCCGAGGCGAAAGCCGTCCCACTGCTCGCGCTCCTTGTCGCGCTCGCGGAGAAACAAGACCGCGCGATGCTCGGGGTGAACGCGCGAGAGGACGAGCACGCTGTCCGGCTCCTCGAAGCCGGTGAGGTACTGCATGTCGGAGTCTTGCCGATACTCGTGCTCGACGTCATTGTTGCGAATCGTGACCGGAGCGGAGGCCACGATGGCCACGCCCCGGATCGCCTCGAGCAACCGCCCTCTCCTGTCCGCGAACATCGGGCCGGAGCGTACCTCATCGAACGAACCGAAGCCCGTGATCTCGAAGCCCATCCACTGCGCTGTCCTCGCGTCGCTCCTCGCCGCGGGATGCGAGCGAAAGCGGCGCCCCTGGGAAGGAAACCCCGATGGCCGCGTGGTCAACGAGACCGCGCCGTTCCTGCCCGGATCGGTGCGTTCGCCGCGCGAGGGGACGTGGCTGCCGGGGCTATCGAGCGCCCTCGCGGAGGCTTCCGCGAGCGCCAGCGCGACCGAGGAGCCCGCGAAGCCTCCACGCGCGCTGACGAAGGGCGGCGGCTTGTGGCGAAGCTGCGCCGCGAAGTTCGCGCCGACCTCGACCCCGCATCGCGACGTCGAGCGCCTCGCCGCGCTGTGCGGACCACCGAACGGCATGGAGCCCGTGGGCCAAGCGCTCACGGGGAAGGCGAGCGCGACCGCGGTGACCCACGCGCTGCCCGTGAAGCGGGGTGCCTGCTACCGGGTCTTCGGCGTGGCCGAGGCGTCGGTCGAGGGGCTGACGCTGACGGTGCTCTCGCTGCGCGGCTCCCGCCTCACCGGCGTCGACGATGCCGCGCGCGTGGTGATGCTCGAGCCCGAGCGCCCCTTCTGCACCTTCGCCAACGAGACCGTGACTCTCGAGGTGAGCGCGCGAGGCGGCGAGGGGCATTACGCCTTGCGCGTGTTCGAGCTTCCCACGAGCTGAGACGCCGAGGCCCGCGCGGTCGACCGTTCGCACGTGGGCGCGGGACGACGCGCCGATCTACCAGTTGCCCGCGGCACGTCGTCGCGATACCTCCCCTGCGATGGCCGACAGCCGCCCGCCCAGCGACGACGCTCGCGACGACGACGACCTCCACGACGGCGATCGTCGACGCCTGTTCGAGCGCACGGTGCCGGACGTGTTGCGCAAGATCGTCGAGCGGGCCGTCGGTACGGGCGTCGAGACGTTGACCGAGGGGCCCGACAACCTCCGCAAGCACCTCGGTGATCTCAAGCTTCCGAAGGAGGCCGCCTCCTACGTGTACGAGCAGATCGACGACACGAAGAAGGGGCTCTACCGCGTCGTCGCGAAGGAGATCCGCGACGTGCTCGAGCACATGAGCCTCGCCGACGAGATCGCGACCGTGCTCACGAAGCTGTCGTTCGAGATCAACACCCAGATCCGGTTCGTCCCGAACCAGGCGGCGAAGGAAGGCGAAGCGCCGCGCGCCGAGGAGGGCGAGCCACCGCAACCGGCGGGCACGTCACCCTCGACTGGCGAGGGCGAGCCGAAGCGCAAGAGCCACTTCCCGCGACCGCGGGTCGTGTCGAAGGTGGTCATGAAGGCGGTCGACATGGTGACCGGCGCGGGGGCTGCACACGCTCGGGGGGAAAACGCTCAGGGTACGACGCGGAACGCGAACGACGCCGAGGAATGACCCCGATGAAGAAGCCCATCACGGCCGGCAGCGAGATCGACGCCTACTGCACCAAGTGCAAGATGGACCTGAACCACCGCGTGGTGGCGATGGCCGAAGGCAAGCCGGTGCGGGCCGAGTGCCTTACCTGCCACACGCAGCACAACTATTACCGACCGAAGTCAGCCGCGCCGGAGAAGGCGCCCAAGGTGAAGCGCGTCTCCGATCTCGCGAATGCGCCGCGCACCTCGACCAAGAGCGCGGTCGGGCAGCGGCTCCACTGGGAGAAGGCGATCGCCGGGCGAACGCCGAACGAGTTTCACCCGTACAACGTCGGCGCGAACTTCGCGGTCGGCCAGCTCGTCCGGCACGTCAAATTCGGGGACGGCGTCGTCCTCGAGCTGAACGACACGCACAAGGTCACGATCCTTTTCGGGGACGGCCCGAAGCTGCTCGCTCAGGCGATGGTTCGCTGAATCGCCGAGCGGCCCCGCCCTCCCGCGGTGGGGAGGAGCGAATCACTCCCCGGAGTCGCATGTCTCCGCCGCCTTCGCCAGGACGCCCCCGGGATCAGGCACGGACTTCAGCAGCTGCAGGGCCTTTTCCTTCGCGGCATTCGCCCGCCTCTCGTGCGCGCTGGCATCGCGCTCTCCGGCCATCAAGGTGTTCATCTCCAGGTTGCCGAACTCAGTGAAGACGATCGAGCGCTGCTTAACGTCGAGGGCCGCGGCCCGCTGAATCCTGCACTGCCCGAGGAGGTCCTTGACCCTTGCCTGCGCCGCCGCAAGGTCCGCCGCACGTTTCGCGATGCGTGCCTTGAGCTCCGCGATCTTCGCCTTGATGCCGGGGGCGAGCGGGTCGAGCGGAAATTGGCTCAGGACCGTCTGCATGGCGGCGATCGCTCGGTGTCCCCCTCATCGGTGTCCGCCGCGGTCTTCTCGAGCGCCTGTTGGTCGCGAAACTGAGCCGTCTCCTCGAGCGTCGCGATCCGCGCCTTCGCGTCGGACAGGCTCGCCTCGGTCGCGCGAAGGTGTTTCGTCGCACCTGCGAGGTTCGCCTGGGTCTCCTCGAGTTTGGAATGCGTCGCCCGCAGTTCCGTCGTGGTCGTCGCGGGGCTCTTCACCGTGGCATCTCGGTCGGTCGTCATCCAGGCAAGCTGCTCACTGCGGTCACCGAGCCGCTTCGTCTGCAACCCCACCAACCGCAGCCATGACGACCAGCGCGGCGGAGAAACCCCACGCGGTGCGCGCTCCCGACGGAGCGGGCACGGAAGGCTCTCGAGAAGGCCTCACGTCGAGGACCGCACCGAGCGGCATCCAGTCTTGCGCGTGGGCGACCCGGACGCGCGCATCGTGCGGCACCTTGCCGGTGAGGACGCCCCGCTGCAGGAGGTCACGCGAAACGGGGCCCACGATCGTCTCACCGTCCGTCGTGACCTCAAGCCAAAGCTCCGCTCGGTTCGACTGGGAAGACGACGTCGCGCCGACCACCGGGACGTCCGCCCTCGCTTGCTCGTCCATTGCCGGCGAGAGTCGCCCCCGCGGCTGTGTGGCGTCAGGTCGATCGTCCTCGACGGCCGCGACGCTCACACCCCGAGCGACCCGCGATGGGGAGGATCGGACGTACGACGCGTCGTCGTAGTTCCAGCTGCCGCCGCGGGAGACGCGGGCTGAGCCAGAGTCGGAGAACAGCGACGAGGTCCACTCCCCGTCGTTTCCTGACATGTCGTCAAGGCCCAACGGCGAGCGACCGGTCGGGTACGAGCCGACTGCCCAGGTCGACTTGCGGTTCCCCTTCCCGAGCTCATTGCCCTCGCGGGTCCAGCAGAGCTGTTTCGAGGGCGCGGCGTTGCCCGCCGAGGTGGCCGCGTGCCGAGCGGACTCACCCCTGCGCGAGCAGCGCCTCGACGGCG